>Ga0169931_10002830_pt1 | contig 28006 bp, 20 predicted proteins | sample Kivu_15m_20L_FD_129675 | JGI IMG/M metagenome (GOLD analysis project Ga0169931, IMG submission 129675) | Freshwater microbial communities from Lake Kivu, Western Province, Rwanda to study Microbial Dark Matter (Phase II) - Kivu_15m_20L... | ecosystem: Environmental > Aquatic > Freshwater > Lake...
ACTGTTCGACTTGGCGCGGCGACTCGGTTTCCGGCGGAATCGCGGTCAAGGACTTGGCACCCTGCGAAAGACTCACGCCACGCAAATCTACGAGAAGGAGGGAGAGTACGCTGCTGCGGAGTCTCTCGGTCACGTTGGCGGTACGCGAACCGTCAGAGCGAATTACATCGACTCAAGGTCGATCAAACAGGGACGGTTGCCGCCGGAGGTCGCCTAGGGAGGTGGTGGCGGGAGCACGTTCACCGTGACTGGGATTGGATCGGAGTATTCGTTGCCGCTAAAAGCTCGAACCGTAAAGGAGAACGAACCCGGCTCATTCATGGCTTCATGTTCGGCAGAGATGTTGAAAATGTTGGTTGCCGATCCTGCTCGCTCAATACGAACCCGCAAGTTTTTAGGCAGAAACTTATTATTGGAACCCGTTACGAGTGACGCAACAAACAATCCTGTGCGATCCCCGCTTGCGCCGTCGATCGTCACGGCTGCGGTCACGAACGTGACAGGGTTTGTCATCGACAGCACGATCGGGCTTGGAGATACAGTGGGCTTTACGCTGACGTGCCAGCCCTCGACGGGCACAGGAAATTCGCCGCCGTAGTACATCATCCAGTAAGTGTATTGTCCGCCAGCCCAGACTGAGATAAGACCCGGCACTTCCCCCCAGGCATAACTGCGAAGAGCACCATCGGCCTGTCCGTACGGTCCATATACACGGCTGAGTCGGATGCGCGGCTCAACGGTCCAGTAGTCATAAACGGCCGTACCTATTCGCGTCTGAAACCCACGCCAAGCCCAAAGCGCATCGCTTATGATCGGTGTAATCGTCATCGCCGCAGAAGGAGTCCGCGACAACACACGCATTCGCAGTCGATCGTATTTTTCCGTGGTTGCGATAGCTGGCACATCGGACAATGGATGCGATGTGAAGTTAGCTACCTCATACCCGGTCGCGGATGACTGACTTTCCGCTTGCGTCATCGGAGTGAGGATTAGTCGTGAATCCGAACGCACCGTCTCGCCCATGTGTGTCGGCGTCGTGTGCTCTCGCTCTAGCACGGTTGGTAAAGCGTAGGGATAGTTAATTTCTCTGTCATCCGACTCAGTGGTTGTAAAAACTCGAGCCGACCAACCCAGAGGGCAAAACATATTTTGCGAGTTTATTCGCTCGGAATATCCTAGCATCCGCTGCTTCGGCTCACCCCATGTAGGCGCTGCGGGTTGCCATCGAAAGCGATGCCAGCGATATTGCGACTGCGACGGCAGATCCGCTTTCACTCCAGGCCAGTTGGAAGCCATACTGGATACGGTTGTAGTGTCGCCTGCGGTCACTGCCGCCTCAAACGCTGTCAGATCGAATGTCGGATGACCGGGATATTCGCCAGCTATCCAAGCGACATAAGGTTCGGTGATTGCGACATCTCCAGCGAATGAAATGTTGTTGGTAGTTGCCGTGCGATGCTGTGTTGCTGTCGCGCTTGGCGGTAGTGCTATGCCTCCTCCAGCCCCGTCGTCAATCCATTGCCGTCTCCATGTCTGAACAACGAACGTACTGAATTGCAACATCTTACAGCGCGTCATCATGCGCAATTCTTTTACTCCACCTTGCGAGTCTGCCCACGCCCATCTTTCACGAACACCATCGCTGAATCCGCTACTAGCAGGCGCATCGCGATCAAGCAAAAACTGATAAGTTCGCGTCTCGATAATGTTTTCCATCGCGCCGTAGGAATCTCGCTGTGTTTGCACCCAAAATCGGCCCGTGGCTCCTAGCGTTGTTCCTAAGTTATTTTGTCTATACCCGCTAATGCGGTGTAAAAGCGTCGACCATTCTGTGGATAGAAAGTTTTGACCCCAAAGCGGCAAACCTCCCCACGACAATGTATTTGCTGGTGGCGAACCCAGGGTCGCGACGCCGATTACGTCGTCTCGAATTATGGGCACGGTAGCGCCTTGAAGCGTGTTCATATTCCAGCCTGTCCACTCGTTTGTCGATGGATTCAGGTATCTGTACGAAAACTCAATTGAAGAGTTTTGGCGAACGCTGTAAGAGTCTGGGGGGTCGGCAAAAAAATGGTTTGGAAACGATCCTTGCAGCGTTGATCCACGCCAAGGCCAATCTGCCGTGCTTGGAGACCCGGTGTAGTACGCTCGCGATGCAGTACCAGAGCGAGGGCATGCAGTCTGCACCCCAGGCGCGCGAGTCCACGGCTCGGAAGCCTCGAATGTCGGAGTAATCGCACTACTTGGAGGTAATGGGTACGGACTCGACGAGGCGGAATACCCCCACGTCTGGATGATACGATCATGGGGTTTAGGAATAGAAATCGTACCAAAACGAATACCTCGAGCGGAAATTGCGACTCGCAAATGTCGACGATTTGTCTTTGGCGATTCGTTATAAAACGGGGAAACGTCAAACTGGTCCTTCGACAAATTTGGGCCGATGCGCGTCATATCAACTCCACGTCGGCACTGAGCGTGGTTTGCAAAATTACCGCTCGATCGCCATCATGCAGCGCGAGCACAAAATCCCCCACGTCCAACCACGGGAACAGACCTAACTTATCCTCTACGATGACTGGTCGCGGATTGTGGCTGTTGCTAGCCGATCCGCCCATATTGACATAGTTGGCTGCTTTCCAGCGACCAGAGTGCGGAGCGGAATATGCGCCGATGTAGACGCCTGCCGTGCTTGTTTTGTCGGTAATCTGAACCAGCATTGCCCCCCACTGCGGGCTTGATGCAGACGGGATCCTCGGCCACATCGGAACCGAGTCGTCTCGAAGGTCGACGATGGTGCGTCCCTGCTTGTAGGTGACTCGCGATACTTCCGACCCGAGTGGAACAACAAAATAGCCGCCCATCTCGATACGTTCAGTCCTGCGCGATGCGCGGAAGTAGCCTGCGATCGTGCGCTCTGCCGCCTTTACGCAACGCTCGTATGTCGCAGCCTGCGTGTCGAGCATCCCCTGCGCCGCCGACAATCCGAGCCCCACAAGCGATCGCAGCACGATGGGAGGCATGACCAACGACGAGAAGTGCATCATGCCGCCTGCGCCGAATGGCGTTGGTTGATAGAACGTCGGCTGCGTGAGCCCTAGTCCCGAGATGCTATTCACAGGGAATTGAACGAACGGAGAAACGTAGTCCGGTCGCATACGAAAACCGAATCGATCCAAATAAGGGACTAACCAAGTCCACTCCAAATCCTCGTATCGCTTGACGATATACCGCTTGGCTGGTGTGCCGACATTCAGCGCCGCTTGAAGGTTGGCTTGCACTGTACCGGCTAGTTCGATGTGCCACCGCCCAGGGAAACTTTCCAGGTCCGCCCAAATCACCGTTCCTGTCATCGCTCCGAGAGTGCGCAACCGGTTGGGGAGGTGACTGTTTCGCGTGTATTGGTGGAATCCGACAGATGCCGCTTGGCGCACGCTCTGCGCTACGCTTTGGTGCAAAGTGAACTCGCCCAGCTTGTAGTCGGCACCCTGTAAGAGTGTCGGATCGATCGTTTCCGCGACGTGGTACTCGAGAAGAACAGTAGGGTCTTGCTCTTGATTCGTTACACCTTGGTTCTCGTAAATACTTTCGGCGTCCGTGATTGACGACCAAGTTGAAGGAGGATTGCGCAAGTCGGCAAAATTAAACGAGCCGACCACAAACTCGATTTTAACCACGTTCAAATCGACGAACTCTGCTCGTCTTGGAACCAGGGGGAACAACCGCAACTCCGTGTCTGGTCCGCCGTCATCGGTTCGCGACGTGTCTCTGACAATACACTCAAGAGTCGCTTCGACCTGATTCTTGAGTATCTTGGCTGCGTCCTCTTTCTTGACGCAGACATGCACCTCATGGAGCCCAAACCGCTGGAGGATCACTTGGTTCAGCACCGACTTGCCCTTGGCGATGAAGACGCCATATTCCTTTTTCGGTGATCCCGTCGATTCGCGAATGATGATCCGTTGCTCAACGCTAGGCATACACCAGTCCCCTCGATCCGAAATTGGGGTTCGGCCGTACTTGTTTTAGCACCTCGGCAATGCGGAACTCAGGCGAGATTGGCGGCTTGCCCGTCCGCAGCCATTCCTTGGCTTCTCGCACTCCCGCGCGAGCGGCTGCTTCGATCGTTAACAAATTCACGCCGCATCGGCAGTTGTAGTCCCATGGAGGCGTGAAGTAGTCCCACACGGGATCGTCCCGCCGGAAGACGTTCGTGCCATCGAGCCCTAAGGATTCCATCTTGAGGTGATCGTGCCGAACGCGACCGTCTCGGATCGCATCGTAGGCTTGGTACGGAAAAACGTCCGCAACAATCGGGTTCGAGGCGAGCGTCTCTCGCCCGTCTCGGAACGCGGCCTGGAGGTTGGTCCGGTAGACTGTCTCGAGGTGATGGGGGGCTAGCGGGGATCCGCCCAGGGTTTCCTCGACGGCTTTCTCAAACCCGCCGAGGGATGTCCCTGTGTCGATTTCGTAGACCAGGGCGTGCCGGATGTGGTCGATGGTATCGGTGGCGATGGGAGCGGTAATAAAAAAAGCCCGGTCCTTGATGTCTTCGGAAGCGGCTTCCCATTGGGCTCGCGTCATCACGTTTCGCTTTGCTAGCCGCTCTGCTGCCTTCTCGATGAGCAAGAACCGCAACCCGTTGTCTGAGTCGTCGTAGAACGTGAAACGCGGGAATGGGGGCGTTGGTGGCTTTTGGGGCGGTGGATCTCGGCGAATGGTCGTCTGGATTTCCCTTGCCAGCCATGCGGGAAGTTTCCGATACAACCCGTCTATGCCCGACACCCAAGCGTAAAGCCAATAATTTGCCAGATGACGATAGGCAAACTCGTCAAATCGGAGAATCGGATCGCGAATTGCCTGAAGAATCCGAGGAACAGGTAAATGTCGCTTCTGGAGCAGGATTCGGAGGATCCGTGCCCGCGTCGCCGCCGCTGCTCCCTCGGCTCCAATCAGGCTCCGACCGATGATGCGGTCCAGTAGCGATGAAACTTTTCGGCTGTCTCTTCGATCGTAACTAGCCATCCTGAGACCGAACCTGACGGGATGTGCGGGGTCATCGTTTGCCACCGTCGTAGGATTTTTGGCAAACACCAACAGTCCCACCTGTACTACTTCATCGGCGGACAGGATTTGTTTCCGGTGATCTCCTCGCGGGTAAAAATACTGATGCCGTTCCGGATCCATACCGACCTGAATCCATTCTGGGTCGTTTAACGCTGCCTCGGCAACTCGGTGACACTCCTCGGCTGACTTATCTTTCCATCTGCCTCGCATGACTGCGAACGTGCTTTTGTTTCTCTTGCCGGTCGCGTAGTCTTCTGCCATCTCATGCACGCCGAACGTCGCGTCCGAAATATGCGCAGCTAGTTCGTATCCGATCCTCGGCCCAGCTTTGTGAAACTCCTTGCTACGCTCGTTGTCGGTGCGAGGGCGATGCACTGCGACCACGCCGACGCCGGATCCAGTGAACGCCGGAATATCAAGCCGCAAGCCTATATCGTCTCCCTCGGATAGCTGTCTCCGTGGAACCCCGAAGTATTGCCTTGCATCTTCCTTCAGCGCTGCGATCGCAGAACTTTCCGGCATCAACGGCGGGACGGACTCATATTCCGTCACAGGCTTATACCGATCGATCGCTTCTGCGTATGTTTCGAGATCCGCATTTTCTTGCCGTAATTTAGTGAGTTCCGATACTCTTTTTGTTGCTTGCTCAAATGGTAGCGTTTTGCGGTTTTTTCCGTACCAAGACAAGACTATCCATTCGTTTTCGCCCATTCCTGGGGCGGGAATACCCATTGCAGAGTCCAGCACATAAACCTTGCCGCCGTTGCGCTTCGCAAACTTCTCCGCTGTGCGTCGGCTCGTTGTCCAGCTTTGTGCTACCTCTCGGTACGTTGCTGGGTCTTTGCTGTCACCTCGGTATAGTCTCGGCGCAGGCTGGCTGTTTCGTCGTAGCGCATGCAGAAGTGCTGCCGCGCGAGCGCGATCAATTTTCGCGCCTCCGCTGTCAGGCAATGCCTTGTTGCGGATCTCGTCGAGCATGTGCAACTGCAAACTACCAACGTCGCTCTTCCATTGCTTCATCGCATCACGCAACAACCCCGCGTGACTTTGCACCCAGTACGGTCGCGGATTGTAGGCGATATGCTCAGACGTGAGCCCTCTTGCATCGCCGAGGTACTCAAATTTCCCTCGGTCGTCTTCCACTGCCTCCCAACGGTGATTTTGGTTGAGGCGGTACGTCCTTCCGTTGATCGTCTTGGTTGTTCCTGGTTGCATCAGTGTATGGTCCCAGGAGGGTACTCAGTGTACGGGAAGTGCTCATCGTGGATCACTAATTTGCTGCCAGACAATTTGTTCTGGAGTCGCTGCATCGTTGCGATCTCGGCTGGGCATGGCTCGGCTGGACCGTAGCCACTGTCAGGCTTGACGAGCAAATTGCACCAGCGCTCGAGCACTGCGTCTTCTTCATTGTTCTTGGCTTCCTCCTCTGGTGTAAAATCGCGATCCATGGGCAAGTGGGACCATCGCTCGCAATCGACCAGCCATCGCATCTTGCCGTCCTGCATTTTGCACAATCGGACGGTGGCGTGATCCGGAAAGCCGTCACCCATCCACAGCACTCCGTAGGTTTTCGCGACGTGCTGTCGGTCTTCGTCGGTCATTTGAACAACCCTTTCAACGCTGCCACGGTGAAATCGAAATGGTCGGGGGACTGCTCTAAAAACTTGATGGGATCGCTCCAAAGGTACTCCAGCCCCCTTGATGTTACCTCGGACGCGGTTTGAGGATAGTATTTACTGTCGTAGGGATGCCCGAAAATGGCTTGCGCGCCGATTTCATGGGGATCGTACGCGCCAGAATTGAAGTTATTTCGCGGTAGTCGATCGACTTTCTGCCCAGAGTCTGCGATTGCCTGCTGCGCAAAGGCTTTCGCTAGCACCGCAATGGCTGAGTCGTTTTCCGCTTCGAGTATATGCCCGACTTCGTGAATCAACGCATCCAATCGCACTTGCGGATAGATGAAAATTTTGTTGCCGAGCGCCGAGGCGCGATCTGGGTAAAACGATGGCTTTTGCGTGTATATCTCCCGCGTTGTCAATACTTGCGCGGTGATCGGAGTCTCGCGGCTTGAGAATAACCGATTGAGAAAGGTTTTCGCGACCGATACCTGAGTTAAAAAATTCACCATGTCGTCCGAAGTGACCGGAATCTCCGCGCCGTCAAACGCTTTTTCGTATGGTATGTCCACCATGTTTTTGCCCGGCTCGGGAACCGGGAACAGTCGATCCATGAACTCTTTGTTGGCTGCAATTCGATGGTCAGCAATTGCGCGATCGGCCTTTTCGGCTTTCTCCATCAATTCTTTTCTTCTGACCAAGATTGAGTCCCTTTCGAGTACAGTCGCTCGATCGAGTGCGCCGGTTGCGTCCAGTGCCTTTTTCCGATCGTTCAAGGCGATGATTTCGGATGTCACGTCGAAAAATTTCGCTTTCAGCAAATCGTACTCGCGTTGGGATTTGCCTAGGAAATCGTCTTTCTCAATCGTGCTTGCGTACAACTCCCGTAGTCGCGGCAGCGCCCGGTCTATGCCTCGCTTGAGCATCTTCAGCGCGTTCGCGTGCCGGTCGCTAGCCATGTATTTTTCGCGGTTTTCGATGTAGTCCAAGGTGGTTTTGGTGTCGTTGTAGCGATCTGGAAGCCAACTGCGATACCGATACTTCCTTACTTGCTCTGTGGTCAACGGTCCTTCCAGTCCTTTGTCTCGCTCCAAAACCACATACCGCTTGAGCGATTCTTCGTGCTCCATCGCCCACTCATCCACAAGCATCGGATTGAACGCATCGTACAGTCGCTTCAAGGGTGGCGTGTTTGGGTCGTCGATAGGGTTCTCGGCGATTTTGTCGAGCGCTCGACGTGCCGCCGCGATCCCGTCTTGCAGCCATGCTTTTCTCCATCCGCTGCGGCCCGGCCCGCCAGCGCGAACAATGGTGTCGATCGCGCTCTTGTTCTTTTTGTAGAACGCGATGTGCTCACTGAGATTATCGTAGTTCGGCGTGAGCATATCGCCCTCGCCTCCAATCATTTTGATGAACCGCTCTGCGATCTTGATCGATCTTTTGTATTTTGCCTCGAGCGACAGACCTTTCCAGAACAGGAACTGCTCGTACTCCATCTTCTCAGGCTTGCTGCCAACTTTGCTATCGTGCTTTGTCGGCTGCTTCACATGCTCCACCGCCCAGTGGTACGCATCGATCTCCTTTTTGCGCTGCATCGCTTTTTCGCGTTCCATCTGCTGAAACACAGAGTCTCGATAGGCAGTTTGCAACACTCCATCGCGATCAGTTGGCTTTCCAATAGCTCGGAATACGTTTCCTGGCACTTCCAGTTCTTGCCGCTGAAACAGTTCGCCCGCTTCCTTGGCGAAGTCGTAGAACGCATCAACTTCACCCGCTGCCGTTGCAAGATCCTTGATGTGCCGAAAGAACTTTGCGCCATCCAAGGGGGTTACGTCCCCAAGAGTCAGGAAGTTGTCTTTTGACTCGATTTTCCGAACCAAAGTCGGCGAGAAGTGCCGAACAAGCATTTTGTCTACCAACGCATTGAATTCATGCACATCGGCTTTTTCCGACTCTGGCTGCGGCTTTCGCCTGCCACGGTCTAGCCGATCGGCAATCTTTCCCATCAACGCCTGTTTATCTTTGGCGCTCGCCTTGATGTTGTAGTCGGTCTTGAGTTCAGCTAACTGCTTACTGGTCAGAATTGCGAGGTGATCGACAAGGGTACGCATGGTTGCATGTCCCCGTCCGCCTACCAGCGCATCCTCAATTTTGCTGCGCGCTGCCGCTACTGCTTCCGGACTGTTCTTTTGGACAAACCTCCCGTTTTTGTCTCTCGGATGCTGAAACGGATCCCATCGGATCGCCATGGTGATCGTGCCGGAGAAAAGCTCATCGAACATCTGCTCCGCGTCTTCGCCGTACAACTCCATCAGAAACTCGGCGATCATCTCGGCTCGCGACATCACCTCGGGATCGTCGCCGTCTTCATCCTCGTCTTCCTCGTCTTCGTCCGGATCGTAAAGGGACAGTCGCTGCACCTGGGGACCGAGCAGCTTGCGATATTCTCGCGCGATGTCTTTGTCGCGGAACTCGCGAAACTCGTCCCAGAACTTCAATGTGTTACGGGCTTCCTGCCGAACCCATCGCGCCGCGTCAAATCGCGAATTTGCCACCGTAGACGCATCCGGATCGCCAAGTTCAGATATAGCCCGCCCCGATAACCCGCTCCTTCTAAGGGCCATTACGACGCTTCCTTGCGTTTTCTCCGCTTGCCGTTTTGCGTAGCGCTGGTTTTTTGTCTGGAGAAGGGCTGGTTCGTCATTGCCTGCGTATTCATTCAAGGCGTCGTCGTGTATCTCATCCGGAATGTAGATATTCGCTGCGTTTACCCACTCTTTGTGCAGACTTTCCACGTCCAGCCCCACCTCCCACCTACTTCCGTCTGGGTCGTAAGCGTCCCGAAACTCGTTCGGGCTCAAAACGTGCGGATGCTTTCCGGTCTTGCGCTGCACGCTCTTTCCAGCGACTGTTGCTGCTGTGGAGAGCGTCCTCAGCATCATGGATAAGCCGCGCTCGTTGCTGCTTGGTGCGGCTGGCTGCGCCTGGTGCCCCTTCGGTGGCAATTTCGCAAGATCCGCGTCGTCTTCGCTCTGCGTAAGCCATGAAGGTAATTCAGCGCCTGGAACTGCGTAATGCGGGTTGCCCTCTCGATCCCATGCGACCGTGAGGAACCCAGCTTTTTTCATTTCTGTTACGCTTCGGCTCACAACATTTGCGAGCGAGACGCCACCGCGACCTTTTACTTCCAAGTCTTTCATGGTTCGCCATGGCGACTTGCTAATCTTCTCCCAGATTCTGCCGTTGGTGCTATTGATGTGCGACTCGACGTGGCTCCCAGCACCGAGCGATTGCTGCTGACGGGTGAAGTGATCCACGACGTGCTTGCGGGAAATCGGATTTTCTTCGATATTTTCCCAGCGATGGTTTTCGTTGAGCCGGTATGTCTTGCCGTCTTCCACCTTCGTCATCCCCGGTCGGAGTGACATGCGAGCTACAGAAAACAACAGGACTTGCCGATAGGCTGAATCGCGATTTTGCTTCCACTGGGCGTTCCTGGCCTCCGTTGCAGCATCGCCAGTAACTCTTATGTCAGCATTAATCTCATGGATCCGCGCGGCTAGCCGATCAACTTTTTCCTTGCCTGCGCCGAGCAGATGAAAATGAGCCTCTGCTCCGAGTTGATTCATCGCTAGATCAAGGATCGATTCGTCGTCCCAAGCGCCCTTGTTGTAAGGTATTCCAAATGCCGTCCGACCGTTGGAAAAGTCAATCGCATCGGTGGCATCTGCGGCGGCTGCGGAAAGGCTGTTTTTGCCTTTCTGGATGGGCACAATCACTGTCGCTCCCATGTTTTGAAATTCCGCAATCGCTTCTGCGTGCTCGCGTTGTAGATCCAATGTCTTTTGTTGATCGCCTCTAAACTCTCCGTCCTCAGTTTTCTCTAGGTGATCCGGCGCGACCACCCACACCTTATTGCGGTGCGACGGCTGCACGCGGCTAAGGATGTTGTGGTAGTTGTCGAAAACCTTGTCGAACTCCACACCCAATCCCTTGCTCACTGTAGACGCTATTCCGCTGTCAACAAAGACCACGTTGCCAGTATTGGCGTGTGACGCGATTCCCGTGATGACCGTCTCGCTGAGTTTGCGTGGTTGCGCGGAAACTCCAATTGCGCGATCGGTTTTCCGATAGTGCGAGATGGCTGCTGGGTCGGCTTGCAGCCCGCTGACGACTTTGTTTTGCGGTTGCCCAGAAGTTTGATTTACGTCAACGTCGTACTGCCTCTCCCAGCGATGATGCTCGTTGAGCCGATACGTTCTACCGTCCTCAACTTTGGTCATTCCTGGTCGAAGACTCATCAGCATATTGCCCGTCGAACGGTCCCAAGTGCCTCGGTTCGCTCTGCTCTTAATTTGATCCTCGCGGAAGGGCACCCACACCTGATGCTCTCGCCCGCCGTGCTTGCCTCCTACGTCCTTGATTCCATCGTAGCCCATCCCCTCGAGGGTTTCTGTCGCCCAATCCGGAACGCGAGTCCAGGCATGTGTCGTCCCACTTGCCCGATCGTTTAGCAAATATGCGTACCAGCTTGGACCATCGATCGTGTTTTTGTCCCATGCGTCAGGATCGCCCCCCGCTGCTTTCTTCGCTCGCTTGCGCTTCGAGGATTGCTCCAGGGCTGCATACACCTCTTCCGGTATGTCGCCAGTATCCAATGGGTTGCGAATATCCAGGTAAACTGGAAACACGCCGGATCTCGATTCGTCCGGATCGTCTATCTCGGCTCCTTTCACGCCAAGCGCCTTGAGCACATCGAGAAATTTGTCTTCTTCGTTGAATAGAGTGCCGCTGCTCAGCCACATTTCGACGGCTGCACGAAGCGCGTTACCTCGAGCCTCGCGCAATTCATAATCTATGCTGGATCGAGACATAATCGACTCTGTTCCTGCGACGATCGGCCCGCTTGCTTCGTCAGGATCGGAGTAGCCCACCGTGTAGAGCGCATTTTTAATGCGGTCCCGTTCTTCAAACGGTAGGTGGAACCACGCTTGGTCGATGTCGACGGGTTTGCGGCTCCCTGGTGGTTGCCATTTGAACCACTGCGCGTAGTCGGAGGGACGCTCTTTCGATGTGTCGTTCTTGTTGGTCGAGTAGCTCGATGCCATTTCCGGATCGTCCGAGAAATACTGCATCGGTCCCGATGTTGCGCGATCCTTGCGAAATCGGTTGCCAACGCGATCGGCGCGTTTCGCCCCATGAAACACCACTTTCGGCTTCCCATCGGCATCGACGACCTTGGAATCTCCAAACCACGCCTTGAACTCTGGGGTCTCTGTGTGATGCACCCCTGGAGTAGATGGTGTGGCTTGTGCGGACTCGACCCGCTCCCAACGATGGTTATCGTTGAGGCGGTATGTCCTTCCGTTTTCCACCTTCGTCGTCCCCGGTCGGAGACTCATCAGTTCCGCTGTCGTCATCCTCGTCTTCTCCTTCGGAATCCGTATCGAGCTCGGCATACTTGGGATCGAAACCGCCCATGTTGTTTTCGCGCAGAAAATCATCCATGAACTTCGATCGTTCGTTTTCCTCTGCCCAAAACTCTTCGGCGCTTGGTCCGCTTGGCTCGGAATCTGGTGCTTGGCTCATTCTAATCCTCCCAAATTTGCGTACCCCCTAACGCGCCGCTGCGGATATGCTCAGGCACGGTAGGATCGTTGTTGATGGTGTCGATAGCGAACTGTGCCAACTCTTGGCGATCGTATTGTAGGGCCTCCTCTGGCATACCAGGAAGTAGCATCGGTGGATTGCCGTTCTTTAGTACCACGCTGGTTACATCGGGATCGTGACCATGCCTCGAGATAAACGCGGCGTGATGCCGTGCTCCGAGCGCATAAGAATCCGCGAACACCTTTGCGTCCACCATACGCCCGTCGTTTTGGTCTTGGGCTCGCTTCACCACACCCCGACCAGGATCAGCCCAAGAAACCTTTGGATCGGCATGGACAAACACGAACGCGACACGCAGCCCGCGTTTTCTAGCCTCCTGGAGAATCCACGGGTTCTCGGTGGCGTTTTGGTCGCCTGCCGAGTCCCATACAACATTCGCTCGTTTCTTTAGCTCCAACGCTTGTGGAACATTTTTGAGTGCAAAACCCTTGCCCGCGCCGCAGCCACCGACCGTCACAAGAATCTCCTGGCCGCGTTCCATCGTGTCCAGGTGATGCAGAAACGCTTTCTTACAGATTGCGTTCGCGGTCTGGTGCAATGCAGTGTTGAGGGTTGCTCGGTTCTTTGATCGGTTGTCTAGGTTCTGCTCCAGGTCGGTGCTTTGCCAGTACGGCGACAACTTTTTGCAGGCATCGGTTTCAAAGACAGGTGCCTCTCCCTCCTTGAGAGATGCTGTAAACAGGATGTGGGCTTTTTCCGCCATGCCGTCTGGGTCTTGCTCGAACTCGTCTGCGAAATGCGACTCTGCGGCTTTTGCTTTCCCGGTCAAATTGGCAAGACGGCGAATCTTTTTCGGTGGCGGTGGAACCTCGAACGCAGGGACACCTACGCGAGCCTGATCCGCTACCCCATCGTGATTAGGATCGTCTTCGACGCCGCTCTTGATGAGATTTGGAGACGACTTCGGCTTTTGCTGTGGCTGGGCTGGCTGCGGTTTCGGCTTGCCGATCGGCGAGTTAGGGTCGTTTTTCAGTTCTTCCATATCCGCGATGCCTTGCGCATCGCTAGTTGTCATGCCCTGCTTCTCGAGCCCGCTAACTCGATTTGCGTACCCTGGGCTAGTACCTGTGCCCGCTCCTGGCATCTTTTGTCCAGTTGCCGGGTCGAACTTGGGTTGCGGCTTGGCTGGCGCGCCGCCTCCCTGCGGCTTTGCCACCATGGAATCCGGCACCGCATCATCCGTCTTGAACAGCAATCCCTGGTTCGGGTCGCCCTTCGTGTCGAACAGGTTCTTTTGGACAGGACCAGCCGCCCGGCGCTGCTGGGCTTCATGGTGATCCTTGAGCGTCCATCGATGGTGCTCGTTGAGAATGTAGGTCTTGCCGTTTTTGGTGATGGTTTTGCCCGGTTGTAGTGGCATATCAATGACTCCTGTTAGTGGTGTTTCTGAGTTTTATTTCGCTCTTCATAGTCTCTTGCTCGCGGCGGATAGATTCCGCCATGTCTTTCTGTCCCATGCGATCGAAATGCGCAATGAGCCGATTCGCAAATCCGTGCGCACGATTCAAATCTTTGTCGGACGCCTTTTGCACAGCGCCTACCACATTGAAATAGTTTTCGCTCGATTCCTGGTCTTGGATTTCATCCTCGCTCATGCCTTTTTCCCGCATTTCTCGGAGCGAGCTAAATAGCTTTGGTGTCCGAACGTCCTTCTGATACAGCCGATAGTTCTTCCACGCTGTTAGGGCTTGCTCCTGCACGTCCTGGTATCGCGTTGTGTAGTATTTCGCGTCCGCTTGCCACTTATCCCACTCCTCTGCGCGTAGCGTGACTCCGTCGTAGAACACGTTTTGTCCGCGATCGAGTGCCGCAATCGCCTCTTCCTTTGATCGGCACTTTTTTACGTCGCTAAGCGCCGACATGACGACAAGCTGCGGCTCGTCCAATGCCGACTCCGACATCACGGTTCGGATCGCTGCAAGCGCGCTGGCCTTTATTTGCTCTCGCTGCTTACGGTTTCGCGCGAATGCGAGGTCCGCTGCGTGTTTTTTTACGGTGTCCGCGACTTGCCCCCGAAGATGGGATTCGCGATCGAATTGCCCGGCTGCGGCGCTGGCTTCATCGGCCTTGCGTTGGTTCTCGTCAACAACCAGGATGTTGCCCACGCCAGCAACGCGATCGGCTCGGCGTTTGTCGGCAAGTGCTCGATAGTCGTTAGCTTCCTTCGACAGTTCGCGAGCGATGTAGGCTTCAATTTCCACCTCCTGGTCGAACGTGTCTTGCTCGTCTTCGTATGCTCCGAAAAGGTCGAAGCCGGATTGCACCACTTTCCCGGCGTTGGACATCTTGCGGGCTGCGGTCTCGATTTCGCGGAGACTCCATTCCTTTCCGTCTTCTTCGCGATCTTCCAATCGCTTGAACAACTTGTCCTGCAACGCATGGTCCTTGAGGTGCTTGGCGACCGCGAGCGCCTTGCCTTCATCGAGCCGTCCCTGCGTGACCATCTGGAACGGCTTTTCGGAGAGATCCTTGAGTATTGCCGCCTGGGCTGCGATGGCTCCCGACATGCTGATACCAGCCTCACGGAAATGATCGACATCGTGACCTGAATCGCGAAGATACTTTGCTGCGTCGATCGCGGATCCTCGACCCTCGGCGATATTGGCTAACGCGCCTTTCGCGCGAGCCTGCGTAGCGTTTTCCGCCTCGATGTATCTCACGTTGAGGTCTTCGGCTCCCAATCGCCGCGCTAAATGGTGGCGATGGTGCCCATTGACGACATAATCCTTCCCGTCCTCGGGATCCCGCCAAACCAATAACGCTCCTGCTAACTCCGGATTCCATCGGCCCGACTCTTTTAGTTCGCCGGTAACACCAGTGTTAGGATCGATGTTTTTCACCTTGTACTGAAATCTTGCAGGATCGACGTGCAACGACCCAACTGGAACCGTGTATACATGGCGGTTGATCGGGCTGCTGGGAGTCCCGTCGCTCCTTGTGCTGCTATTGTCTTCGTCTCGGTCGGCAGCTACCTCCGCCGTCGCAACAATCACTTCTCTTCCTGCCCTGTTGATCCGTCGCACCTCGGCTTGAGTTCCGCCCCCATACGTTCGGACGCTCAACCGCTCGTCCTTTCGCAACAGTCGCTCTATGTCTTTGACTGTCTTTGCGGTATCAAACCTTCCATCTCCACCGCGAGGCGGCATGATGTAGGTTTCTGCCCATCCTTTCTTTGGTTTTGCTTCCGGCTCCGGCTCCGTCCGCGCCGTCGCGCCATGAAGCACCTTTGCTGCAAAATCTGCCGCTTCCTCCATTGTATCGAACGTCTCGTCGTAATCCGTTCGCTTGCGGTCTGGCGAGTAGTGCCGCACTGTGTGTTGATACTTGCCGCCAGCTTTCCGATCGACGTTCACTTGCACCTTGTGTCCGTTTTTCAGTTTGAGCGTTCGCATGTGTGCGATCTTCTTCGACCATAGATCGTGATACTGACTCTTCTCAGTCGGCGTGCTCGATTTCTTACCGCTCTCAATCTCTTTACGCTGCGACTCTGAGGCTTTCGCAACAACGTCGCCTGGAATGAACATGCCGCCGTAGTATTCGTGTCCGTCGATGACTAGAGGCTTGTCCTTGGTGTAGCCCTTCGGCGCGTGCGTTGCGTCCATTCGCTGCGGACCACGCAGCGCCATGCGAGCCGCCTTCACCAGTTCCGCTGCCGACAGCACACCTTCGCCAACGGCTGCGGCTGGATCCAGTCCCATCATTTGCGGCTGCGATAAGTCGTCCATGCCGCCCATGCCATCGTCCATGCCGCCCATGGGGTCCATGCCGGGATCCATGCCGCCCATCGACGGATCCATACCTCCCATGCCTCCCATGGGTTGCCGCTGTTGCTCGAGGGCTTGCTTGGCTAAAGGCTTGTGCGACACGTCGAACGGAATCAACCGCCCAAAGTTGTTGATGATGCCGGGCTCGAGCAACTGCTCCTTAACGTCTCGCAAAATCACCTCTACCCACGGGTCCAGGTTTGCGTACAGGATTCCCATGGGGATCAATCGCCCCTGCCATGATCCCGTATCGTCAGCCTTGAGCACGCCATCGGGCACAAACATGCCTCGGAGCATTTCGCCGTCGAGGTCGCCTGGGTATTGGAGGATGTGCGAAGGGTTCGATGGGACGGTGGCTCGAGTCAGTTGCCACATGGGGTTGCCCTTGTCGTCGTACTGCGCCGGGGTGGTCGTCACCCCTCCCGCCTCGAGTTGCTCTACAATCTCCCGCGCGAGTTCGCGGTTGCTAACTTCATGCGGCGCATCGATGGTCCCCACGTCAGTCGAACCTTCTGGGTATCGCAGATCCGCTCCCCCGTAGGCATCCTTATGCATAAACAACCGGCGTACATCGATCGCACCTCCATCGAAGTGCTTGTCCGCCCAGGCGCGGTAGGCTCCCATTAACACCGATCGCCCGTACAGTTCGCCCGGCTGAGCATCGTAACTATGAAAAAACGACTCCGGAAAGCGCAGATCGACGTAACCCTCGAGGGCGCTCTTGACGTGCATGAACCGCACACCGCACGGTCGTCCGGTTTCCCCGGACACCAACACCCGCACATCGTTGGCGTGGCGTTGTTCAATGGTAGCGATTTCCCACGTCCCAAACTCTTCGGATCGCTCCCAGATCACTTCCATGCCGCTCCAGCCGTAGACCTGGGATGAGGCAATGTGCTCGAGGGCGCAAGACCATAGCTTGCGGATTTGACGCATCACCCATGCGCCGACCGATTCATCCTGGCACATCACCCCGACTTGCCATTGGCCGTTCATCTCGTAGCCGAACTCGACCCCCTGGATCGCCGCGCGGCGGGCTGCGAGTCCGATCTGGATCGTTTCATCAAGTAGGATCTGCTCGATGACCTGGAACGACATCACAGGTAGCTTTTGATGCCTGCGAAGCCACCATGTTTGAATTGGCGAGTAGCCCTTGGTCTTGGCGATCGGCTTCTTCAACGCATCGTTGATACGCCCGTCGTTTCGGCTGTCGTTTCGAGTCTGGTTGTCGGGTACGGTGCTCATGGCATCTTTCCACAATGTTTATCGACTAACAGTTGCATCGCTTGGGCTCTTGCGTTCTCTGCGATCTTCTCGTCGCCGTAGGCTGCAAGCCACAGTTGGTACACTGCTTGGTAATCGGTCGGCTCATACTGTCCTGCGTCGATCCGCTTTTTGGCACGAATCGACGGCATCAATTCCTCCAGCGCCACAATCTGTTCGCTGGTCAACTCGAACGGATTGATTCCGAGCTCTATTCCAAGCCGGATTCGCCGCTCGTATTTTTTTTTATGGCTTCAATAACTGTCCCGAGTTTGCTCCAGATTTGGAACGCTTCGGACACTGTTGCGCCCTCTACTCCCATCTTCGACAACTCACTTGCGACATCGGCAAGGAACGCGCGTGTCGCGTACACTTGGCCGTTCTTTCGCTCGAGAGTGTGCCTCGCTTCCAGTTCATCGCAAAGCAGTCGCATCTCGAGCACATCCAAGAACGCTGTGCGCTCCTGGCCGTCTCGTTTGTACGCAACGGAAAAACTGTCGGAGGTAAGATCGATCTGTGCCACGCTTCTGTCCTTCTTTTAAGGGTTGTCCGGTGGAGGATTTTGCGACCCGGTTCCACCCGTGCCGGGGCTTGTGGTGCCACCCTGACTGGTGCCATCACGGTTTTTCGACGAGTCCATGGAGGCCGGTAAATCTGAAAGCTGGTACAAGATTTCCCACTTGGCCGCGTACACTGGTTGGCAGTAAAAAATCCCGAGAAACGCTGGCTTAAATGACTTGTCGATCATTGTTACCTTCGCGCCGGGGATCGTTAATTTTGGGATCGGTATGTCGTATCCCACACGGATCGCCATCCCTCGATAAACGAGGCTAGTGGCGTAGCCAGGGTTCTTGGCGAGGATCGATGGAATCTCCGATCGCGCGTCGCGGCCTGCCTTTTTGAGTTCATTCAGGTTGAGCACACCGTCTTCCAGCGCTTCCGGTCCCATGGGAACCCAGTGATCTCGCTCCATGCCGTACTGGTAGAGATCCAGAAAGCACTCGAAGTGCGCCCAGCTTTCGTTAGGTGGCGGTAGCGGGTTGCAAAGATGATCGGGTTGTGTGATCGTCGGATCGATGTGCGGATGATGAATATCTCGCACGTCGGGAAGCTCGCCATAGACCTGATTGACTAGGCGATCGTCGTCAATCGGATCCGGTTCGAGGTTGCTGATCCCGCGATGTTCTTCAATGTGGTGTACGGATTGCTCCCACGGCTCCCACCGAAGCTGAATAGGCTGAAATAGACCGGATTTTGCAAGCCATGCTTCCATGTCGCCGAGGGTTCGGTAGCTGACACTTGCAGATAAACCGAGCCCAAAGATTTCTTCCTCCACTTCTATCTGATCGATCAGCACTTGGACTTGCTGCGACTGCGTATAGTAGATTCGCTTGAGTACGATCTGCTGGAATACGAACCACGCATATATCGTCGGCTGGTCGGCTGCGATCTCCACTTGGACGCTGATGTGGTGTTGCGTCGTCGCCATCTGCGATCGCGTTTTCGTCACCGAATGCGACGCGCGAATTTCGATCACACCTGGAGGGTAGGGCTGTCGCGTCTTGATCTGCGTATCGACAATCGCAAACGATAGCGTTGCCTTATCTTCTGAAAGTGAGTATTGCTGCCGACGCTCATAGCCCTCGGGCTTCTTGATCTTGATTTGATCTCGATAGTAGTCTGCGTTGTGGTTGATCCTGTTCGGAGAAACAAACACTTTCGCAACAGATAAAGATCCGTTCGTGGTGCGAGTTGTCCACCCACCGTTGTCGATGGAATACAACTGCGAGTAAACGAGCGAGGTAATCGGATTGAGGGTTTCCCCTGGAGATTCGGTAATCAGCACGTTGGCTTCCACCACCCAGTGCACCTCGATCGCCGAGGAATTGCTTGCCGCCATCGGCTGAAAGTGCATGAGCTTTGGGAACGGTCCTCCAAGACAATCCTTGATGTTTGCGTTACCTCCAATGTCGAGGTTGAACCCGATCCCTATTTCCTCGGCTATCAGCCTGCTACCACTGCGTGTCAGGTTTCTGCGGATCGTGTCCGCGTCGGATCCTAGCCCACTTACTTGCGCGATCACCGCATCGACTTCGATCTGTATCCGATGGTATTGCGTTTGGCGACCATCCGGCGTCTGCATAACCTCGATGCTAACTTTCCGCTTTTGCCCAATTCCAAGGGAAATTCCGTTGTAAGTAAGTGTTTCTGGCATTAAAGCGCCCTCATCTTTTCGACGAGTTGCTTCATTACTGCCGGATCAATCGCTTGCGGAGGCCCAAACGCATTGACTAGCATATCCATCATTGGATCGCCCTTGTCTCTGCGATTCTTCTCCTCTTCTCTGCGATCGTGCTTCGTCCAGATTCTCCCAACGGTTGTGGAGTGCTGCTCCCATTTCTCTCGCCACAGGGCATCTTCTTTGGCTTCGTCACCTAGCAAATTCAGCCAATCGATAATAGTCGCCTCGATAACTGCTGACGACGATCCGATCGCTTCTACGACGTTACTCGTCGTGTTAATCCCATCTATCAGCATTTCGATCAATGGAATCATACGTTCACCCAGGTCGACAAACCGATCCGTCACAACGTCCTTGAGGTTGTTGATAGCTTCGTCGAGCCTGTCTTTAGTCTCGCCAACTCGCGCCAGTGTTGCACCTCGCTCTTGAGCGCGATCGATCAATCGCATTTGCCGCCTAACGTCGGTTTCGGCGCGCTGCTTGGCGATGTCTGCGCTGTACCCCTCTAGTTCGTCCGCTTGCTTGGCGGCTGCATCTCCAATTTTGTCGAACGCCTTGTAGACCAAGTACCCTGCGGCTGCGACGGAGGCTAGCGACACTGCGACCGCTGCCGCTGCCCATCCTGGCGGACCCATCGCCGCTGCGAGCCTCGCCAATCCTCCAGCGGCTCGCGTTGCACCAGCTTCGAGCGCCGCTGCCCCCTCTGCTGCTCCTGCTGCCGCTCCTGCTGCTTCCCCGGCAGTGGCGGCTTCGGCGACCGCTGCGGTCTCGGCGGCTGCTCCTGCTTCGCCACCTTCTACCGCCTTGGCGACTTGATTGATGGTCCCAATGTCAGGCATCGACGCGCCGCTTGATTTGTTTTCCTCCTTCTCTCCGAATAAAAATTCGTCTTCGGCGGAAGACGCTTGAGCGGTGTGGTTCGGTTTCCGTTCGTCCGGCTTGTACGGAATGTTAAATTCGTCAAACATCCACTCGTCATCGTCCACGCCAGTTTTCGTAGCTTTCGTAGCGATGCTGTTGTTATGCAGATCCTCGATTGCGTTGCCGCTGTCATCTCTGATCGCTGCGTCTTTTTTTTCGGCTTCGGCTGTCCCTTCGATCGCACTGACAATTCGAGTTGCCGCGTTTGCTATGTGCGATGGATCGGTGTTAGCGTCAATTGCCTTTAGCGCTGGATCGCTGTCTGTGTCTTGCTTCACGGGCTCCATGCCGGGCTCATCGAAGAGCTTCGCCAATCCGCCAATCATAGAATCCAGCATCGATCGCCACCAAGACTGATCGGGCTGCTTAGACGGCTCGGGCTTCGCGGGCTTCTGCTCTGCTTTCACCTCCGGTGTCGACGGCTGCGGCTTCGCGGGCTTCTGCTCTGCTTTTGCTTCCGGCGTCGGCGAGGGATCCGGCTTGGTCGGCTTTTCCTCCGGAAACAAGAAAGCGTCGGGAGTATCCTCGGCTTTTACTTTGGTCGGTGCGGGATCCGGCGTCGGAACAGGCTCGGGCTTGGTAGGTCGCTCTTCCGGAAACAAGAAAGCGTCGGGAGTATCTTCGGCTTCTACTTTGGTCGGTGCAGGATCCGGCGTCAAAATGGGATCCGGCTTGGTAGGTGCTGGTTGCGGAGGCGGAGGTATTACTTCTGCCTCTCGTTCGAGTTTGCTCGCGGTCGCTAGTTCTGGCTTCGATGCCGCTGTAGGCTGCGGTGCGGACTGCGGTGCGGGCTGCGGTGTGACTGGCGTTTCTTTGTCTGCTTTGGTCTGTGTCTTTGGCGGCTCGCGACTATCTCGCTTGAGCGCAAGATCATTCGCGCGATCCGCGATCCTTTGGTATAATCGCACGGCTGCGAGAGCACCATCAAACACTTTCCGTGTTTGCGAGATTGTCTCGAGAATTGGCTGAAAAGACTTTGCGAGGTGCGACGAATCGACGATGATTTTCGTCGCTTCCTTGACCGCACCCAGATGCTTATCTCGAGACGATTCCTCTGGAGTCTTTTTGCTGGTCGTAGGAGCCCGATCGGCCTGCTCGTTTGCCGGGGTGGCACGAGTATCGGCTACGCTCGCAGGCCGATCGGTTTTCGTTGGTGATGGGGCAGGACTGGTCGATGGCGGCGCTGGGTCCGGACGTGCCGGTGCTGGTCTTGGAGGTGCTTCATGTCGCACGGGATCCGAGGTTGCCGTCGATGTTGTGGTTTCATCGACCAGTACGATATGGAACTTCGCGCCATCCACTTTGTGGCACTAGCTTGCTGCGACGAACGAGCCGTTGGTCTGGTTCGGATACGCGCGGAGCCGAATTGGCACTTCGCGAAGGTCTGGACCTTGCAGAAGCGTGACCGGGAAGTTTTCGTGCAACACTGTTTGGTACAGCGTGATCGTCGCTGGGAGTGGACCTGGGTTGACTTCCATCGCTGTCAGGACAAGCGGTTTGACGTTTGCGGTCGCCCCCCCAGCGCCGACATCCAACTGCCCGATCTTGGCAGTTACATATCCGCTGGCGTAAGGATTGATGAGAGTTTGCACCGCTGCCGCGTCGAACTCAATCAAGGTCATCTCGACGGTCACTTCCATGCCTTGGTTGATCGCATCTTGCGCTGTTTGACCCCACTTGTCGCCTTGTATGATCTTCTTCATAAATTGATGCGAGATCCTGTATCCTTCGCGAGTCTGTCCGACTGCGAGCGCGTTCCAAGTTGCCGTGTAACGGCCTGTTATGAATGCCATAGGTCATCTCCTGTTAGTTAAACAGCCGGGACAGTTAGCCACCTCGACCGCTCTGGTCGCGGCCTCCAAATTCGTGAACGTCGCAAGGTAGGCGCGGTCGTTATCGCAAGCGATCTTCCATCGCAATCCGCCGTCACCCTCGATCGGGCCTTTGGCGTCCTGAACTAAAAGATGTGTGAGAACTTGCACACCTACATAGGGCTGCTTGTACGCACCGCACTTGGGGCACGCGAAGCGATCGTGATCGACACGGAACGTGAAGTATTCGTTGGTTTGCGGGTTGGGCTTGCACTCAGTGTTCAGGCAGTAGCCCATCACTTGCTGCTTGGATGTTCGATCGCTGGGTATGATTACTCCACTCATACCGCCTCCAATCGCCGGATCCGGCCTAGGGTGACGCCGCGAGTCACTCCCGCCATAACGTCGGTGCCACCTGCCGACGCTTGGGACGACGCGCCATACGCATCTACCGCAACGCCACGAACGCGGGGATCGATCGAAACGAGTCGCAGATAGCCGATGAACGGTCCAGCCGTTGGTTTGAGGGCTGCGAGAATCTGGTTCGCTCGCACCGTGACCACTGCCTTCCAGTCGACCGCGTAAATCACCTTGTCGAGCAAGGCATTTACGCCCGAAAGTTGATCGAGGTAGAGCGTGCGCCGCTTGTCTCGAGGGACGCTGCGAGACCTCAAGAAGACGCTTACGCGACATCCGTACTCCAGATCCCGAGTCGTTCCGCTGGATTGATGCACGTTTCCGAGGCTGATACTGGCGGGCACGATCGAGACGTGCAGATCGCCCGCTGTCTGCGGTACAAAATCCTCGTCGGACTCAATGGTGCACTGATCGTTGGTCAGACCCAGTGCGGTCTTTACTGCTTCCTCAACGGCTTGCAAAAGGCAGGGTTCAGCGCTAAGCACCTCGAGCCCCCTTTGCGACTGCTCGCGTCAATCCGGATTGCAGAGCTCGCTCCAGCGCTCCCATCCATCGCTCGAGCCACACTTGCGGGCACTTGGCTGGCAGGAAAGGTCGGGCTGGGAGTTTCCGCTGCGGAACGCCGTAGTTGTGCGCGGCCGCGTACTTGACGTTGGTTCCGACGATCACACCGTTTGCGATAGTCTGGAACACTTGCCCGCCATCGGCATCGGGCAGCGGTGGTCGGTACGATACGCCATCGCTACCCAATTCGCCGGGGGACAGGGAGTTAAGCAGAACACCAGTATCTCGCAAAATCTCATGGGGACGGTTGCCGTAGACTTGGAGCTTGGTTTGTCCGCCCTCGGCCTTGATTCGATTCCACGCCATGCCCGCCGCGATCGATCGGGCGGTTTCGGGATCGTACTTAGTAATGAGCCATGCGAGGTTGCGCCGGAAGTAGAGGCGCCACTGCCGCAACTGTGCAGCCGACAGAAGCCCGGTCCCAACAGGCGCGTACTTGTGACCCCTGTTCAGCCCAGCCGCCCGCTTGAGTCGAGTTTGCTCCCCTGGTCCGAACCTACGAGAGTAGGCTAGCGTTGCAGGCTGCAAGGGAGCCCATTTTACGCCATCTTCGCCTACACCCCCTCGAGCCTTGCGAACGAAGTCCGCGTGAATGTCCGAGAGTGCAGCGAATCCTAGTGCGGTAAAAACACCTCGCGCCGTGTTTTCTACGTCGGGAGCCTGTCCAACCAGCGCAGCATGAATGCGGCGCACCATGGCTGCGGCTTGCTGCTTGTCGCCTCGAAAGTATGCCCTAGTAGTAACCAACGCGGGTAATCTCCGTGTCTTGCGGGCGTTCCTTGGGCATGTTGGTCGAGTTGATTGCGACTCTCTGTTGCCGCCGTGCGTATCGTCGATCGATGTGCATGTTGCTGAACATCGGGACGTTGATTCCCTTGAGTCGAACGCCTGGGATCCGCATCTCGTCGCGCATGATGAGAGGGAGTTTTTCAACGATCCGTTGATACTCGGCGACCAGCGACTCAGGCACAGGATTACCTCTGCGTTCGCACAGATAAACCGCCGACATCACTACGCACCATTGGCGTAGCATTCGATTGGTTTTCACTCCCTCTTCCTCGTAGCGACGAAGAACGTAGAGATTGATCTCGTCGGTGGCTTGCGCAATGCAATCCTCGAGAGTGGCCTCTGAACCGCGCAGGTCATGCGCAGCGAACGCCGCTACTCCGGTGTCCCCGAAGAAGTTGGTAACGTCTTCGGGGGTCGCATAGTTCCATGTAATTGCCACCGCTACTCCGTTTCATCGCACTAGAACACGACGGTTCCGATTGCGAGGTTGCTGGGGACTTGGTGGAGCATCAAAGCGTTGTCGAGGACAAATAATTCGGTGCTCGTTGGGTTGGAAATTTCTCGCGACCATGCGGACAGGCCGAATCGCTCGGTCTTTGGTCCACCGTCGTACTCGGCGACAGGTTCACCGGCGACGTAGCATTCGATGTCCGCGCCGCCGGTCACGGTGTCCGACGCGACAAAGAACGCAGTGTTGGCGGGAACGTGCGGGGTAAACACTTCTGCGCCGGGTTCGCCGATCTCGAGACCTTCATCGGTGATGCACCATTCGCACCATGGCATGAAGCTCAGGCGAGCCTTAAAGTTTTGCACAGGCTTCCCATCAGGTCCGCTGGCAGTTTCCTTGGACAAAATCTCATAGGGCTGATTCGCCGTACCGTGCGCCTCTTGCACCGCATCATTTTTGAGGACCAGCGACCAGATTTGCGACGTGGTAACGATCTTTGCCAAACCGGAGCCCGTGAGGCGTTGGAACGCCGCATGGATCGAGTACAGGTTGGTCGGGATGTCCGCCGATGCGGTGGTTGCCCACGATGTGCTTATGATGTTCCCACCCCCGACCATGTTCAGTTGCGACTTGTTGCCCGCCGGAACGCGAGTCTGGAGTTGACCCGACGAGTTGGCGCTTGCATAGGTCCAGTACCACGAATCGCCAACGATCTTGTAGTACAGGCTGTCGCGCAGCATCCCGACCAACATCGCAGTTCGCCAGTTGGATGCGAGTTGAGCTAAGTAGCCGGTCTGCATCTGGATCATCTTGGCTCCCGCCTTGTCGCGGGTTGCCGGATCGTCGATCCTTCCGATGTTGTTCACCTGTTCCGCCAGCAGTGGGATCGAAGAGTGCATCCGAGGATACTCGAACGGAACTCGCGATGCGATCTGCATCTGCATCCGTCCAGCTGCCGTACCGGGCGCTCGGCCTTGAGCCGTCTTGAGGGTGTTGTTGAAAATGTGATAGGCGCCCAAGCGTCCATGCCCCATGTTCGTTTCATTCGGCCCGCCGGGCTGCACACCAAATTCCTTGAGCAAAGCTCCAGAAGCCTCTACCCGCTGGCTGATAACCTTGGTGAGTACCTGTGGTTTGAAAATATCTTGAAAAATGTTTGGCATCTTCTAATCCTTGGTGCCACCCTTGGAAGAAGAAAATCGTGGTCTTGGAGCTTAGCGATTAGGCTGGCAATTCATCGTCGAAAATGAAGCAACGCCCAACTGCCTTCAGCGCCGTCCTTGCAGCCGATTCATTGGTGTGCCCAACGAACGCAGCGCCCTGGATGAGCAACTGCGAAGCGCGGATGTCGCCCGAGACAAGGATCCGCACAGTCTGGTCTTCGTTGTTGCCCGAGTCGTCAATGACTCGAACGTCGTCAAGCAAGATCCCGACAGGGTTCTGGCTACCGTCTGACGCACCAGCGACGTACTGGACAAGTTTTCTGGAAGCAGTGATCTGTCCGAGCACCATCCCCCCTCGCAACGTGGTGGTTGGGGTGTTGACGGCATCGCGGGCTGTCCCTGCGAGAATGCGAGTGACGATAGTAGCGCGAACGCGACCATCAGAAACGAACAAAATCGGACGGGTTGCGAGTGCATCAGTTACATTTCCTACGCCAAGAGCCATGGTTTAGTTCCTCGGTGCCACCCTCAGAAGAATTGTGAGTTAGTTGCCAGCAATGAGTTTCAAAAGGTACGCTTCGCGCTCTGGGGTTAGCGCCTCAGGGTTCTTTGGTTCCGCTACACTCATGCGAGCCAGCTTGGAGCCACCGCCCGCGCGGTAGGTCGATGTCTTGAAGGTTCCGACAGGGATCACTTGCCGGGACTGCATGAATCGCTCCACGTCGCCCTGCTTGGGCTTGCTGTACGGATCGAGCGACAGCCGCTGGGCTGCGACCTTGGCCGCGTACAGGCTGAACTCTTCGTCGAGGATCTTTCCCGAATCGCGGAGCCCCTCGAGTCGACCGAGCAGTTCGCGATGGTAGGCTCGCTCCGCGTAGGCTCGCGAGTTGCGAACGAGGGCGGACATGGTTTGGATCTCAGGCGAGACAGCCACGGTCCCGTTGTCTGGGTTGCCGCCACCCTGCCCACCGTTACCGAGCACCATGCGGATGTTGTCCACAATGTTCGCGGCGTTTGTGTCCTCCGGAAGTTGCACGCCCACTTCCTGCATCACGTCGACGATCATCTTGATGATGGAATCGGCATCACTCCTAGACTCGTCCATGTCGTTGCCGGGAGGGGCTGCGGGAGCCGCGTCGGAATCGTAAGCCATGTCCATGCGTAGCACCTTGGGTTTGAATATAGTAGGTCTTATGCCCATCCGGATGCCGCACCCCATCAGGGCTGGCTCGGCTGGAATAAATGGTCCTTGCGAATGATCGACCGGGTAATCGACCAGATCGACACTTGTTATCACGTCCGCGTAGGTGTGCCCGTGCCCATCGCGAAACTCAGGAAAGATCACAGGCGACACAAAGACCGAATTGTTCTCGACCTTCTCGATCGCCGAAGGGGTCATAATTTCCACGGTGATCTCGGCGGATTGCCCGTCCGGAGTCACCTTGAAGTCGACCATTCGGCCCTCGGTGTTGTGAGCGCCGCGTGTATCCCGCCGGGTCAGAGAGTCCATGGCGATCGGAGACAGCATCTCGAGATCGTCGAGATCCGCATGGTTGAAGTGCATCGGCACCGCGTACCCTGCGTCCTTCAATCGCCCAAACTGATCTTCCCAGTGGCGCAGACGATCGGGAGTAACCGTGACAGAGCCATCGCCGCTTTGGTACTCGTTGACCGACAACACCGCTTTCCGGAACACCTTGCCCATGGGGGAAGGTTAGACCGGGACGAATACCGCTCCAAATCGCCTCTGACGCTGCTTGCGCTGCTTGCGCTGCAAGGACAAGAATCTGGAAGAAAACTGGGATGTACCTCCAGATGTACCTCCAGATGTACCTTCAGATGTACCTTCAGTTGTACCTTCAATCCGTCTCAAAATCGTTCGACGCCGAGCGAGATGCCCCAGACTGTCCAGGAATGTCCTGGACACGGTCGGACAAGTTTGGATTGTCTGCGATTGTCTCGGACTGTCGCGGACGGTTTAGCAGATGCTTCTCAGGGTTCTCGATCCCGTTTTCCTTCAGAAGAATCACACAAGCATCATCAACCGCATGCATGCATGCATGACTCTCATCTTCTCTTCTCTGGTCCCCCACGTCGTCCCGATGGAGTCCCTCGTCCTGTCCCGGTTTTGTCCCTAATTTTGTCCCGTTTACAGGGGGACGAATACCGCTCCAAATCGCCTCTGACGCTGCTTGCGCTAAGATGATGAAAAGTATGGAAAAAAGTATGGAATCCATACTTTCGCACGATGGAATCCATACTTTCGCACGA
>Ga0169931_10002831_pt1 | contig 27993 bp, 13 predicted proteins | sample Kivu_15m_20L_FD_129675 | JGI IMG/M metagenome (GOLD analysis project Ga0169931, IMG submission 129675) | Freshwater microbial communities from Lake Kivu, Western Province, Rwanda to study Microbial Dark Matter (Phase II) - Kivu_15m_20L... | ecosystem: Environmental > Aquatic > Freshwater > Lake...
TGCATCGGACGCGGCGACGGGCGAATTGTACCCGCTGGCGCCTTCGATCGCGCTGGCGCTTCGCCTGATGGCCGGAACAACCGAGAGGGAGTCGATCGCGGTATGGGCAGCCCTCGCCGTCGAGCGCGGCATGGACGCCAACAGTGCCGCAGTGTCGGCAAGACGCCTTCAGGCGGCTGTGGACGCCGCGCGGGAGACCCGTGCACTGACAGAGGCAGGCGCGGCTCTATTCCACCCGGCGCTCCCGCCCACAGAGCGTCAGGAGCGGATGATTCTGGATGCCATCCGGCTGTGGGAGCTGGCTCGCTCCGGGAGTTGCGCCGAATCACCCGGTTGGGTTGATTCCTCGAACGATCCGGTGGCGCAGCTGCTCCGCGACTTCGTCTGGGGGCTCTCCGACTGTCGCGACGACATCCGCCCCTGGCATCCCGTGACCACCACGACTCCTGACCTGCAATGCCATTTTGTCGCAGACTCTGCGGGCGCGAGGTTGACCGATTCCCCGACGGCATCACTGACGGTCGTGTACCACGAGACGTCAGGCGAGGCGCCATCGAACACCACCGCAAGCGTGCCGCCGTCGCCGGTGCGTACGGCGTGGGTACCGCAGAGTGGCGCGGCATGTCGGGTAGCAACGTCTGTGGGGATCAATCTGGAGCCCTACACCCTTTGGGAGCCCGTCATGGAACCCCGTACGCTGTTAGCCAACGACGGCGTCGCACTTGGGCGAGAATCCGAACGATGGCTTCGCAGGGCGTACCTGATTCAGTACGGGAGCTTCGAGACGCTCGGGGGTGGTGGCACAGCGCTGGCTCACGCCGCACGCAGCGCGATCGAAATCCCTGGCGCAGAGCAGGTACAGCGATTGATTGAAGTGGGGCTTCCGCTGACCGCGCTGCAGGTCGACCGAGCCCGGGTTCAACTTGCAGCCCTGACTGGCGCGGGTTCCGGTGAAGAACCGGTGCCATGGAATCTGCGCCGAGCCGATGTCCCGCAGATGTTGAACGGTGTCCAGATAGACGAGGCGATTCCGCTCGCTTACGTCTCCTTCATGAACAGTCTGGCACTTGACCCGAGCGGCTATGCCCCAGAAGCTGCGACAGATGCCTGTCGGGCGTTGGCCGGTGAAGGATTTGCGGTGGAAGCCAACGGTGTACCGACGCTGTTCTGCGACTCCGCTTCCACAGCAGCCGACTTCTCGGCCTGCCTACGGGTGGCCATGCAGTGCAACGCTGAACAGGCTCTGTTCGGACCCGACGCCGTTCATCTGCTGCTGCAGGCACTCCGCCTGGCTGTGGGAGTGGGACAGATCGACGAGTCGGTCGTGGCAGCCGTCGCGCGGGTCATCGAGACGCAGAGTGGATTTCTGCCCGGCTCATTGCTGGTTGAACTGCACGCCCGTCTGGTTGAGGCGCGCTGGACGCAGCGAGATTTCGTCGCGCTTGCGCGCGATGCAGCCGCCACGCGCGCACTGTTTGAGCGAGCGGCAGGTGACGCCCGCGACTGGGCAGGTGTGTACGGTACGCTGGAGCTACTGGCTGGGGTCGCATCAGGACTCGCGGTCGATACGGCACGACTTCGATCATGGATGCCTGCTGAACAGGATTCCGCCCTGTTCACCCTTCTCAACACGCTGGAGCAGTCCGGTGACTCAGCGTCCACAAGGCAGGCTGCGGTGGAGCTCATGCAGACGTTTCTGGCGACACGGGACACGTTTTCGCCCACGTTTTGAGGAATTGCGGCCCGCGTTTGCCCTACCCCTGTTCACGTACCGCTCCATCTGACCAACCGCTCCTGTTCATGGCAACCATACGGCGGATGTAGGTGCACGGGGACGCAATGGGTGGCCAGTTCCCGTTCTGGCAGGCAGATCGCGTGCCGATTGAGCGCGTTGTTGCACCCATCGCGCGCCGCAGATCATTGAGAAAGATCAGGCCTATAGGCATTGATTCGCCCCATTTCTGTTCAAACGATCGACAGAAACGATCTCAACCTGTTCACATTAGCTTGACGGCCACCTAAAACCTGTTCATAAGGACACCCATCGGTTCATGAACAGGTGCATAGCGAGGTACGACGATGAATGAGAACGAACTGGTAGCGAGACTTCGACAGCGCGACCCCCGTGCTCTTCAATACTTTCACACGCAGTATCACGACCGCATTTTCGCCGTCGCCCGCCGGCTCGTGCGCGACGACTGGGATGCCGAAGAGGTTGTTCAGGATGTGTATTGGACAGTTCATCGCAAGATTGACCTGTTCAATGGCACCTCCGCATTCTGGAGCTGGTGTTTTCGGGTGACCGAGAACGCGGCTAAGATGAAAATCCGAAAGTACAAGCGCTACCCCACGCCGGTAGAGAACGACACGCTCGCAGCCTTGAGTCATGACTCTTCGCCTGACGATCTGGGCAGTCGCCCGGACCGGCAGTTGGCGTACAAGGAGACGCTGGCATCGATCGAGGACTTCCTTGCCTCGAGCGATGAGATGAACCGTCAGGTGTACATGTTGATGGATGTCGTCGGCATGGAGAAGGAAGAAGTGGCCGAGAAGCTTGACCTCACCATACCGGCCCTCAAGGCCCGACTGCACCGCATCCGATATGCACTTCGTGAGCATCTCGGCAGCGCGGCCTGAATCTAACCGCTGTGAATCTCATTTTACACGGCGGACCGTTGAGGTTGTCGAATTCGCCCTTCCACGCGCCAGGCTCGCCGCCTATGTGAACCGGCGCCACGATTGACTATGAATCAGGAAAACGAGCTCGAGAACGGTTTATCGATTGGAGCTGTCTCACGCGAGACAGGGGTCCCGATCGAGACGCTTCGAACATGGGAACGTCGTTACGGTGTACCGGATCCCATTCGAACGCCGTCCGGTCATCGCGTGTACTCTCCGGACACGTTGCCTCACATTCGTTTGATCGCCGAGGCCATCGCGCGGGGAGACCGGGCGTCCAGGGCGTGCACGCTTCCCCTCGACGAGCTGGAATCTCGTGTGAAGTTCCTGCGGCAACAGGACGAAGCTCGGCGTGAGCAGGAGTCCTCGCGACAGGGCGCGACGTCGGGTGTCCGCGGAATGTTGGACTTTGCACCTGCGTCTGACCCGAGTCAGGAAGACGTGGCTCGGGCGTGGGTGGAGTTCGCGCGCAACCTCGATGGCGACTCGCTGGATACCGCATTCCGAAGTGATTGGGCCTCCCTGGGAGCACTTCGATTTTTGTCCGAGCGCGTGGGTCCGTTTCTGCATGAGCTTGGCGAGTCGTGGGTGACCGGCGCGATCGACGTGTACCACGAGCACTTCGCTTCAGAGCGTCTTCGGGACTTTCTCACCTCTACGTGGCGTCCCCTCTCGGACACTGCCCGTGGGCCGTCGGTCGTATGTGCAACACTGCCGGGCGAGCGGCACGCGCTCGGGCTTCATATGGCGACCTCGGTTGTGGCGCTCGCGGGATGCAAGATTACGTTTCTGGGTAGTGATACACCGATTTCGGACATTGAGGGTGGAGCTCGTCAGTCCGATGCAGCAGGTGTTCTGCTGAGTGTTAGTCAGGCTGCAGATACCGTTCGGGTTCGCGATGCGCTTCGAATGCTGCGCTCGCGGCTGCCGACAGACATCCGAATCGTGGTGGGCGGTATGGGCGCACCAGGCGAAGTGCAGGGTGTCGATACCGTGCGAAGTATGGCTGAACTTGCTGCATGGGCGCAGCGGCTTCGTCAGTCGCGCGCCCGTTAACGTCAGCAAGACACTCAACCGGGAACTTTATGGTACATAATCGCTCGATTGTCGTGATTGGCGCCTCTGGTGGAGTGGGGGGCGCGGTCGTTCGTCAGCTGCGTCAGGTAGGCTTCCACGTGATTGCCGCCGGTCGAAAGCGGGAGTCGCTTCAGGCGCTGGCCCTGGAATGTGGGGCTGTTCCGTATGAGGTGGACGCGACCGACTTTTCGGCGACCACCGCTTGCATGAAATGGGCGGCCGAGACCGTTGCACCTTTGTATGGAGCCGTAAATTGCGCCGGGTCGTTGTTGCTAAAGGCGGCGCATCGAACTTCTTCGGAAGAGTACGCCAGTGTGATCGCTGCAAGCTTGACCACGGCCTTTTCGACGGTTCATGCAGCGACGCAGCACATCGACCGCGAAGGGGGGAGCGTTGTGCTGGTCTCTTCTGCGGCTGCCCGAATCGGACTTGCCAACCATGAGGCGATCGCAGCCGCCAAGGGCGGAATCAACGGTCTGGTGCTCTCGGCAGCCACCAGCTACGCGCCGCGCAACATTCGAGTGAACGCGGTAGCCCCCGGTCTGACCGCTACGCCGCTCACGCGTAGCCTGACCGAAAATGAGACAGTGCTGAAAGGTTCGCTTCAGTTGCATGCGCTGCGGCGCGCAGGCACCCCCGAAGACATCGCGCGTGCGATCGTCTTCCTGATGCACCCGGATCAGAGCTGGTTGACGGGGCAGATCCTCGGGGTTGACGGCGGATTGGCCGACCTGAAAGCACGCTAGGACAGCGCCAGAGATCAGCGAGTTGCTCCTGTGGCCTCGCCCTGGATGCCTGCCGCCTGGAATACCGTGTGATTCGGCCCGAACACATCACTGCAGAGGACAAATGTACGATGTTGCCGTGGTTGGTGCCGGGTTTGGGGGCCTGTCTGCCGCCTTGCGGGCACAGGAGTTGGGTGCGCGAACCGTGTTGTTCGAAGCGCTCAACTACCCGGGAGGCTGTGCAAGCACGTTTCAGCGAGCAGGTGCGCGATACGAGTCGGGCGCTACTTTGTTTTCGGGGTTTGCACCCAACGGTCTCATGACTCGATGGGTTCAGACGTACAGCCTTCCAGTAGAATTTCAGCCGTTAAATCCGATGGTCACCATTCGATCTTCCGCCGGTAGCCTGCGGATCGGAACGGACCGGGATGACGTCATTCAACAACTTTGCAGGCTCGCGCCGGGGCATACCGCCGGAATACGCGGATTTTTTGCCCTGCAGCGTGAGGTGGCCGATGCGTTGTGGCCGACGTTGAACGAGCCATGTCTTTTGCCACCGCTAAACACGATGATGTGGAAGCACGTGCGCTCAGTACCGGCTTACCTGAGGATAGCGACGCTCGTCGGACGCCGGCTTGGGCGGGTGATTGAGCGCTATGGGCTGCACAAATGCGAGCCTTTCATGGTGTTGGCAAACGCAGTGTGTCAGATCACGGTGCAAACCTCGGCTGAAGAAGCCGAAGCTCCGATTGCGCTGAGCGCCATGGATTATTTTTACCGGGGAACGGGCCATATTCGTGGCGGAATCGGGACATTGTCCACGTCCGTTCTTGAGGCTCTTCGATCTCGCGGTACGGACGTCCGCATGCCGGATCGGGTGCGGTCGCTTCGGCGGTTGAATGATGGATGGGAGATCGTGTCGCGATCGACCACGATACGGGCACGGCATGTCGTGGCGAATGTACTACCGGGTGCGCTGCGTGACCTGCTGGGTTCTGAATGTTCGCTCGGATCTCGGGCCACTCGGCTGCAGCATCAGGTTGAGGCTGGCTGGGGCGCCTGCATGTTGTATCTGCAGTTGGAGCCGGATGGAGCTGAGTTTGCCCATCACCTGCAGTTGATCAACGACGCTTCTGGTGCCTTTATGGATGGAAATCACGTGTTCGTCTCTATGTCGGGAGCCTCGGATGGACCGCGGGCGCCAGGCGGGATGCAGACAGCCACGGTCAGTACGCATGTCAAGCTGAGCAGCCTGCGCGAGCTGGATGAGACGGCGACGGGGGCGCGGATCGAAGAGATTCAGCAACAGATGCGGGCGACTATCGCTGCCATGGCACCGGAGGTCGGAGCGCGCATCGTACACTGCATGACTGGTAGCCCCCGCACGTTTGCCCGCTTTACTCGTCGGAGCGAAGGGCTGGTGGGTGGAATTCCAAGGCGCGCTTCTCTGTCGCACTATCGCGACCTGTGGCCGACCCCCGTCTTGCCCGGACTATGGCTTGTGGGTGACAGCGTTTTCCCAGGCCAATCGACCCTGGCGTGTGCGGTGGGAGGGCATCGCGTTGTGGATGCGCTGGCCGGACAGTCGATGGGCTTCCAAAAACGGATTGCGGGAGCGGAGACTTCGACTATGACCCCAGCGCTGTCGTCGACGGCCCACGCAGAGAGCGGACGCGGCGGCGGATGACTGGGGTCGACGCCGGTTCGTGCCCCCGCCCTGCCTCTATGCTCTTCAGGTCCAACGTGTCTGATTCAACTTCACGTGCGCTGGGGCGACCCGGATGGGAGATTGGATTAAGCATCGCGATTCTGCTGGCGGGACTGGTCTGGGCAAGCTGGTGTGCCATGTTACCGCAGTTGGGAGTGAACCCGGCGAGCCGGTTTGCGACCATGGAAGCGCTGGTTGAGCATGGAGAGTGGAGCATCGACAATGCGTCGTTGCTCGACAACACCATTGACAAGGTGCAGTGGGAGGGTCGCTTTTACAGCTCCAAGCCACCGCTCATGGCGGCGATCGGCGCTCCGGTCTACCGCCTTGTAAGTGACTGGTATGATGTGCGTTTTAGCACAGACATGTACCGTACAGCGAGTCTGATGCGGCTACCTTTGGCGGTGTTGCCATGGTGGCTCGGGTGTGTGTTCCTGTTCGTTGCACTTGGATATGCCGCGCAGAGTCCATCCGTACGCGTATGGGGTCTGGCATCCTGGACGCTGGCATCGCTGTCTACCGCGTACGCCGCCGACTTGAACAATCACACGTGGGCGGTGTCGGCGATGATGGCCTGTCTGGCTCTGCTGGCGCCAATCGCTGTGTGGCCGGAGCGCCGTACGAGTGTCGTGCGCGCGCTCCTTGCTGGCGGCGCAGCCGGTACGGTGGTCTGCTTTGATCTGGGTGCGGTGCCCATCATGGGCATGCTTGGGCTGATTGTTACCTGGCGCTGGCTGGGTGAGCGCAACCTGACCGCGCTGGCGGCTGCTGTCGTTGGCGCGAGCTTGCTGCCTGCGGTACAGGCGACGATTCAGTACAGCATCGTGGGTGACATCGTACCCTTTTATCTCAAACCCGAGGCGTACCAGTATGAGGGGTCCTACTGGGCGCGTGTATCGGGCTTTGATGCGCTCAGCGAACCGAAGGCCGTGTATCTGTTTCACTCCACCATTGGTCATCACGGTCTCTTCTCGCATTCGCCGTGGCTACTTGTTGCGCTGCCCTGCCTGCTTTCGGGATGGCGCGGGGTATCCGGCGGTTCGGCCACAGGACCCTGGTGGCAGCGAGCTCACCAGCAGTTCATGACCACCCCCCATGTCGCCTTGCGTCTGGGTGCCTTGTTCAGCGTGACGTTTATCGTGCTCTATTACACGTTCAAGTCGAACAACTACGGGGGGCTTTGCGTCGGCATGCGCTGGTTCATGGTGACACAGCCGGTACTTGCACTGGCGGCCGTTCATCATGTGGAGCAGAGGCGGTTGATGGAGCGGGCTCCCGAGCTGTTGGCAGCCTTGACTACGATGGGCGCAATCGTGTGCCTGTGGGGCACGGTCAGCGTATGGGGAGAAGGGCTGATTTTCGTTATCTTTCGTGGCCTTGGCATGGGTAGCATCAACGGCTGAGACACGAGGCTATGCAGGCAGGCCGCCAGACTGCGGTTGTAAGCCCCGCTCAGTTCCGAAAAGAATGACCGCCGCGTCGCTGTCCTGCTCACCGGCGTAGATAGCCCCCGTGAGCATCGGAGTCTAATTACGCGCCCGGGGGCTGACCCATGGCACCGACGTTGGAGTCGGCAATCCGAAAATCGGACATGTTCAACAGCGCCCGATCGGGTGAGCAACGGAGGACGGCACGTTCGACCACCATCAGCAACTCGCGAACATTACCCGGCCAGTCCAGAGACCGCAGCCAGGCAAGCGCAGCAGGTTCAATTCCGGTTACCTGACGGTGATAACGCCGGGAAAAGTCGCCAATAAATATCTGGAGCAATTCGGGAATGTCATCCGTTCGCTCGCGCAGCGCCGGGACCACGAGGTGCTGGCGACCGAGTGAGATCGCGAGGTCGTAACGAAACAGTCCTCTTCCAGCCAGCTCGTGGAGATCAGAATGCGAAGCCGCAATCACTCGCACATTGACGGACTGCGCAGCTGAGTCGTGGGCGCGAAACAACTCTCGCTCATGGAGGAGGCGGACGAGCTTCAACTGAAGGGCACTCGGCAGCAGATGCACGTCATCCAGGAAAACCGTTCCACCGTCGCAGAGTTCAAAGACGCCCTGTCTAACGGTGACGTTACCCGATTCGTCCTGTTTCACCTCGCCAAACAGCTCAATGTCCAGTGCGACTTCATCGAGCGCACCGCACGGTTGCGCGATGACCATGGCACCCGAACGCGGGCCAAAGTGGTGCAGCGCGCGTGCGAGGAGCTCCTTTCCCGTACCTGCTTCGCCACCGAGCAACACGGAGACATCGTTTTGCGCCCACTGCAGAATCTCCTTCTGCACGTGGCGCATCACGTCAGAGTGGCACACGAGCGGCTTGAACAGGTGGTTTCGGCGCTCGCGCTCTCTGAAGTAGCGATTCTCTTCGAAGGTGGAACGGGCGAGATCGATGAGGATTTCGCGATGCAGAAAGGCTGTTATGGCAGGGCTGGCGGCCTGCCAGACTGCTTCGAGTTGCTGAAGCGCTGCCGCTCCGGGCAATCCACATCGGACCAGAATGACGGCAAAGACATCGTGGGGAGCGCTTACGGGTAACGCGACAGCCCACCCCTGCTGGTCATCAATGGCGATGGGGTTTCCCTGTCGCAGTACATCGACTGGACTCGAAGGCTGTGCGAGCAAACGGTCGAGCATACCCTCAGTCGCATACCCCGAGCCGGCGCACTGAGAACTCCAGTCGCGTCCATCGGGCGCACGCCATGCCAATCGCACCCCGTCACAGGGAACAAACCCCGAGAACGCCCGCCAGAGCGCATCGACGACAGACGACATGTCGTGCTGAACAGCGATGGCGCTGATCAAGGGGAGCACGGCCTCGGCCGCACATTCGCACTGTCCGGTAGAAGGTTCACATGGCGTGACGCGCATCCACGAGCGCCGTGCAATTTCCACCACCTCAACCCGAACCTGTGTTTCGTCGCCAATCAAAAGCGATGCTCCCGGGGGGTACAGGGCATCGGGTGAGACGCGCTCCTGCGAGCCACCAGAGAGAGCGACCTGAACAGGGACGGCCTGATTTCTGGCAACAAAACGAAAGCCGTCCTGCTCGACATCGGCCACAACATCACCGACGCAGAGCGCAGGGATCCAGGCTCCGATCGCGATATCGCTTCGGGATGCGCCCCCAATGGTGAGCGTCGCCCTCTGAAACTCAAGTTCGCGCGCCTGACCGTCAGGAGAGTGAATACGGACGCGCATCTTCACGGAGAAACCTGCAGCGCGGGTGTCGCGGATGGCGGAGTCGGAGTTGGTGCCAGTGCTGGCACGGCGTCTCGCGGATGTACGGCTGGCCGAGGTACCTGCGGCGAGCCGTTCACCATTCCATTGGACCCAGCCGCCTCGGAGCGTTCCTGAAAACCGGAAATGCCCTCGATGGCGACCACGTGGACGCGATGCGCACCGGGGTCGGTTTCGTCAAGTGCCAGAGCCTGTTCGGCCAGTTGTCGACAATCCACGTACTCACCGCTGTTGCACGCGAGCTGCGCGCGGGCGACCAGACCAGCGATGCGTTCTCGCAGCTCCGCTCGAGCCACGGCGGGCTCTGCGCTGGCTTCGCGATCGCTTTCCTGGACCATCGCAGGCTGTTGAGGCGGCGAAGATACCGGAGGCACCTGCAACCGTTCGTTCATGGGCGGCGCATCCACAGCAGCCGTGGTGTCTGTGGTCGCCAGATCGATGGACCAGATGAATGTGCCAAACAACCCGGCCAGCAACCAGAACGTGAACGCTACCGTTGCGGCCGCCTTCACGTTGGGTGTGGAGGGCCCGGGCGTCCTTTGGATTCGGGCCCCGTCGTTCCATGCGTCACGAATCGACACGATCCACGGAACAATCAGCACGCCTGCCAGCGCAAAGGTGACTGCCCTGCCCTGCTGATTGTGATAGGCCTGACCCGCTCCGGGGGCGAGCAGCGAAAACAGCGCCGCTCGCAGTGGAATATTGCCCTTTGACGGGGCAGCAGAGGTCGGCGCGACAGCAGGCGTCGCCCCGGCGTCGTCGGGGGCATGAAGTCGCACAAAAGCCTTTGGCGCCTCCCGACCGGGCGGAGCCGATGCTTCGCGCTGTTCATCGATCGCGGCAAAGATCGTTGGTTCGGCCGGCGAGTGTAGCATGTGTTCGGTCGCAGCGGGCGCAGGTGTTGCTGCGCTGACGACAGCCACCCGCTGCGCGTCGACGCCCTTCCCCAACACGGCCCCCCAGGCGCCACCATGGGCAGCCTCGCCTGCGTTGACGTCCGCGACAGGACGAGAGTCCTGGAGTATGGCGACCGCCTGAGCTGACACATCGGCCAGAATCAGCGTCTGCTCCAGCTCGTCGTTGACGGACGATATTCTTGTGATGGCCGAGATTCCCTGTCCTTCGCCCTGGGGTACCGGCGCAGAGCTGTTACCGGCGGGCGCGGGCTGGACAGCCGCACCTTCGCCGCGAAGCAGCGCCGCGCGTTCGCGCGCCGGGCTGGGACGTGTCACCCCTGGGGGAGGGCTCAAGCCGGGAACGAGCGCCGCAGCCCAGGGGGAGGGAACTGCGGCATCGTGGCCTGCATGCGGATTCGACAGCTGCGGTCTAACCACAGCCGCGAGGTCTACCTGATCGAGCTGGTGGACCAGCTGCGATGGCGAACCTTGCATGGTACGCCCGAACGGCTGCCCGGTTATCGGGCCGGCCACCTGCGACCAGCCCACAAGCAATGTCTGCTCGGCCGGCGGCTGTATAGCGACCGCGGGTCGTGCCGTTGCGACTATCGACAGATGCGCCAACGCCTCGATGACGCTCGAAGCGGTATGCAGGTCGACGGCTGCAACGACGGTGACTTCGCCAGCCTGCAGCGCACTCATGACGGCCGCCGTAGGGATGCGGAACCGTGAGCCCAGAAGCGCCGCCAGTTCCTCGAGGTGATCATCCCACCCAGCCGAGACCACATTGACCGAATATGCGATGTCCTGAGTCAAAACGCCTTCCGCGAGTTCAGCCATGTCGTTCCGGGCGCGCGACTCTATATCTTTCCGCATGCCGGTCGGCAAGGTACGGTCGGAACAAATCCCGCGCTCGACGACGGCTGCCGCCCTGATATGCAGCTCCGGGCTCTTTGCAGGGCGGCGGGGAAGCCAAAATTGGCTTGTACGGTCTTGCGCTGGTGGACAAACACCGTAGGAACACCGCCGCACATGAAAGCGCCACAACCCCGAACGAACATGTCAAACGCACTTCCGTTGGAGCAGCGAGCCGAAGCCGCCCGACGCGCTGGCCACATGCTGGCGCGCGCGCCGGGTCAGCTGCGCACCGCCGCCCTGCTCAAGCTGGCGCAAATGTTGCGCACAAATCGCGACGCGCTCCTGCTGGCAAACTCTCAGGACGTCCTCAACGGCGAGAGCCGAGGGATGGCGGCCTCGTTCGTGGACCGGCTGCGTCTGACACCGGCCCGGATCGAGCAAATGGCTGTGGCGATTGAAGAAATTGCGGCGCAGGACGATCCTGTGGGCCGCATTGAGAGTGAGGTTATCCGTCCCAACGGGCTGCGCGTGGCGCGCATGCGGATTCCGCTGGGTGTTGTGGCGGTCATTTACGAGGCTCGACCGAACGTGACCACCGACGCTGCGGCGCTGGCGATACGTTCAGGGAATGCGGTGATCCTTCGCGGCGGGAGCGATGCGCAGCACTCCAATACGGCGTTGGGTCATCTGATCGAGCAGTCGCTGGTGGCTTCGGGTTTGCCGCCTGCATCGGTGACCGTGGTGGAAGACCCGTCGCGGGATGTCATGCTTCAGATGTTGCAGTTGGCGGACCACATCGACGTGGTGATTCCTCGCGGAGGCGAGGGGTTGATTCGATTCGTGCGCGAGCACTCGCGCATTCCGGTCATCAGCCACTACAAGGGCGTTTGCCATGTGTACCTCGATGCCGCAGCGGACGCTGACCTGGCGCGCAGAATTGTGCTGAACGCCAAGACGAGCCGGGTGAGCGTATGCAACGCGGCCGAGACGTTGCTGGTGCACGAGACGATTGCCCCGACGCTTTTGCCTCTGGTAGCCGACGATTTGCTGGCTGCGGGCTGCACGTTACACGCGTGTCCGCAGACCCTGGCGTTGCTGGGCGCCCGTCACGGGATTGTCGCAGCGACCGAAGATGACTGGACTACTGAGCACCTGAGCCTTGACCTTGGGGTCAGGATCGTGAAGGACTTGGACGCTGCGATGGACCACATCGCAACGTACGGCAGCAGTCATACCGAAGCTATCATTACGGATTCGTTGCGCGCCGCCCAACGGTTCACCACCGAGGTGCAATCCAGCTGTGTCATGGTCAACGCCAGCACCCGGTTTGCGGACGGAGGCGAACTGGGTCTGGGTGCGGAGATTGGTATCAGTACCAGCCGCCTGCATGCTTACGGACCGATGGGTGCAGAGGGCCTGACTACACTGCGCTTTGTTGTTACAGGTACCGGTCACATTCGGACCTGATGTACGTGTTCGGGCCTTCGGGCCGCCCTTTCTTTTGCCGGAATCCAGACCTTGAGTACCCAGACCCCCGCTCCCGCCGTTGAGGCGGCATCGTCGACATTCGACACCGAAGCTCTCGCCATGGCCATCGTAGAGGCCGCCTGGGACCTGAAGGCGCGTAATGTTCGTGTCCTCGACGTGCGTCGCATTGTGCCGTACGCCGACTTTCTTATTCTTTGCCACGGCACCAGCGACCGTCATGCCGAGTCCATTGCGGAGAACGTCATGGCCGAGCTGCGCCCTCAAAAGGTGCGGCCTCTGGGGATTGAAGGCATGACCGGGAGTGGCCGTCGCGAGCGCGCAGCCTGGATCCTGATCGACTTCGGTGACGCCGTACTCCATGTCTTCGGAAATCAGGAGATGCGTCAGGAGTTTAATCTCGAGAGCATCTTCAGCGATGCTCCGCGCGTGCAGCTGACTTTGCCAGCCGACCTGGAAGACGAGCCGCTGCCGCGAGCGAATGCCGGGCGGTCGTGAGGTTGACGGTCGCCAGCGTGGGTCGACCGCGCGACAGGCACCTGCAGTCTCTGGTCGATGACTACGCATCCCGCATTCGACGGCACTGGAAGCTGGAGCTGATTCAGGTGCGCGAAGGAGACGGCAACCCTGACGCAGTAAAAGCTGCGGAGTCAGAGGCGTTGCGACGAGTGGTGGCGCCACGTTCAACGGTGATTTTGTTGGATGAACGTGGAGATATGCCCACATCGAACGAGCTGGCGCTGCGGATGGAGAAGGCGATGAACCAGTCGCAGGCCGACTGGACGCTCCTTGTCGGCGGTGCCAACGGACACGCTCCCGGCATGCGTAATCAGGCGGACTGGGTATGGTCCCTTTCCCGGCTGACACTCCCACACGACCTCGCGCTCGTGGTGCTTCTGGAGCAACTATACCGGGCCGGCTCGATTCTGCGGGGCGAACCCTACCACCGGGCGTGAGCAGTCCGACGATTGCGAAAAATTCGACATCGGTGGAGTGCGCGGGGCGACCTCAACGGACGACAATACATCGAACCCCTGACTCCGGAGGAAGAGATGTTGAGAATCCTGTCGTCGGTGCTCGACGCGTGGCTCCCTGACCGCTGTCCTGTATGCAGCGGCGAAGTGCGTGTCGGTACCCGTGGTGTCTGCGACTTCTGTGCATCGCTGCACAACGAGCGTTGGATCAACGTGGATGGTGTGGAGCGTTGCCTGGCGGTGGCGCCGTATCGTCAGGCCATTCGAGAAGCGATCCATGACCTCAAGTTCGCTGGCGATTCCTGGCGGGGTCGTCGGCTCGGGCAATGGATAGGAGAAATCGCCGGAATGCACGGCCTCGACAGGCCCCCTGCGACGCTGATCGCCGTGCCCCAGTCAGCAGAGCGCTCCCGGCTTCGCGGCTATAACCACGCGGTACGGCTGGCGCAGGGAGCGCAATGGTCAGGCGCACAGGTGGGCTTTGGGCTGGTCACGCGTATGCAGGACCAGGGTGCGCAGCACTTGCGAACGCGTCGGGAACGTCAGGCGATTGCGGGAGCATTTTCGGCACGTCGGCTTGAAGGACGAATCATGCTCATCGACGATGTCGTCACGACGGGCAGTACGCTGGCCGCGGTAGCCGCCGCGATACGAGCGAATGCCTCTGGTCCCGTTGAGATCGACGCATGCGTTCTCGCATGGACACCGGGCGACGCGGTTTCTTGACGGTGACGTTGCGCCGCTGCTAGGGTCCGGCTCGAGAGTGCCTGTTTTCTATGGCAGCACATGACGTGGTTAAAGGGTGTTCTATGAGTCCGCGGCTCGGTACATGGTGCGCGTTGGGTGTTCTGGTGGCTTCGCTGCCTTCGGGCCTTCACGCAGCCGAGCTGACGGATGTCGTCGATGCGGCCGACGTCCAGAACAATAATCCCTATGACTTCCACATCGAACCCACGATCGGGCAGCGATTTGAGCAGGGCGTGATTACCCGTGAAGGCCCCTGCGGTGAGACCACGACACCCGAATGCGAGCTCCCACAGACCGGCCTGACCCGCGAGTTGGACTATCGTCGCGTAACGACGCAAATGGACTTTGACTTCCAGATCGGCCTGTTTCGGGATCTGGAGTTCCATACCACTCTGCCGATCGTCGTCAGTGACCAGCGCGAGCTGCGGTACGCAGATGGCGTTAATCAGTCCAATTCCTCCATCTCCCCGGACGACTCGCGCATTGCGTCGGGCCTGAACGCGGCCTTTACCGATGATGCGGAGTTCTTCACCGAATACCGCTTCTTTGACGTGCAGAACAACGGGCCCAAGCGAAGCGGCCTGGGTGACATGACGTTTGGTCTCGCCTGGTCCCCCTATAACGATCAGCGAAACCCGCATGCCGCTACCCTGACCATGGCGTTTGATTACGTTGCGCCTACCGGTCGACCACAGCGTGGTAGCAACAATGGCGTCGGTCGCGGGGTCCACGAGATTCAGTTCGCCATCGCTACAAGCCGCGAGTTCGAGGAGGCTCACCTTGATCCCTACTTCGGCTTTCGCTTCGCGCTCCCTCTGGCCGCATCGAATGGTTTGTTCGAGCAAGACCCCAACAGCCCGCTGACGGCGCCAGGTGCGCGCTTCACGTTCACCGGCGGAACGGAGGTCATCCTGTACTCCAACCCGGAGCGTGCGCAGGACTTCACCTTCGACGCCGGCATGGACTTTGGTTACCAGTTGGAAGGACGCGACTATTCACCGCTTTTTGACGCCTTCGCCAACTCTTCGTGTAATGGCCTGACGCCCGAAGATGCAGGGTTATCGGCGGTGCCGGACGGCAATGTGTATCGCCCGGATTCACTGCCGTCAGCCACGAATGGCGCCTGTTCGTGGGTGGTGCAGCAACCCGGAAATGCCGACCTCGGCCCTGGACAGGCACTCGGTGTGAACACCCCGTATAGCCACGACGGCATCCTCGACGTGGAAGGATTCGGTACCGTCGGAGGGCACACCGGCTTTAATCTACAGTTTAATTCCTACGTGAAACTCCGACTTGGCTTTGGGTTTCAATACCAGACACCTCACTTCCTGACGACCGCCGATGCCGGAAGCGATGCCGACAACAACGACATCGTGGACCTGAACCCGCAGGGAACCGAAGGAGGCGATGGCGTCGTTGAGCGCAATCCGAACTACAATCTGGTGCTCGACGCCGTTGGTCGGCGCATGCGCCTTGAGAATGCGCTTAGTCTGAACTGGAACATCGGCCTCGCAATTCAGTTCTGAGTCGCGCCGAAATGATATCGTATCATCGGGGATTACGAGCGTTCATTGCCATCTAGCGGAGTTCTGGCTCGTGTATCGACCACGCGACGGTATACATCGTCGGCAGGTACTCGCAGGCGCTCTGACAGCAGCGTTGCAATCTGCTTGGTCCGTAGCTCGGTAGCCGAAAGCGCCTCGACCCAGCCCTGTAGTTCATCATCGCTGGTCTGCACCTCCGCCCTGCCCGCGATTCCCATCACGATCTCCCCCTTGATGGAGTCGCGAGCGGCCAGCACGTCATGCACATGCGCAGCGTCGCCGTGAATCCACTCCTCGTGCAGCTTGGTCAATTCCCGTGCGACGACCACCTGCCGAGATGACTCCATGGCTGCTACGACGGCCAGTAGCTCGACAATGCGATTGGGGCTCTCATAAAGAACCGTTGGCGTCGAGGAGCTGAGCCAGGCCGCGATGGCGTCCTGCCTGGCCTGATGCTTGCGTGGCGCAAATCCAACAAACTGGAACGTATCCGTCGGCAAACCAGCGGCTGCCAGAAACGCAATGACTGCACTACAACCCGGAATGGACACAACCGGCAGCCCGCGCCTGCGCAGCTCGCGCACAACGACAAACCCCGGGTCCGAAATGCAGGGGGTACCCGCATCCGAGATCAGCGCGATACTCTTTCCTGCTGCCACCTCGTCGGCGATGGCGTGGGTTTGTCGGTCTTCATTGTGGTCGTGGAGTGTTCGCAGCGGCGCTCGAACGCCGATCGAATCCAGTAACCGCCGGGAATGACGCGTATCCTCGCAATAAATGCACTCGACCTCACGCAGCACACGGGCAGCGCGCGGCGTAAGGTCTTCGAGGTTCCCGATAGGCGTTGCAACGACGTACAGAGGCATGGTGTGCGGTAGTCAGGTACCCGCAGAAGGCCTCAGGGTACATGTCAGGCGGTGAGTGCCAGACCCAGCTCGCGTCGCAGCGTGAAGTAATCTTCCGAGACGCTGAACTTGAGCAATTGGCGGACACGTTCTGCCGGTTGTTCCTTGCCAATGGCAAGCATGTCGTTCTTGGTCCAGTCGGCCGCGACCTGAACATCGCCTGAGAGCAGCAGGCCTACACGGTTGGCGGTGTGGTCCACGCCGCGAAGCCAGGCCGAAAGGTCAGGGTTGCGTCCAGAGTTAATGAAGGCGCTCACCAGATTACGAAGCTGTACAAGCCGGGGCTCGGGCAACCGGGCGAGCGCGTTGACATACTCGCGCACAGTTTCCACGGGAGCGTCGCCAACGACCTGGCCCGTCTGCAACGCGAGGGCGGCATAGAAGAAGATTTTCAGGGCGTCCGTCGAGTTGAACGCGGAGCCAAGATAGTATTCGGAGCGGCAGGTGGTGACCATCTTCGAGCAGATGAAAGCCAGCTCACGCTCACTTCGACCCTGCAGCAGATTGCCGCCGGCAACAAGAGATGGAGGCTCCATGTTGCCGTTGAACAGACCGTCGAAAGCGGTGGTCGTGTAGACCGCCATGGGAGAAACACCAAGGCGTTCAAACACATAGGTCAGCATCGTCGTCAGCGGCATGGGCTGGTTGAGCTCCAGCTTGTCGCGGCGCTTGTTGATATTCCAGCGCTTGAGATCGCTGGAGTACTCTTCGCGCAGCGCTGGCGCGATGATGCCGAAGATTCGGGAGATCATCGGATCCGCATCGGGGTGCACGAGCAGGTTCCACAGGTCATCGCTGACACCCCGCTTTGCGCGGGGCACCTGCGGTGTGTGGTACCGCTTGAAGTACTGGTCTTCCTCGGGCGTCTGACGCTGCACAAACGTCAGGACAGAGGAGACACACCAGGCCTTGTCAAAGTCCTTGTTCCGCCGATACGCGTTGTAGAGGGTGTGATAACTGTCCACCCTCAACGGCTTCACGGCGAGAATCTGCTGGTGCAACGTCACCAGCTCGGGCCCCTGAATGCCCTGCCTGTCGTAGAGTTCCGCGAGCGAGCTCATCAGGGTTTCATTGTCGGGCTGCATGCTGAGCGCCAGACGGAACGCGTCTATCGCCTTGTCGAGGTCGCCAATGCGCGAGCGATAGATTTCGCCGAGCGCCTGCGCCAGAACGAACTTCATGGTACCAGCCTGAGGCGTTGTCAGATTGGCGACACGCGCAAGCATGCGACGGTACTCGCGTTCCTGCGTATTCCAGTCACGCGCTTCGGTGACCAGCTTGTCGATGGCCTCGAACGCTCCGCCATCGCCGTAGAACGGATCACGGTCGAGCGCCGCGTTGAAGAACTCCAGCGCTTGTGACGGATTGGACAACTGGTCACGGAAGATCGTGCCAATCGTAAACAGGTAGTAGGCCTGCCGGGTGGAATCAGCCTCGGATTTGGCGAGTAACCCGAGCACCTCGCACGCGGGTTCCCACTGTTCACCGGTCAGGTAAACCTTGAGGAGCTTCGTGAGCACCGCCCTGGAGTCGGAGTCGATTCGTACCGCCTCGCGGTACGCCCGCTCGGCCGACTTGAGCTCGCCAGCCGTCATCCAGGCATCACCGACCTGCGTCAGAAGTGACAATCGAGCCAGCGGGTCCTCGGTAACTTCCTGCAGACGATACTTGGCCTCGGCAATGCGACGCGGGTCACCGGTCGTCTCGACAACAGTGACGAGACGCTTGAGCGACGGCATGTGGCGGGGATCGATCTCGAGGACCTTCTCGAAGAGGGACTGAGACTCGTCGGCCTGACCGAGCTCGGCCATGATTTCGGCGCACTGAAACAGGAGCGCCGCGTTTTCCGCCGAAGACAACGAAGGGGCATAGCTGGTGACGACCTCCATGTTCAGGGCGTAGGCATCCTGCAGACGACCGATTCGGCGCAGGATGCGGGCCAGACCCAGAAGGGCATCGGGGCTACCCGTCTGAAGACGTCGTGCGCGTTCGTACCAACGCTGCGCATCCTCATCGAACGTCAGCTCCTCGTTTACCCGACCCAGTTGCGTGTACAGTACCGACAACGTGGCGTCGTCCTTCTCGTACGCATCGCTGCCGACGAGGAGATCGAGACACGACTTGGCGCGCTCCCACTTCCGGTCGTCGAAGTACATGCGGGCGAGTGGCTCCGCGGCGAGCACGTTGGAGGGATCAAGCTCCAGCGCCTCCTCGAAACGCCGTTGAGCAGCGGGCGCGTTGCCCATCTGGTCTTCGTTCAACTGACCGATGGCTACCAGCAGAAGTGACCGATGACTCAGGTCGCGCGTGTACTCGATCTGCGCCTCAATCATCTCGATGGCGTCGAGCCATGCCTCACGGGTCATGTAGACACGCTGAAGAGCCTGCATGGACGGGATGAACATCTCGTCCAGCTGGAGAACGGCACGATAGCGCTGTTCCGCCGTGTCGCTGTCACCCAGCTCGCCTTCGTACAACTCACCGGCGCGATGCAGCAGTTCAGCGCGGCGAGCCAGCGATGGAGCGATCTCGGCAAGGCGCTCGTACATCTCGATCGCCTTACGGGCATCGCCAAGTTCCTCGTACAGCTGTCCCAGTCGTTCCAGCGCTACGAAGTTATCGGCGTCGAACTCCAGAATGCGCGAGTAGGTCGCCACACCCCGGTAAACATCCTGCAGCTCCTCCACGATCGTGCGTCCCATGGCTGCGAGTACCGCAGCCCGGGTTTCATCATCGGTGACCACCCCGACGTGCCGTTCGTAGGTGTCGACGAGCTCCTGAAACCGCTGATTGTCGCTGTACAGCCGCTCAAGGCTCTCAATCGCCTGCAGGTCTGCTGGATCGGCCGAAAGAACCATATTGAGCGCGTCCACGGCCCGGTCGATGTCATCGAAACGGGTCTCGTACACCTCGGCTGTTCGGAACAGAATCGCCTTTCGTGCTTTCGTCTCCGACGTAAGGTTCAGGCGTTGATCCAGCACATCCAGGTAGCGGTCCCACTTCTCCAGAGCGCCGTAAAGCTCTTCAAGAGCCAGCAGAGACGGCTGGTCATCGGGCTTGATACCGAGCACATCCTTGTAGGCTTCGATCGCCCGCTCATTGTTGGCGAGTTGACGATGCCAGATGCCTGCGATGCGGAAGCGGAGTTCGCTGAGCGGCGCTGTTTCGTAGGTGACGGCGGCGCGCAGCTCGAGGATTTCGATCAATTCGCGCCACAGCGATTGCGCAGCATAGATACGCTCCAGCGCTTCGAGCGCGCCCGCGTCGGTGTCGTCGAGGCGAATCACCATGCGGTACGCTTCCGTGGCTTCCGTCAAATCGGCCAGCTCACCTTCGTACAGAGCACCGATCCGAAGGTAATGCGCAGCCTGCTCGCGGGAGTCGAACGCAAGTGTAGCACGACGCTTGAGCACCCACACCAGCTGTTCCCAGTCTTCTGTGCGCTCATAAATGGACTCCAGCGCAGCCAGTGCCTTCTCATTCTCAGCATCCAGGTCGAGCGCCTGCAGGTAGAACGGCTCGGCGAGCTCAGGGCGCCGGAGAGCCCCATCCTGAATCGCACCGATTGCCAGAAGCAGAGGCAGTCGAGCCTTGACGTCCTGATTCGGGTCAGCTGCCATCCGGGTAAGCAGATTCCGATAGGTCTCAGCCAACTCTGCATGCTTGTTCGTCACGCCAGCGAGGCGCTCGAGTTCAGCGTGCAATTCTTCGTCGGCCGGGCTCTCCATGGCAGCCTTCTGAACCAGAAGGAAGGCGGCATCAGCCTTGTGTTGACGCTGCTCCGCCACCTGAGCGGCTTTGATGTACTCCTGACGACGCTCCCAGACGTCGGAGAGCGCATCGGCCCTATCCAGCGAGAGGGCGACGAGATCGTCCCAACGCTCCAGCTGAATCAGCAGGGCCTCGTACGCAGCGCCCGCATCGAAGTCGAGCAGGTCGATATCGAGTACCCGGTTGTAAGCGTCTGCAGCGTCGCCGGGGCTCTGCAGTTCGTTGAGCCAGATGCCCGCAATGCGCTTCAACAGGTCCGTCCGTTCGACGTCATCGGAAAGGATGGTCAGGCGCTGCTCCAGTACCGCAATCAGCGGTTTGAATTCACGGGCCTGCGTATGCAGAGCGTCCAGCCGATCCAGCGCATCCAGTTGTCCAGGCTGCACAGACAGCAGGCTGTTCCAGGCCCAGACGGCCTTCTCGTGGCGATTCAGGATGTCGGTATAGATCGTACCAACCTGCTCGAATACGCTCGCCTGCTCGTCCGCGGGAACAAGGCCGAGCTCAAGCATACGCTCGACTGTCTTCACAAACGGCTCGTACTGCGATGTCCGGTCGTACAACAATCGCAGGGCGGTGAGCGCTGCAGGTTCGTCTTCAATGAGCTCAAGCACTCGCTGATAGCGCTCGATCGCAGCATCCTGATTATCGAGCACCTCGGCCCACAGATAACCGGATTCCTGCAGAAGCTGCGCCCGAGTCGCATCGTCGGATGCCAGCCCGATCTGACGATCCAGTATCTCCACGAGGTCGTTGTGCTGCTCGGTCCCCCGGTACAGCACCGCCAGCTGTTGCAGCGCATTCCGGTCGGCTCCTCCTCGAAGGTCCAGCACCCGACGCCAGAGATCGATGGCGTCGTCGGTCCTCTCCAGACGGTCGGTCGCAAGCACCGCCATCTTCTCCAGGACGGCGCTGCGATCCGCGTCCACCGATGCCTGCTCTGCCTGTCGCTCGTAGGCGTCGAACAGCGACTTCCAGTCCTCCAGACGGGCATACAGACGCACCAGCGCCGCAAGCGATGCCGCGTGCATGGGGTCTGTATCCAGAACGTCCTGATAAGTCTGGATGGCGGCCTGAACATCGCCAAGCTGCTCCTCTTGAATCGTAGCCTGACGGAACGTCAGAGATACAAGCTCCGGCGGGGTGTACACCACTTCGCGCAGACGACCGAGGACTCCCACAAGGTCGGCCCAGGCAGCACGCGCAGTCATCAACCGATCCAGAGCTCGCAGCGCGGCCTCCGATGCCTCGTCGACGAGCAACGCTTCCTGATAAGCCGCTTCCGCTCCCGCAGCATCACCCAGACGACTGTCAAGAACAGCGGCAAGACGCATCGCGAGGTCAAATCGGTCCGTATCGGACGCATCGGTGGCGAGCGCAGCCGAGAGAATGTTGACCACGCGAGACCAATCGCCGGTCGATTCACCCAGCTCTTCGATACGCGACTTCAGGCCCGCATCGCCTGGCTGCTCCATCAGCGCATTGCCAACGGCGTCGAGCGTCGCGGACGGGTTATGCAGCGACGTTTCCTGAACGTCCGCGAGCTCCAGCCATAGACGATAACGCTCATCGGGACCATCAGCGTTCGCGATACGTGCCTTGTAAAGACCGGCCAGACGCTCCCACATACCAAATTGGCGGAACGCCGGCTCCAGAATCCCGGCGATCTCGGCGGTCTCCTCGCCCGCAGCCGCCATACGCTCCAACGAGGCGAGCGCCGATTCGTTGCGCGGATCGACCATCAACAGGTCGCGCCAGGAAGCAATCGCATCGACCGGAGCCTCCAACACGCCTGCGTAAAGCTCAGCGAGTCGCGTCCGCAGTTCGACGCCCTGCTCCAGTCCGGACGACGAGGCGATGCGCTTGCCCAGTACTTCGGCCAGCGCAGTGTACTGTTCGGTCTGAAGGTACAGACGATCCAGAGCGGCAAGTGCCTTCCCCTCTGTCGGGTTCTCGTCGTGAACGCGGCCATAGGCTTCCACCGCTTTTTCCACATCGCCCAACTGTAGCTCGTACACATCAGCGACGCGAAGGCCCAGCTCCGTTCGCAGCGCGGGGTCGCTCTGCGCGTCCCAGAGCTCCAGAAACAAATCCACCGTCTGCGACCAACAACCAAGGTCGCTCGCAAGACGCTGAACCTCGACGACCTCCGCCAGACGTGCCACCTCGCGCAGACCATCCGCGTACGCCAGCCATGCGCCCGCACCATCCCCCAGGTGGCGTTCGCACAACTCGGCGATATCCACGTACAGTGCGCGTCGACGCTCGGCAGAGTCTTCGACCGTGACCATTGTGCGGTCGAGTTCCACCAGCAGGTCGTACACGCCCTCCGACCGGAAGATCGGCTCCAGAATCTCGTACCCCTCTCGTGCGGCCTCACCACGCTGAACCATGGCGAACAGTGCGTTGCGAGCCTCAGCGTTGGAACGATCATCCGCGATGACCGCCCGGTAGATGTCGACCGCAGCGGCCGGGTTCATCAGCTCAGTTTCGTACAGACGGCCGACCCGGTTCCGCAGCGCGAGCGCCTCGGGAGTGTCGCCCATCAACTCGGCTTCTGTTTGCAGAACCTGCTGAAGCTCAAGCCAGTTCTCGGTCTGCGTGTACAAACGCTCCAGAGAACGAAGGGCAATCCGGTCACCTTTATCCAGACCCAGCAGGTTACGATAAGCCGCAATCGCACGATCGGCGTCGTCCAGCTCCGTCTCCAACACGCGGCCCAGAGTCGCGTACAACTCTCGCTGGCCCGCTGCATCCGAACTCAGCTGAAGCTTCCGGTGATAAATCTCGACGAGCTCTTCCCACGCAGCCGTTGCGGTGTACAGCCGCTCCAGATGCGATATGGCGAGCTCATTGGACGATTCAATCTGCAGAATCTGCTGAAGGACTTCGATGGCGTTCGTCGCCTGAGCCAGCTTATCTTCGTAGAGTGATGCCGCCCGGAAAAGGAGTTCGAGACGTACGCTGGCATCGCCGAGCGCCGCAGGAAGCTCCGCTTTGCGCAACAGTACTTCCACCAGGGGAGCCCAGGCATGACGCAAGCCATGAAGCCGTTCCAGCGCATCCAGCGCCTCGACGTCCAGCGAGTCATAATCCAGCACGCGTTCCCACAGCTGAACGGCCGCTTCGAGTTCTCCCTGTTGCTCGTCGCGGAGCTTCGCCACCCGAACCAGCGTGTTTCGGGCTTCCGAGCTGTCCGAGCTCTCGTCGGCGAGTGCTTCCAACCGATCCGCGAGAGACTGGAACACGCCAAGTTCGCCGGCCAGTCGATAACCGCTCGCGAGAATGTCGGCATCCGACAGAAACTCACCCAGCGCGCGTTCCAGAACAAGGTACGCCGCCGATGAGGAACCCAGCTCCTGCTCATGCAGTTCGGCCAGCCGCATGAACTGCGACCGACGTGCGCTCGGGTCAGTAGCGTACTGCAGTCGAACTTCCAGCACCTCGACAAGCCCGATCCAGAGACGCTGCGACTCGTACAGCGGTTCCAGGATGTCGGCCGCAAGGATCGCAAAGTCCTCGTTGGAGAGCTCCTCCCGCAGACGATTCAGGGCGGTGGAGTTATCCGGCGACAGCGCGAGAATCCGCTGCAGCACAGCGATGGCGCGGGGCACGTCACCGATGCGCTCCTCGAACACTTCGGCAAGGCGGTTCAAGAGAGACAGCTGCTCCTGTGAACCATCCTCCGAAATCGCCACGCGCCGCTCGATGATCGCGGCTTGAGCAACCGCGTCGTCCGTAGCACCATGAAGGCGGTCCAGTGACTCAAGCGCTTCGGGGTCGTTCGCAGCGATCGACAGTACCTGCTCGTACTCTCCGATCGCCGAGGACAAATCGCCAAGGTGAGTCTCGTAGACACCCGCTGCCTGCCAGTGGATAGCGCGACGGCGCTCCGGCTCATCCGCAATCTGAAGTCGTTCCTGACAATTTGACAGCAGGTCTTCCCAGACGCCCGCGCGGGTGAGCAGATCATCCAGCTTTTCAAGCGTCACGCTACGAAGCGGAGACAGTTCCAGAATGCGGCGCTGCAGACGAATCGCTTCCACCACATCGGAGAGCTTCTCATCCCAGAAAGAAGAGGCACGCTCTGCAAATGCGATCGCCTGTGCCTGGCCCTCGGCTCCCTGATACGCCTGTTCGTCAATCAGAGACTCGTACAGCGCGAGCAACTCAGACCACGTACCGCCCTGCTCGGCGATCCATTCCAGACGCTCACGAGAGGTCGAATCAGAGGCACGCAGATGAAGCAGCCTGCTGTAGGCGTCGGTCGCAGCTTCCAGATTCGTCAACTTCGAGAAGTGGACATCGCCGATTCGGGAGAGACGTGACACCTGCTCGTCCACGCTCTGATCCGAAAGCAGCTCCGTTTCAAGCACCTCGACCAGTCGCGCCCATTGTCCTTCGGACTCGTACAGCGGTTCCAGAATGCGCGCGACCTCCAGTCGCTGGTCCTCGTTCGACGCAAGCAGAGACTCCAGCAGGGCGCGAGCACCCGGATGCGATGCGTCAAAACCCACGACCTGCCGCAGCGTCTCTATAGCGTCGACGTATTGTTCGAGCTGTTCCACCTGAACTTCAGCAAGTTCCACGTTCAGCGAGGTCCAGCGACTTGCGTGCTGGTCACGCGGGTGCAACCCGATCAGCTCGCGCAGTACATCCGCGAGCTGATCGAAATCGACCGTCGCGCGATACAGTCGGGCCAGCGCGCCAAGCGCCCCCAGATTCGCCTCATCGAGGCTAAGGATCTCGCGCCAACTCACGATCGCCGAGGCGATGTCATCGCGGAAATCCTCATGAATGACGCTGATGCGCTCCAGAAGAGCTATTCGCTCCACGGTAACCGTCTCGCGGTCCAGTTTGGACACCACCACGTCGAGCAGGTCATCCCAACGGCCCAGACGGGTAAAGATGTTGTCCTTCGCATCCAGCGCCACAGGTTGCACCGGATCACGCGCAAGCACCTCGTCGTAACACGACAACGCGTCTTCAGGGCGGTCCAGCTGTCGGTCCAGAATCGAACCCAGACGCAGGGTCAGATCAAACCACTCCGACAGTTTAGAGCCGTCGCCGGATAACTGCTGGCGGGCATCGTCAAACAGACGCTCTACCTCCGGCCAGATATGTGCGCGCTCGCCTGATGCCTCCAACTCGTCCAGAATTTCTGTGCGATGCGGCTGCTCCAGCAACGCTGCACCGAACCATCGAACAGCGCCGGCGTCGTCGCGCAGTTTGTCCACGTGCAAACGAGCCAGCTCTGTTTGCAGCGAGAAGCGAGCTCCCGCCTCGGACTCATGCGCCAGCACGATCTCCAGAATGCCAGAGAGCCGCTTGAAGTCACCTCGCTCGCGGTAAGTGGGCGTAAGCCGGCGAGCCGCATCCTCATTGTCTGCGTCGATGCTCAGAATCTTCTCCAGATTCTTCACCGCTCGGCTCGCGTCACCCAGGTGCTCCTCCCATACCCGCGCTGCGCGCTGAAGGAGATCGATCTTCTGCGCATCGCCCGAAACACTACCTGCATGACTCTCGACCTGACGCACATACTCGGCCCACTGGTTGTCGCGCGCATAGAACGACTCCAGGTCATCCCACCGCTCCAACTCCACGTACCCCTTTCGTACGGCATCACGAGCCCGGAAGTTTTCGGGCTCCAGCAACAACAGCTGCTCCCATGCCGAGAGAGCCTGCTGCGTTCGCCCCAGCTTGTCGCCGCTGATCATACCCAGCTTCAGCAACGCCGCCGCGCGGTCCTTCGAATCACTGACCAGATCGACGCGCTGCTGAAGCACGTCGGCCAGCGGCTCAAATTGTTTCTCGCGCTCGTAGATCTGCTCCAGAGCCGTCAGTGCTGTCAAATCGCCGGGCGAGATCGAGAGCACCTCGTTCCACAACACGACCGACCCGGGAATGTCGCGCTTGCGGGTCGCCGCAATCTCGGCAGCCTCGCGCATTAATGCCGCCTGACGAGCCACGTCGGCCGTCTGCTCCATCAGACGACGCTTCACCTCGATCAGTTTGTCCCATTCGCGTCGTTTATCGTACGCGTCTTCGAGCGCAATCAGCGCCTCGTGGCGAGAAGAATCCAGCCGGAGAATCTCTTCGTAGGCCTTGATGGCCTCGGCCTGATTATTGAATTTCTCCACATAGAGACGGGCCACCTCTTCCAGGATGCCAATTCGGAGACTGGCATCATCGGTGACGTCGGCCTTCTTCTTCAGCACCTCGACCAGGTCAGGGAATCGGCTCAGCTCACGCAACTTCGACGCCAGAAGGTCGATGGTCACCACGTCCCGTGGCTGCACTTCGAGCAACGCCTGGTACGTCGACACGACCATCAGGTCTTGCTGAAGATGATCACGATAGACGTGAATCAACTCACGAAGCATCAGCGCCTTGCGCATCGGCTCGTGGTTAGGCACAGCCGCCGCGTCAGTCTTCAGCAACCCTGCCAGCTCGTTCCACTTCTCTCCATGCAGGAAGATGGCTCGTAGCAGGGAGCTCGCCTGCTCATCGGTCTTCTTCGCACGAACAACCCGCCGCAGCGAATCAATGGCCTTCTCTTCGCTACCCAGACCCAACGCAACCCAGGTCTGCGCGCGATAAGATTCCGTCTCGGCTTCACCGCCGTAGCGCGCCGCGAGAGCCTCCTGAAGGCCAGTCTGCGTCTTGCGCCAATTCCCCTTCACCGCAAACGCCGCAAGTGTCTGCTCCTGCACAGCAGCTGCACCAGCCAGCGGCGCCAACTCCGAGGCGCGCGCGCCATCACCCAACGCATAGAAGTACACCGCGTAAGCGGCTGATGTGAGCACCGGGTCTCCCTCCCGCGCCACATCCAGCTGCTCTGCAACGGCTCGCCAGACATCCGGGTGGCCATACAGCGACGGCATCAGAGCCTGCACGGCAGCGATACCATCCGTGGAGCCGCGCACGGCGTCCAAACTCCAGACTGCCAGGTCAGATGTTCCAAAACCAAGCTTGCGCCCAAACCCAATCGCCTCGGACCAGGTCTTCAGGGCGGCTTCTCCGCTCTGCGTTGGCGCCAGATCGACAAGACCGAGCACCCACTCGCGGGCGCTGTCATCCGCGCCCAGATAGTTCGCACCACCGTCGGAGATCGGCGATACGACCCGTGCTGCCGCAACCGCGACCGGCACGGATACGCCTGTTACCGGTGACGCCGCGGCCTCTTCGGGCTCCGCCGCTGCCTCTTCGGGCTCCGCCGCGGCCTCTTCGGGCTCCGCTGCTGCCTCCACCTCGGGCTCAGCCGCTGCCTCCACCTCGGGCTCCGCTGCTGCCTCTTCGGGCTCCGCTGCTGCCTCCACCTGGGACTCAGCCGCTACCTCTTCGGGCTCCGCTGCTGCCTCCACCTCGGGCTCCGCTGCTGCCTCCA
>Ga0169931_10002832_pt1 | contig 27993 bp, 23 predicted proteins | sample Kivu_15m_20L_FD_129675 | JGI IMG/M metagenome (GOLD analysis project Ga0169931, IMG submission 129675) | Freshwater microbial communities from Lake Kivu, Western Province, Rwanda to study Microbial Dark Matter (Phase II) - Kivu_15m_20L... | ecosystem: Environmental > Aquatic > Freshwater > Lake...
ATTTGAGGAAAGAACCAATGCGTTGAGGGGGATTATCCACGGTCAACAACGGAGGGTGTAGTTCTGGGGGTAGCCAAAAGTCAATAGCATCTCGCCAAGCAGCTAAAATCGCCTGCTCTGCTACTTCTGGCTGGTCGGGAAAAGCCGAACCAACTTCTGCGGATATCATCACAGCAGTATACTCACCACTGGCTGTGAGTTCCTGTGCTAAAGTGAGCATGGCTGTAGTTTTTCCAGTTTGTCTAGGGGCGTGGATCACAAAATAATTGCGCTGATCTATGAGTCGCTTTAATTGGGGTAAGCGCTCACTGGTGGGTAACATATAGTGAATATCCGATTGGGAAGGGCCAGCAGTATTAAACCATTTAGTCATAAGGCTTTTATATATAGCAATATCAAGGGGTGTAGGATGCTCACCTCACCATCATTGTATTACAACGGGGAAAAAGTAAAACCCCAGGACTGGGAACACCTGGGGTTTTCAACCTGACCACACTTCTATTTTTAATAGAAAATTAGGCATAATCATCAAATTCAACAGACATAAATCTAGTAATTTTGTCTATAAATCTTGTTTATAAAAAACATATTTATGGTAATTAATTATTAAATTATCCGGAAAACATATTCAGGATAATTAGCAAACACTGTTTAGTATGAAAATCAGCTATTAGTGATCTTATTTTCAGAGTTTACATAGAAAATTTATTAGATAAAATTGCCTGATTTATGTCTAAAGTTGTGGTTTTTTTGAGTTGATTTATCAGTGGGAATAGAGAAAAATAAAAGCATCATGCTCAAACATGATTGTAGCCAATAAAAGTGACAGAAAGCCTACTTATGCCCGCAAATGTGGGCATTTTTTATGAGTGGTAACAATGGTACGGTCAAGATGCAGCATGGTAAATGCTAAAATCACCGCAGTTATTGCCAGCATACCGGGTAAAAACCAGTAACTAGTTAGAAGTGCATCCCACAGCTTAGATAATTTGATATCATTCATAATTTTTTGCCGTTGCGGTCTTGTAATTCTGCTAATTGTTGCAGTGACTGGCTAATGCTGCGCGGTTGAGGAACCGGGTTTTTACCCGCAGGCCAGCCTTCTCGCTGACGGGAGCGATCGCCATCTGTTTCTTCTGTTTGGTCATGGAATAAAATCTGTCTGGTGGGGTATGGTAAATCAATGCCATTTTCCACATAAAGTTTCTGCTTAATTGCAGAGATTACCTGATCTCTGGAATCTAACGCATCGGATCTTCGGGGTGGTTTGATCCACCATCGCGCCCGAATATTAACACTATTTTCCGCCAGTTCCATCACCAACACATCAGGAGGGGGGTCTTTTAACACCAGTTCTACACCATGTATAGCCTCTAGCATTAATTGTTTAGTCCACTTTAAATCATCCCCATAGCCAATAGCCACATCATATTCTAGGCGACGACTGTCAAAGGCTGTATTGACAGTCACTGAGTTGGTGAACAGTTCAGAATTAGGAATAACAATGCGGCGACCATCGTAGGTTTTGATGGTTGTAGCTCTTGTTTCAATGTTTTCTACCGTACCTTCAAAGTTTTTAAAAACAATTTGGTCATTGATTTGGAAAGGTTCTGTAAGTAGAATTAAAATTCCTGCCAAAAAGTTTTGTAGAATATCCCGAAAAGCAAAACCAATGGCCACTCCACTAATTCCCAACAATTGCACTAAATCAGATGCTCTCAGTGAAGGAAAAACAACAGAGAGAGAAATAAACAAACCCAGTAAAACTGTAACACCCTGTGCTAACCTGCCCAGCACCATTCCCAAATTCCGGGCGTAGCGGCGATGTCTGGTTAAGCGCCTGACCACTCGCTTAATGGATCTACCCAGAATCACAAAGGTTGTAAATACAACTAACCCTAACACAATATTGGGTAGCAGAAGGATAAAATCGTTAACCATTTTCTGCACCCTAGCCACCAGGGCTGATATTTCCCCATTCATCCACATTCCTCATTGATCAGTCGTTGCTGATGATAGCTAAAATTGAGAGAATTAAATACCTTCTCAGGTTTGGTTGTGGTTGTGCTGCAAGATTGATTAGGGTTTGTATCTCACGTGTTTAAGAAATGCTTGGACTGTCTTGATAATGAGATAATTCTTTCATCGCTTCCTGTTTGAGTTCCTCTCGAATGGACAAGGGCGCAATTACTTCTCCATTGGGTCGCCAGTCTCGCAGACGCATTAAAACGTTAACGTCTCCAGTGCGTATCCAGCCGGTGTAGTAAGCATCTGTGGGGGGTTTGTGTTGCAATATATCTAAAACTTTTTGCTGTTCTTGACGCGGTACATTTTGGATAATTTGTTGGGGTAGTTTTTTGTAGGAAATCGGGCGAAAGGTGGGATGGCGAAATGTATTGTCTACATATCTTTGGGCGAAGGCGGAGGGAAAACGCAAAATCAGCAGTTCTCGTTTGAGATAAAAGTTAAAACCCCAAGCCTGATCTAATTCTGTTTGAATTTGGGCTGGTGTGGGTAGTTTGCCGGTGTAGCGCATTTCTTTTAATTCCTTGGGGATACTAGGATCACCCCAAGGGAGAACCCGCAATTTTTCTGAGGCGATGCGGTCGAGGCGGTAGTTATGCCAAGCTAATTGACCTTCTGGGTCTGTACCGTAGGCACTGAGATATTTAGCACGTCGGTGGTAATGCAAACAAACAGGATAAACGGTCACTTCTACTTTTTTGGCTATTGTGACCCAATATTCAAACTGTATCACTCCACTCCCTTTTTTTCCCCACAGCTGTTCTATTTGCTCTTGGTAATCGTCTACTTGGTCTTGAGCCTCTGTGGATAAGATATAGTCAAGGTGCAGAAATATTCGCTGGTGTGGTGCTTCTATCAGTGGAGCCGGGGAGTTATGGGCGATTTGTTGCCATAGGTTCTCAATTATTAAGTTTAAGTTGGGTTGGAGAAAAGCCACTGATTCTAAAACGTGTAGCAGTTCCCAGGTTTGGGGTATAGACAGTTGGGTAAAATTAGGTTGGGCTATAGGTATTTCCGGGGGTGTGGGTAATTCTGACAAAGGGAGACATTCATATTTTCCCTTACTCAGCTTTTCTAACCATCCCAAACTACTCAACTGTTTAAGGTCGTCTCTAATGGAACGATGTACCGTAGCAAAGGGGCGCTGCTGTAGTTGTTGTTCCAAGTGTTCCGGGTTAATGCCAGTGAGTTGTAATATTTCTGTTTGCCATTGGCTTTCAGATACGTATACTCCCGATGTCTCCAGCACTTCCATACAAGTACGATGGCAAATACAAGAAAAATCTCCACATTCGGCGGTAATTTCCAGGCTGTCCAGCTTTTCGCCCTTGGGGTGTGTTTCCGCAAACAAGCGATCGCGCAGTTGGGAATAGGTAAAATCCTTAAGGGGATAATGTCCCCATTGTGTTTCTTTGCCATAGAGTTGATTTAAGATCCACCAGTTTCTAATGGCGCGGTGTAAGCGGTTAGCAAGTTGTCCTCCTGCTAACCAGTGTAAGGTTTGCGGTGTTGGGGAACGGATAGCCTGGGGCATCATGGATACTAAGAATACTGATTTTTTGCTGTTTGTCTAGTGGATCATAATACTATCAATGAGTCTAAATCCCTAGCAATTACAGATTTATAGGTGTTGGTGTGTATAGTTAGAATGTAGTGGAGACGTTCCATGGAACGTCTCTAAAGTTTTCATCCCCTTGCGGGGAAGAGGTAGTCATGGACCCTACCCCTTAGAAACTAGGGAAGGCTATACTGTAAATTCAGGTAGTATTTCTGAGAGTCCAGGGAGCAACTGGTTCAGTGCGTATTCTTCTAAAGTCCTAGCACTAATAGAAGTAAAACCCATTTGAGTATGAGCAATATCATTGCGGTATTCTGTTAAAGTTGACCACAAAACAGCTAACTTTTCAGCACTACTGACATACTTAACAATTGGTTGATCCAAATTATGGTTAGCGCCAATCATTTGTCCCAGATGTTCTTCTATCACCTTTCTTTTTTTCTTATCTCGATAATTTTTAATTCCATCAGCAATGCAAATGGCAGAAACTAACCATTCTCTACCTAATAAAATTGCCTGACAACTCAGTTTTTTATTCACATACCAACGCAAGAGCAGAAATTGTTTTTGTAATTGTTCTACAGGACTAGCTTCGTTAAAGTTCATCACCGCAAACTGGCTGTAATCATCTTGAATTTGACTCAATAACAACTCAAATGGTTTGGCAAATGCACCTACTTCTTCTTGCAGTTGAGTTGCTGGTATATTTTGAAGTTGGGCAGATTGTGTAATTAAGTCAATGGGACGGACTAACTCAATAGAACGTGATAAGGCTTGAATGCGATCGCCAAAACTTTGTAGTCGAGTTGGTCTAATATCTGCTGTTTTTTGTTGACCACTGCGATAAAAGTCCTGCTGAATGGTACTCAGTAATTTACCTAGTTCTACAGAAGAACCAGTACTCAAAAATTTATCAGTAGCAGTTAACCAATCTAATAATTTAATAGCAGGAGTTAAATCAAAAATCGGTGGTTGCTCCCGGTTAGCCTCAAACGCACCATAATAAACTCCGCAAATTTCCACATTTCTGGCTTTTTGCAAAAAAGCAGCAGCTAGTAAAACCAAAAGTGGAATAGAGCGAAAAGCATGGGTAATATCAAACAAAACCTGGGAGTTTGGGGTAACAGCGTTAACCACAGCATCAAAAATTTCCCAAACTTCTGTTTCTACTTTCCCAGAGGGAATTTCCACATCTTCACATGGGTAGCTATGACCCAAAGTTTTTTGTAGACTATGCCAATGAGCGGCTTTAGCTTCTGGGGTCACTAACACAGTTACCTTGTCTGGTTGAAAAAACTCACACAAAGCATGAGCAACATAAGAAGTTTCCACCTGCTGACCTTGCCAACAATAGCAGGTTTTTGTATATTTTCCCGTACCTAAAACAGTTAAAAGCTGCATTTTTGCTTTCCTAATTTGTGTTTTGATCAGGTAAAAAAATAGCCAATTTACCCAGCAACAACACTATGGCGAATTTTGCCCAAGTGAAGTACATCATTAAGGTAAAATTATACAGCCTCCCTAGAAGATCCCTATTCTAATATCAGTATTTGTCAGCCGTACAACCAACCACCAGGGAATTCCCGTCTTTAGTATGCCCCCACTACATGGGGTTTTTTCCATCCCCTTGCGGGGGAGAGGTAGTCATGGACATAGACAACCCGTGGACTCAGCGTTGGGCTGATTGTTTCCATCCCCTTGCGGGGGAGAGGTAGTCTAGGACATGAGCGCGAGATACGATGGACTCCATCGGAAAACACTTTAAGGGGTTTCCATCCCCTTGCGGGGGAGAGGTAGTCTAGGACCTAATGTATGACCCTGAAAACTATATTGACCCCAATGACTTGTTTCCATCCCCTTGCGGGGGAGAGGTAGTCTAGGACGCTCCCTCCCCTACGGAGTAAAAACCTTGGGGGACATCCGTTTCCATCCCCTTGCGGGGGAGAGGTAGTCTAGGACATGGAGATGTAAGTTTGCTTCTAGCAAATCTACATGAAAGTTTCCATCCCCTTGCGGGGGAGAGGTAGTCTAGGACTCTATGGACTATAGGGGAACCTATGTCCGTAGATGGTAAAGTTTCCATCCCCTTGCGGGGGAGAGGTAGTCTAGGACTAACACAAAAGTAACTTCAGAATTTCAAAAATACAGAGTTTCCATCCCCTTGCGGGGGAGAGGTAGTCTAGGACTGAAATCCTGGGTAGACGAACAAACCAAGGATTACGGGTTTCCATCCCCTTGCGGGGGAGAGGTAGTCTAGGACTTGAGTAGCATTACCGGGAACCACCGAGAATCCAGAGGGTTTCCATCCCCTTGCGGGGGAGAGGTAGTCTAGGACACTTAAGAAAACTAAAGAACCCCATAATTCTTAAAGTTAAGTTTCCATCCCCTTGCGGGGGAGAGGTAGTCTAGGACGGTAATCATCCAGAGTTATGGCAAGCTGTACAAATATTACAAGAAGGTTTCCATCCCCTTGCGGGGGAGAGGTAGTCTAGGACCCTACCCCTTGGAAACTATTGCCATATTTAGTTTTCAAGGTTCGGTTGCACCGGACTACTGAAATTTGTTATGTATCAATTTTTGACCGTACTTTATTCAATAGCTCGGTTCAGCAAAACTAGCTGATATAATCAACATAACAGCAAAACTAGAATAAGTCAAGGGGAAAAAAATAAATTTACTCTTTGTAACAAACTCAAGCTCACAATCGTTTCCCCTAGCTCACTGCGACAATTTTTGTCCTGGCTTTACATTCTGTAACATTCCTCCTAATACCTACTAAAGTAACTGTTTCAGCACTTTTGATGCTCTGAAAATTGACAAACACCGCGTTACAAAATTAAATAATCTGGTGGCTCATAGGGGGGTGAACTTCCATACACTCGCGTTTGCTCCTTAGCTAAATTATTTAGGGGATATACCCGAAGATTATCCTCACTGATCTTCAGTATGGGTAACCAGCGTTGTTCCAACTGTTGTGTTAAGGTCTTTTCATCCAGAGGACACTCAAACACCGAATACTGTACTCGTTGACAACGCTGTTCTATCAACTTGGCCAACTTAGTCCTGCGTTTGTTGTCTGGGATGTCGTAACAAACCAACCATAATTTAGTCATTTAATGACAAAAGCCTCGTAATCTAAACTTGAACTTACTAAACAGCGACCTAAACTCTGGGCTTGTTCCAAAATAATTTGACTCAAACTCAAACGCCGATTTTGAGCAGGGTACAAAATCGGGGTATGAAGCTGTAACGAATCACTGTTCCTGGTTCGGTTAAGTATAGTGTGGTCATGGGGATCAAATTCCCGGAGGTTTTTTCAGCTATTTACCAGTATGGGTGGATACTACGGGTATCCCGCCCGCCACCGTTATGCAAATTGCGTAACAGATTGATGATCCTATTTTCCCTAGACTTAGAATACGCCTCTTCTATGGTGGTGTCATAATAAACTTATCCCAAAAACACATCTGGCTCTATGTCCTTATCTATGGTGAAAAAGCTGCTGATGTACCGCAGCATTTTGGTAGCATTCCTCAATGCTGGGTTGACCTGGATTATCTTGATAATTGCCCCCTTGGGGTTATTTTCTGTGATTATTTGTACTATGGGGGTGTTTGTAACCAGTTTAGTCGGGGGATGGGTGGGCGATCGCTTTTTATTTGCTTTTTATTTACCTTGGTAATCAACGATCGCCGTGATGTAATATCAGCCCATGAAGAGTCTAATTACATTGAGTCTGTATTTTTACAACAATTTTTACAACAAGTAGATGTGTCAAACCTACAACAAGGGAAGAAAAACTAATGGCTGAACCTTCATTGAGTTTACAAATCAGTAAGCCAGTAATTTATCAAGGCTGGAAATACCAATTGTTACTAATTTCTCTGACCAAAAGCGATCGCGTCATCAAACCACAAGACCTCATTAATTTAGAACTACCATCTGGAATTGACACCAGTGGTGGTGTAGTTATTTCTGGACGTGGCCCCATTTGGTTGTATACCTACCTCACCCATGAATTACATCCCACAGCTTGGGTAGCCTGTTATGATCCCCGATTTTTAGGAGCGGTAGTAGTGGCTACACACTCTGATTTAGTCAGCATTGGGGATATAATTCCCATGGAGCCTCCCAATGGACTGCAAAAAGAATTAAGTCCGGCTTTAATAGTGGTGGGTCCACCAGATAGCGGTAAAAGCGTATTTTCCCATGCTTTATTTCAAAGCTTATTGGCAGAAACTCCTGATATATATCTACAACGGGCCCACTGGGATGGTGAAGGTAACTATCTTTTAGAACTAGACCCAGAAACAAGTCAAGAAAAAATAGAAGCATTTAAAATGCGCGATCGCGGTAGTTTAAGCGCGGAATTTTTTCCCTACCACTCCCAAGTCATCTTAAAACTAAGGCGACAAAAATCCCTAGTCATTGTGGACGTGGGGGGGATGGTACAGCCAGAGAAATTACCCATTTTAGAAGCCTGCACCCATTATTTAATTATTACTTCCCAGCCAGAGGCTGTGGATTCTTGGCATCAATTTTGCCGCGATCGGGGTAACTTAAAACCCATCGGGGTAATTAATAGTGTGCTGCATACAGTGGAAACAATTCATCAACAGCAACCTTATTTACAGATCACTGCTGGACCCTGGATACGGGGACAAGCTGCTAATATTCCTCAAACCCTGTTAAAACGAGTCAGGGAACTAATTACATTCAATCAGTAAATATTTTGTAACATTTTCTTGCTAATTCCACAGTTTAATATTTCATATAGTATGATCAGTAAAGTGATAATTGATGCGATAACTGATGGAGAAAAAAAATTAAAAAAAATCCAGGAGTGCAGAAACCAAACACAAAAGTGAATTGATATGACCAATCCCAATTACATGACAACAGCGATCGCATGGTGTTTAGCATGGGGTAAAGATAAAACACCCCAGTTTGATTTGCCAGTATTACAGCAAATGCACCAAGCCCTAGAAGAAAGTTCAAATCTTCCAGAACAACTACCACAAGAACTAAAGCAGTTAATCAGTCAGGTACAACAACTACAGGGCTTAGAATTTCCCCACACAGTCCAACAACTAAAGGGGTTAACCGAAAAATACCCCCAACTGTGGAACTCTGAGATCGGCTTAGTTTATGGTGGTGCAACCAAAATCAAACAGTATGTATTTGAAGGCTCTAAACTACCCGATATCCGGGGCGCTTCCGCCTTATTAGACAGAATTAATTTAGTTGACTTACCTGCATTTTTCGGTCAAGGCAAAAAATCAATTACCATTTCCCAATGGTTAGCTAACAACTTTGCCGGTTTAGAAGCAGCACTAATTCCAGAACTAATTATTTACTCCACCGGCGGAAACATCCTGGCTTTTTGTCCTGGGGCTTTTGTAGATGACCTAGCCAACGCCATAGAAAAACGTTACACAGAAGAAACCCTAACAGCTAACTCCTGCGCTGTTGGCGGTAAATTTAAGCCTTTAGAAATTCGCTTTGGTTTACTACCAAATCAAATTGAGAAAACATTTTGGTTAGAAAAATATCAGCAAAACCTCAACCATGAGTTAGTAAAGGCTTATTTTGATCAACCAGAATCAAACCCACAACAAGCATTTGAATACCGCAAAAGTTTTAATGAACTAGCCGGTAAACTAGCCTCATTATTCAATCAGCGACGTAGCGGTAATGACTTTCCCCATCGTCCTAGTCGTCGCTATCCGCCAATGTTTGAAACCCATCCTTGTATAATCAGAGATGACAACGATCGCGGATCCGCCGTTATCAGAGCCGACGAGCTTCCTAATAACCCTTGGTTTTCTGAAAGTTTAGCTCGCAAGCGCCTAGTGGGACAAATAGCTAAACGAGATGACACTTCTAAACATTGGTATGAAAAAGCTGGTTTTGATTGGCAAGACGGTCAAATTTATATACCCAGTTGGGTGCAGAAGTTTGAAGAATTTTTGCGAGAAAATAATCAATTATCTGATCAATATTATCGCCGTCATGAGAGCATTAATAGTATAGAGGAGGCGCGCTCTCTAATAGAAATTGGCAATGCTAGTAAACCAGATGGTTTTGTTGCCTATATTTATGCTGATGGTAACAATATGGGTGGGTACATCCAGAAAATTAAAACCCCAGAAGAATATCGGCAATTTAGTAAAGATATCTTAGAAGCAACTACAGAATCAGTTTATAAAGCACTAGCTGAACACTTACACCCCCACAAACTTGAGAACATTAAAGAAGATAAACTAAAGCGGAATGGACAATGGATTCATCCCTTTGAAATCTTAACCATTGGCGGGGATGATGTGATGCTAATTGTTCCCGCAGATAAAGCCTTAGCCATTGCTAAAACCATTGGCGAAGAATTTGAAAACATATTGTTCAAGAAAGGATACAAAACAAAACCAGCAACAATACATCGTTACCGCCCAGCCCCAGCAACACCACATCAATGTGAATTAAGTATGTCCGCCGGAGTATTAATTACCGCCGATGACACCCCCATATACTACGCGGAAAAGCTAACAGAACAACTGTTAAAATCTGCCAAAAAATTGGCTAAAGACCTGAAAAAACAAAAACAATACGGCGGGACAATAGACTTTTTAGTGATGAAATCAGTAACCATGATTTCTTCTGAAATTAGTGAATTTCGTTCCCAGGGACTAACCAAGAAAAAACAAAACCTCAAACTGTATGCAGCACCTTATACATTACACGAAATAGGCGGACTATTAGCCACAGCCACAGCCTTAAAAGCTGTAAAATTTCCGCGATCGCAAATTTACCAAATCCGCAGTTTACTAGAACAAGGTAAACAAACAGCAATACTCAATTATCGTTACTTCCGAGTGCGATTAAGTAAAGAAGACCAAGAACCGTTAAAAAAAGAATTTGAAGACCCATGGTGTCAACCCAAAGATCCATCTAATACTGGTAATCTGGCTCCTTGGATTTCTTCAAAACACGAAAAAGAACCAGTAACTTATGAAACCATCTGGCGAGAATTAGTAGATTTATATCCCTTTATTCCTGAACCAGAGGATAACGACACCTCCAAAAAACCAAATGATATATTTCAACAGCATAAACAGAAATGAGGTAAAAACTATTACCTTAACAGCCAGAATTGATACTGCTTTGTGTATCGGTGCTGGTGGTTCCGACGGTTCCCTTGCAGATAAACCCATAGTCCGCAACGCCGCCGGAAAATTGATTATTCCCGGTTCTCAAATTAAGGGTAGACTGCGCCATGAGTGCGAAAAACTAGCCAAGGGGTTAGGATGGCAGATTTTTGACTCACCAAAAGCAGAAATTCTCTGTCCCAGTGAAGAAGAAGTCAGCAGCCAATTTAGAGCGCAGTATCAAGTAGAAGGCTACAAAGGCTATCACTGTTTTATCTCTCAAATTTTCGGTAATCCCATACTTCCATCCCGAATTATAGTAGAAGATTTGGTTAATGACCTACCACGGGAAGACCTACCAACGTTTCTGCGTCCTGGTGTCACCATAAATCGCCGTCGTCGCATTGCGGAAGACAAAAAACTGTATTTTCTAGAAACCTCTCCCCCCCATAATCAATTGAGATTTACAGGAGAACTTCACTTATTACCAGCCTGTCCACCATACGCCGAAGCGCTAATTTTAGCAGCCTTACATCATATTCATGCTTTAGGAGGAAGTAAATCAGCCGGGCTGGGTTGGCTGATTTGGGAGGAACTGAAATTAACAGTAGATGAGCAAAAGTGGGAAATGTTGTTACCCAAGGTTAGATATGAAGCGAATTAAATTAACTATTACAGCCCTATCCCCCCTGTCCATAGCCAATCAAAAACCCGGTTCTGTGAGTGAAGCAGAAGACTATATTCCCGGTTCCGTCATTAGAGGGGCAGTGGCATCTCAAATGCTACAATTATCAGGAGTAGAGCCACAAAATTTAACCACCAACGGAGGTGACTTTGCAGCATTATTTTTAAATTCTCAACCAGCGATTTTTCATAACGCCTATCCTGCTGTACCTCACCCCACGGATCATGTGATGGTACTACCAGCCACAGCAGTTAGCTCTAAAACAGATTCTGGTTTTAAACCCAAAAAAAACGGAGTTTTCGACACTTTAATTGACCGTTTTTGTGCAGACGCATACAACTATCCCTTTGACCCCAGTGATCCAAAATCATTAGAGGAAAAAACTGATACACGAGTTGAACCCTTCGGCGGTTTCTACAGTTGTACAAACGAGGAATATAGTAAACATTCCGTCAGCAAACGTTTTTTAACCAGAGTAGGTATCAACCGAAAACGGGCTACCTCTGAGGATGAGATACTATACAGCATTCAAGTTTTGAACGAGTCATTTACTCCAGATTCCCCAGAGAAAAATTGGCAAAATGTAACCTATCAAAGTGACATTTTAATTCAAGATCAAGAATTAGCAGCATCTTTAACAGCATTCTTCAATAACAACCCCCAGATTTTCCGTTTAGGTAGTGCAATTTCTAGAGGTTTAGGTAAAGTTGAAGTCAAAGCCACCATGGAAGATGCAGTCACAGATGTTAGTAGTAGAATAGCGGCATTTAATCACCAACTAGAAAGACGTTGGAAACTCTGGTCAATCTTTGGAGAACCAGAGAAAAACCTATCAGCAAACCGCACCTACTTTACCCTAGACCTGCAATCTCACGCCATACTTACCGAAAATTGGCAAAGAACCACAGTTATTTCCCCAGCCATGTTGTGTGAATATGTGGGTTTAGATGCAGAATTTTCCCAACTCCCCAACGATACAGCCAGAGACGAATTTATCAAACTAGAAGTAGCTTATAGTAGTTATGACTACCGTTCTGGTTGGAACTCAGCCTGGGGGTTGATGAAAGATATAGAACTAATCACTAACAGAGGTGGTGTATACTTATTTAGTACAAATCAACCAAAGGTATGGATAGATAAATTAAATCAACTACAACTGCAAGGAGTAGGCGATCGCACCTGGGAAGGCTTCGGACAAGTCCAGATTTGTAATGAGTTTCATAATGTATTTAGGGAGAGTGCAAAATGATTGCAGAAACCGATTCACACAAACAATTCAAAATCCAAAAACATATCCGTCAAACAGAAGACCATCTAGTTATTTGGATTAAAGAAGCTTTGGATAATAAAACCAGCTATGGAGATTTAGAAGAAGCTCAATTTCGTAACTTATTACGTGTAGCTGACACCACCGAGAGCGCAGAAGTGATTAAAAACTTTATTCGTTATCAAGAAGGTAGAGATAAAAAATGGGGGAAAGGTCAAGGCTCTCTCGCAGAAAAAATCATTTCACACATTGACGAAGAAATCAAACAAGCAGCCAAAACAATCGCTAATGGTAATCAAGCCGACTTGAACCCCATTTGGTTAGAATTAATCCGCCGCTACTTAGGTTATGGCGCACGACATTTAAAGTATAAACGCGAAGGTGCAGCATAGTTAAAAAAAACATAGCAAATTTTGTCCTAGTGAGGTATATTCGTAGCGATCAAGATGCCGAGAATACAGGAATTTTATCGTTTACATTTGTACTTTTTTGACGTGCAATGTGTTGTATTATCTGCACAAACAATTTTTTATTAAGGATAAAAACATGAGAAACAATCTTATTTGTACAGTGGGTACAAGTCTTCTAAATAATCTTAAATCTGCTGAGGATTCAATTCAGAAGACATTGGCAGAGAAAAACTGGATTCAACTATCACTATTCCTACTAGAGCAAGATAATTCATCTCGCATTTGTGGGGCAGAAATCAATTCAATAACTAGCATTTGCAGTAAAAATTTCCTTATATCTAGAATCAGACTCATCTTTCTAGTGTCGGACACAGAAGATGGTAAAAATATAGGACAGCTACTTAAATTGTATTACGAAAATACAAGTAATCCCTTACAATTTGAAAAAGTAGATGTACGTGTACTGGAAGGATTACGAGATGATAGTGTTAAAGCGTTTAAGCAGCAAGGTCTAAAAAATCTTGTCCGGGAAATTAGTAACGAGGTAAAAAAGTTTACAGCAGAAACAATTGCCATTAATGCAACTGGTGGATATAAAGCACAAATATCATTTGCAGGAATGATTGGACAAGCATTAGAAATACCAGTTTATTACCTGTTTGAGAAGTTTTCTGAAGTAATTGAACTTCCACCTCAGCCTGTAGCCTTAGATTTGGCTTTTTGGCTCAACAACTATCTGTTATTTGCACAACTTGAAGAAGAATCAGTTATAGAAAGATCAAAAATTCAAGGAGACTTAGACAATCAATATCTTAGCTCAATTATTGATGAAGAACCAGAAGGAGAAACAACTCTGGTGAGTCTTTCTGCAATGGGAGTTTTATTTAATGAACGCTCAAGATTGCAATTTGCTAAACAAACAAGTAGTATTCTAGCTTTAATTCCTCAAGATGATACCGACCCAGAGCATAAGACTATTAATGTGAGAGGTGACCACGGACAAGATGTTTTGCGGGAATTTGCCAAAAGAATATGTCGTTCACCCTATGTAAAAAAAATAGTCAACTCTCTACCATTCAATCCCCACCGTACTAACCCCATTCTGCGTACTAGCCCAGATGGAATTGTAGAATTTGTTTTGACTTGGACAGATCCAGGATTTGGTTTATGTATTCAAACCACAGGACGAACCCTAGCAGAAACAAACACCATATCTTTGCATTTAATAAACAAATTTGCTGAAAATAATTAGATAAACCATGTTTGACACATTCAAAAACCGCTTAGAAATCACAGGCGTACTAACCACAATTACCGCCCTACGCATCAGCGCTGGACGGTCCACAGAACCCATCGGCTCAGATTTACCAGTGATTAAAGACGCCTTGGGTCAACCATTAATCCCAGGATCTAGCTTTAAAGGAGCATTGCGATCGCGTCTTGAAAGTTTTGTCCGGGGTATTGACCCTAGTTTAGCTGCAAATCCAGCTATTGAGAGCGAATGGTCAATTAACACCGACAACATGAACAAGTTAAAAAACACTGCTGACAATGACCAATCTTTAACCCAGCAAATTATCAAGCAAACAGATTTAGTATCTCTTCTGTTTGGTTCACCCTGGATAGCCAGTAAATTTCAAGTGCGAGACTTAACTGTATTACCTGAAACCTGGTTTGGACAATACCAAGAAAGAGACGGTGTAGCCATAGAAAGAGATACAGAAACCGCAGCAGAGGGTAAACTCTACGATTTCCAAGTAGTCCCAGCACAAACACAGTTTGAATTTAAAGCCGTGGTAGAAAACGCCGAGGAATGGGAATTAGGACTATTGATGATAGGGTTACATCAGTTTGAGACAGAACAGATACCACTAGGAGGCGGGCGATCGCGTGGTCTAGGTGTTGTTAAGCTAGACATAGACAAAATGCTTTGGTTTGACTATCCCCCAGATCAACCAGAAAAACTACTCAACTATCTGAAAAAATTGGTCATGAGAGACGAAAAAGCCTACGAAAACGCGCAGGAATTCAAAGACCGTTGGGTAGAGAGATTAATAGACCACCTCACCAACAAAATACCCAATCGCACTCAAGTAGAGAACTAAACACAGCTTTTACCAGCCTTCTAAAACTCAACACTTCCCCATATAAAGCCATGCACAAAAGATTTGTCAACCATTGCACTATTGATTTAAGCATCATACCCGACGGACCAGTTCTCATTAAATCCGGTAAAGAAGGCGCAGACCCCACTAAGCCAGACATGGAATTTGTGGAAACCTACCACGCCGGGGGACGTTCCATTTACTTACCAGGAAGCAGCTTAAAAGGTGCCATTCGCGCCCATGCAGAACGCATAGTCAGAACCGTAGGGAGAGAAACCGGAACCAACTCCAGCTTACCCTGGGCTAACGACCCACTAAATGATAAATATGAATATCTCAAAAACAAATCAACCAGCGACATTTATAAACTCTCTTCCTTTACTGACCAAATTTTTGGTAATACTGCCATCGCCAGCAGATTGAGAATAGAAGATGCTCATCCAGACCCAAGCATATCATTAAAACTAGAAGAAAGAAACGGGGTAGCCATTGATCGAGTTTTTGGTTCAGTAGCTGTTGGACCTTTTAATTATCAAGTATGCGTCTCCGGGAAATTTAACACCAAAATACATTTAAAAAACTTCACTCTTGCACAAATAGGTTTAATTGGCTTAGTATTGCGTGACCTAGATGATGGTTGGTTTGGCTTAGGTTTTGCTAAATCCCGTGGTTTAGGTACTGTAAAAGTGCAACTAAATCAAGCCGTAGTCCAGTATCCTGGTTGTAAATTGCAGGACAAACAAATTGTAGCTTTAGGTAGTCAAAAACAATGGACATACACCCACCTTTTAGGTGTGGGAGAGTTTCTACAACCAGAAGAAGCAAAGTTATATAGTTTCCCCACACCAGACCATCAAGATACACCAGTTGCAGCCCAGGAAATGGCTTTAGGTTTTGGTGTGCAACTCACTTGGCGAGAAGGTACTGTTCATGATTTATTTCAACGCAGTGTCAAGTCTTGGAGTAAATTACTAGAAGTAAGTAATAAATAGTAATTACTATAGGATTCCTCAAACACGGGAGATACAAATGTAAATGATCGTCTTGTAGTGCGAGCATACCTCGACTATACTTCCACTATGCCCAGTACAAGTCCCGCTCACTGCTTAATACATCTTCCCCAAACTTGTACTTCATTCTCCCCAACTCACATTACATCCAATACCCTCCATCTATAATTCAGCTTATGACCTTTGTTGGTGTTAAGAAAAATTTATCAGTTAGCGATTTACTAAATCTAATTTCAGAATTAGCCATTGAACCCAGCTACTATTTTTTACGTTGGAGTCATCAAGTTAGTCAGGATTGGGAAACCAAACCCATAGACACAGACTTCCCCATGCTAGAAGGACAAATGTTTAATCAACAATGCGAACTGAGATGGAAACGAAAACCTAACGATAATTATGAAATTCTCCTTTTAACCGTCGCCTCAGAAAAACCAGACTTGATTAAAAACTTGATTAAAATAGGAGACAATTGGCAAACTAAAATCCGAGATGCTTATATACATGATGCCAAAGATCAGCGTTTTCCTAAAAAACTACCACCAGAAATAACCAATATTGCCCAAAGATATTTCATAGACCCAGAAACCGCTAAAGTCCACTTTATCGCTTTAACCATCAAATAACCCACCCATAGACTATATACATCTATATACATCCACATTTAACCAACATGACCAGAACCCCTAGACCAACCCCCAGAGATTCCTCCAAACCAGAAATTGGACCCAAACCTTACAAACTCGTTTCATTTCCCCCACAACCCCCCAAGTTACAACGCCCAGTTGGTCATGAAAAATATCTGAGCGATCGCCTGCATGGTACTTTATATTTAACCCTGAAAGTACAAACTTCCTTACACGTCTCCACCGGTTTAGTTGTCTTGGGTAGCGACCTGAACCGCAAAACTTCCTTGATTAAAACCATGGTGCAAAACATCGACCAAAAACTATCCATTCAAGGAAGTTCCCTAAAAGGTTGTATTCGTTCCCTATACGAAGCTATTACTAATAGTACCTTAGCCGTCACAACTTCTAAGCATATAAATAAAATGCCCAGAGACCGTTTACCTTGTAAGAACAAAGAAAAACTTTGCCCAGCTAGTCGCGTGTTTGGGGCGCTAGATTGGCAAGGATTACTTGACTTTAACGACGCAACCTGTACTAATGTAGATTTTTCCATAGGTTTTATGCCCTCATTATATCGTCCCCGCCCCGATGAAAATGACTCATATTTAATCGCAGGGAAAGCCGCCGGACGGAAATTCTACTACAACACCAATAAAGCCATTAGTAAAGGTGAAAATTCGGGAATTGCTGTACAGCAAGCAGGGAGAGAATACACCTTCACCACCCAATTACACTATAAAAACTTATTACCAGAGGAATTAGGAACTTTATTAATTGTTTTAGGACAAGACCCCAAATATCCCATGGCTTTAAAAGTAGGAGGGGGTAAACCCATTGGTATGGGAACCATGACTGTCACCATAGATAAGATCATCCGACCCCAAGATTTAAAACAGCGTTACTCATCCTACCAAACCAATACATCCGACGAATTAACCGGCGAAGAATTAGCCAAATATAAACAGAAAAACATTCAAGCCGCCCACTCGCGCCTCATTGAAAAACCCCAACTAGAAGAAATCGCCGCCATTCTCCTTTATCCCAGCGATCGCCAACCCCCAGCAGGAATGTACTAACTATGACTATAACAGACTTAGGTTCCCCATCTTTCACAGATCAACAGTGGAAAATTGCCCACGCCATCGCCCAAACCCTAGTACAAGAAGATACAGACATTAACGAACTAGGCAAAGCGATCGCCTACTTACGTAGTATAGTTAATCAAAGCGATGCCACTGATAGATTTTTTACCTACCTCACCACCCTAGTCAGAGACGGTAAACAAATAGGACACAGTGGCAAAACCCTAGGATACTATACCAACATCCAAACAACTTGTAGTGATTATCTCAAAACCATTCCTAATCCCAACACCATACTGCACATATTAGGCTGGGTAACTCGGCTCATGCGTTACTACAAAGATGCTGGTGTACCCATTGGTGACATTATTCCCCCCTCAGCATTTACCCCAGAGTCAGCACGTCAAAAAGAAATCGCCCAACTAGTAGAATCCCAAGATTTCCACGAAGGGAAGATACTACAAGCCACAGTCACCAAAATCAATGGTAACAGAGTAACCTACGAGATTTTAGGAACCATTAAATTAACCGAGAGAGAACCAAGAAAAGCCAGTTTGCTTCAAGAAGGGCAAAACGTGGATGTAAAAATTATTTCTCTTAAAGAAGATGGCAGTATTAAAAGCGTTAAATGTGCAAATTAGAGCAAAAACTTAAGTATCATATGTAGCGCGGGCAAGATGCCCGCTTACTGAGCTTATCTGCCTAACACCTGATCAACCTTAAACCAAAACAGTATGATCTGTTGCATATCACAGGACAAGACCAAATATTGAATCTAAAATTAAACATAGGGACAAGATCCCAGCCATAACAAACTGACAACCAGAGCATCTACTTGAGAGGTAACACAGATGGTTAAGGTATCTCAACACACATTGACTCAATCTGAAAAACAGCGATCGCTTATTCTCTGGTTTGATGAAGTTAATATTACTGATGTACCTCTAGTAGGGGGTAAAAATGCCTCCCTAGGGGAAATGATTCAACAGTTGACACCCCAAGGGGTCAGAGTTCCCGGAGGATTTGCTACCACCGCTTATGCTTACCGATATTTTATCCAATCAGCAGGGTTAGAACCAAAGTTGCGGGAACTTCTCAGTGATTTGGACATTGAGGATGTCAAAAATTTACAACTACGAGGCAAAAAAGCGCGATCGCTACTCATGCACACACCGTTTCCGGTGGAATTGCGTCAGGCCATAGCCACAGCATATCTAAAACTATGTCAACACTACAACACAGATACAGATGTAGCAGTGCGTTCTAGCGCCACAGCCGAAGACCTCCCAGACGCGAGTTTTGCCGGACAGCAAGAAACTTACTTAAATGTTGTTGGTGTCGAGGGAGTCTTAGCAGCCTGTCATAGATGCTTTGCATCCATATTTACAGACCGGGCTATTTCCTATCGCCACACCAAAGGATTTGATCATTTTACCATAGCCCTGGCCGTAGGCATACAAAAAATGGTGCGTTCTGACCTAGCCACCTCCGGGGTCATGTTCTCCATTGACACCGAAAGCGGTTTTAAAGATGCAGCACTAATTACAGCAGCCTACGGTTTGGGGGAAAACGTAGTTCAAGGAACCATTAACCCAGATGAATATTATGTGTTTAAACCCACCTTAAAAGCAGGTTTCTCCCCCATTATTCATAAAAAACTGGGCAGCAAAAAACTAAAAATGATCTATGATGACGGCTCAAAATTTACTAAAAACGTCGCCGTACCCACCACAGAACAAAATAAATTTGCCCTGAGCGACACAGAAATTTTACAACTAGCACAATGGGCTAGTTTAATAGAAGACCATTACACCCAAACCCATGGTACTTACTCCCCCATGGATATCGAGTGGGCCAAGGACGGAATCACCAATCAACTGTTTATTGTCCAAGCCCGTCCCGAAACAGTCCAGTCCCAGAAACAGGAAAACCTGTTACGTAGTTATCACATTATCAAACCAGAAAAACCCCCCCATTCCCTAGTCACCGGTCGGGCTGTGGGTACTGCCATAAGTCAAGGTAAAATCAAGCTGATTTTAGATGTGAGTAAAATCCACCAATTCCAAACCGGGGATGTATTGGTAACAGACCGAACCGACCCAGACTGGGAACCGATTATGAAACGCGCCAGCGCCATTGTCACCAACTCCGGCGGGCGCACCTGTCACGCGGCTATTATTGCCAGAGAACTAGCAGTACCCGCTATTGTCGGCTGCGGCAATGCTACAGAAATTTTAAAAACCGGTCAAGAGGTCACTGTTTCTTGTGCTGAAGGAGACGAAGGTAAAGTTTATCACGGCTTATTACCTTTTCAAATTAAAGAAACACCTTTAGAAAACTTACCCCGCACCCGCACAAAAATTTTAATGAATGTGGGTAATCCTCAAGAAGCATTCAGTTTATCTGCAATTCCCAACGATGGTGTAGGTTTAGCACGCACAGAATTTATTATTGCCAACCAAATCCAAATTCACCCCATGGCATTAATTCACTACCATAACTTAAAAGATGAATTTGTCAAAACCAAAATTAATCAAATTACTGCTCTTTATGACCATAAACCCCAATACTTTGTCGATAAATTAGCCCAAGGTATAGGGAGAATTGCTGCTGGTTTTTATCCTAAACCAGTGATTGTGCGGTTGTCAGACTTCAAAAGTAATGAATATGCCAACCTGTTAGGTGGTAAGCAATTTGAACCAGAGGAAGAAAACCCCATGCTAGGTTGGCGCGGCGCAGCACGTTACTATGATCCTGGCTATCAAGAAGCCTTTGCCTTAGAGTGTCAATCTATCAAGCGTGTGCGGGACCAAATGGGCTTGACTAACGTTATCCCCATGATTCCTTTTTGTCGCACCCCCGATGAAGGGCGTTTAGTGTTGGCAGAAATGGCGAAAAATCACTTAAAACAAGGTGTCAACCACCTACAAGTTTACGTGATGTGCGAGTTACCCAACAATGTAATTATGGCTGAAGAGTTTGCAGAAATTTTTGATGGCTTCTCCATTGGTTCCAATGACTTAACTCAGCTAACATTGGGGATAGATAGAGATTCTGCATTAGTAGCCCGGTTATTTGATGAACGTAGTCAAGGTGTAAAGCGAATGGTGAAGATGGCTATAGAAGCCGCCAAGAAACATAATCGCAAAATTGGTATTTGTGGACAAGCACCCAGCGATTACCCAGAATTTGCCCAGTTTTTAGTAGAACAGGGAATTGATTCCATCAGCCTCAATCCAGATTCAGTTTTAAAAACTATGCTCGAAGTGGCAAAAGTAGAGCAAAATATGTAGATAATTAGGGATCCGGGATGAAGTGGGAGTAGAGAAAATTTTTCTTTATCCCATCCCCCATTGTCCACACCTTTGACCAAAATTACTAATGAGTACAACAACAACTCAGACCAAACGATTAGACCCGCAGTTGTGGCATAAATTCCTAAAAGTTGCCAAACCCTACTGGTTTTCTGAACAAAAATGGCAAGGGAGGGGACTATTAGCACTTTTGCTACTCTTGGCATTAGTGGTGAATGTGATCAATGTCGGTATTAGCTATATTTTCCGCAATATTGATACTTCTTTGGCAACCTTTCCCCAAACTCAAGATGCCTCAACCTTTTGGCGCTTCATCATTTTTTATGCCGGGCTGCTGATCATTGGTACTCCGATTGTTGTCATGTATGGCTATCTACAAGATAAGTTGGGATTACAATGGCGGGAGTGGCTAACTAACCATTTTATAGATAAATATTTCCAAAATCGCGCTTATTACCAAATTAATTCTAACGAAAAAATCGACAACCCCGACCAGCGCATTGCCGAAGATATCCGCTCTTTTACCCGTACCAGCTTATCTTTTACCCTGCTGATTCTCACCTCAGTTATTACTTTAGTGTCTTTCACAGGAGTTTTATTATCTATCTCAGTAGCTCTGTCAGTAGCGCTGGTGGTTTATGCCATTTTGGGGACAGTAGTTACTGCTTGGATTGGTCAACGATTAATAGGCATCAATTTTAATCAACTTAAACGAGAAGCTGACTTTCGTTATGGACTAATTCATGTGCGAGATAATGCCGAGTCCATTGCTTTTTATCAAGGTGAAAGAGAAGAAATATTACAACTTAAACAGCGTTTCTGGCGGGCAATTCGCAACTTTGATGTATTGATCAACTGGCAACGTAATTTAGGTTTTTTTACCACTAGCTATAACTATTTTGTCTCAGCACTGCCTTACTTGGTAATTGCACCTATTTACTTTGCAGGTAAAACAGATTTTGGTACGTTTACCCAAGCAGCCATCGCTTTTAGTCAGATTTTTAGTGCCTTATCTGTGGTGGTAGGTCAATTTGAAAACTTAACCGCTTTTGCTGCGGGTGTTGAACGGATGGGAGAGTTAGCCGAGGCGTTGGAAACCACCAACCAAAAGCAGCTAGGAATGACCACCATTGATATCAGAGAAGATACTCACATTGAATTACGTCATCTCACCCTATTAACCCCCAACTATGAACGCACCCTAGTGAGGGATTTACCATTGAGATTACAGCCGGGGGAAGGCTTGGTAATTGTTGGTAACAGTGGTAGTGGTAAGAGTTCCCTATTAAGAGCCATCGCCGGGTTGTGGAATGCAGGTACTGGTCAAATTATCCGTCCTCCCCTCTCAGCAATGATGTTTTTACCCCAACGTCCTTATATGGTGTTGGGTTCGCTGCGCAGTCAGTTACTTTACCCTCATACTGATCATGATATCAGGGAAGAGAAAATGCGCCATGTGTTAGCAGAGGTGAATTTAGCAGAATTACCAGAAAGATTTGGGGGCTTTGACCTAGAGTTAGACTGGGCAAATGTACTTTCTTTAGGGGAACAACAGCGTTTGGCTTTTGCCCGACTTTTGCTGAGTATGCCTAACTACGTCATTCTAGATGAAGCTACCAGTGCGCTGGATTTAGCTAATGAAAAGAATTTGTATGAAAAACTCAGAAGCTCTGGAACTACATTAATTAGTGTGGGACACCGCCCTAGTTTGTTGCAATACCATGAGTACGTGTTAGAAATAGATGCTAGTTCTAATTGGCGGTTGCTACCAATGGAAGAGTACACTGTTAATTTAAATGCTTTTAGCTAACTACGGTCTAGCCCTTCTCGGTTTAGTCAGGTACATCCATAGGGGAACCAGATACCCCCACTACCAAACTTACATCATTTATAAACCGATCAGTATTGACAAATGTCTAAAAAATGGTTCCGAATTGGTATGATGGGTGTTTTTCTGTTATCAATCACCTTACGGTTTTGGGGATTGGAACGGTTTAATACTTTAGTATTTGATGAAGTTTACTTTGCCAAATTCGGCAATAACTACCTTACCAATACACCATTTTTTAATGCTCACCCCCCACTAAGTCAATATATTATTAGTATTGGCATCTGGCTGGGTAGTCATCTTCCTTTTGGGCAAGATACAGTAAATGAACTCACAGGGTCAGTGCGATCGCCCTGGAGTTATCGTTGGCTAAATGCTGTAACTGGCTCTTTTATTCCTGTAGTTGTGGCTGGTATTGCCTATCAATTAAGTCATCGTTATCGCTTTGCTTTACTCGCAGGTTTATTTACAGCCTGTGATGGTTTCTTTTTAGTTGAATCTCGATATGCTTTAAATAATATTTATATTATTATTTTTGGCTTATTAGGTCAATGGTTTTTTTTATTGGCATTAAATAACCAAAATCAACAGCGTGTTTGGTGTTTAGTTCTAGCAGGTATCAGTTTTGGTGCATCAGCCGCCACTAAATGGAATGGCTTATGGTTTTTGTTGGGTGCTTATTTAATTTGGGTAGCAGCTTATATAATTCCACTAATACAGTCTTTTCCCCATCGACCCTTCCGGGTAATATCCCCCACAACACTAATCAGACAAACTCAGCTTTTTTTGCGCCAATGGTATCAGCAATGGATAGAAACCAGTCAAACATCTCCAGCAACTGCAACTTACACACCAATACCAAATCTTACTCAGATAAATATATTGGCAATGCTATTTTATCTAGGAATTATCCCAGCTGTAGTTTACAGCATGATCTGGATTCCTCATCTCCAGTTGGATAAAAGATATGGATTTATAGCAGTACATCAAAAAATTTTGCAATTTCACCTCCACATGGGCGGTAACAGTCCAAGTGTCCATCCTTACTGCGCCCCGTGGTATCAATGGCCTTTAATGAATCGACCAATTGCTTATTACTATCACACAACCCAGAATAGCAGTGAACCTCTCTTAGGCAAAACTATTTATGATGTCCACGCCATGGGGAATCCTTTTTTATGGTGGTTGGGTGTGGGGGCAATTTTGTTTTTAGCAGTAATGCTACTGTTAGAAGTAGTCATTCCTTGGTGGCAAAAACAGCACATACTACCTGCCAAGGTCACTATTCATAGTTGGATTGCCCTATATTTAATAGTAAATTATGCCGCCAACTTATTACCTTGGACAAAAGTTACCAGATGCGTTTTTATGTACCACTATATGAGTGCTGTGGTATTTGCATTTTTAGCGATCGCCTGGTGTGTAGATCAATGTCTTTGCAGTTATTACCGCCAAATTCAGGCCATGGGTCTCACCATAATATTCTTAATTGTGGCTGGTTTTATTTTTTGGATGCCTTTATATTTAGGTTTACCCCTATCCCCTGAAGATTATAAAATGCGAATGTGGTTGAATACTTGGATTTAATTTGGTAAATTAGCAAATGCCCGCCCCACTAAATCCTTAGTTTTATCTTCCAAAGATTGCCAATTCACCCCACCCGCATCATCAAGCAACCTAGTATCAATACTTACAGATTCACTCACAGGAGAGTAATTGAGAAAGCACACTTGATAACAAATTTCCCACAAGTCTAAACTCACCTCATGGTCTTGACGTTGCAAACGTAAATGATAGCCTGGATAGGGCATAGGTAAATCAGCCAGAGTCGCCTTAATTTCATCCGCCCGTTCTAAACTTGCAGATTCCATTTCTTGCAACAACTGAGTTACCCAAGCCTTGATGTCATCACTGGTGTTAGCAGGCCAAATCAAAACATCATGGTAAGTTCCCTTCCAATTCGAGGTATCAAGATGCTTACGAATATTATCGACAACACGAATAAAAGCAGGCTGCATGAGGAGTTCAGCCTGCTGCCATGTAGTTGGGTTAGTTATTCTAGGTGGCATTGGTGGTAAACAGGCAAATTCGATAAACAGTCGGTTAAACCTAAATGATTTTTGATTGGTACTATGTATAACATATCATACTATATTCAATTTCTCCCACGCCCCTAGGGGCTGATTTTCTCCTATTATGATATGCTAACTTGGCGGATTTCATGGTTAAAAAGTTGTAATAACAAATATTTATGCTAACTTGGCGGATTTCATGGTTAAAAAGTTGCAGCTATTGATTAGATATTCAATTACCAGCAGAAAAAATCAGCTAATGACTCTGAGGGGAAAATATGATCGGCAAGCTACTAGACCACCGTTACCAAATAACTGATATCCTAGGTCAAGGGGGATTTGGTCAAACCTATATTGCCCAAGATACCAGGCGGCCGGGTAATCCTGTCTGCGTTGTGAAGCACCTTAAACCCACAACTTCCGACCCCAGAGTTTTTGACACCGCCAAGCGTTTATTTAGCAGCGAAGCCGAAACCTTAGAAAAATTAGGTAATCATGACCAGATACCCAGGCTACTGGCTTACTTTGATGAAAACCAAGAATTTTATTTAGTACAAGAATTTATTGCTGGACAGACCCTAGCAGAGGAACTAATACCCGGTCAGCCCTGGAGTGAAAGCCAAGTTTTAGAACTATTGGCAGGGATTTTAGAAATTTTGGAGTTTGTTCACAGTCAAGGGGTGATTCACCGGGATATTAAACCAGTTAACATTATCCGTCGCGCCGGTGATCAAAAATTGGTTTTAGTAGATTTTGGCTCAGTCAAGCAGCTAAGATTACCACTAGTCAGCGTTGGTGGGCAACCTACAGCTACAGTTGCCATTGGCACCCCCGGTTATATGCCCACAGAACAAGGGCAGGGTAAACCCCGCCCCAACAGTGATATTTATTCCCTGGGCATTATTGCTATCCAAGCCCTAACAGGATTACCCGCCATTGAGTTACAAGAAGACCCCAACACCGGGGAACTTATGTGGCAACATTTAGTAGAGGTAAACCCTGAGTTAACAGCACTGTTAACTAAAATGGTGCATTATCACTTTAAAGACCGCTATCAAACCGCAACAGAAGCACTGCAAGCCTGTAAAAGCATTGTTAAGCCAGTATTAACACCAACCACACCGCCAAAATTTCTTCCTCGTCAGCATCACCAAGCTGTTCAATCTGTTTCACAAATATCGCCGGAAAAAACCGTTGCAGTTGCCCCAGCAAATCCTGCCCCTCAACCAGTTGCTGTACAATCTCGCCAAGGCGACCCTTGGCCCTTCTTAATTGGTTTATTTTTAGCGGGTGGGGCTGCCGCTATAGTCACTAACGTATATCCCAATGTGAGAAATTTAGCTAATAACTTTACAGCTAATGACACCAATACTAACACCTGCTTGGCTATGGTGGCAGGCAATTCTAATATTCGTTCTGAACCCAGCGCCATTAATTCTGATACTGTGGTGCAAACCATCAGTAAAAATACTGGTTTAGAGGTAACTGGCAACCGCACAAAACGCGGATGGGTGGAAGTTAAACTTAAATCTGGTGGTTTGGCTTGGGCCCACGTGGATGTAATTACCAATAAGGAACAGTGGGTTTCTTGTCTGCGGGATCAAGGTATTGGCATTAACACAGTAGATGATACTAATTTGATTACAGCCAGACCAATTCCTCAGCCTAAGCCAAAAGATACATCAAATCCATCACAGCCTGAGAACCACAACCAAAAAATTCTAGAACAAGCCAGACAAAAGTATGAATCTGGAAATCTCCCAGCAGCCATTGCTTTACTGCGCTCTATTCCCGGTCATACTTCCTCTGGAATTAAAGAAACAGTTGCTATCATCAATCAGTGGCAAAAAGATTGGGCCAAGGCTGAGGCGCTGTTTAATGACATCAATCAAGCCATAGATGATGATGAATGGGACAAGGTTTTAGATTATCGAAATAATCCCGAAAAACTACCAGATACTAAATACTGGCGGGACAAAATCAAATCTTTATTTCAAGAAGCAGATGAAAAAAATAGGGAACAGGGAATAGACAACTGAGGGAAATTAGAGCGGCAAAATCCACCGAGCGGTGGCCTTAAGTCATGGCAGATATTTAACATTGGTTTCTATGAGCTTAAATGTAAATCTTAAAACCGATATTAAATGTTTCAAAGTATTACATACTGGTAGAGGATCTTAACAAAGGGCAGGCAAAACTAAATAACCTGTAACAATTGTTTTTAACAAACATCCGCCAAATTCCGGTAATATAGGTAATTATCAATTAGTCTTTATTCATCATGTCTTCAACTACTCTGACACTGAATTTGGTTGAAGGTTCCGTGTCCTTCAGCTTTTCAGCCCAGGCAGCACGGGAATTAAAAGCAGCAATCAATCAATTAATCGAACGCCTCCAAGCTCTGGCCGCTAAACCCACCGGCGCAGGTGGTAAGGTCACTCCTCAACCTCCTCTGGAGTATCGCTACACTGGCGAGGTATTTTTAGAAGTTTTTTGTAATCCCAATATTTGGCCTACTCCCTTTGCTGCCAAAGTCCTGCTAACTATCCGCGATCTGAATATTCGCTTAACTACAGAAGCTGAACTAACGCGAATTATTGAAGATATTAACCAATATTTAGAACAAGTGAGCTAAAAAAAGCTAGGGTAATAGCTAAATTACACAACCGTATCTCTGATACCAGAAAAGATTTTTTACACAAGCTATCAACCAAAATAGTTAAGGATAACCAAGTAATTGTTTTGCAAGATTTGAATGTATCAGGAATGCTCAAAAATCGTAGACTATCTAGGGCGATTAGCCGGCAAGGGTGGCGGCAATTCAGAACTTTTTGTGAGGCTAAATCTGAGAAACTTAAAAGGGATTTCC
>Ga0169931_10002834_pt1 | contig 27991 bp, 27 predicted proteins | sample Kivu_15m_20L_FD_129675 | JGI IMG/M metagenome (GOLD analysis project Ga0169931, IMG submission 129675) | Freshwater microbial communities from Lake Kivu, Western Province, Rwanda to study Microbial Dark Matter (Phase II) - Kivu_15m_20L... | ecosystem: Environmental > Aquatic > Freshwater > Lake...
ACGACAGGTCGCGGGAAGAAGAGCACCTCCAGTCGACCGACTCTCCCAAAGAAGGACATCTGGCTCTATCCGCTCCAGCGCGACTTCGCCGCAGTCCTCACACGGTAGGCGATCAGACCCCCGTTCACCGAATGTTTACGAACTCGAGGGGTCTGGAAAGGCGCATGGATCGTGGTGCCCCGACCCAGACTCGAACTGGGACGCCACCTTTCGGTAAGCGGCGGATTTTAAGTCCGCTGTGTCTACCGGTTTCACCACCGGGGCTGAGGAGCGAGTCGCTGGATGAACACGCTGCGCTCGCTCGGTATCTGGAGGCGGGGGTCGGAATCGAACCGGCGTCCACGGCTTTGCAGGCCGCTGCATAACCACTCTGCCACCCCGCCGGGGGCGTGCCTGCCCGCGCCAGACAGCGCGGACGACATCAAAGTAAAAAGGGAAGCGCGAACGCTTCCCTTTGAAAGCTGGAGCGGGAGACGAGTCTCGAACTCGCGACCTCAACCTTGGCAAGGTTGCGCTCTACCAACTGAGCTACTCCCGCACGTCTGACGGCTCAGCAATGTCTCCCAGCTGCGCGATCAGTCAAGTCCGCTACTATAGCCAATCGTCACACGCCCGTCAAGTCGGCAACCTGACTCAGTCGGCTCGGGCGTCGCCCTTCAGATACGGCCATGCGCGCTTGAGGTAGTACACCATTGACCAGACGGTGAGCACGGCCGCGATATAGAGCAGCCAGGTTCCAGCAGGCCGCGTCGCGACACCAGCAAACAGGTCGCCATCGAACAGCAGCAAGGGAATGGCGACCAGTTGGGCGATGGTCTTGAACTTGCCGATCGAGTGTACGGCCACACTCGCCTGGGCGCCCATCTGCGCCATCCACTCCCTCAGGGCCGAAATCGTGATCTCACGCCCGATGATGATCGCCGCGATGACGGGCTCGACACGATCGAGCTGAACGAGCATGACCAGCGCCGCACAGACGATCAGCTTGTCGGCCACCGGATCCAGAAACGCGCCGAAGGCAGAGGTCTGCCCCATCTTTCTCGCCAGCCAGCCGTCCAGCCAGTCGGTCAAGGCCGCGGCAACAAACAGGATGGTCGCAATCAGGTTTTGCGTCGCGGAACTGACCGGCAGGTAAAACACGCCTACCAGCAAGGGGATCGCGATGACCCGGGTCCAGGTCAGGAGGTTGGGCAGGCTGGAAAACATCGTTGTTTTTGACAATGCTCAAGGGCTCGTGGGCGCGAACGGACCAATGGGCTGAACCCGCCCGCTCGCAAATGATCCTCAGTGGAGTCGTCGGTAGATCTCTTCGGCCAGAACGGTGGAAATGCCTTCGACTGAAGCAAGCTCTTCGACGCTGGCCGCCATGATGCCACGCAAGCCGCCAAATCGCGCGAGCAGCCTTGCCTTGCGCCGGGGTCCGATGCCTTCGATGTCGTCGAGCGACGACCCCTGCCGCGCCTTGGCGCGACGCGCCCTCATGCCGGTGATCGCAAAACGGTGGGCCTCATCCCGGATCTCGGCGATCAGCATCAGCGCAGCCGACTCCCGCCCGGGCTCGATCGAGGGACGCTGATCGGCAAAGACCAGCTTTTCCAGACCCACCTTGCGTCCCTCGCCCTTTGCGACCCCGAGCAGCACCGAAGAATCGAGCCCCAACTCCTCGAACACCTGTCGGGCAACCTCGACCTGGGTGCGGCCACCGTCGATCAGCACAACGTCGGGCAGTCGCGCAGCCGCTCCCCTGGAAGGGGCCACGACCGCATCTCCCTCTGGCAGCTGGGTGGGCGACTCGCCCTCGCCCACCTGCAGCCCACGGTATCGCCGGAGCAGCGCCTGGCGCATCGCAGCCGGGTCATCCCCGCCCGTGATGTCAGTGATGTTGAATCGCCGATACTGAGCCGATTGCAGGGCATGGCCTTGATAGACCACACAGGCCGCCTGCGTAGCCTCGCCCTGGGTGTGGCTGATATCGAAACACTCGATCCGCAACTCACTCAGGTCGCCGTCGGAATCGATGCCCAGCAGTTCGGCCAGGCTGCGCGTGCGCTGGCGCTGCGATCCTTCTTCGGCCAGACGGCGTGTCAGGGCGAGTTCGGCATTGCTGCCCGCCTGATCGAGCCAGCGTCGCCGCATGCCCTGGGGCTGGCGGAGCCACTGGAGTGACTGAGCCGCGCGATCCTTCAACCAATCCCGCAAGGCATCATCCTCGACCGACAGCCTGCTGATGATCAGCGGCGGAACGGGTAAGTCCTCGTAATGCTGGGCCAGAAAGGCTTCGAACACCTCACGCTCGCCCGACTCGCCGGCGGTGTCCAAGATACCGGTCGGAAAAAATGCCTTGTCGCCCAGATGGCGCCCGCCCCTTACCATCGCGAGATTCACGCAGGCCTGACCGGAGCCGAGCACGACCGCGATGATGTCGGCGTCCACCTCGCTACCGGCCTCCATCGTCTGCTGACTCAGGACCCTAGACAACGCAGCGATCCGATCGCGCAGCACCGCCGCATCCTCGAAGCGCAAGTCCTGGGAAGCGGCCAGCATTGCCTCCTCGAGCTCACCCATCACCCGCTGGTGATCGCCCTTCAGGAATCGCTCGGCCGAATCGACATCGCGCCGATAGGCCTCGTCGCTCACCGCAGACACGCAGGGCGCGCTGCAGCGTCCGATCTGGTGAAGCAGGCAGGGCCGCGTCCGATTCGAATAGACCGAATCCTCGCAGGTGCGGATGCGAAATACCTTCTGCAGAACCTGGATGCTTTCCTTGACCGCCCAAGCGCTCGGGAACGGACCAAAATAGCGGTGCCGTCGATCCACCGGTCCACGGTAGTAGGACATCCTCGGATGACGATGCCCCGACAGGCGCAGGTAGGGGTAGCTCTTGTCGTCCCGGAACACGATGTTGTAGCGGGGCCGGCCGGTCTTGATCAGATTGCTCTCGAGCAGCATCGCCTCGGCCTCGGAGCCCGTCACGGTGACGTCCACCCGAACGATGCGCTCCACCATGTGAGCGATTCGGGGACTGGGGTGATTCTTCTGGAAATACGACGCCACGCGCTTGCGCAGGTCGCGGGCCTTGCCCACATAGAGCAACTGCTCGTCGACACCGATCATGCGGTAGACGCCTGGACGATGCGGCAGCAAGGCCAGCAGCTCGCGTGAATCGAACAACGGCTCTGACATGGTGCGCCGGGGCTGGCTCTGGTTCAGCGACCGCTCAGCGGCCAAACAGACGTGCGACGCGGCGCGCCCAGCCCGCCGGCGCTCGCCAGCGGAGCCGCTCGAGCAACTCGTCGACCAACTCGGGCCGATTGCACACCAAAACCATGTCGCAACCCGCACCGAGCGCGGCGCGCGCACGTGCCGTGATGTCGCCCGCGACGACTGCACCCTCCATCGCCAGGTCATCGCTCACGATCACGCCCCCGAACCTCAAGCGGTCGCGAAGCACGTTCCGCAACCACACCGACGAGAACCCAGCGGGCTGCTCGTCCACCAGGGGGTAGCGCACATGTGCGGGCATGACCGCAGTCAGTGACTCCCGGAGCCAGCCATAAGGGGCCGCATCGGCCGCGAGGATAGCCTCAAGAGGCCGCTCGTCCACCGGCAACATCTGATGCGAATCGGCCTCGACCCAGCCATGCCCTGGAAAATGCTTGCCACAATGCGCCATTCCAGCGATCAGCAAGCCGTGGCTGAAAGCCTGAACCAGCATCGTGACCACGCGAGGGTCACTGTGAAAGGCGCGGTGTCCGATCACCTGCGAACGACCGTGGTCCAGATCGAGCACGGGCGTAAAGCTCATGTCGACGTCGATCTCACGCAATTCCTCCGCGATCAACTTGCCCAGCCGTGTCGCTTCGCTGCAGGCGGCGATAGGATCGCGATCCCAGAGGGCACCCAACTCACGCATGGGCGGGATCGAGCTGAATCCCTCCCGAAAGCGCTGAACACGACCGCCCTCTTGATCGACGGTCACGAGCAGCGGCGCCTCGCGCACCGCCCGGATGGAACGGATCAACGCGGCGACCTGTCTGCGACTCTCGAAATTGCGGGTGAACAGAATCACCCCGCCAACGAGTGGATGGCGTAGACGCGCCCGGTCGGCCGCCCCCAGACGCGGCCCAGCGACATCGATCAACAAGGGACCCGTGCTCATTTCGCCTCGACTCTCTCCAGCACCACAAAGGCCAAAACGGTATCTGCCTCATCCGACAGGGAGACATGTGCGATGAGACCCAGCGATTCCACATAGGGTGCCAGTGCTTTACGCGGCACCGCGATGGGTTTGCCACGCCTGTCGTTGAGAATCTGCAGCGAGAGTAGGCTCATCGGTTCGCGCAGCCCCAGACCCAGCGCTTTGCTGTAGGCCTCCTTGGCCGCAAACCGTTTGGCGAGATAACGCGCTGCATACGCCGGTCCATGAGCCCCCTTGCCATGGCGACGCCGATATTCGAGCAGTTCATCCGGGCCCAGCACGCGGCGCGGAAAACGCTCGCCCCATCGCTCGATCAATCGATCGATGCGGTGCGTCGCGAGCAGATCGCTGCCGATACCGTAGATCATGTCGCAATATCCCTGGCGCGTGGGAGACCGTAATCGAGCACAGTCGGTTCCTTTTCGGGCTAGGCCGCCCGACCGAGGGCGGCCTCGCGCATCAGCCGCTTCATTTCGCGTACAGCCTCGCGCATGCCCATGAAGACTGACCGCGACACGATCGAATGCCCGATGTGCAGCTCCCGAACACCCGGCAAGGCTGCGATCGGCTGCACATTCGCGTAATTCAGCGCATGGCCAGCGTTGAAGCGCATTCCGGCCGCTCGGATCTGCTCGCCAGCGCGGCGAATCCTGGCCAGTTCGGCGCGAACCGACGGCGCCTCAGGATCTCGCCCGTCATGATGGAAGGCATGCGCGTACGGTCCGGTGTGGACCTCGCAGACCCGGGCACCGATCCGCGCCGCCCCATCGATCTGCGCCGGATCGGCATCGATGAACACGCTGGTCATGATGCCGGCATCGGCCAGTCGCCCAATCACTGCGCGCAGGCGCGCCTCCTGGGAGACGATGTCGAGCCCGCCCTCGGTCGTGATTTCGTTGCGGCCTTCCGGCACCAGCATGGCCATCTGGGGGCGTGTCGCAAGGGCGATACCCACCATTTCATCGGTCGCGGCCATCTCGAGATTGAGCTTGATGTGGGTGAGTTCGGCCAGCCTCGCGAGGTCGGCATCCTGGATGTGACGCCGGTCCTCGCGCAGATGCACGGTGATGCCGTCCGCTCCCCCGAGGTGGGCTTCTACGGCCGCCCAGACCGGGTCCGGCTCGTGGGTACGCCGCGCCTGGCGGATCGTGGCGACGTGGTCGATATTGACACCAAGTTCGATCATGAGGGTCTCAGATTTTGTGCAGGTCGATGAGAATCTGGCGGGTACGCAGCGGCGAGCCTTCGAGCTCATGCGCAAGAATCGCGCGCGCCAGGTATTTTGCCTGGGCCCGCGCCACAGTGCTGGAGAGCTGGCCCTGCGCCAGCTCGATCAGCGTTTGCCCGGAAATGACCGACTCGGCGCCCGGCTCGGCCGCGGTGAAACCCGCTGCGGGCTGCCATTGGTAGCGACCATTTCTGACGATGGGCGCACCTTCGGTGTCGGTGTCGAGTGGGGGCGCATGTCCGGTTTCTCGCAGCAGCACCCATTCGAAGCGCCGTAGCGTCTCCTCGAGCGAGCCCCCCTCGCACAACTCATGCAGGGCGTCCTGATAGGCATCGAAGAGCTGGGGGTGCGGATCCTCGCGAGGAAGGAGTTTGAGCATCAATTCATTCAGGTAGAACGCGCACAGCAGGGCATCGCCAGAGGGGCTGGCCAGCCCACCCGACCACTCCGCAGCAATGAGCGTGTGCAACTCCCCCGAGCCGCTCCAGGTCGCCACGAAGGGCTGAAACTGGAGCAAGATCGCACGCAGCGCCGAATGAGGGCGCTTCGCGCCCTTGGCGACGGTGGCGACCCGTCCATGATCACGAGTGATCAACTCGCAGATCAGGCTGGTCTCGCGGTAGGCCAGCGCGTGCAGCAGGAAAGCGCTCGAGCGGAACCGTCTACTCGTAGCCATGTGCGCGCAGGCTTGACTCGGAGTCCGCCCAGCCCGACTCCACCTTGACGAACAACTCCAGGTAGACCCGCGAGTCGAACAGACGCTCCAGGTCCTTGCGAGCTTCCATCGACAGTTGCCGGATGCGCTCACCGCCCTGCCCCACAACAATCGCCTTCTGGGGCTCGCGCTGCACGAGGATGGCCGCAAAGATGCGTCTCAATCCCTTGACCTCTTCGAAGCGCTCGATCTCGACCGTGCTCTGATAAGGAAGCTCGTCGCCCAATTGCCGGAAGAGTTTTTCCCGGATCATCTCGGCGGCGAGAAAACGTTCGCTGCGATCGGTGAGCGCGTCCGTCTCGTAGTGAGCGGGCCCTTCGGGCAATCTGCGTGCGCACTCGGCGACGATGCGATCCACCTGTCGGCCCGTGCGCGCGCTCACCGGAATCACTTCCTCGAAGCGGTAGCGCTGATGCAGATCCTTGGCCATGGGGAGCAGTCTCGCCTTGTCGGCCACCCGATCGATCTTGTTCATCACCAGCAACACCGGCCGACCACGCGGAAGTCGATCGGCCAGCTGTGAATCGGCAGCTGTCCAGCCCGTGGCGTCCATGACGAACAGCACGACATCGGCGTCTTCGGCCACTTGCAGCGAGGTACGGTTCAAGACTCGGTTCAAGGGGCCGCCTACCCGTGTCTGGAAACCGGGGCTGTCGATGAAGAGCAGTTGCGCGCCCGGAGTCGAGTGCACGCCCACCAAGCGGTGTCGGGTGGTCTGCGGACGGTCCGAGGTGATCGACAGCTTTTGCCCGATCAGCCGGTTGAGCAGTGTCGACTTGCCCACATTGGGACGGCCGACGATCGCCACATGACCGCATCGGTGCGCGGGCCCGCTCGATTCCAAAGTCATGGCTCGGAACTCCTGAGACGGCTCGAACGCCCGAGCGCGGCATCGCTGGCTTCGGTCTCGCGAATTTTGTCGATCGCCTGCCGTGCGGCCGCCTGCTCGGCTGCACGACGGCTCGCGCCACTGCCAAATACCGTGATGCCGAGCCGACTGAGGCTGCATTCGACCTCAAAGGTCTGACTGTGTGCAGCGCCGTGCGTGGCCACAACCGTGTAGGCGGGCAAGGGCAGTTTCCTGGCCTGCATGTATTCCTGCAGCAGGGTCTTGGCGTCCTTGCCGAGTGTTTCAGAATTGATGCCTTCCAGGATCGGCGTATAGAGCCGTTCGATCACACGAAAGGCCGCCTCGAAGCCTGCATCCAGAAAAATCGACCCGAACAGCGCCTCGGCGGTATCGCCCAGGATGGACGGTCGCCTGGGCCCGCCGCTGCGCAGTTCGCCTTCGCCCAAGAGCACATGGCGCCCGAGCTGTATGGACTGGGCAACCTCATAAAGCGCCTGCTGCTTGACGAGATTGGCGCGCAGCCTCGACAAATCGCCCTCATCGAGATCGCTGAATTTTTGAAACAGGATCCTCGCCATCGCGCAGTTGAGCACCGAGTCGCCGAGAAACTCGAGACGTTCGTTATGCGGTTGGCCGAAGCTTCGATGCGTCAGCGCCTGCCGCAGCAAAGCCGGATCCTTCCAACGCACGCCGAGCGCGTCTTGAAGCTCACCGAGCGAGTCGGCGGAGCGGCCCGTCTCACTCGGGCGGGCGGGCGGGGAATCAGCGGAAGGAGCCGATCCTACTGAAGTCACTGAAATTCATCCAGATGAAGAACGCCTTGCCGACGATATTCTGCTCGGGCACGAAACCCCAGTAGCGGCTGTCGAGACTGTTTTCCCGATTGTCGCCCAGCACATAGTAGTGCCCCTGGGGAACCGTGCACTCAACCCCCCCATCTTGGTATCGGCATCGGTCAAACGAAGGAAAACGCTCGTTCGGCGAGATGGGCGAAGGCCGTGTGGTGTCGGTCAGGATCCGGTACGGCTGTTGACCCAGCGCCTCGGAAAACTGAGGGTAGAGCAGCAAGCGCCGGCGATCCTCGAACTTGGCTTCTTCGACGAGCGGCACAGGCTTCCCGTTCACTGAGAGCCGATTATCACGGTAGGCGATGCGGTCGCCCGGCAGACCCACCACCCGCTTGATGTAGTCGATCGACGGGTCGCTGGGGAAACGAAACACCATCACGTCGCCGCGCTCCGGGCTACCGACGTTCAGCACCTTGGTGTTCAGCACTGGCAAGCGAATCCCGTAGGTGTACTTGTTGACGAGAATGAGGTCGCCTACGAAAAGCGTGGGCAGCATGGATTCAGAAGGAATCTTGAACGGTTCGGCCACGAAGGAACGCAAGCCGAACACCACCGCGATCACTGGAAAGAGTCCGGCCGTGTATTCCAGCCACCAGGGCTGACGCTCGATCCGGGCACGCAGCGCATCGCGCTCGGCTGCGATGGCACCCGCCTCTCCCGCGCCCCGATGCGCAGCCTGCGCGTCGAAGACAGCCAGCGCCTGCCGCGACGCCTCGCGTCGGCGCGGAGCAAAATAAAGTCGGTCCGCCAGCCAGCCTGCAAACGTCAGCAGCAGCACGAAAAACAGGATCAGCGCGAAATTCATCCGGCTCTCCGATCACGGGCAATCTTCATCAGTCGGCCACCTTCAGAACCGCGAGGAAGGCCTCTTGCGGGATCTCGACCGAACCCACTTGCTTCATACGCTTTTTCCCCGCTTTTTGCTTTTCGAGCAGCTTTTTCTTGCGGGTGATATCGCCACCGTAGCACTTGGCGAGCACGTTCTTGCGAAGCGCCTTGACGTTCTCGCGGGCGATGATGTTGGACCCGATCGCGGCCTGAATCGCCACATCGTACATCTGCCGCGGAATCAGCTCGCGCATGCGGGCCACCAGTTCCCGGCCCCGGCTCTGCGACACGCTGCGGTGAATGATCAGCGATAGCGCATCCACCTTGTCACCGTTGACCAGGACATCCATCTTGACCACGTCTGCCGCGCGATACTCGAGGAACTCGTAGTCCATCGACGCATAGCCGCGCGACAGTGATTTCAGCTTGTCAAAAAAATCGAGCACGATCTCATTCATCGGCAGGTCGTAGGTGAGATGAACCTGGCGACCATGGTAGGCAAGATTGGTCTGAACGCCACGCTTGCCGGTACAGAGCGACATCACAGCGCCGACGTACTCCTGGGGGACAAAAACAGTGACCGACACGATCGGCTCCCTGACCTCCTCGATTTTGGAGGGATCGGGCAGTTTGGCCGGGTTTTCGACCTGGAACAGCGTACCGTCCCGGAGCAATACCTCGTAGACCACGGTCGGCGCCGTGGTGATGAGGTCCATATCGAACTCTCGCTCGAGCCGTTCCTGGACGATGTCCATATGAAGGAGGCCAAGAAACCCGCATCGAAAGCCAAAACCCAGCGCCTGCGAGACCTCGGGCTCGAATTGCAGGGAGGCATCGTTGAGCTGCAGTTTTTCCAGGGCCTCGCGCATCGCCTCGTATTCGCTCGATTCGACCGGATAAAGGCCAGCGAATACCGAGGGCTTGATTTCCTTGAACCCGGGCAAGGCCTGAGCCGCCGGGGCCCGGTCGAGCGTGATGGTATCGCCAACCTTGGCGGCCTTCAGTTCCTTGATACCAGCGATCACGAACCCGACTTCACCGGCCGACAACTGCGTGCGACTGACCGACTTTGGGGTGAACACACCCACCTGCTCGCAGGGATAGGCCAAGCCCGTGGCCATCAGCCGAATACGGTCCTTGGGACGCAGACAACCGTTGAAGACGCGAACCAGCATCACCACGCCGACATAATTATCGAACCAGGAATCGATGATCAGCGCCTGCAAGGGGCCCTCGGGCTCGCCTGGGGGAGGCGGTATGTGCGCGACGATGGCCTCCAGGATCTCATCGATGCCCATGCCAGTCTTGGCGCTCGCCTGTATGGCATCGGTCGCATCGATGCCGATCACATCCTCGATCTCGGCGGCCGCCTGGAGGGGGTCGGCCTGCGGGAGGTCCATCTTGTTCAGGACCGGAACGACCTCGACGCCGAGTTCGATCGCGGTATAGCAGTTGGCGACCGTCTGCGCCTCGACACCCTGAGAGGCGTCAACCACCAGCAAGGCGCCCTCGCAGGCCGACAGTGATCGACTCACCTCGTAGGAAAAATCAACGTGGCCGGGCGTGTCGATCAGGTTGAGCGCATAGCGCTCACCGTTACGCGCCAGATACGTGAGCGCTGCGGTCTGCGCCTTGATGGTGATGCCCCGCTCGCGCTCCAGATCCATCGAATCGAGGACTTGAGCTTCCATTTCGCGCTCGGACAAGCCGCCGCAACGCTGGATGATGCGGTCGGCAAGCGTGGACTTGCCATGGTCGATGTGCGCGATGATCGAGAAATTGCGGATGTTGCGCATGAACGCCCGATAAATGAAGCGCCAGCCTCACATCGGCTGGCGCCAGGACCGATCGGCCCAGCGGAGGGCCGCATGGACTGACCGGCAAACTCTCGATTGTAGCAGCCTGACGAACACCGCTCGGGGCCGCCCGCGGGCGGCCCATGCGGGCTTAGCGGGCGGGGCGAACCGGAACGTACTGAGCGCTGTCGCCACGACGAATCAGCAACACATGCGTGCGCGCACGATCGAGACGCGATGCGAGGTCATTGAATTGCCTCGCTGAGGTCACATCCTGATTGTTGAGGGCAAGAATCACGTCGCCCGCGCGCAGGCCCGCTCGGGCCGAGGGGCCCTCCGAAGTCTTCACGATGACCCCGCCCTTCACGCGCAACTGCTGGCGGCGATCCTCGGGCAGATCGGTGACCACCAGACCGAGCAAGTTCGCCTCGGCCGGCTGCGCCTCGGACTTGCCCGGCCGCGCTGTCGCAGACTGCTCCGGTTCGAGTTCACCGACCGTCATCTGCAGTTCGCGGGTAATGCCCTTGCGCCAGACTTCGACGGTAACCTGGGTCCCCGGCTGCGTACCCCCCACCAACCTCGGCAGATCGCTGGAGCGCTCGATGGGCCGGCCCTGGAATCGCAAGATGATGTCGCCCACCTCCACGCCGCCACGCTCGGCCGGACCGCCGGCTTCGACATTGCGCACCAGTGCACCACTTGTACGAGACAGACCCAAGGCTTCGGAGACATCCTTGGTTACCTCGGCAATCCCGACACCGATCCGACCTCTCACCACACGACCCGTGCCCTTGAGCTGGTCGGCGACGCGCATGGCCTCATCAATCGGGATCGCAAACGAGATCCCCATGAAGCCACCGGTGCGGCTGTAGATCTGCGAGTTGATCCCCACCACCTCGCCCGCGAGGTTCAAGAGCGGACCGCCCGAGTTGCCCGGATTGACCGCCACGTCGGTCTGGATGAAAGGCAGATAGTCGCCCGTGTCGCGGCCTTTGGCCGATACGATACCGGCCGTCACGGTATTGTCCAGTCCGAACGGCGAGCCGATTGCCATCACCCACTCACCCACTCTCAGCCTGGCCGGATCACCGATCTTGAGATGTGGGAGCCTTGTCGCCTCGACCTTGACAAGCGCGACATCGGTACGGCGATCCGACCCGATCAGTCGGCCCCGGAATTCCCGCTTGTCGGTCATCGTCACATAGATCTCGTCAGCACCGTCCACCACGTGGTGGTTGGTGAGAAGAAAGCCGTCAGCGCTGATGATGAAACCGGAACCGACCCCGCGAGGCACTTCGTCGCCGGGCGCACCCCGCCCACGGGGCGACTGCTGCGGCGGGCGCTGGCCGGGCGGGAAAAACCGCCTGAAAAATTCGTAGAAGGGATCGTTCTCGTCCATGCCCTCTGGCGCTTGCGGACGCCCGCCTCCCGGCGCGCCATCCCTCACCCTTTCAGTTGTTCGTATATTGACGACGGCCGGCCCGGCCTGCTCTGCGAGGTCGGCAAAGTTCGGGAGTTGCTTGACTGGCTGAGCCTGAGCCGCAGGCACTGCGAAAGGCAGAAACCCCGGCGCAAGCGCTGGCGTGAACAAAACCGTGAGAGAGAAGATCAGACGTTTCATGGTGGCCCTCAATGGATCCCGGCTAATTGTCCGTATATGCGGGCGCACGCGGGCTCAATCAAGCTTTTGGCGTAGGGGTAAATGACAAACGGGCGCCGCGCGGGCGCGGAGCTTCAGGCGGTGCCGCGCTCGACCCAGGTCAGCCAGCGCTTCAGGCTGGCCCACTCGCCTGGCTCACAGTGGGCACGGTCAATGAACAGGTCTCCGCGCCAGCCATCCTCGCGACGAATGCGCAACCAGGCCGCCGCTTCGCCGATGTGCCAGCGAACGAGCCGGATCGGCACGCCAGCAGACCCAATGCCCGTCGATGTGCCCTCTGCAGACCAGGCGGGACGACCCGAGACGTCCACGAGCAGCCTGCCCACCAGCAGCGGTTCGCGCTTGAAAAAAAGCCACAACACGATTGGAAAGCAACTGAGCACGAGAATGAAGACGTCGACCAGATTGTCGCGGAGCATCCAACTCCCAACGATCAAACCCACCACTGCCGCAAAACTCGCGGCGAGCCGCCACTGCGGAATCACTCGAAAGGCGTCAACCCGGACGGAAAATTCCATCGAGACTCAGTCTCTCAGACCCGGCGCAGGATCAAGGTGCCATTGGTCCCGCCGAAACCGAAGGAATTCTTCATCGCGATGTCTATCTTCATGGGGCGGGCCACGTTTGCGCAGTAATCAAGATCGCACTCAGGGTCTTGATTGAACAGGTTGATGGTGGGCGGCGAAACCTGATGGTGCACAGCGAGGACGGTGAACACGGTCTCGATACCGCCCGCCCCACCCAGTGCATGTCCCGTCATCGACTTGGTCGAGTTGACGACCAGCGCACGCGCGGCCGCTTCGCCCAGCGCGGCCTTGATCGCCTCGGTCTCGTTCCGATCGCCCAAAGGGGTCGAAGTGCCATGCGCGTTGATGTAGTCGACCTGATCGGGATTGAGGTGCGCATCGCGCAAGGCAGACTGCATGCATCGGGTCGGGCCCTGCTTGTCCGGCGCGGTGATATGGTGCGCATCGGCGCTCATGCCGAATCCTGCGACCTCGGCGTAGATCCGCGCACCTCGACGCCGGGCGTGCTCGTATTCCTCGAGCACCATGACGCCGCCACCCTCGCCCAACACAAACCCGTCTCTATCCTTGTCCCAGGGGCGGCTGGCCGTTTGCGGATCGTCATTGCGGGTGGAGAGCGCGCGGGCTGCACAAAAGCCGCCCAGCCCCAATGGCGAGATCGTGGACTCGGCCCCGCCTGCAACGATCACGTCCGCATCGCCATAGCGAATCATCCGGGCCGCGTCACCGATGCAATGCAGACCCGTCGTGCAGGCGCTCACGACCGCGTAATTCGGACCCCGCAGGCCAAACATGATCGACAACTGCCCGGAGATCATGTTGACGATGGAACCCGGCACGAAAAAAGGCGAGACACGACGAACGCCCCGGCTGGTGAGTTCGCTGTGAGTGTCCTCGATCATGGGCAAGCCACCAATGCCCGAGCCGATCACTACCCCGATTCGGTCCGCATTGGCCTCGCTTACCTCGAGTCCACTGTCGCGAATCGCCTGCACGCCTGCGGCAATGCCGTAGTGGATGAAGGTGTCGAAATGGCGCGCTTCCTTGGGCTGCATGTAGGCCGACACATCGAAGCCCTTGACCTCACCCGCAATGCGGGTGGGGAAGCTCGACGCATCGAACTTGGTCACCGGGCCAATACCCGAGCGACCTGCGAGGATGTTTTCCCAAGCGGTGGCAATGTCGTTGCCCACAGGGGAAACGATCCCAAGACCCGAGATAACGACACGACGACTCACCTTGCGTGCTCCCTTCATCAAGCGATTTGGCACGGGCAACCACCGACCGGCTGGCCCGCCAATGGGTCCAGGGTAGTCTGGTCGGGACCAGACTACGAGGGATGCTCAGTCTTTCTTGGCTTTGAGCACGTAGTCGATCGCCTGTTGTACGGTGGTGATCTTCTCGGCTTCCTCGTCGGGGATCTCGGTCTCGAATTCTTCCTCGAGGGCCATCACCAACTCGACCGTATCGAGCGAATCGGCGCCGAGGTCATCGACAAAGGACGATTCGTTCTTGATATCGCCTTCGTTCACGCCAAGCTGCTCGGCGACGATCTTGCGCACACGATGTTCGATGTTTTCCATGTTTGACTCCTTCGGTCTGCAACATTGAGCCGGCCTGCATCCGTCGGAAGCGGAGGTCGGGCGCGGCGGGATTGTAAAACACTTCGGAAAGCTCACTCCATATACATGCCACCATTGACGTGCAGCGTCGCGCCGGTGATGTAGCCCGCAGCGGGCGAGGCGAGAAAAGCCACAGCTGCCGCAATGTCAGCGGGCTCGCCAAAGCGCCCCAGGGGAATCTGATTGGCGAGCGCCGATGTCTGCTCGGGACTGAGCGCGCGCGTCATGTCGGTATCTATGAAGCCAGGCGCCACGCAGTTGACGGTGATCCCGCGGCTACCCAACTCGCGGGCGAGCGAGCGCGTCATGCCCGCCACGCCCGCCTTGGCGGCTGCGTAATTGGCCTGACCGGCGTTGCCACTCGAGCCCACCACGGAAGTGATGTTGATGATGCGGCCAAAGCGCGCCTTCATCATGGGGCGCATCACCAGCCGGCACATCCGGAACACGGCGCCGAGATTGGTGTCGATCACCTCGGACCACTCATCGTCCTTCATGCGCATGGCGAGGTTGTCCCGGGTGATCCCCGCGTTGTTCACGAGAATGGCGACCGGCCCGAACTCGCGCTGGATCGCCTCCGATATCTGTTCGCAGGCTGAAGCATCACGTACATCGAGACGCGCTCCGCGCCCTCTGCCACTCGCTTCGGCAAGCGCCGCCGAGATCGCCTGCGCGCCATCGTCGGTGGTCGCCGTGCCGACAACCGTTGCGCCCTGTCGGGCGAGTTCGAGCAGAATGGCCCGCCCAATGCCACGCGAAGCGCCGGTGACGAGTGCCACGCGATCATGGAGGCTCATTGGCCACACTCCTTCAAAGCCGCCTCCAGAGAGGCGGGGTCGTGCACCGCGCTCACCTTGAGCGACTTGTCGATTCTTGACACCAGTCCGGCGAGCACCTTGCCTGGCCCCATCTCGACGACATGGGTGACGCCCAAATAGACCAGTCGCTGGACCACCTCAACCCAACGAACGGGCCCCCAAGCCTGACGAACCAGCGCATCACGGATACGAATCGGGTCAAATTCGACCGCCGCATCAATGTTGTTGACGAGTTGATGGCGCGGTGGCTCGAGCGGAACCGATTCGAGGAAGACTGCAAGCCGCTCGCCGGCCGGCCGCAGAAGCGAAGAATGGAAAGGCGCCGATACGGGCAAAGGCAAGGCGCGTTTGGCGCCCAAGGCACGGGCCCGCTCACAGGCACGCTCAACGGCCGCGCGGTGACCTGCGATCACGACCTGGGCAGGCGCGTTGAAGTTGGCGGCCTCGACGACTTCGCCCTGGCCAGCAGCCTCGGAGCAGGCCTGCCGAACGAGCTCATCGCTGAGCCCCAGTATCGCAGCCATAGCGCCCACGCCTACCGGCACCGCCTCCTGCATGGCCTGAGCACGGAGCCTGACCAGACGGACAGCGTCCCCGGGCGCAAACGCGCCAGCAGCCGTCAGCGCAGTGTATTCGCCCAGACTGTGCCCGGCCACCGCCACCGGTTCTGGCCCACCCGCATCGCGCCAGGCCAGACAGGCCGCCAGACCCGCCAAGAGCATGGCCGGCTGAGTGTTGACCGTCAGCGCAAGCGACTCGGCTGGACCTTGCGCGATGAGCGCGGACAGGGGCTCGCCCAGCGCCTGGTCGGCCTGCTGCAACAAGGCGGTGACGGCAGACTGCCCCGACCACACATCAAGCATGCCGACCGACTGCGAGCCCTGCCCAGGAAAAACAAATGCCAGTGACACGCTCATTTCTCCGTGAATCGAACCAAGACGGCACCCCAGGCAAAACCGCCGCCCACCCCTTCGAGCAGGACATGATGCCCGGGTTGGATGCGACCATCGCGAACGGCCACATCGAAAGCGAGTGGCACCGAGGCAGCCGAGGTATTGGCATGCTGGTCGACCGTGACCACCACGCGGGCGGGATCTAGCCCGAGCTTGCGGCCGGTGGCCTGCAGAATGCGGACATTAGCCTGGTGCGGAATCAACCAGTCGATGTCAGAGATCGACAAGCCCGCCGCCTCGACCGTCTCGCGTGCGACCGCGTCGAGCACCGACACGGCCAGCTTGAAGACAGCCTGCCCGTCCATCGTGAGCATCGGCGAGCCAATGACCCCACCCCGATTGACGTGGCCGGGCGTTCGCAGGATGTGCTCTTGCCTGCCATCCGCATGCAGTCGACAGGCGAGGATGCCCGGCCGCTCGGAGGCCTCGAGCACGACAGCGCCCGCGCCATCGCCAAACAGCACGCAGGTGCCGCGGTCACTCCAGTCGAGAATGCGAGAAAAGACCTCGGCACCGATCACCAGTGCACAGCGGGCCGCGCCCGTGCGGATCATCGCGTCTGCAGTGGTCAAGGCGTAGACAAAACCGCTGCAGACCGCCTGCACATCGAAAGCGGCGCCTCCGGGACAGCCAAGTGCCTTCTGGATAAGGCAGGCCGTACTTGGAAACACAAAATCCGGCGTCGAGGTCGCAACGATGATCAGGTCGACCTCGTCGGCTCGTCGCCCGGCCGCGGCAAGCGCCCGCCGGGCCGCCTCTGCGCCCAGATCACTGCTCGAGGTGTTCTCGTCGGCCAGATAACGCTGGCGAATGCCGGTTCGTTCCACGATCCAGGATTCGGAAGCCTCGATCCCTCGCTCGGCAAGTTCAGCGACGAGTTCGGCGTTGCTCACACAACGCTCGGGCAGATGGCTGCCGACGCCGGTGATTCGGGAAAATTGGAGCACAGTCACGCCTGAACACCTGTTGAGGGCGGAGCCGCCACGTGGCCCGCCTGCGAGATTTGGGGTATGGCTGCGGCGATACGGGCCGGGAGACCATTGGATGCAGCGTCCCAGGCACGCTGCAAGGCCGTCTCGAAGCCCAAGTGGTCCGACGAACCGTGGCTCTTGAACACGACACCCCGCAGCCCGATCAGGCTCGCCCCGTTGTAACGGCGGGGGTCGACCCGTTTCTTGAACCGGGACAGTACCGGCATCGCCACCAGACCGGCCATGCGCGAGAGCAGATCACGGTTGAACTCCTCCCGGATCATGTCGCCGAGCATCCGAGCCAATCCTTCGGAGGTCTTGAGGGCGACATTGCCGACAAAACCATCACACACCACAACGTCGACCTTGCCCTCATAAATGTCGTTGCCCTCGACATTGCCGATGAAATTGAGCGGGCTCGCACGCAGCAGTTCGGACGCCTGTCGCACTGTCTCGTTGCCTTTGATGATTTCCTCGCCGATGTTGAGAAGGCCTACTCGCGGACGATTGTCGCCGCCCAAGGCCGTCACCAGGGCGGCGCCCATCAGGCCGAACTCAAGATAATGACGGGGTTCGCAGTCGACGTTCGCACCGAGGTCGAGCATGGTGGTAGCGCCGCCGCTGCGGTTGGGAATCTGCGTCGCAATCGCCGGCCGATCGATACCCTCAAGCATCTTGAGCACGAAGCGCGAGATCGCCATTAACGCGCCGGTGTTGCCGGCACTGACACAGGCATCGGCTTCACCCAAGCGCACAAGGTCTATCGCAACCCTCATCGAGGAATCACGTCGTGACCGAAGCGCGGTAGCGGGCGACTCATCCATGCCGACCACCTCGCTTGCGTGCCGGGTGGCCAGGCGCTCCCGCACGGTCGGACTCACCGCGAGCGCAGCCAGTGCACGATCGATCGCTGCGTGATCACCCACGAGGACAGCGTGGGCTTCAAGGTTGCGAGACAGGAAACCGATCGTGCCGGGCAATGTGACCGGTAGCCCCGCATCGCCGCCCATCGCGTCGACCGCAATTCGCATGCCCAATCCCGGAACAGAGGGTGATCCGCTGCAAGGCGCGCGACCGGGCGGACCAAGTCGCGCGAAACCCGCGCCGACGAGGGAAACGCTCTACGTCGGATCGCCTTAAACGAGCGCCTTACTCGTCGTTCTTGGTTTTGACGACCTTGCGCCCACGGTAGAAGCCGTTGGGGCTGACATGGTGACGCAGATGCACCTCACCGGTCGTCGGCTCGACGGCCAAAGGCGGCGCAGAGATGAAATCATGAGCACGGTGCATGCCGCGCTTCGAGGGCGATTTTTTGTTTTGCTGAACGGCCATGGCAGACGCTCCGAGATAAGTTAACCCTAAATTGTATCACTCGACGTCGGAACGCTTCAGCCTGGAGAGGCCTTCGAAGGGCCGGCGCCGCTCTGAAAAAGGATCGCCTGGGTCGGCACCTGGGTCTTCACTCAAGGCCTTCGGCCCAGCCTGAAGCCTCAGGAGACCCTCGCAGTGCCCGTGAAATGGCACGGGAGGCAGGGCCAGGATCAATTCGTCCTCGATCCACTCCGCTAGGTCAAAATGCCGGGCGCCCACCAGCACATCGATCTCGGACTCGGGATCGTCGCGCCGCTCGGCCTCTGCCTCGGTCGGTACGACCAGGTAATCGGCGATCGAATCAATCGGCACGTCCACGGCTCGCAGACAGCGGCTGCAGGGACAACGCAACAGACTGGCAAGCCGCAAGTTCAGCAGGCAATCGGGCTCGGTGCCGGTGCGCGCACGCGTGCGTCCGGCCAGAGTCCATTGGACCTCCCCGTCGGTCTCAGAGAGCAAGTCGGCCAGCCGGGACAGATCGGCAATCGCAAACCGGCCCTCGATTTCGCGGGCGCCCCGGCAGAACTGAAAGGTGTCGATTTTCATGGGTGCGTTCATCGACTTATCATAACGCGATGAAACTCATCCTCGCCTCCACCTCCGTCTACCGACGCGAATTGCTCTCGCGTCTGCGTATACCTTTCGAAGCCATCCCGCCGGGCGTCGATGAAACCCCGGTCGGCACCGAATCTCCGGCCCAGGCGGCCGCTCGCCTGGCGCTGGCCAAGGCGCGGGCGGTCTCGCTCGACCTTCCTGAGGCGCTGGTCATCGGGTCGGATCAGACCGCCACGCTGGACGGCAGCGGGATCATCGGCAAGCCCGGCACGCACGAGCGGGCGCGGGCCCAATTGCTCGCCGCTTCAGGCCGAACAATGTGGTTTCACACCGGCGTGGCGGTGGTCCGTGGCCGGGATGATTTCCTGTGGCACAAGGTGGTCGACATCAAGGTGCGCTTCCGCAACCTGTCGACCGCCGAGGTCGAGGCCTACCTTCACGCCGAAAAGCCTTATGACTGCGCGGGATCGGCACGCAGCGAGGCTCTTGGCATCAGCCTTCTTGAGGCGATCGAGTGCGATGACCCCACTGCGCTCGTGGGGCTGCCGCTGATCGCGGTGTGTGATGCCTTGCGCGCCGCGGGCGTCTCCCTCGCGCCAGGCTCGAGCCCGGCGTGACGGCCGCCGCCCCCCCGCATGGCTCCTCCGCACCCGGCACGCTTTGGCTGATCCCGACCCCGCTGGGTGATGCGTCCGAGCCTGCCGACGTTTTGCCGGCGCAGACCCTGAGGCGGGTGAAATCACTGGATCTTCTGATCGCGGAGCGGGCTCGCAGCGCCCGAGCCGTGCTCAAGGCGATCGGAACCGAGCGCCCGCTCCAGCAGATCGAGATCGTCGAACTGAACGAGCACACGCCCGAGTCGGCCCTGCCGGGCTTGCTCGCGCCAGTCTTGGCGGGGCGCGATGCCGGCCTGGTATCCGAGGCTGGATGCCCTGCCGTGGCCGACCCTGGGGCCCGACTGATCGCGCTGGCGCACCGGTCGGGTGTACGAGTCATCCCGATGGTCGGCCCAAGCGCCCTGCTGCTGGCACTGATGGCCTCGGGGCTAAATGGGCAGTGCTTCGCCTTCGCGGGCTACCTTCCGCAGGATGCAGCCGAGCGCAACGACAAGATCGTCGCACTCGAATCACGATCACGGGTGCAGGGCGAGACCCAGTTGTTCATCGAGACGCCCTATCGAAACCAGGTACTGTTCGAGGCCTTGTGCGCCAAGCTCGCACCCGATACCCTGCTACTCGTTGCGAGCGCGCTGACCTTGCCGGATGAGCGCATCGCGACTCGAACCGTAGCGGATTGGCGGGGGGCGAAAACTACGCTGGCGAAGGTGCCGACCGTATTCGGACTGCTCGCCACACCCGGCCGCGCGCAGCGTCCCCGCCGCGCAACCTGATTGATCATGACCCACTGGAGCCGCGCCGGCGGTCCAGCGCCCTGCCTTCAGCGTAAGCGGGCGGTGGACAGCCCAGCTGAAAGTGCTTCGCTCAGGCTCCTCACACCCTCTGCTCCGAGGCGCCGCGCCAACTTGTCGGCAAAACTCTCCCGTCGGGAGAAATCAACGATCCGCTCGGCGCCGATTACTTCGCGAGCCACCTGGTTGACCGAGCCCAGCCCGTCGGCCAGGCCCAGTTCGACACTGCGCGCCCCGGACCACACCAGACCACTGAAAATCTCGGTTGAGGTACCGATCCGGTCGCCCCGCCCCGCCTTCACGGCGTCGACAAACTGGGTGTGAATCTCGTCGAGCAGTTTTTGGGCGTGCGCACGCTGGCGCTCGTCCAGTGGCGAAAAGACGTCAAGAAAAGCCTTGTTCTCGCCGGCAGTCATCACTCGACGCTCGATACCGAGCTTGTTCAATGCCTCGACGAAACCGAAGCTGTCCATCACGACGCCAATCGACCCGATCAGGCTCGCCCGGTCGACAAAGATCTTGTCGGCGGCAGCCGCCACGTAGTAGCCACCCGAGGCGCAGATCTCCTCGACTACGACGTGAACCGGGGTGGACGGATTCGCGGCGCGCAGGCGCCGGATCTCGTGATAGATGATGCCGGACTGCACCGGACTGCCGCCCGGGCTGTTGATCCGGATCAGGACCCCCGCCGTCTGCGGATCGTCAAATGCCGCCCGCAACGACTCGGTGATCGCGTCTGCCGACGCGTCGCCCTCGGTCCCGATCACGCCCTTGATCTCGACCAGTGCCGTATGCCGCCCGGACCCGCTGCCGGAACCGCCCATACTGCCCCAGAGGCTCGTGACGATCAGTACTAGAGCAACCAACACCAGACTGCTCAAGCGAAAAAAGATCCGCCAGCGGCGGGCACGGCGCTGCTCCTCGATCCCTGCGAGCAGGACTCGTTCGATCATGCCTGTGCGCTCACTCGAGGCTCCCGCACCAAGATTCTGCTCGTCGCTCATTCGCCCCTCCTCCGTTCATCATTCCGGGAGCGTACCCAGATCTGCCCGCCATGCTCCTCGCAATCGAGTGACTGGAGCCTGCGCCCTCGACAGGGCCCAGCGATGCAGACCCCATCATGAGGTCGGTAAGTGGCACCGTGAGTCGCACAAATCAAGTGTTCGCCTTCCTCGTCGAAGAAATGCCCCGGCTGCCAGTCGAGTTCGACCGGAACGTGAGCGCATTGATTGACATAGGCGAAAGCCCGCCCCTTATGGCGCACCACGAATGCGGCAATCGGCGACCGCTCCCCCGATTGCGGTACGAGGTCGAACCGAACACCCTCGCCACCATCGACCAGCGCAATGGCCGGGCAGACACTTACCCAGGCTGGCCCAGGCCGTGGGTCCTCAGGGTGCCGGTCCTGGCCCTCAGGCATCGCGAGGGTGCTCCAGGCAATGCTTGCGACCGGCGTTGCCGGCAACCAGCTCCTCCAAGACCGCGCGCAAACCCGCCACTTCATCGACCAGCGCGAACGGCTGATGCGCGAGCAGGTGCTCTTTCGGATGCGCGCCGTAGCTGACTGCAACAGCCCGGCAGCCGGCTGCCTCAGCCATCCGAAGATCGTGGGAAGTATCGCCGATCATCACGGCTTCGCGAGGATGGACCGCGAGCTCATCGAAGAGGTCCTCCAGCATCCAGGGATGGGGCTTGGGCTCTCCCTCGTCGGCGCAACGGGTGGCCTCGAACAGGCCCCTCCATCCGAGTTGCTCAAGCGCGCGCTCCAGTCCGACCCGAGACTTGCCAGTCGCGACCGCGAGCATCACGTTCGCCTGCCTCAAGTCCGAAAGCAGTTCGGCGGCTCCGGGAAACGTGACGAGCTTGGCCGCGCGCGCAAAGTAATGCTGGCGATAGCGCTCAAAAAAATCCGGGCGCTGGTGCGCCTGCAGACCAGGAACGGCCAGCCGCAGCGCATCATCCATGCCAAGGCCAATCACGTGTGAGGCGAGGCGGTCGTCGGGCACCTCGAGCCCGAGATCGGCTGCGGCACGCTGCATGGCACCGCTGATCGCCGCAGTAGTGTCGACCAGCGTGCCATCCCAATCGAAAACGACGAGCCGGGTCTGCGCAGAGTCTTGGATCACGGTCGCTTCTTCCGTCTTGACAACATGGGATGCTCGAGGATGGCGTCGATCGAGGTGGAACCTCCGATGATGCGCCCGAAGGCCTCGGGAAGAGGCGCCTCGAAGCACATGACTTCAGCATCGATCGGGTGTCTGATCTCAAGCCTGTAGGCGTGAAGATACATTCGTCCGAGCCCCAGGGGCCTGAGCGTCTTGTTCAGCTGAAAATCGCCGTATTTGTCATCACCCACCACCGGATGCCCAGCATGCGCGAGATGGACCCGGATCTGATGGGTCCGGCCTGTCTCGATCACCGCGACGACGAGCGTCGCTCCCTCTGGCGCACCCGACAATTCAAAATGCAGCAGGCCCGTCACACGGGTGACCGCCTCCCTGCCCTGCTCGCTCACGCGGACACGGCGATCGCCATCCGGTGCCGCCAGACGCTCAAGTGGGGCCCGGATGGTGCGCGTCCGAAGGGGCCAGCGGCCCGCCACGACTGCGAGGTAGGTCTTTGCCGTGGATCGCTCGCGAAACTGCTGCTGCAAGCCTACCAGCGCTGCTCGGCGAGTGGCGACCACCAGGACGCCACTCGTTTCGCGGTCCAGGCGATGAACAAGCTCGAGGAACCGTGCCTGGGGACGCTGACGCCTCAGCGCCTCGATCGCACCCAGGCTGATGCCGCTTCCACCATGAACCGCAAGGCCTGCTGGTTTGTCGACCACCAGAAGCGCATCGTCCTGATGCAGGATGGGCAGATCCGGTCCGCTTGCCGCCGCACAGCCTGCTGGGCCGGCTGCCGCAGCGTCTTTCGGGCGTACACCGCTGACCGGCGGCAGCCTCACCCGGTCGCCCTCGTTCAGGCGCAGTTCGGCCGACGCCCGGCCGCCATTGACGCGCACCTGGCCGCTGCGGATCAACTGATAGACGTGGGAGCGGGGAACCCCCCGGCAATGCCTCGCGACAAAATTATCCAGTCGCTGGCCCTGGTACTCGCCATCGACTTTGACCGAAATCGCAGTGCGCAACGGGTCATCCCGTGAAGGCTCGACTTCAGATCTTGGACGCAAGGTCTTCAAGTTGCTATACTTTCTCGGTCAGGCGCGGTGGAGCGACGTAGTTTACGCTCTCCCAGTCGATACGACGCGGCCGGGTCAGGCCTTTTTGGGTGCAAGTAACATCCCTTGGCGACCGGTTTCCCGAGCGTATCCGTATCGATCCGAACGCGATGTTGCGGGGACGGTTGCGACCTCACCGAGTTGTCCACCCCTGACGGGAAGAACATGAACGACGACGCGCGGGTCGAGGCTCGCGTGGCGCGGAAAGATACGGAATCTTCTGAGAAGACCAGGCTGCACGCTAGTTGCGTGCAAGACATACGGATGCGCAAACAGGACGCTTGCAGGAACTCCCCTCACCCCAGGCTTGCCTGGAGGTCTTGCGCCGCGGTGCGTGGAGATCTCCTTCACGCTTGGGGCGCACGGTCCTGCACCGCACACCCCGACCGGGAATGTGACGCGACCTGAGTCCGTACGCCACCCACGCATTTCGGCCCGCCTCGCTTCTCCCTTCCGTCCGTATCTCCGCTGGACCCACCGCGAGTCCACGTATTTTTTCGCGCTCTGGAGCCCTGATGAAGCGGATGTTATTCAACGCGACCCACGCAGAGGAACTGCGGGTTGCCATCGTCGACGGTCAAAAACTGATCGACATCGATATCGAAACAGCGGGTCGTGAGTCCCGCAAAAGCAATATCTACAAGGGGGTTGTGACTCGGGTCGAACCGAGCCTGGAGGCCTGTTTCGTCAATTACGGCGAAGAGCGGCACGGATTTTTGCCATTCAAGGAAATCTCCAAGGTCTACTTCAAGAGCGGTGTAGAAGTCGGCAAGGCACGCATACAGGATGCCATTGCCGAAGGCACCGAGATGATCGTGCAGGTCGACAAGGAGGAGCGCGGCACCAAGGGCGCGGCGCTGACCACCTATGTTTCACTCGCCGGTCGTTATCTGGTCCTGATGCCTAACAATCCCCGTGGCGGCGGCGTCTCGCGTCGCATCGAGGGTGAGGACCGTCAGGAGTTGCGCGAGACGATGGAGCAGCTCGAGCATCCTCCTGGCATGAGCCTGATCGCCCGTACGGCGGGCATCGGACGCGGCGCAGAGGAAATGCAGTGGGATCTCAATTACCTGCTCAAGCTCTGGAAGGCGATCGAAGGCGCTTCAACCTCTGCGCCTGGCCCCTTCCTGATTTACCAGGAATCGAGCCTGGTGATCCGCGCGATCCGCGATTACTTCACGGCCGACATCGGCGAGATCCTGACCGATACCGATGACATCTACGAGCAGGCCCGCCAGTTCATGGCGCATGTAATGCCCGACACCGTGACGCGTGTGAAGCGTTACCGGGACGATGTGCCGCTCTTTTCGCGCTTTCAGATCGAACATCAGATCGAGTCGGCCTTCTCAAGGGTGGTGCCGCTCCCCTCGGGTGGTGCGGTGGTGATCGACCACACCGAGGCGCTGGTTGCCATCGACGTCAACTCAGCTCGTGCCACCAAGGGTGCCGATATCGAGGAGACTGCGCTGCGAACCAATCTCGAGGCGGCTGACGAGGCGGCCCGACAGATGCGTCTGCGTGATCTGGGCGGGCTGATCGTCATCGATTTCATCGACATGGAGAACGCGAAGAACCAACGCGAGGTCGAGCAGCGGATCAAGGAATCCCTGCACTACGACCGTGCGCGCGTCCAGACCGGCAAGATTTCGCGCTTCGGGCTGCTCGAACTCTCCCGACAGCGACTTCGCCCGGCACTCAACGAGGGCTCTCACGTAACCTGTCCTCGCTGCAATGGAACTGGCGTGATCAGGGATACCGAGTCCTCCGCGCTGCACGTCTTGCGGATGATCCAGGAAGAGGCCATGAAGGAGAACAGCGCCGCGATCTGGGCACAGGTGCCCGTCGAGGTTGCCACCTACCTGCTCAACGAGAAGCGCTCGGAGATCGCCAAGCTCGAAGCTCGGCACAAGGTCGAAATCGTTCTGGTTCCCAATCGCCATCTCGAGACACCGCACTATCGACTCGAGCGAATTCGCCATGACGACGACCGTCTTGGTACCTATCGGGCAAGCTATTCGATCGCCGAGGCGCCCGCCGAGGACACGAGCTACTTCGATTCCAAATTCGATCAGGGCAAGGCGAGGCCCGAGGCGGCCGTGCGCTCAGTCACCCCGGATCACCCTCCGCCGCCCGCTGTTGAGCCTGCAGCCCGCAAGGAGGCCCCGAGTCAGACCGCCCATACGGCTAGGCCGCATACCCCGGCAGCACCAGAGACGACTCCGGCCTCGCATGGCCTGGTCGGCAAGATTCTAGGATTTTTCCGCCGTAAACCTGCCAACGAGGCGAGCGCCACGGCGCCAGTGGCGGTAGCCGCTCAGCCCGAGGTCCAGACGCCCAAGGATCGGCGTGAGGGCGGGGAGCGCTCCGAGCGCGGCGGGCGCGGGCCTCGTGGCCCCCGTGGCGATCGAAGCGAGCGTGGCGATCGGGGAGAGCGCTCAGCCGAGCGCAGCGAGCGCGGTGAACGGTCGGGCGATCGAGCCGAACGCCCAGAGCGTAATGCGGATCGGGCTGATCGCGCCGAGCGTAGCGAACGTCCGGAGCGCACAGGCGAGCGCGGTGAACGTCCGGAGCGCACAGGCGAGCGCGGTGACCGGGGTGGCCAGCGAGATGCTCGCCCCGCCCGTGAACCCAAGGACTCGCAGAATCGCGAGGCGCGCCCTCCGCGGGAGGGCGGAGACGCTGCCCGGGATGCGCGTCCGCCGCGTAGGGAGCGAACCGAGCGAACTGACCGTGGCGCGTCGGGCGCCAGCGTAGCGGCTACCGAGTCTGCCACTGGCGCGATCGTCTCGACACCAGCTGCCGATGTTGCAGTCGCCGCCACGCAGATTCTGCCGGCTGCGGGTTCTGGTCCGGTCGCTGGCATGACCTCGTCCGAGGCGCAAGGCACCGAGGTGGGTCGCGCGATACCCGCTACGACTGCCGATGCAATTGGCATTGATTCCGCTGCGGAATCTGCGGCAAGCCCGGAGGGCACCGAGGGCGAGGGCCGACGCCGGGGCCGACGCCGCCGCTCGGGCCGGCGTGACCGCCCGGAAGGCGCTCAATTGGTCGCTGACGGCACCGCGGATTCAGTCGAGTCTGCAGTAGCAAACCGAGCCGATCCCACAGCCTTGGGCTCACCCGATACGACGCGCGCGTTGCCGTCCATCGAGTCGCCGTCTGGTGAGGTGCGGACTGACGATCTCCCGAGCCCTGGAGTCGTCGAGACGCTCACCCCGTTGCCACAGCAGGCTGAGGCGCAGCTTGCTGCGCAGCCGCCTGAGCCGATCAAGGGGATGGTGACCACGTCGTCCGCGGAGATCGCGCCTCCGGTTCAGGTGACCCCCGCCACGGAGCCCGCCACAGGTCAAATCGCGCCCTCAGAGCCCGTCGCGGCCTCTCCGGTCGTCGAACTTCAGCCCATTGTCGCTGCTGCTCCGGTCGTCGAACCTCAGCCCATTGTCGCTGCTGCTCCGGTCGTCGAACCTCAGCCCATTGTCGCTGCTGCTCCGGTCGTCGATCCCGAGCCTGTTGTGCCGCCGTTACCCGAGGCGGAAGCCGTCATCGTGCCGGCCGCCGAGCCAGCGCCGCCCCAGCGCCCCAGCGCCACGCCGGCTGTCGCAGATCGGGACTCGCTCGAGAGTCTGGTAGCAGGAGCAGGCTTGCAATGGGTCGAGACTCGTGCTGACCGCCCGGCCGAGCCGGTTGCGGGCGCGCAGGTTCCGCCGCCCCGCCCCGCCCGCCGACGCAAAGCTCGCGCAGAGGCTGCGCAGGAGCCCTTGGTGCAGATCGAAACCCGGCCCGAGTAAGTCGTTTGCAGCAGCATGACCGAAGGCATCATTCCAATCGCCGAAGCCCGCTATCCGGCGGGCGTTCCCCTCATACCGGAGGAGATGTCTCCTCCGGTCGGCTTGCTCTCCGATCGGCTCGGCAGACGCCTTCACGATTTGCGCATCTCAGTCACCGATCGATGCAATTTCCGTTGCACCTACTGCATGCCGAAGTCGATCTTCGGCTCGGACTACGCCTTCCTGCCTCAGGGTTCGCTGCTGAGTTTTGAAGAGATCGTCCGCGTCGCGAGGATCTTCGTCGCCCACGGCGTCGAAAAGCTCAGACTCACCGGCGGCGAGCCCCTGCTTCGAAAGGATCTCGACGCGCTGATCCGCATGCTCGCGCAGTTGCGGACACCTGATGGCCAGCCCGTCGATCTGACGCTCACCACAAACGGAACGCTCCTGCCTCGGATGGCGCAACGGCTGCGTCAGACAGGGCTGACACGCCTCACGGTCAGCTTGGATGCAATCGACGAGCAGGTCTTTCGACAAATGAACGATGTCGACTTTGCCGTCGCGAGCGTCCTGTCCGGTATCGCAGCGGCTGAGCAGGCGGGTTTCTCACGGATCAAGGTCAACATGGTGGTGCAGAAGGGTGTCAACGACCA
>Ga0169931_10002835_pt1 | contig 27990 bp, 20 predicted proteins | sample Kivu_15m_20L_FD_129675 | JGI IMG/M metagenome (GOLD analysis project Ga0169931, IMG submission 129675) | Freshwater microbial communities from Lake Kivu, Western Province, Rwanda to study Microbial Dark Matter (Phase II) - Kivu_15m_20L... | ecosystem: Environmental > Aquatic > Freshwater > Lake...
CTCAACATAGGCCGCGAATTCGGCCCGAAGCTTCTCACAGTTGGCGCACTCAACATGACTCATTCCGGTAGCGTAACGCTTTTCACTTTACAGCTGAAGAGGTTTTGCGGTGAACGGTTACAAGTACCTAAAGTCCCGATCCACCATCAAGCCATCCGCCCAGCATGTCGATTCCGCCTGTTGGTTCCCGCCTCACTTCGCGTTGAACAGTCGGCTGCCCACAATCAGGTGGATCAGGTCGCGCAGTCCGTCACCGCCCCTGCGAAACTGCCCGGTCAGGCCCTCGATTTCCAAACGGTCGCCGAAGGTGATAGGCCTGCCAAGCGCGTAGGCCGCCAGTTTGTGCGCCATCGCCTGGGCGAATTGGTCCTGACGGTCCGCCAGCAGGTAAGCCTTCAGCCCGTCCACACCCGAGATAATTTGGTGGTTGAACAGCTCCGACGTTGCGTCCACGGGCTTATTGGCGACCTGCGTCCGGAACACACCCAGTGCATCGTAATTTTCAAAGGCGATTCCCCACGGGTCGATCCTCGAGTGGCACGAAAGGCAGGCCGCCTTGTCGCGGTGGTCGGCCAGGCGCTCCTTCAGCGACATCTTGAGGATCTCAGGGTTGGTTAGATCCACCTTCGGCACATCCGGCGGGGGAGGTGGCGGCGGGTCGTGGAGGATCCGTTTCAATACCCACACACCCCGCTTGAGGGGATTGGAATCCTTGCCGTCGGAGTTCATGGCCAGGAAGGCGGCACCCGTCAACAGCCCACCGCGATGCGCCTGGTCGCCGATTGGCACCCTTCGGAAATGCGGGCCCCGCACTCCCGCGATCCCATAGTGCGCCGCGAGCCGTTCATTGACCACCGCGTAATCCGAATGGATAAAATCCATCACGCTGCGATTGTTCTTGAGCGCTTCCTCGAAAAAGGCGATCGGCTCCTCCTGGATGGCGTCTCTCAGTGGGCCAGGCGGCAGGTGCGAAACACTATTCAACCCCTCCAGGCCCAACCACTGCCCGACAAAATGCTCCGGGAAACGTCTGGCCCGCGGGTCCCGCAGCATGCGCTCCACCTGTTGCGCCAATACTTCCGGCTCACGCAATCGGCCCCGCTCGGCCAACCCCAAAAGCTCCTCGTCCGGAACGCTCGACCACAAAAAGATCGCCATGCGGCTGGCCAGTTCCACCTCGCTGATCCTGGCGGCATCTTCCCCTGGGACGTTTGAAGCCCGTTGGGTCAGGTAAAGGAAATCGGGCGTGGCTAGCGCTGTCGCCAGCACTTCAACCATCGCATCCTCAAAGGTCGGGAATTCCAGCCTATACCTCGCGAACAGGGCCATGAACCGGTCGATTTCCCCCTGCGCCACCGGCCGACGCCAAACCCGGCGCAAAAACCGCCCCAGCACCTCGCGGCCATACGCGGCCTCGTCGCCCCGCTTTTCGCTTTGAAAAAAGATGGCGGTGTGCGTTTTTGGCGGCCACTGGTCGTAAAACGGGGCGGTCACCTCGATCTGGTCGATCAGCACCTTGAGGCGATCCTGGCCCCCGGTCGCGTTGGAGTTGTTGCGGATGTGCAGGAACTCGTCCCGACGCGGGAAGGTGGTGGTCAATTTCCTGAACGGATTGCGCTGGATGTCGGCCAGCGGAACAAGGAAATCGATGTATTCAGGCTTTTCCATGGAAGCCTTGACCGGAATATCCCGCTGGCTGATGACCTGCTTGAAATTGGCGTCGTTGCTGGTGTGGGCGCTTAGAAGCAAGCTCAATCCGGCGTATTCGTCCGGGTTCATCGTCGAGCGACCGGCCCGGATGCGGACACGCATCATCCCCTCGTCGGGCAGAAACCGGTCCAGGTTCAGTTTCAACTCGTCTCCGCCTGGAAGCACCAGCACCACGGGCGATGCGGGCGGGAATTCCCCTGTGACAGCCTCGTCACGGGGTAATGCCTTCTCGGGGAAGAAGTTTACCCCTTTGCCTGTTTCACGATTCAGCAGGTGCTTTTGGTTTCTGACCTTGGGGGTATTCACCTCCCCGGGTTCGAAAGTCTTGGCCTTTTTCGGAGCCTTTTCCATCTCCTCCCGCATCGAGATGGAATAGGTGACAGGTTTGGGGCGTTCGCCGCTGACGGTGGCCCGTTTCAGCGCCTTCAGGGCGATCTCACGGTACATGGCAAGCTGGATGCCGGTAATCTGGAGCGTTTCCGAGCTGTTCTGGAATCCGTCCTCGGTGGTTGTCTCCGGAGGCAGCTTGCCCGCCAGGGGATAGGTAAGCCCGAGGATATCCTGCAGGGCGTGATCATATTCGTACTTGGTCAACCGCCTGAAGGACGAATGCTCCCGGCTATTGCGGCGGGCCAAGGAGGCCTTGTTGAGTTCCTCCCCCAACCAGTCGGCAACCAGACCCCGGTCGGCCTCGCTGAGTGCGTAAGCCGGCTCGTTTTCCGGCGGCATTTCCGATTTGCTCAGCACGCCATGCACATCGCGCCATCTTTCGGCGTCGGGCCCGGCGAGCATGTCAGGGTTCAATCGGTCGATCCGGAATCCGCCCTTGGCTTTCTTGGGGCCATGGCAGGCCAAGCAGCTTTTGGTAAGGATCGGCTCCACCGATTTCTGGTAACGGGTGACGTCCGCCTTGGGGACCCCATCGGCAATACCAGAGACAGGCTTCGTTTCTTTCAGGTACCTGGATTGGCTTCGGCCCTTCTCCCTGGCAGCTTCCAGCGGGCCACGCGCCTCCCCAGCCAACGCCTCGGTAATCCAGCAAGCGATACCAATCGCGATACTGACAAGGATCGGGGAAGGCTTCATGGGGTGGCTTCGTATCGCGGCCGGATCTGGGGCACCCAAGCCTGGAGGATTCATTTTCTGAAATAAATATACACCTAATCTACATCGCCTCCACCGCAAGGTCTATCTGTTTTTGCACGGCATGGTAGAGTATTCACGGTGAATCCAGCCCCGCAGTCATTCGATGGTTGGGCAATACGGGCGGCCGGTTTTCAAGGGAGCGATTCCATGGGTATCACCCGCCGCAAGGTGCTGAAGGCTGGCGGTTCCGTCCTCAGCCTCCCGTTCCTGCGCTCGCTGGCTTCTTCAGCAGATGCCAAGTTGACCCAGAAGCCTAGCCAGAAGCTGGCGATCCTCTATATCCCCAACGGAATCGTGCGGCGCTGCTTCTTCCCTGGTGAGGAAAAGGCCGAGATTCCAGACTTCATCGGCGGCTTCGACGCCGACAAAACCAAGGAACAGCGCCGGTTCAAACAAAAGCCGGGCGCTTACCCGCTGGAATTGACCAACACCCTGAAACCGCTGGCCGAACATGCCGCCGATGTCACCCTCATCACGGGACTCGACAGGTCCTACAAACACGGGCAGGATGTGCATGCCCAGGGAGCATCCTGCTACCTGACCAGCCTGTCGCCGGAGCAGGCGGCCGCAAAAGGTTTTCGCCACCCCAACGGACGGACCCTCGACCAGGTCATCGGTGATGTGGTGGGCCGATCAACGGCATTCAACACCCTGGAGATCAGTTGCAACGGGTTCACCACACCCAAGGAACCCATCGAGTTCGACAACATCTCCTGGTACGGCCCGGACCGGATGGCGCCGTCCATCAAGGATCCCAGGAAGCTTTACGATCGGCTGTTCATGCGCGACGGCTTGGGCTCCCGCATTTCGGATGTGACCGACCTGGTCTTGGCCGACGCCAACTCCCTGTCGCGCAGGCTCGGCCGCGACGACAAGGAAACACTCGCGCAGTTCATGCACATGATCCGCGATATCGAAGTGCGGATCCGCCGGCTCGATAAGCTGTTGGCCGAAACCGACATCAAGATCCCCAAGGGCGAGGTGCTCCCCCGGGGTGAATACATCCGCCTGCAGGCCGACCTGATGATCCTGGCGTTCCAGATGGGGATCACGAATGTCTGCACCTTCATGATCGGGCCGGAGCGCTGGGACGCGACGCTCATGTACGAGGGCGTGTTCGACAAGCCCGTGCAGCACCACAACATGACGCACAACCAGAAAGGCGACGGCTACAAGGATGTGCAGAGGATCGACCTCTTCCACATGCGCCAATACGCTTATGTGCTCTCGCGGATGAAGGCTATACGCGATTCCGATGGTTCCAGCCTGCTGGATAACTCTATCGTCGCCTACGGGGCGGGCCTTGGCGATGGCGCCACACACCAGTACTACGACCTGCCGATGATCGTCGGCGGCAAGGCGGGTGGCAAGGTGCGCCAGGGTCGGCACATCCGATGCCCGGAAGGTACCCTGAACTCGAACCTGTGGCTCACCTTCGCGAGGCTGATGGGTCTGGAACTCAAGCGATTCGCCGACAGCACCGGCGAGATCGGGGACCTTCGGGCATGAGGATCAGAACCTCCAACTGGATCATTTCCTGATGACTATGGGCCTTGCAATCCTGCTGGCACTCTGTCCCGGCCAACCCGCGTCGCCGGATGGCAAGGTGGAGGATCCCGTCTCGGCATTTCCGGCCCTTCTGAAGGTTCATTGCGCGAAATGCCATGGGGAAGCGAAACCCAAGGGCGCCTTCCCGGTGATGGGAGGCCTTTCCGCCGGGTCGCCTGAAGCCAAAACGGGCCATCTGCACCGGATCCTCGACGCCATCGAATCGGGCGACATGCCACCCGAGGGCGAACCCGGATTCACCGACCGGCAGCGGGAAGGACTGATCCTTTGGCTCAAGGAATCGATCCGGTTGGCCGTGCGGGGGTCTGAACAGCCCCCGGTCCGGATGCATCGCCTGACACGGATGCAGTACAACAACGCTGTGCGCGACCTGTTCCGGCTCAACCGCGATATCTTCGCGTTGCCCGAAAAACTCATGACCCGACAGGACCGCCATGTCCCCTCCACCACCGGCAGGATGCCTGATAGCGTCCGCGTGGCATCACTCGCCCTCAATCCCCAGCCAGGCCTCGCGGGTGTGATGCCGTTCCCCAAAGACTTGCGCGCCGAACACGGGTATGACAACCAGGCGGACAAGCTCTCGCTCTCCCCCCTTCTGCTCGACGCCTTCCTGAAGCTGGGTGTCTCGATCCTCGAGAGCCCGGACTTCAATCCCCAAACTGTGGGAATCTGGAAGGACTTTTTCCAAGAGCCCGAAGCCAAGGAGGATCCCTCGGCCCGGATTATCAACCGGCTCCACCCATTCCTCCGGATGGCCTTCCGCGGGCCTGTCGAGGAGGAGGTGGTGCGCCGCTATTCCACCTTCGCCGAATCTAAAATCCGCCAAGGCACCTCTTTCACCGAAACCATGAAAAAGGTGGCTTCCGCAGTCCTTTCCTCCCCGATGTTCCTATACCGGTCCTCCAGCGCCGATGGATCGGGCCGGCAGTTTGAGCTGGCCTCGAGGCTGTCCTTCTTCCTGTGGTCGAGCATCCCCGACGCGGATTTGCTCGAAATGGCCGAGCGAGGCGAGTTGGACAATCCTGGCGCGATTCGCCGCGCCATCGGCAGGATGATGGCCGATCCGAAGATCGAACGATTCCTCGACAACTTTCCGACTCAGTGGCTGCAACTGGAAAACGCACTCGGGGCCACCCCCGACCCCTTGAAGAGCCCATACTTCAATCTGGATGAAGGCTATCCGGCCAGTCTGGCGATGTTGCTGGAACCGCTACTGTTGTTCGACGCGGCCTTCATTGAAGACCGCCCGATTGCGGAGCTGATCACTCCCTCCTTCTCCTACCGCAACCCGTTTCTTCGAGATTGGTACGGCAAAACACTCGCCCCTTCGATCCCAACCGAAGCTGAAGTGGCTGAAAAAAACCGCCTGCTCAATGCCCGAAGGAAAGAAACCCAATCACTTATCAACCAATCCCAGGCCGCAATCGACTCCATCGTGGAACCAGCCCGGGCACGCTGGCTCGCCGAAGGCCGGCGCAAGAAACCGGCAGACCTCAAGCCCTATGCATCGTGGGATTTCGAGTCGGGCCTGAAAGACTCCGTCCGCGGCCTGGAATTCAAACCCGTAGGCGAAGTGCGGCAGGTTTCCGGGGAGGTGGTGCTGGGGCCGGGCTACCTGCAAAGCGGCCCACTGCCGGTCGAACTCAAGGCTAAAACCATGGAAGTGTGGTTCAAGCTGGCCGACATCAACCAGGTTGGCGGCGGCTTGATGACGATCGAGGGGCCCGGCGGACTTTTTGATTCCATCGTCCTTGGCGAACGGAAGCCCGGGCACTGGATCTCCGGAAGCAACCAATTCGCCCGCACCGAGGATTTTCCCGAATCTGAGCCCGAAAACCTCCCCTCGCGAAAGCTGCACCTGACCATGGTGTACGGGGAAGATGGCACCACGCGGCTCTATCGCAACGGGCAACCCTATGGCAAACCGTTTCGCAAGGAGAACACCTCTTTCCCCAGGGACAAGAGCTTTGTGCTGTTGGGCCTGAGGCACCTCCCCGCCGGCGGCAACAGGCACTTATCTGTGCGGATTGACAAGGCAAGGCTCTATGACCGGGCTTTGAGCCCCGAGGAAGTCGCCAGCGCTTCAGGCGAAGGAGGCTTCAGCCTGCCCGAGGAGGCGCTGGCCGCCATGGTGCCGAAGGCCGATCTAGCGCGCCTGATTGAATTGAGGGAAAATCATGGCCGCCACAAGCGCGAACTGGAATCGCTCCCAGCCAGAATTGATTTCCAGCAGTTCCGTAATGGGACTATCCAGGCGTTCCAAAAGCACATGAAGGAAAAGCTGCGCTCTCCCGTTTTCCAGCGGGTACCACTTTCCTCCCCGCGTGATGGCGGCGTCATCACCAACGCCGCGGTGTTGAGCATGACCTCCGGGCCCACGCGCACCCAGCCGATTGCCCGGGGATCCTGGATCCTGGGGGTGATCTTCAACGATCCACCCGCCCCACCACCCAACGATGTTCCACCACTCAAGGAAACCAACGACGCGAACCTCACCATCCGTGAGCAATTCGCGGCCCACCGCGAGAACGCCTCGTGTGCCGGATGCCACGCGATGATCGACCCGCTCGGCTTCGCCCTGGAAAACTTCGACATCACGGGCCGCTGGCGCGAGACATACGAAAACGGCCGGCCCATCGACGCCTCCGGCACGCTTTGGCGCAAACATGCCTTCACGGGGGTGACTGACTTCAAGGCAGCCATCGTCGGCGAAAAGGACCGATTCGCCAAGGCCTTTTCCCGCCATTTGCTGCGTTACGCGTTGGCGCGGGAACTGCTTCCGGCTGACTTCCTCAAGGTCGATGAGATCATCGCCAGCACCAGGGGAGGAAACTACAGGCTCCAAACCCTCATCCGCGAGGTGGCGTTCCACGCCGCCTGCGGTCCTTCTGGGCCAAATGTAGAAATACTGAAAAAATAGCTGGCTGGCCCTCACGGCCTATTTATGACAATTTTCCGTCAACCCAAGGGATAACAGGCATCTCTTTGGTCGCTTGGTGGTAATCTACCCGGGCCAATCATCAACCGCCCTTCTTGCCTCGCTCGTACCGGTAACGGATAGTTCCCTCGGCCAGGGTGATCTTCTGGATCGACTTGAGCAACTCCGCGCGGTTGACTTTTTGCGAGGCGAATTTGGGCTCCTCGGAAAGCGCGTAGACGGTGATATTATATTCCTTGGCTCCGGGCCCCTTCGATTTCATCGGATCGTATTCCCGGCGATTCTTGTCGTTGTAGCCGGTGACACCCACATCCTTGGAGCCTTTTGCCAGGCCGGTGGCTGTTGCCGGAATGTTGTAAACCACCCAGTAGGATTTGACATCACCCTGCCCCGGGATATGCCAGAGGCTCAACGCGAAACTTTTGGTGCCCTTTGGCGGATTCTTCCATGCAACCGGTGGCGAAATCCCATCGCCATCACCTGTGAATTCAATCGGGTAATCGCCCCCTTCCTTGAAGGCGGGGCTGCTCACCTCGAGTTTGACCTGGCTGATGGCCTCCACCTTGGTGGTGGAAAGCCTGCCCCGCTGTTGCGCGCAGAGCAACCCGCCCCCCAACACCAGCAACGCACCCATTCCGAGCCACCGTAGCACCAAGGTTGTCTGCATGAACTCACCATTTTCCGCATTTGATGACCGAAAGAGCGAAAAGCTCCCCCAACTTTATTGTTGATCTTTTGAACAATGTGACAAAGCCTGTGTGATATTTGGATCTTTTTTCGGAAGAAGACAGATGCGCGGGCGGTTTGCCAAAAAATTGGCAGCAAGCTGCCTCTGGAAGGTCAGCCAAGCAGGCAAATATAATGCAGCTGATGGCATTTCATTCAAAAAGCCGCCCCCCCTTGTTCCCCAGGAACATGACGATCCAAGGCTGGCCTCCCGAAAACCATCCCGGTTTTCTCAACAACCTCCATAATGGCAAAGGCGCTGAACTAGTGGTTGGCCCCTGGGGCGCCCGTGATTTGTTTTTTCCGTTGGGGAGTTGGGCATGGAAACCCGGTCCAATTCGACACACTATTCGGCAACTTTGGACCTCCCCCTCCTGGGCATGCACTGCGCCGCGTGCGCCAACCGCATTGAGAAGGCGCTGCTCGCCGCGCCCGGGGTGGAATCGGCAGCGGTCAATTTCGCCACGGCCCGCGCCACCGTCCGTTTCCAGGAGGGCATCACCAACCCGTCCATCCTGCGCGAGGTGGTGCGGGACCAGGGCTATGATGCCATCCTGCCAGCCACCGGCAACGACTCCAGCGCCGTCCCGAATGAGGAAGTGGCCGAGGCCCAGGCCCTGCAGGCGCGGGAGACCGAATACCGCCAGGTGCGACGCAACTTCATCCTGGCGGCCTGCCTCACCGTGCCGGTGATGGTGCTGGCCATGGTGGGCCACTTGGTTCCCGGGCTGGAGCCCTTTCTGCACTTCCCCGGGCGACCGTGGGTGGAGATGCTGCTCACCGCCCCTGTGCTGTTCTGGGCGGGTCGGCAGTTTTTTTCCCGAGCCTGGAAGGCGGCCCGCCATGCCGCCGCCGACATGAACACCCTGGTGGCCATGGGCACCCTGGCGGCGTTCGCCTACAGCTTGGTGGCCACCATCTGGCCCGCCGCGGTTTCGCCCGCCGACCACGCCGGCCATCACGCGGTTGGCCCTCCGGTCTACTTCGAGGTGGCAGCCTCCATCATCACCCTCATTCTGCTGGGCAATTTGCTGCAGGCTCGGGCCACCGCCCGCACGCAGGGGGCAATACAGGCCTTGATGGCCCTCAGCCCCCGCACAGCACGGGTGGAACGGTTGGGAATGGAAATGGACCTGCCCATCGAGAAGGTCCGCGTGGGGGACATCGTGCTGGTGCGCCCGGGCGAGAAGGTGCCGGTGGATGGCGCGGTGCTATCCGGCTCATCCAGCCTGGATGAAAGCCTGCTGACCGGGGAACCGCTCCCGGTGGCCAAGACCGTGGGAGACCAGGTCATTGGCGGCACGCTCAACACCACCGGGGCGTTTCGACTCACCGCCACCCAGGTGGGTGCCGACACCGTGCTGCAACAGATCGTGCGCCTGGTCCGGCAGGCGCAGGGTTCGAAGGCGCCCATCCAGAAGCTGGCCGACCAGGTCTCGGGCATCTTCGTGCCGGTGGTACTGGGTCTGGCGGCACTCACCTTCGCCACCTGGTTGCTGGTGGCCCCGGCGGATATCCGCTTTTCCAGGGCACTGATCGCCTCCGTGTCAGTGCTCATCATCGCCTGCCCCTGCGCGCTGGGCCTGGCCACTCCCACCGCCATCATGGTGGGCACGGGCCGGGGAGCCCAGTTGGGCATTTTGATCAAAGGGGGCGAGGCGCTTGAGACAGCCCACCGAGTCACCACCATCGTGCTGGACAAAACCGGCACCATCACCCAGGGCAAACCCACGGTGACCGAAATCCGGCCAGAAGCCCCTTTCCGCGAAGCGGAATTGTTGCGTCTGGCAGCCTCGGCGGAACGCTCGTCGGAACACCCTCTGGCGCAAGCGGTGGTGCAGGCGGCCACGCGGCGGAATCTGGCGCTGGCCATTACGGAGGATTTCACCGCCTCGCCCGGTTTGGGATTGAAGGCCCGGGTGGATGGCCGTGGGGTTCTGCTGGGCAATGCGCGCTTCCTGGCTGAACACGGAATCGCACTGCCGGCAAACCCGGGTTACCCTGGCCAATCGATGATTCTGGTCGCAGTGGATGGCGGCTTTGCGGGTAGTCTGGCCATCGCTGATCCAGTCAAACCCACCTCAGCCGGCGCCATACGGCGGTTGCACTCGCTGGGACTGGAGGTGGTGATGCTGTCTGGCGACGCGCGTGGTTCCGCCGAGGCGGTCGCACGCGAGGTGGGCATCCACCAAGTGCTTGCCGAGGTATTGCCTGCCGGCAAGGCAGACGCGATCACCCAACAGCAACGGCAAGGAAAACGCGTGGCCATGGTGGGGGATGGGGTGAACGATGCTCCCGCCCTGGCCACCGCCGATCTGGGCATCGCCATGGGCACCGGCACCGATGTCGCGCTGGAAGCCGCCGACATCACGCTGGTGCGTGGCAACCTGAACGGTGTCGCCGACGCGATCGCACTGTCCCAGGCCACCATGCGCAGCGTGCGCCAAAACCTGTTCTTCGCCTTTGCCTACAACGTGATCTGCATCCCGCTGGCGGCCGGCATCCTGTATCCGTTCACCGGCTGGCTGCTCAGCCCCATCATCGCTTCGGCCACCATGGCATTGTCTTCCGTCAGCGTCGTGCTCAACGCCCTGCGCCTGCGTCATTTCACACCGCGGTAGCCCTCAGGCCATGGAAATCGTCCGGCTGATCGATGCGCTGTCCCACCCGGAGGCTTACCCGCATGCCGTGGGCACCATTCAGGTGTTGCAAACCCACATCTCGGTGGTGTTCCTCACAGGTACCTCGGTCTACAAAATCAAAAAACCTGTGAGAATGGGATTCCTTGATTTCAGCACGCTGGAGCAGCGTCACCATTTCTGCCAGCGTGAGGTGAATCTCAACCGGCGACTTGCATCCTCTGTTTACCTGGATGTCGTTCCCATCACCCAACACAACGGAACCTTCCGAATCGGTGGGGACGGCCCGGTGGTGGAGTGGGCGGTGCACATGCGCCAACTGCCGGAAAGTGCTACCCTGCTGGCCCATCTTGAAAACGGCACGCTGACCCCGGCCATGCTGGAAGCACTGGGCAAACGCATTGCCACCTTCCACGCGCAGGCGCAAGGCGACCCGAAGCTGGCGGACCTGGCCCGGGCCGAGACCGTGCTGAACAACACGCTGGAAAATTTCAGTCAATCCCGCGCCGCCATCGGGATGACCATCCACCCGGAGGTGTTTGCCCGGCTGGAAACCCTCACCCGCGATTTGGGCGAAAGCCTCCGCCCGTTGATAGACCGGCGCGTGGCGGAGGGCAGGATCCGCGACACCCACGGCGACCTGCGGCTAGACCATGTCTACTGGCTTCCTGAAAGCGCCCCGCCCGATGACATCACCATCATCGACTGCATCGAGTTCAACGACGCCTTCCGCTACGCCGACCCGGTGGCTGATATCGCCTTCCTGGCCATGGATCTGGGCTACCGTGGCCGGCAAGACCTGGCAGATTTGCTGACACAGGCCTACTTCCACCACGCCGATGACCCTGAGGGTAAAAAGCTGCTGCCGTTCTATGTGGCTTATCGCTCGGCGGTGCGCGCCAAGGTGGATGGGTTCCAAATGACGGAAAAGGCAATCCCCGAGGCCAAGCGTGTTGCCGCAGGCGCCAAGGCCCGCGCCCACTGGCTGTTCGCGCTGGCCATATTGCAAAGTCCAGCCAACAAGCCGTGTTTGGTATGCGCGGGCGGGTTGCCTGGCACGGGCAAATCGGTCCTTGCCAGGGAACTGGGCTCCACCGCCGGCTTCGAGGTGCTGCGCACCGATGTGATCCGCAAGGAATTGGCTAAAGCCAAACCTGGCACCCCCGCCTGCGACTTGTACACACCCCAAATGACCGACGCGGTGTATGCCGAATGCCGGCAACGCGCAGCGGACCTGCTGTTCGCCGGCAAGCGGGTGATTGTGGACGCCAATTTTCCCCTGCACAGCCAGCGGCAGGGCATGGCCGATATGGCCCGTTCCCTGGGGGTGCCCTTTTGCTTCCTGCACTGCCAGGCCCCCGAGGAAGTGGCGATCAATCGCATCAGCGGGCGCACAGGAGACGCCTCCGATGCGGACCAGCAGGCTTACCACCGTCAGGCCCAACGGTGGGAGGCCTTGCAACCTGCCGAACTCACCCGGGCTGTCACCCTCAACACCCACTGCCCCGTGGATGAAATGGTTCGGACGGGTTTGGCCATCCTGCGCCAGCGAGGGTTGGCCTGATTTTCCCCGCCGGCCCGGGATGCCCTCTAGCGCTTCGTCACGGCCAGGGCGTAGCCGGCCAGATGCCAAACCGCGTGGGCGATCACTTTGGGGTCACGCTCGGAGCCCCGCACCACGGCCAGCAGCCGTGACACCGCCGCCGCCGGAAATTCCTCCGGCAGCGGGTACAAATCCGGCACCATCGATTGCCGCGCCGGGCGGGTCCGCCAGTCTCGGCCCATCTGGTAGGGCTGGCGTTTTCTGGCTCGGTACCTGGTCCTGTTTCCCTGATTCATTTCTTGCTCCTTTCCAAACGCAATTGCCGCCGCGGGAAGCCGCTCACGCGACTGAAAGCCCACGAATCACCCTGCCGCACCATGCGGTCCACCACATCCGCGTCTGCCCAGAAGCCGGCGGTGGACGGGTCCCCCGCGCCCGAGGGGCCGCTGTGCGCCAGCCCGCCCCAAGAGTTCAGGAGAAACCCGCCCGCCCGGCCCTTGCGCTGGTACCCCACCAGCGCCATGCAGTGGTTCCACACCCCCTTGGGAGTGCCGAAGCCTTGGCCATCGCGGCGCAGCGAGAAGCCTTGCCGGCTGCAGACCGCGATGCCGTAGCCGGCGGCCAGCGCGCGGCAGGCGGCGTCAAAGCTGTCCACCCGGGCGATGCCTTCCACCGGGTGCTTGCGGCAAGCGGCCTCCAGACCGTCGGGCACCCCTGTGGCACCCAATTGCCGGCATTGCTTGGGCGAATACGCGCTCAGGTCCAGCGACCCATGCACGCCGCGCTCCAGCACACCCCAGCGGCGGACGAACTCCGCCGCCCAGGCGCCGATGGAGCCATCACCCCGCAACCGACCGCCGCCCACCTCCACGCGGCTGCCCGCGTAGACGATCTCGGGAGCCAGCGGCAGAAAGCCATCCGGATCCCCCGCGGCGATTTCGGCGCACAGCGTGTGCTCGATGGCCGCCACCGTGCCGAAGCCCACGCAACTGCCAACCGATCCCTGGTCGCGCGGCGGGATCAGGTTGCCCAGCACCCGCCGGCACGCCTCCCACAGGTACGCGTGGTCGGGCAATGGTGCCGGATCGGTGCCAGCCGGCGTGTCACCAAATAGCGGCGTTGCCAGCGTGCGCGCCACCGCCTCCACGGCTGCGGGATCCTCCACCCAGCCGAAATATTTTCGTCTCATCCTTTCCTCTCCTCCTCCAGTACACGGCGTCCGGGACTTTTCCCTCCCAGTAGCGCCTCCATCCGGCAGGTGCTTTCCCGCACCTGCTCCGTCGCTGAAACAAGCCGTTTCAACGTCTCACCCTGGGCGCCGAGCAACTCCTCGGTGCGCGCCAGAAATTGCTCGTGCCGTTGCCTCAGCGGAAGCAGCACCTCCACACCCAGCCAGCCGCCGCCCTTGAACAGGGCGAACAGCAGCATGGCTGTCACCGCGGCGGGAAACCCCAACCGCTCCCACCAGTCGAGTGGGTCCATCGCATGCCTCCTTGGAAAATGAATTTCCTACCCGGCGGGTGCTTTGCCCGTTTCCGCCTGGCGTCTCAGCCACGCCAGGCGGTAGGCATCGGGCGCCCCCAGGTTCATCACGGTCACCAACACCACATCGAAGGCGGTACCGCCCGTGTCGGGCACCGCCACCACGGGCCAGGGCCCGGCGGGCCACCCATCACGCAGGTCGGTTGCCAAGGGCACCGCCAGCGTATGGGTGGTGCCGCCGAACCCGCCGGCGTCTTTTTCACGCCCCTGCCAGCGGGGCTCCAACCGGCACGGCACCGAGGTGGCAATGGGGGTGACACCGGGGGTTGTCACCGGCCCAATGGCCTCGGCATGCCACAGCGCGCAGGTGGTGTTCCAGCGTGGCAAGCTCATGCCGGATACCTCCCGGGCACCAGGCTGTTTTCCCCCACACGGTGCACCCGGTAGGGAGCCAGCAGCAGCCTGGCTCCCTCGGGCGGTTGGCTGGCATCCCCCGGCAGGCCAGTCGCCTGACCACGCATGCGCCAGAAGAGCGTGGCACTCCATTGGGCCACCGCTTCTTCCACCGCGGGCGGCAGTGGCATATGCCCCGCCAGCACCACCAGGCGCACCGCCTCGCGAATGGTCACCGGCCCGGTGAAGCGCAGTTCGGCCGGCCCGGGCCAAAACCGCCAATCGAATATTGGCGACCGGTACACCGCAAGCGGCAGACCTGTGGTTCCCAGCGGCAACCTGGCTCCGGTGCGCGCCAGGTCAATGGGGTTGGTCGCCCCCTCCACCACGCTGATTCCCAAACCCTGTTCCAGCGCCACCGCGGCGGCCGCCAAACCGGACAGGGTCGCATGGCTGGCAAGCGTGACGCTGCGCGCCGGCCCCGCACCCACCTGAAACTCCAGCGCGGAGGCCCCCACCCGCACCCAGCCGCCTGAGGCGCTGCTGAGCGCCAGCCCAACGCCAGGATCGGTGGCCACCCGCAGCACCAGACGCGCCGGGGCGACACCCACGCGCAGGCCCTCAGCCAGATCGCCCCCGCCGGCGCTGTGGATTTCCTCCACAGCCTCCAGCAACAGGGGCGACCGGCACCAGCGACGGGCCGCGTTTCCGGCGGCCGCCACGGCCACCGCCAGCAGCGACTCATCGGCCACCGACCAGGTGGGCAGATTCACCGCCAGCTTGGCACGCGCCAGCGTGATCAGGTCGGGTGCCAGGTCATCAATGGTCATGGCGTCAGTCCACCACCGCCAGAACTTCGCTGATGCGGTCGTCCTGCGCCTTGCCAAAGCGCGGGTCGCACCCCAGCATCACGCCGGTCAGTTGCGTGGTGGTGCCGCCGGTCACCTCCACCCGCAGCCGGGCGAATCGGTACCCCGCGGCGGTGTCGAGTTCCTCGTTCAGCAGGTTGATCAGCACCAGGCGCTGCCCGGTGGCTGAATCGGCGTGGGTGTAGGTTTTACCCACAATGTCCTTCACGCCGGTACCCAGCACATCCCTGGCTTGCTGCACCTTCACCACAATCGACGGGCTGGAGTTGGCCCCCAGCACCGCCACAAACAGCCAGCTTCGAAACTGCCAGGCGTCCACCCACGGGTGGGCGGCGGACAGGTTGGCGTAGTTGTCCAGCGACAGGAAACCCCGCGGGGTGATGCGTTCCATTGGCAATGCGTTCATCGTGTTCCTCCTTGGTTGCAAAAAAACTGGTTCAGAAAATCACTGCAGGTAGACGAAGGGCGACAGCGTCGAGGAGCCGTCGGCCAGCGTGACAGGCGAGCGCAGCCAGGGCTGCCCGTCCACCCGCGCCACGAAGCGCCAGGCGCTCTGGTTGGTGGTGAAGGCGAAGTGCTCGCTGTAGGCGATCTCCACCTGGCGGCGGTCGCCGATGAGGTAGTGCTCCCAGTTCACCAGGCAGACATCCCGCGCGGTGCCCAGGGGCTGCAATTTCTCGGTGGTGATGACCGGCAGCCCGAAGAAGGTGGCCGGAACCGACGAGCGGGCATCGGGCACGAACACCAGGCTGGTGGCGTCGCTCATCAGCAACAGTTCGCTCCACACCGTGGGGTGCAATAGCCAGCAGGTGCGGGCGGGCGACCAACCGGGCAGCATGCGGGACAGCATCTTGGCCGCATCGTCCAGCACAAACCGGCTGGCAGTCTTGCGGCTCACGCCTATGGCCGCTCCGGTGGAGGGCCCCACCGCGCCCAGCGGCTTGCCCACGCCATCGCCGCGCAAAAACGCCATGTCCTCGTGCCAGGCGATGGCCCCGCCGAACAGCGACACCAGCAGCGCCTCCAGCCCCGCGCCCGAATCCTCCACCAGGCTGTTGGATACCTTGGCGTAGCCCGACAGCTCGCGCGCCACCAACTCCACCTGGCGGAAGACCGGCTCGGTCTGGTTGATGGCCGACCCTTCCTCGCTCCAGCGGGCCACCAGCCCGCCGAACACTGGCGTGTCACCCGCCGCAACGCCCGGGCTGGTGTCCAGCGCCGGAACCTGCAGCGAGCGCGACGCCATCGGCAGCACCGTGGCGCGCGGCCGGGCGATGGCCCGCTCGCCGGCCACCCGCATCAGCCGGGGCAGAAACTCCTCGGGCACCAGGTAACCACCCAGCGCGCCCACCTGCCCGGTTAGGGCGGTCTTCTGCGAGCCGTAGGTATCCTCCAGGCGTTTCTGGTCGTTCTGCCGCACGCTCAACAGCCAGTCGGCGAAATTGCGGCGCGGGTCATCCGGCTGGCCGGTGTCGCCGAACAGCACGGCCGCGGCACCCTTGCGCGAAAGTCCCCGGGCACGGCCCGCCTCGCGCAGCCGGCGCTCCACCGCGTCGCACAGGTTTTTCGCCTCCGTCTCGGTCACATCGGGGCTGGATTGTGGGTTGCCGGTGTCGGCTCGCTCCAGGGCGGCCGCGCTGGTCGTTTGGCTTGCTTCCATCATCGTTGTCTCTTCCATGGTGTGTCTCATCTCGCTTGTTTCAGGGGTTTGCATCCGGCTGCCCGGCGAGCAGTTCGCCCAGGCGTTGTCCGGCACCGGCCAAATCCTCCACACTGGAGGGTCGGGCTAGCAGGGTTTCAGGATTGGCGGGCAGCGTGACGCACGCGTACTCCACCAGCAGCCAGTCGGTGATCACCCGGCGGGCGCCGGCCCAATCGGGGCGCGCGCGCAACTCGTCTCGGGTGGGAGACCTGGCCTTCAAGGCCACGAAGCCGATCGACTTGCCCGCCAGCAGGCCCTGGCTCAGCAGGTTCCAGGCGGTGTCGGGCAGCCAGGGCTGGCAGGGTGGCCAGCCCGCCGGCGGGGGTGGGTAGCGCGTGCGCGCGATGATCCCCTGCCCCGCCCCGCGCCGGGCCAACCGTCGCCAGACCGACCGGCCCACAGCCGGTTGGTCGTAGGCGTGCTGCCAGGTGACCACGGGGTTCAAGGCGAAGGCCCGGTCATCCATGCCGGCAGGCAGCACCACATCGCCCTGGCGGTCCACCGTGTCGGTGCTGATCCAGGAGTCTTCCTCACGGTTGCCCAGCCCCTTGCCCACAGGGCAAAGCGGCACCCGCAGCAACTCATCCCTGAACTCGGCAGGCACCGCGCGCCGCCGGATCTCCAGCGCGCGCGCCACCTCCCCCGCCACAGCCACACCCCAAGGCCCGCGCACCCATTGCAGCTTTCCCCGCATCCGTCGTCTCCCAACCAGCCCTCGTGTCATCCACCAAGGCCGATTCTTGACGCACAGACACCGATGTTAAGAGCCCGATTTGGGCTAATTTTTTATTTTTTGGGGATGAAAATTTCGGGTTTCTGATGCGAATAGGGGTGGCTGTTTTTGGGGCGAATTTTTTTTTGGAAAATGATCCCTGGTTCGCGGATTGGAATCCCCATGCGGCTTTTCCCTTTGTGCCCTTCGCGTCTTCGCGATGCGAAATCCGGGGATCGAATCTAGGCCCGTCTGGTTTTCCCTGCACCCCACTCACCCACGCTGCCGATACAACCGGAAGAACCCGAATAGTTTGTCGGAAACCGTCTCCATGGCATGGCGGGTGGCAAGGTCATTCTGTCTGCTTGCCGCGGGGGCCAGCTTGTGCCTGCCGGTGGGGTGCACCGCCACGCGGCTTCGGCACCGCACCGCCAACTTCGGAACCACCCTGCCCGACCTGCAATACCAGCAGGTGCTCGACAACCTGGCCCGCTTCGCGGACAACCCGGGGTCTATGCCCTCCCATGTGAACCTGCGCGAGGGAACCACCCAGGTGACCGACTCGCTATCGGGCGGCGCCGCCGTGGACCTGGGGCCGCCCACCGACTGGCTCCCCCAACTGTTCGGCCAGCGCACCGTGGTGGCCCAGTGGGGCATGCAGCCGGTCATCGATCCGCTGGAACTGAAGCTGCTGCGCGTCGCCTACCGCCGGGCGGGGGGCCTGCCGGAAATGCCCAATGATGAAACCCTGCAGGACCTGGGCCACGAGCTGAAAGCGCAGGTGGCCAACAACCCCGACCTGCACGACGAGACCGAGCTGTTCTTCGAGTACCACTCGCGCCAGAACGCCACCTACCCCCGGTTCGAGGAGAGCGTGGTCACCACCAATAGCGAAGCGGTGGTGACCGGCGCCGATGTGCCCAGACGCGACCGGTCCCCCCTGGCGCGCGATGTCGCCCGGCAGGTGAAAATCATTGAGAAAGAGCTGCTGGAGATTGAGCCCGGCTGGTACTGCGTCGGCCGTTGGTGCGATGTGCCGCGCCACGCCCGATTCGTCGGGCGTTACAACCGCACCTGGGTTTGGGTGGATCCGGCCCACCAGGATGAGCTGACCCGTTTCACGCTGACCGTGATGAAACTGGGCACCCTCATCAAGGAGACACAGACGCTGATCAGCCCCGGTCAGGTGAAATTCTCGCCGGGTGACCGCGGCGGTTGATGGGGGTGAAGGAAGGCAGGGCCCGTCAGTTCCGCGTCACGCGCCAGAGCAGCACCAAACCCGCGGCGGCCAGCATGACGTCGGCCCCCCACACCATGGCGAGGATGTCGAGCTTGCCTTCCTTCGCCATGCCCGTGCCGCACAGCATCAGCGGGTAATACGACACCGCCACCGGCAAAAAGCAGGTGATGAAGGCGCTGAGGTAGTCGCCCTTCGAGAACCAGATGCCCACCGGGCAACCCACCAGGATGAAGCAGAGGCACCCCAGGCTGAGCGCCGGGCGCATCTGCAACTCCACATCCAGGAACAGGAGCTGCTGCTTCTCGTGCTTCAGCCGGCCTTCCAGGTTCTTCACATGCTGGGCAATGTTGACTTCCGAGGGCGCCTTTTCCAACTGCCCCTTGGCGACGGCGATCTCGTCGGCCGACTTGTCCATCGCCTCCAGCCATTCGTGGCGCTTGGCCAGAATCTCCTGCCAGGTCATGTCACGGGCCCGGCGGTTGGGATCCTGCGCCAGGTTCATGGGCAGGGGCACCTCGAAGACGCGGTCCTCGAAGTAGCCGCGCGAGCCATCGTCGGTGCTGGCCACCCCGTGGCGCATGTGGATCAGCATCTGCCCCTTGGCGATGTTCACGCGCAGGTGCGCCTCGCGCGCCTGCGCCACCACATCCACATCCCCCTTGCCGTCGCGCCGCTTGAAGGTGGGATTGATCAGCTTGCGGCCCTGCACGCCCTTCACGAACATCGCGTAGGGAAGCTGCGAGTGCGCCAGCATCCCCTGTTTCTTCAGGCGGCTGTACAGCAGTTCCTCGGCGTCGCGGAAAACCAGTTGGCGCAGCAGGTGGTGCGTGTACGGGATCACCCGGTAATAGAGTCCCATCGTCATGCCGCTCATCGCCACGCCCAAAAGCAGGCCCGGCAGCACCACCGCCACCAGGTTCACCCCGGCGGCCTTGATGGCGAGAATCTCGTTGTCGGCGGCCAGGCGACCGTAGACCACGCACGCTGCGAACAGCGTGGTGGCGGGGATGGTGTAGGGCAGCGTGCTGGGCACCAGAAGCGGGATGGCGCCCATGATCTGCGCCGGGCCCAGACCCTGCTGGGTCGCCTCTGCCACGATGCCGGCCATCAGCAGAATGCCGGTGATGGCGAACAGGGCGATGCCGAAGACCTTCACCAGTTCCCACAGGATCATGCGAAACAGGATGCCGCCAAACACGCGAGGTGCCTCCAGTCGCCACGGATCCCGAAACCCTGACCCGTCCCATCCCGGCCCGCCGGCTACTCGCCGGATGAGCCCACCATCTTCCGGATCGGGGAGCTGATCGGCGGCAGGAACTGCTTCTCGAAGCGAAGCTGTCCCGGCCTGCCCCGCACCTCGATGGCCAGCAACTGGTCGCTGACCGCCTTGGGGATCTCGTTGATCACCGGCGGCAGCACCTGGTTCAGCCGGGCCAGGTCCACATGGAAATCCAGGTTCGTCTCCTGGGTTTCCATGTGCATCGTGCCCGCCCCCCGCAGACTGAAGGCGTTGCCCAGAAGATCCAGGCGCTTCACGCGCACCTGGTGCCCCTCGAAAACCACCTCGGCGCGGGCCTCCTCGAATGCCGTCCGGTCGGGCACGCGCAGGCCGCCCGCCTTCATCAGGTCCAGGAAGACCGGGAGTTCATAAAGTCGGCCCCGGGGGATGTCAAGGCGGCCCTCCCCCTTGAAGCTGCCAGGGTCCCCAGCTTCCCCGGACAGGTGCAGCCATGCATAGGCCAAACCCTCCAGATCCCCCGCAATGCCATTGGCGCGGGCCGCGGCCGCCAGATCCACCTGCGAGGCCCGCAGATCCAGCTCGAAGCGGGGCCGTGCCGCCAGGTGCACCCGGCCCTGCCCGCCCACCACGCCGCTGTAGAGCGAGCCTTGGATGTCGCGCACACGCAAAACCTCCGGGGTGTCCGGCTTCATCTCGAACCGGGCCCGCATGGGTCCCACCGGCTGGCTGAAGATGGCCGCCCGGTCCAGCGACAGGTTGCCCCGCATCTGCTCGATACCGGTGCCGTTGAATTTGCCGGAGCAGACCACCTCGCCGGTCAGGTCCTTGGTCTCCATGCCGGCCACCAGGCGCGCTCCGTTCAGCTTCAGGGTGCCGTCCCATTCCACCTGGGGCCAGTTGCCGCGCCCCTCACCGGTGGAATCCACGGTCAGGTTGCCCGCCAGGCGGACCGGATCCTTCAGTTCCATCCCTTGCAGGGCCCGCCGCACCCCCACCGGCATGGCCGCCAGCAGCGAGTCCTCCAGCACCAGCGGTTCCGCCTTCACGCCCTCCAGCCGGGCCCGGTAGCCGCCGTCGCGTCGCAACTGCACGGTGCCCTCCTTCAGGCCCAGGGTGCTGGCCCCGTGGCGCATGCGCAGGTCGCGCAGGTAGACTTTGTCCTGGTTGTAGCGGCAGACCGCCTGGATCCCCTCCAGCTTGCAGGGGAACTGCCTGGGCTGCATGGTGGCCTGGCGCAGCGCCACCTCCACATCCAGGTCCTGCGACGGCCAGCGTTTCTGCACCACATCCGCGTCGAAACTGAGCCGGCCGGTCAGGCCCAGGTATTTCGAGGCCTCCAGCAGCATGTTCCGCTCGGGCGAGCCCGCGGGCGCCAGCGCCCCCCGGAATTCATCATCCACCGGCAGGTTCTCGCCACGCAGCACCAGCCGGAAGAAGCCCCCGCCGGGCCCTTGGCCCGGGGCCGTTGCCGGCGGGGCGGCTGTGCCGGGTTGGCCTGCTTGTGCGGGAACCGCGGCAGGTGCCACCGCCAGCCGTGCCGCGTCCACAGCCGGCTTTGGCGAGGGCCACGATCTTCCGGCCAGCCGGATCTCCCCGCCGTCGCGCTCGCCCACGAAATCACGGCACACCCAGTGATCGGGCCGCACCTCGATGGTGCCGCGCACCTTTTCCAGCAGCAACGGGAAGTGCTCGTACCGCACCACCCCGTCTCGGATGCCCAGCACCGCCTCGGTGCGGAAACCGGAAACCCCCACATCGGCCAAAATGCGCGTGTCCACCTTCACCCGGCCACCCTGGGGATGGAACTGGGCCGCCAGGTCGCGGTATTGGGTTGGCAGGGCATCCAGCAGCGTCTGGTCGATGGCCACATCCGGCGCGTCCACCTGCAGGTCAATCCCCCAGGCCCCCTTCTCCACCACCAGGTTTCCCTTGGCGGTCCACGGGTCGGGCCCGGCCATGCCTTCCAGCGCCACATCCAGCTTGGGCCGTTGGCCGCGTGTGGCATCCATGCCCACCATGCCGCCCACGCCGTGCAGCGGGTAGGGGAACGGCTTGCACCGCATGGTGGCGCCCCGGGGACGGAACTCCACACGGTGAACCCCCTGGGTCGGGTCCGACGCCATGGGCGCGCGGCTGTAGCTGATGTCCACCACCCCCGCCGGGTTGAGCAGCTCGCCGATGCTCGGGCACGGCATGGGCATCGACTTGAGCAGTTCGGGCGTGACGGTCATGCCTGTCAGCGCCGCTTGCCAAACACCGCCCACCGAATCGGGGGTCAGGCCGCCAGCCCCTGGCTTCAGGTCCAGGTTATCCACCCGCGCCTTGAATTCGCCGTCACCCACCTTGCCCTGCAGCTTCAGCGTGGGCACGCGCCCGTCCACCCAGCGACCCTCCACGCTGCCGTCCTTCAGTTGCAACGGCACCTGGTTTCCCCGGGCCTGCAGGTTGCGAAAGTGGAACGAGGCCTGGTGCGAGATCTGCCGGTTGCCACCGCCCGCCAGTTCCACCACCACCTGGCCGTTGCCGCGCACATCCAGCGTCGCCAGCTCGGGAACCTTCAGCATGGCCGCCGCGGCGCGCAAAATCCCCGTATCCACCGGCAATTCCGATAGCTCCACCCGGGCCGCCCACACCTTGCTGGACCGCTCCTGCTCCAGCATCAGCGACACCGGGCCCAACAGGTCGGACACGCCGTGCGCCTCGAGACGGAACATGCCAGGCGGGTCGTTCATCGCCAGCATCTCCACCTGGCGGATCTCCAGCAGGTGGCCGATGGGCGAGACACCCACCCCGCCGGCGCTCGACCGGTCCTCAATCTGCAGCACACCCCCCTCCACCACCAGCGTGGGGATCGGGTCGTTCGAATCGCCCGTCCGGGGGATCAGGTTTTCCAGGTTCCAAGCGCCGGTGCGCCCCCGCACCAGCCGCAGCCTGGGATCCTGCAACTCCACCTTCCGGATGGCCAGCTTTCCGTCGATGAGCTGTTCCTTGTCGTGGTACACCACCGCGCGGGGCACATAGAAGAAATCGGATTTGTCGAGGTCATCGCCGCGCGAGACGCGCAGGCCCACCAGCGTGATGCCACCCAGCAGGCGCATCGACGCGCCCTCCAGCGTGGCGGCAATGCCCGGCACCCGGTCCACCAGCGTGCTGATCACCGTTTGTCGGAGTTGCGCCGGGTTCGTCCACGCCCAAAAGGCGGACGCCACCGCCAGCACCAGGCCGGTGCTGCCGAAGACCAACCCCCGCACCACCCAGGCTCGCCAGGCGGGATGTCTCCGTTTACCCACGCTTCCGCCCACACTCCGTTGGTTTCACAGTCCCAGGACGCACCGCTCCCGTCGGCGCGGAGGGATCTCCACCCGGCGGGCGATAGCTTGGGCGGTTCGTAGAATCAACCGTGGTCGGCTGCGCCATCAGGCAACCCCGGTTACCCAAATACCCCAAGCATCCGAGAATATTGCAATGCTGGCATCCCTGTGGGCTCTATGGATGACCATCACCCCGTTATCCCCAGCTCAGGCACCCCGGGAAGTGCGCCTGTGGGACGGCAAGGCCCCCCGGGAAACCCGCGAACCCGCCGAGCCCAGGGACCAGTCCAAACCAAACGAGGGTAAGGTGGCGGGCAAGCCGGTCATCCGCCTGACCCCGGTGGTGGACCCCACGGTGACCGTTTACCTGCCCCCCGCTGACAAGGCCACCGGCGGAGCGGTGGTCATCTGCCCCGGCGGCGGCCGGCGCATCCTGGCGTGGGACCTTGAGGGCACGGAGGTGGCCGAGTGGCTCAACTCCATCGGCATCGCCGGCATCGTGCTGAAGTACCGCGTGCCCGCCCCGGCCGGCGAGACGCCGTGGCAGAACGCCGTGGCCGACGCGCAGCGCGCCGTCAGCCTCACCCGGGCCAACGCCAAGGCCTGGAATATCCAACCCAACAAGGTGGGGATTCTCGGCTTCTCCGCCGGCGGCGAGGTGGCGGCGCTCACCAGCCTGGCCACCGAACGCCTTTACACCGCCACCGACGCGGTGGACAACGAGGGTTGCGTGCCTGACGCCGCCCTGCTGATCTACCCCGCCTACCTGGCCAACAAGGAGCGCGACCGCCTGCTGCCCCATGTGAAGCCCCATGCCAAGGTCCCCGCCACCTTCTTCGTCCACGCGATGGATGATCCGGTGGTGCCCGAGAGCAGCATGCTGCTGGCGCTGGCCCTGCGCCGTGAGAAGGTGCCGGTGGAAAGTCACCTGTTCGCCACCGGCGGCCACGGTTACGGCCTGCGCTCCACCGACAGCCCCGTGACCGGCTGGCCCAAGCTGGCCGGGACCTGGCTCACCCGCCGGTTCGCCCAAACCAATCCCGGTAAAGCCGCCCCATGATCCATGTCTTCCTGGCCAAGAAGGGCGGCAACGACTGCGCCATCGCCTCCCGCGCCCTGCTGGAGGATCCGGAACGCCCCGACCAGAGCTGGGTGATCTGGATCGACCTGGACCACCCCACCGAGGAGGAGGAGGAACTGGCAATGCAGTGGCTGGGTTTCCTGCACCCCCTCACGGTGGAGGACATCCGCATGCCCAAGCGGCGGGGGGACACCGCCACCCACCTGCCCAAGGTGGAGGATTTCGAGGAATACACCTTCGTGGTGACCAACCCGCTGCGCGAGGCCAGCATTAGCGACACGGGGGCCTTCCACCTGAGCCAGCTATCCTGCGTGCTGACCGACCGGGTGCTGCTCACCTGGCACTACCACCCGGTGGTGGGGGTGGACGCCCTCAAGATGCAGGTCACGCGCCACGGCTCCATCGTCGGCCGGGGACCCGATCATTTGCTGCAAAAGGTGATCGACGAGTCGGTGGAGGGCTACATCCCGGTCATCGACAAGATCGAGGACGACCTCGACAACCTGGAGGAGACCATCTTCCACCGCCCCGAGCCCCGCACGCTGGAGCGGCTGATGAGCTACAAGCGCGGCATCCAGAACCTGCGCCGCACCATGCAGCACGAACGCGACACCGTCTCCCGCCTGATCCGCGGCGAGAGCCGGCGGATCAGCGAGACCGACACCACCCAATTCCGCGATGTGCACGACCACCTGCTGCGCTACCTGGAGGTGCTGGAGACCAACCGGGAAATGATCTCCGACCTGGTGCAGATCTACCTCGCCTGCGACTCGCAGCGCCTCAACGAGGTGATGCGTGTCCTCACCGGCCTGTCCACCATCGTGCTGCCCATGGGCCTCATCACCGGCATCTACGGCATGAATGTGAAAATGCCCGAAACCGAGTGGGACTACGGCTACCCCATGGTGCTGATCATGCTGGGCGTCATTGCCGTGGGCGGCTACTTCTTCCTGCGGTGGCGAAAGTGGTTGTAAGAGCTGGCTTTTAATTGGATCGAGAAACATGCCAGGCGTTTACTCCGTTAGGGAAGACAATTCTGCATTCAACCCCTCCAAGATCCGTCGAAATGCCTCTACCCGGTCTAGCCCTTGCTCTTGTTGATAGGCATTGGAAATGTGTTGCATCAAGTCACAGAGCATAATTCCCCAAGCAGCAGGATCCTTCCAGACCCCAGTCCTCAAACTTACATGCTGATCCTTGTTGGCTACCCACACCCGCAGCAATTCAAATGAATTTGGATCCTGTTCTGCCACATGCGGGATTTGAAGTTCGTTGCAATTCGACATGTGTCACTCCATTCAGGAAGTCAAGAAATTTTCAACTGTGAGATTTGGCCCAAAGAATGAGATGCGTTTTGGGCAACTGATTTCCCATATCCACCCGTACTTGCATAGTCCCGGATTAACCAATGTCCCCTCAAAGCCGGTTGGTGCATACAGGCCTACACTCCGGGCATTCATCCGGCCATAAAAACCTGTAGCTTTGAAAACTACCCACACCCCTAAAAAGCAAACCACGGACTATTGAACCGGGGTCTGCCAAGTTGGGACTACGGCTACCCCATGGTACTGATCATGCTGGGCGTGATTGCCGTGGGCGGCTACTTCTTCCTGCGCTGGCGAAAGTGGTTGTTGGGTCGAACTCGAACTCCGCCAATTCCGCCACCGCCAATCACCCTGACTTTAACCCGGAGATGCACCTGGGACCTGGTGGCTATCCTTTTTACCGGGCGAATTCGGGTCTGCTTCAGGCCCTTTCTGGGCATCACGCCGAATAGTCTTTGCAATCGGATTCTGGACCTTGGTTTTTCCCGGAAATTCATCAGGAGGGGGCAAATGCAAAGATTCGCGGAGATTTGGCGCGGCATAGAAAACCTGCGCCCGCCCCACCTTCTCCATGCGCAGGAGTGCGGCTTTCTCCAGTCCCAAAAGGTCGGCCCTGGCAGTCGGGTAGGTCACCTGAAACTTGCCCTCATGGGAAAGAAAACTGCAGGAATGCGCCGGGTTCTTCAGGTATTCGGAAATAACAGCCCGCTGGCGGATATTCAGGCCAGGGTGTGAACCCAGCAACCGGGCTGCCTTCAAGGATTCCTGCGTTTCCCTGTCCAAATACTTGTGAAAATCACCCATGGCCTCCAATACTGCCTGCAGGTGGAAGCAAACAAAGTAGGTCACATCACCACCATCCGTTTCCGTGTGCAGGTACGCCTTTCCGTACTTCGCCGGCGCCTTCACCAGCACCCTGGAAATGGGGATATACTCAAAAAGCCAGTAGTCGCTTTTCAGCATGTACCAGTAAAAGATGGCCCGGGCGGTCCGGCCATTCCCATCCACGAAGGGATGCAGGTATCCAATGGCGAAGTGCAAGACCGAGGCCTTTACAATCGGGTGAACGAAAGGTTCCGAGACCTGGTTGGCAAAATCGCAAATCTCCCTGATTCGCCAGAACATTTCGGAAGCGGAGGGGGGAATATGCAATACCTCGCTGGTACGGCCATCCACCACCTCGATGATTTCCTCTTCCCTTCGAAAACGGCCCACTGCCTCCGCGTTCAAGGTGTCCTTTGTCAGGACGCCCTGCAGGTGACAAAGCACCTCCGGTGTCAAGGGCTCCTTTTTCAGTTCGCGCACTTCAAGGATGGCTTTATAGTTATTTAAAATCATCCGCTCGGAATCGGATCGGGGCTTCCGTTTGGTCCGCAGCATCTCCTTGGCCACCTTGCGAGTGGTATTGGCGCCTTCCAATTGGCTGGAGGCAATAGCCTCCTCCATCAGGGAACTGTACAGGTACCGGTCGCTTTCATCTCCCAGGGCAGAAAGCCCGGGGGCACCAATCGATCCTCCGCCCTTGGTATCAATGCGGTGAATCCACTCCTGATGCTTGGGAGGGGAGAAATAGGAAAGGAGCCTCCCCTGCTTGTTGAAGGAAAGGGGCAGAAGTTGCTGTCCGGCTCGCCTGGCAATTTTTACCGCCTGCCATAACTGCCGCGAGGTAAGCCCCTCAGAAACCTTGTGAAATTTTACCTTATCCCAGTGCAAATATTTTTCATTAATCTCCCGGACAACCTGTTGCACACCAGAGGCCATCAGTTTCAAAAGGGTTTCCGGGGCGCTCCCACCTTCGGAAAACAAATCATTCAAACCGGGGGGCGGTTCGGGAATACGCATGGGTCACCCCAACTATAAATTTCTCCTTATTTTTATACTTGGGCCGGCCTCAAGTCAAATTAACTATAAAATAAAAGTAAAATTTATACTTAATTTATAGTTCCGTAAAGCAATTCGAATTATTGACTTGCGTCAAAAAAATCCATTCAAATCATAACAATCCAAAGAAAACCACGCCGTTGGCATCAGTCTCCTGCCTAGACCCCCGCCTGCGCGGGGGTGACGTTCTGGGTTGGCATCGCACTGAGAATGAAGAAGGGGCTGGAGGGAAAAACAGAAGACCGCCAACCCCGCCACCGCCATTCAACCCCACGGGGCCGTGGCGGTCTTCCAATCCGGCGACTTGTTGGCTTCAGAAAATCATCCCCCTGAAAAACAAACCCCGGACTTTTGATCCAAGTAGGACTTACGCAGTTGCCTTGTGAGGGCCTATCCAGGGATGAGCCCTGAACGCCCTGACAGCTTCCTGAAAAATCTTGGCCTTGGTGGCGCCCCAGTTGTACCCGGTCCTGAAACAAAAGC
>Ga0169931_10002836_pt1 | contig 27989 bp, 24 predicted proteins | sample Kivu_15m_20L_FD_129675 | JGI IMG/M metagenome (GOLD analysis project Ga0169931, IMG submission 129675) | Freshwater microbial communities from Lake Kivu, Western Province, Rwanda to study Microbial Dark Matter (Phase II) - Kivu_15m_20L... | ecosystem: Environmental > Aquatic > Freshwater > Lake...
GGTGCAAAAGGTGCCCGCATTCAAAGTAAAAATGAAACTATTGCCACTGTTGCTTGCCCACCTGAAACAGAAAGAATTGATCCAACAGGAGTTGGAGATTCATTTAGAGCTGGCTATGTTGCTGCTCATTCATGGGGATTAAGTCCAGAGCGTTGTGCACAAGTTGGTTCCATGTTGGCAACTTATGTAATTGAAACTGTAGGAACCCAAGAATTCTCTTTTACCAATGAAGAATTTGTTAATCGATTTAAAGACTTTTATGGCGAAGTTGCAGCTGGCGAAATAAAAAAACATTTAGTTAAGTAGAAATTTATGCCCACACCGCTTGATAACTCGGTTTGGGATTTTCCTTCTCCTGAACAAATGCCTAAAGATGATTTAGTTTCCTTAGGGGCAGATTTAAAACCTGAAACCTTAATCGACTCATATAAAAATGGTATTTTTCCCATGCATATTCAAATAGAAAATAAACGAGAAATCGGTTGGTGGTCACCCCAACAAAGAGGGATTTTGCCTTTAAACAAAATAAATATTTCTAGTTCATTGAAGAAATCTATGAAGAAATATTTTGTGACTTTTGATCAAGACTTTGACTCAGTAATTGATGGTTGTGGTGATGATAAAAGACCCAAAGGATGGATTAATAAAGACATAAAAACTGCTTATAAAAAGTTGTTTGAATTAGGTTATGTTCATTCAGTTGAAGTGTGGAATAAAAAAGATGAACTCGTAGGTGGGCTTTATGGAGTAGAAGTAAATGGTTTATTTGCTGGAGAATCTATGTTTCATACTCAAACTGATGCCTCCAAAACAGCTTTGGTCTATTTAGTTGAAAAACTAAGTCAAGCTGGGGGAGAGCGAATTTTTGATGCGCAATGGCAAACCCCTCATTTAAAATCTATGGGTGTAGTAAAAATAAGCAGAACAAAATACATATCACTTCTTCCAGAAGTGATGAATACTAAACCTGCGTTTTAAGCTCTTTAATAGTTTCTAGTAGAGCTAGTGCAAAATTCTTAATATCTTGACTGCTGGTATCAAATGATAGAGATATTCTGATATTTATTTGGTTTTCAAATCCCATAGCAGCAAGTACATGTGATGGTTTGACTTGATCAGGAGTGCAAGAAGATCCACTAGAAATTGCAAATCCTCTTTTACTTAGATAACTTACTAATGCTTCGCCATCAATATCTTTTATCACCATTGATAAAACATGAGGGAGTCTGGCAACAGGATCTCCTAGTAATGAAATATTAAGATGGCTTGAAAGTAATTGTCTTAATTCATTAATTAGCAATCCAAGTGATTTAGCAGTTTCTGACCTATTCATGGTTACTGCCTCAAAACTAGCTCCGATTGCTACAGCATGAGGAATTGAAATATTGGTTGAAAACTTGTGATTTTCTCGACCATCATCTAATAAAACAGATTTGAAACGAATATTTCTTCTTACGACTAAAACATCAAGTCCAATTGGAGCACCCCAGGTGGCAGGTTTTAGTAACAAAACATCCCAATCTGAACCTAAATTAACTAAACCTGCTGTCATGGTGGCATCAACAAATAATAGAATATTTAATTCCTGACATTTTTTATATATCTGATTAATAGGCTGTTGTGTGCCCACTTCATGATTAAAAGACTGAAGTACTGCTAGTTCAGGTTTTTCTTTTTCTAAAATATTTACATATTGTTCTTGGTTGACTCGACCTAGATTATCAACAGGTATTTCAAAAGCTTGAGTAGTTTTAAGTTTTTCAATTATGGCCTTTTGTTCAACACCTGAATAAACAACTTTTTTATTTGTTAAGGCATTTACTAAACCACTTATTGTTAAATCAATCCCTGCATTTCCTGATGGAATAAATGAAACTTCATCAGCGTTAACTTTTAAGCGCGCAGCAATAGATGCCCTAGCACTATCTAATAAAATTCGAGCTGATCTTGATTCGTGGTAGAGCTTGGTGGGGTCTAAAAAGGCGTAATCAGGTAGCGAAGATAAGGCTTTTTTACTAGCAGGATGAATTGGGTGCGCAGATAATGTATCAAAATTGTGCGCATGTGCATTTGTGCTGCTCGACATGTGGTTAACGTTACTTGCCCTAGTTTTCCCCATAAAGCCTTGAGTGCACTAAGTTTGCATATATACAGTACAAATCGCTAAGGAGAACAGGCTTTCGTGGGCAAAATGCGTGCCGGCTTATTTCTTGTTCCAGTTTTTTTGATTACTGCTTGTTCAAAAGCATCCCAAGATGAGGCGCTGAGAATTGGATTCCCAGAACCTGTAACCCAAGAAGGCGTTTTAATTCTCAATCTTTGGCAAGGCACATGGATTGTGGCTATTGGAGTCGCAGCTTTAGTTTTAGGTTTATTGTTTGCAGCAATTATTCTTTATCGTCGTCGTAGCGATGCCGAAGTTCCAAAGCAAACTCGTTACAACATTCCTTTGGAAATTTTGTACACGATTGTTCCGCTAGTAATTGTTTTAGGATTATTTTATTTTACAGCTCGTGATCAAAGTACACTTATCAAATTAAGTGGTGAACAAAAACACACAGTTAGCGTTGTTGGGTTTCGATGGTCATGGGCATTTAACTATTTGGAAGGCGGAGCTTACGAAATAGGCACGCCAGCTCTTCCGCCAACACTTTATTTGCCAGTTGATGAAAAAGTTAAATTTGAATTAACTTCACCAGATGTAATACATTCTTTTTGGATTCCTGCATTTTTAATGAAGATGGATGTTGTTCCGGGTAGATTAAATGCCTTTGAATTAACCCCAACTAAAACTGGTGAATTTGTTGGTAAATGCGCCGAGCTTTGTGGAGTTGATCACTCCCGCATGTTATTTAATGTCAAGGTGGTCTCACGCTCAGAATTTGACCAACACATTCAAGATTTGAAGGCTGCTGGTCAAGAAGGGGTGCTTGATTCAGAAAGAATTTCCACAAGGGGAAATACAGATTGCTTAGGTAACCCAGAACTAGCAGGATGTAAGTAGAGGAGATTTGAGATGACACTTTTAGAAGACAGACCAACTCAATCCTCGCACGCTAATTCCGAAAAAGAAAACACAATGGGAAGAACCATTGTTAAGTGGATGACTTCAACTGATCCAAAAGTTATTGGCAATCTTTACCTGATCACTTCTTTTATTTTCTTTATCTTGGCAGGTGCCATGGCTATGGTAATTAGAGCAGAATTAGCACGACCAGGTTTACAACTTGTATCAAATGAGCAATATAACCAAATGTTTACTATGCACGGAACAATTATGTTGTTTCTTTTTGCCACACCTTTGTTTGTTGGTTTTGCTAACGCCATCATGCCCTTACAAATTGGAGCACCTGATGTTTCGTTTCCAAAATTAAATCTTGTTGGTTACTACCTGTTTTTGTTTGGTGGACTTACTGTGGTGGGCGGATTTTTAACACCAGATGGCGCGGCAAGTTTTGGCTGGTTTGCCTACGCACCACTTTCCAATGCTGTTAACTCACCAACAATTGGTGCAGATCTTTGGATCATTGGTCTTGCTATAAGTGGTTTGGGCACAATTCTTGGTTCAGTAAATTTTGTGACCACAATTTTGACAATGCGAGCTCCAGGAATGGTTATGTTTAGGGTGCCAATATTTACTTGGACAATTTTGTTAACAAGTGTTTTGGTCTTAATGGCGTTTCCTGTTCTTGCTGCTTCTTTGATTGTTTTGCAGGTAGATAGAACATTTAATTCCCAAGTTTTTGAAGCGGCCAACGGTGGAGCTATTTTATGGCAACATCTATTCTGGTTCTTTGGTCATCCAGAGGTTTACATCATTGCCTTACCATTTTTTGGAATCATTAGTGAAGTAATTCCAGTCTTTAGTCGTAAACCAGTTTTTGGTTACAAAGGATTAGTTTTTGCAACAATCGCAATTGCAGGATTATCTGTGGCAGTTTGGGCACATCATATGTATGTCACGGGTGCGGTCTCCTTACCGTTTTTTGCACTAACCACCATGCTTATTGCAGTTCCAACTGGGGTGAAGTTCTTTAACTGGATTGGCACGATGTGGAGAGGATCACTTTCTTTTGAAACCCCAATGTTATTTACCATTGGATTTTTAGTCACATTCTTAATCGGTGGTTTAACAGGAGTTATGTTGGCAATGCCACCAATTGATTTTCATGTTTCAGATTCTTATTTCGTGGTAGCACATTTTCATTACACAGTATTTGGCACAGTAGTTTTTGCCATGTTTGCTGGCTTTTATTTCTGGTGGCCAAAATTTACCGGCAGAATGCTAGATGATTCTCTAGGTAAAATTCATTTCTGGGCTGTGTTCGTAGGTTTCCAAGTTACATTTTTAATTCAGCACTGGTTAGGTATTAAAGGTATGCCAAGGCGCTATGCCGATTATTTAGCAAGTGATGGTTTTACATTTGGAAACACGGTTTCTTCAATAGGTTCATTCTTACTGGGTGCATCTACTTTGGTGTTTATGTGGAATGTTTACAAAACTTGGAGAAGTGCTCCATTAGTTAAAGTAAATGACCCTTGGGGTTGGGGAATGAGTTTGGAATGGGCCACAAGTTGTCCTCCACCAAGACATAACTTCACCAGTTTGCCTCGAATTAGATCAGAGCGACCAGCATTTGATCAAGCCCACCCAGAATTAGCTGATGTGGATGCACCGGTTCGACAAAATATTTTGGATGACACCATTGGTGGGCCAACGTTAGGGAAACGAAATTAAATGTTAATAGGTGGTTTTCTATTTTTCTTTGGTGGAGTTTTCTATATCATTACGGGTGCAATTTATTACGCAGTCTCCAGAGAACCTGTTGGCACAACTGCTTTAATTTTGACTGCTGGTTTAGCAGAGTTGATAGCTTTCTTTTTACTTTTCACCCAAAATCGTTTGGGTTATCAACCAGAAGATAATTCAGAAGCTAACCAAAATGAAGCCCCAGCTGATTACGGCTTTTTCTCACCTCACTCATGGTGGCCCATGATCGTGGCCGCAGGCACAGCAATCACCTTTTTAGGACTTGTTTTTGCGGTGTGGATTTTCTTGCTCGGAATTGGGTTAGTGCTCTTTTCTGTGTGGGGTTGGTTATTTGAATACTGGAAATTTGAAAGAGTAGAGCCAATCCGTCATTAATGATTATGTCTTCTGCATAATGGGGTTATGAAAGCACAGAAATCAAGTGATGATGTAACACGCATCTCACCTTTTGCTGACTTCTTTAAACAAGAAACCTCAGGAAGTATTTTAATCCTGATTGCATCAGTTTTAGGACTACTTGCAGCTAACTCAATTTTTAGTGATCTTTATTTCACGTTTCTGAGCACCGAAATTTCAATCAAATTATCAGGTTTTGAATTCTCACTTGATATTCAACATGTGATTAATGATGGTTTAATGACCATATTTTTCTTTCTGGTGGGCCTGGAAATAAAAAGAGAGTTAACCTCAGGTCATTTAGCATCTTTCAAAAAAGCCATTGTGCCTTTTTTAGCAGCAATCGGTGGAATGATTGTACCTGCTTTTATATTCTTATTAATTACTGATTTTGAATCCTCTAAAGGTTGGGCAATCCCAATTGCCACAGATATAGCTTTAGCAGTTGCAGTTTTGGGATATTTTGGTGCCAAGCAATCAGGTTTTTTGAGACCATTTCTATTAGGCCTAGCAGTAATTGATGATATCGGAGCAATCTTAATAATTGCTTTTCTTTTCTCTCAAGGATTTGCCCTTAACTGGTTTATTTTTTCTATAGTGATGTTAACACTAGTTTTAATAAGTAAATATTTTGGAATCAAAGGCACATTTATTTACATTGTTTTTGGGATAGGGCTTTGGTTAGGGCTCTATAATTCTGGTATTCACCCAACCCTAGCTGGAGTAATTCTTGGTTTAATAGCTCCGGTGACACCATTTATCAATAAAGAATTTATTGACTTGGAAGAATTAAAGAATATTTCTAGTGCTGAAAATGTTAAGAAGACTAAGGAAATTGCCAGAAATTCTGTTTCTGTTGTGGAATGGCTGGAATATGTTATCCATCCATGGAGTGCATTCCTAGTTGTTCCAATTTTTGCTTTTGCTAATACGGGTGTTGTGATAAATGCCAGTGCCTTACAAAACATTTTTGAATCAAAGATTGCCTGGGGCATAATGGTAGGACTTGTTTTGGGTAAACCCTTAGGAGTTTTGTTTTTCACCTACGCCACAAAATATTCCAAGATAGGTCAAATCCCTGTTCAAATTAAGTGGACCCAAATTCTGGGGGTAGGAAATGCTGCTGGAATTGGTTTTACAGTGGCAATATTTATTGCCAAACTTGCCTTTGAAGACCGAGTCTTACAAGACCTAGCAATTTTGAGTGTTCTGATCGCCTCGGTTGTCAGTGCCTTAATTGCGGTCATCGTTTTGAAATTGGGGCCAAAAAATGGGGTAAAAGCCACCAGTTAGCCTACTTTCCTCACAAAGGCTCGAAAAATAGTTAAAAAATATGTCCAAATATCTTTCATTTGTTCACAATCATGGAGTAAAAAAGACCATTAAGGAACAAGTCCGGGATTTATTCCAGCCCTGATTTGTTAATTATTGGGAGGGTAAGTGGCACGAGAATCAGTTCAAGGAACAAGCTATAAAAAAGTTGCCGTTGACTATTTTGAAAAGCGTAGCCTGAAACGTCACGCTGGTTCATGGGGTCTGTGGGGGCTTGGTGTCGCCGCAGTTATCTCAGGACATTTTTCAGGATGGAATTTAGGTATCGCTCAAGCTGGTTGGGGCGGAATGCTTATCGCAACAATCATTATCGGCGCCATGTTTTTGTTCATGGTGCTTAGTATCAGCGAAATGGCAGCAGCGTTACCTCACACTGGTGGGGCGTATTCATTTGCAAGAACCGCAATGGGTCCTTGGGGTGGATACGTAACTGGATTTGCAGAAACCATTGAATACGTAGTAACAACTGCAGTGGTTGGTGTATTTACTGGTTTATATGCTGATGCAATCTTTAATGATTTGTTTGGAGTCAGCCTTCCACTTTGGGCTTGGGTAGGTATTTTCTACTTAGTCTTCTTAGCAATCAATGGTGCTGGAGTTAGTTCCTCTTTCACTTTTGCATTATGGATGGCAATATTTTCTCTAATGGTAATTGGGTTTTTTGTTATCGTCGCACTTATTGGTGGCAATTTCTCACTAAGCAATTTGTTTGATATTGCACCAGAAGCTGGCGGATCAACCTTCTTGCCCTTTGGAGTAGTTAGCATCGCGCTTGCTTTTCCATTTGCTATTTGGTTTTTCTTAGGTATTGAAGAATTACCATTAGCTGCAGAAGAAACTCATGCTCCACAAGCAGCTATTCCAGTTGGTGCATTCAGAGGAATGATGACATTAGTTGCATCAGCTCTGATTATCTTCGTACTTAATCCAGGTGTTTTGGGTGCAAGTGCGATTTCAAAGAGTGGTGAACCGTTGCTAGATGGATTGCGTCAAGTATTTCCAAATCAAGCAATTGCACCGTTGTTGTCTCTTTTCGCATTAGCAGGATTGATGGCATCATTCCAAGGAATTATGTTTGCCGCTGGAAGAAATGTTTATTCACTTTCACGCGCAGGATATTATCCAAATTGGCTAAGTGTCACAACTGCTGGAAGAAAAACACCTCTGGTGGCATTAGTTGCCGGATCAGTAGTTGGATATTCCTTAGTCGTATTCCTACCAATTCTTACCGGTAGAGACGGAGTGGTCTTAGCTGGTTCACTTTTGAGTATGGCTGTGTTTGGTGCGGTAATTTCTTACGCACTACAGATGGTTTCTTATTTGTTACTTAAAACAAATCTGCCAAACATCAAACGTCCATACTTAAGTCCAGTTGGATCATGGGGTGCAGCACTTGCCATGATTATTTGGATTGTGGTGTTAATAATTTTGTTCCTTAGCCCAGATTATAGTGAACCTGTTATTTGGTTAGCAGGAGCATTTTTGATCGGCATCCTCTATTTTGGACTCTATACGAGAAATCGTTTAGTGCTTTCTCCAGAAGAAGAGTTTGCAAACTCCCATAAAAAATAATTTGGGAAAATAATTAAAGGGCACCTGTGAAGGTGCCCTTTAATTTATCTAGGCGTTAAACTACTAGGCTTTGTTTATGTCGACACCTTCACCTGGATATGCCGTAACACTTCGTGTTGAACTTCCCGCCACCGCAGATTCCACAGGTGGCCTCACAGCAGCAGTATCATCTGCTGGGGCAGCTTTGACTGCACTGGATGTTGTTGAATCAACACATAACTCAATTGTGGTCGACGTTACTTGTAATGCCACAGATGAAGAGCATGCCAAAAGAATTACTGAAAGTATTACCAAACTCGCAGGGGCCAAAGTTAAGAAGGTTTCTGATAGAACTTTCTTAATTCACTTAGGTGGCAAATTACAAGTTAACTCTAAAGTTCCTTTAAAAACTCGTGATGATTTATCTCGCGCTTACACACCAGGTGTGGCAAGAATTGCTCAAGCCATTGCCGATGATCCAAGTAATTTAAGAAGATTAACAATTAAAAGAAACACTGTCGCTGTGGTTACAGATGGCTCAGCAGTGCTTGGTTTAGGAAACCTAGGAGCAGCTGCAGCTTTGCCTGTGATGGAAGGAAAAGCTGCCTTATTCAAAAGATTTGCCGACATTGATGCTTGGCCAGTTTGTATTGATTCCCAGGACGTGTATGAAATTGTTAGAACGGTGCAATTAATTGCACCTGTTTATGGCGGAATTAATTTGGAAGATATCTCAGCCCCGAGATGCTTTGAAGTTGAAGAAAGACTCAGAGATTTACTTGATATCCCAGTTTTTCATGATGATCAACATGGCACAGCAATTGTGGTTTTAGCCGCCCTTACTAACGCTTTAAGAGTGGTGGACAAAAAGATTGAGTCCATAAAAGTCGTTATGACAGGTGCGGGTGCTGCTGGTACAGCCATTGCCAGGCTATTAGTTCGCTCTGGCTTAAAAGACCTAATTGTTTTCAATCATTCCGGAGCTATTCATAAGGGAGCTAGTACTGCTAGAGACTCCAAATGGTTAGTTGAAAACACCAACAAAAACAGTTTCACAGGTTCAATAGGTGATGCTTTAAAGGGTGCAGATGTATTCATAGGAGTTAGTGCTCCTGACATTTTGACTGAAGCTGACATAAAACAGATGGCACCTAAATCAATTGTGTTTGCTTTAGCAAATCCAGATCCTGAGATTGACCCGGTAATTGCCCGAAAATATGCCAGTGTGGTGGCAACTGGTCGAAGTGATTATCCAAACCAAATAAATAACGTTTTAGCGTTTCCTGGAATCTTCAGGGGACTGCTTGATGCACAAGCAAAAAATGTCACAGATGAAGTCTTAGTAGCAGCAGCTAAAGCAATTGCTGATCGAGTAAGCAGTGATCAATTAAATGCCTCATTTATTGTGCCTAGTGTTTTTGATCCTGCAGTAACACCTGCTGTTGCCCAAGCAGTTAGAGCCACCTTAGGTAAGTAAGGGCTTTAAACCACTTTTGGTTGAGGGTTTCCTGATTCAGTAATTGCACGCCTAATGTTTACCCTCAAAAGCAATAGCCCGCCAATAACGAAGAATGCAATTATCAATAACACACTTTGCCTATAAGAACCTGTTAATCCAAAAGCAACACCAAAAGCAAAAGTTCCCAACCAACTTGTGCCACGTTCACTTATCTCGTAAAAGGAAAAGTATTGCGCTTCTTGCGACCTAGGTATTACTTGGGAATATAAAGACCTAGATAAGGCTTGGCTGCCACCTAAGACAAATCCAATTCCTGCAGCGATTGCTAGGTAAGGATTTTGTTGACCAGCAGGTAATGCATAAGTAATTATCACCATGAAAGTCCAAATCAAAAGTGTTAACAAAATAACTTTCTTAGCACCAATTTTGTCAGAAAGTTTTGCCAACAAAAGAGCACCAATAAGTGCAGTCACTTGCACGATAAGTATTGCAATTACCAGTGAGATTTCTGCTAGTTTTAATTCAAGAATTGCATATGTTCCAGAAATAGCAATTACAGTTTGAATTCCATCGTTGTAAAACAAATATGCAATTAAGAACTTTAGTGTTTCGGGATACTTTCTCACATCTTTTATAGTGGTTTTTAATTCTTTAAAGCCAACAGTTAAGGCTTCAGATCCAACTGTTCCCACAGGTCTATTGAGGGTTCTTAAACCTCTAACAGTGACGATGGTGAAAAGTGCCCACCAAATACCTGCAGACATCATAGAAATTCGCACTGCTTCAGCTTGTGTCACACCAAAAGATTCATAACCTGCATACAAAATTAAGTTCAGGATAAGCAATAAGCCTCCACCGGCATAACCAGATGCCCAACCTCTTGATGAAACAGCATCTCTTTTATCAGGCGAGGCTAAATCGGGGATATAAGAATTCGCAACAACTAGAGCTGCACCAAAAGAAATATTTGCCACGATTAATAGGAATGCACCTAATGCAAATCTGCCATCTTTAACAAAATACAAACAAATTGTGGAAATAGAACCGATGTAAGCAAATACTGCGAGCAAACCATTTCTACTTTTTATTCGATCAGCAATACCACCAACAATTGGTAATAAAAAGACTTGCATGAAAACTGAAAATGAAATTGCATATGGATACAAAGATCCTGGTCTCATTTCAAAACCCCATAGCGAAATCAAACCTGATGCATCTGCACTATTTTCAGCAATAGAAGTTAAATATGGACCAATAAAGAGACTTATTACAGTTGTGGAAAATGCAGAATTAGCCCAGTCATACAAATACCAACTGCGTCTTATACTCTTTTTTGTTAAGTATCCAGTATCCAAATCAACTCCTATCGAACATAAACTTTAGACTTATCGCTAAATCCGGTAAATTTATTTTTACTTGTTATGCCTGGCAGCTTCTCAACTTTTAGTGTGCCATCAGAATTTAATTGCAGAGCAAGTAACCCAACTAAATTTTCTCCAGGGACTAATACGTAACCCTTTTTAGGTTTATTTGGGTCAAATGTTGAACCGTCTGCATTTTTGTATGAAAATTCAACTAATTCAATAACTTGAGGTTGATCTGAAGTTGTAATTGATTTTGGATCTATGTTTCCCACGCTCATAAATTGGCATGGACAACCTTCCCAGTCACCAATACTGTAAATAAAAGCGTTTTCATCTACCGCATCTGGTGCTATAGCAAGATGTGTGTCCCAATATCCGCGAGCTACTTTTCCCTGATTGTCATAACTTGCTGTTTGGTCACCTTTGCCTCTATAGCCATCAGAGTCTTTTTCAAACCAATTTCCTTGAATAGTTGAATCTACATCCCAATTTATTTTTCCATCAAAAGGCGCTTTTGCTCTCAAGGATTTTGTTTCAAGTTGACTTTTAATGTCAGCTGGAAAATAATCAAATGGATTGGCTGTAAATGGCTTCCATTGCTCAGCTAAGTCATATGAAGCAGGATTTGCAAAAGTCAATTTCACTGTTTGATCAAATGTTGAAAAGTCATATCCTGGGGACTGCGAATCATCAGCTATAGTCTGACCCGCTTTGACCTGAGCACCCTTTTCAATTCCTGGAGCTAATTCTCCAATGTGAATAAATACTGAATACAAATCACATGAATGTTCAATCACAACTCTAAAATCTGGGTAAGGATAATTATTAGTCTTTTGAAAATCTTCGATGTTGACAATTTTTCCGTCTGCAGGAGTTGTTACTAGATAGCTACCTGTTTTCACAGATGTTTGACTATTTTCTGGATAAAAAATATAAATGTGGTCTACCGGAGTTATGTGTGTTCCCAACATTCCACCTAATGGATAGATGTGAGACATTTTTGAAATATCTCCAATACTTGCTGAATATTTATTTATTTTTGAATTTTGATCGCATTGTCCGTTGCTAACAATCTGTGCAAGTGTTGCACCTGCCATTGATTGTGCTTTTTGCTCTCCACCTTCAGGACGCCAAGCAAATTTGCCATCACCCATGAGTTGGCAAAGTAATTCTTTTCCATCTTCACCTTGTCCGCGATCACCTACTTTTTCACAAAGAAAACCTTCAGTTACACCACCTGCACTGTTTTGTCCGTCACCACCATTTAGGCCTCCGCCACAAGCTGTCATTAATAAAGAAAGAATTGCGATTGGCAAGATGTGTTTTTTCAATTGGTAGCTCCTCTGCAATTTGTGCCCCAAGTCTTACACCTGTTTGTTGGGTTTTAGATCTTGCAACGACTAATTCATACTTAATTATGGGTGAAGGTTTCCCTGGCCCCCGACACACCTGCAAAGCTCAGACACGCCGGGGTGAACTTCTGGTTAAGTTCTGATTAAGGCTTTGACCTGCGAAAACGTCACTTGCGTAACTCCTGAAACACCAATATCACAACTTGCGGTGCCCCGGTGATTGCAATTGTCAGATCAAAGTACTAATGTTGCACTACATCTTGTGGTGGAAACGGCGGAAACGTCCATTAGTTGGGGTTAAACCCAAGTTATCCACAGAAGATGAGCCCAAAAGACGAAGGCTACAAGCCAGTTATCCACAGGGCGAAAACTAGGGTTATCCACACCATATTTGATTGGAGTAAGGCATTGTTCTGTCCTTTTTGCCGTCACTCCGATTCAAGAGTTGTGGATTCAAGGGCAACAGATGATGGATCAGCTATTAGACGTCGTCGTCAATGCCCTGAGTGTGATCGAAGATTTACCACCATCGAAGTTGCAACATTAAGTGTTGTGAAAAGAAGTGGTGTGATTGAACCGTTTTCAAGAGCAAAAGTTGTTAATGGTTTAAGAAAAGCTTGCCAAGGAAGACCCGTCACAGATGATGACTTGGCATTGCTGGCACAAAAAGTAGAAGAAGCAGTACGCGCATCTGGTGCCGCAGCAGTTGATTCACATGAAGTTGGGTTAGCAACACTTTCTCCACTTCGTGAATTAGATGAAGTTGCCTATTTGCGTTTCGCAAGTGTGTATCGCTCTTACGAATCTTTAGAAGATTTTGAGGCAGAGATTTCACTACTTCGCACAGCTCGAGAACTCGGGGACGTTTCCGTCGCTATTGCCACCAACGGTGACAAAAGTGTCGAGGACGGCTCAGAGAAATAAGAGCAGTTAGAAAAATTCAAAACTAAAAGAAAAAGGAAAAATAAAATGACAGATATGATCAGCAGCGGCTTCAAACTAGGTCGCAAGCAAGCACGTGGATTAGCAATGCAACGCGTGTTCACCAAAGAAGGTGTTCATCCATACGACGACGTCAAATGGGAACGTCGCGACGTGGTGCAAAACAACTGGAAAACAGGTGAAGTTGTTTTTGAACAAAAAGGTGCTGAATTTCCTGACTTCTGGTCTGTCAACGCTTCAACCATTGTTACCACTAAATACTTTCGTGGTGCAGTAGGTGCTGATAATCGTGAATGGTCATTAAAACAATTAATAGATCGAGTAGTTCTTACCTACACCAAAGCAGGAAAAGCTGGTGGATATTTTGCAACTGAAGATGATGCAAAAGTATTTGAAGAAGAATTAACTTACATGTTGCTACACCAGGTGTTTTCTTTTAATTCACCAGTTTGGTTCAACGTTGGTACAAGTGCACCACAACAAGTAAGCGCATGCTTTATCTTGAGTGTGGAAGATTCAATTGATTCAATTCTTAACTGGTACAAAGAGGAAGGCGTAATTTTCAAAGGCGGATCAGGAGCTGGTGTAAATCTTTCCAGAATCCGTGGCTCACTTGAATTACTTTCTTCAGGTGGAACCGCATCTGGTCCAGTTTCATTCATGCGTGGTGCTGATGCATCTGCTGGAACAATCAAATCAGGTGGTGCAACCAGACGTGCAGCGAAAATGGTTGTGCTAGATATTGATCATCCAGATGTTGAAGAATTCATTGACACTAAAGCTCGCGAAGAAGACAAAATCAGAGCGCTGCGTGATGCAGGTTTTGATATGGATCTTGGTGGCAAAGACATCATTTCTGTTCAGTACCAAAACGCAAATAACTCAGTAAGAGTTTCTGATGAATTCATGAAAGCTTATGAAAACAATCAAGACTTCCAATTAACAGCGCGCGCTGATGGCCACGCAGTTAAGACAGTAAATGCTCGTTCCTTGTTCAGAAAACTTTCTGAAGCCGCTTGGGGTTGTGCTGATCCCGGTATTCAATACGACACCACAATCAATGACTGGCACACCAGTCCAGAAACCGGTCGTATCAATGCATCTAACCCATGTTCTGAATACATGCATCTTGATAACTCAAGTTGCAACCTTGCATCATTGAACTTAATGAAATTCTTGAAAGATGATGACACATTTGATGCTGACAAGTTCAAGGAAACTGTTGAATTTGTTATCACCGCTATGGAAATCTCAATCTCATTTGCAGATTTCCCAACACCAGCAATTGGTCAAACCACTAGAGATTTCCGCCAACTAGGAATTGGTTATGCAAACCTCGGTGCTTTGTTAATGGCACTTGGTCTTGCTTATGACTCAGATGCAGGAAGAGCTTTAGCTGGATCAATTACTTCACTAATGACTGGAACTTCTTACAAGAGAAGTGCTGAATTAGCAGCAGTAGTTGGACCCTACGTTGGTTATGCACGTAATGCTGATGCACACAAACGAGTAATTCGTAAACACGCTGCAGCAAACGAAGCAGTAAAAATTGATAGTGAATTGGATAGATCAGTTCATCAATTAGCTACACAAGTTTGGCAAGAAGCAATCAAACTTGGTGAAGTTAATGGTTACCGAAACGCACAAGCAAGCGTGTTGGCACCAACTGGAACCATTGGTTTGATGATGGATTGTGACACCACCGGTGTTGAACCAGATCTTGCTTTGGTGAAATTCAAGAAATTAGTTGGTGGGGGATCAATGCAAATTGTGAACCAAACAATTCCAAGAGCACTTCGTCGTCTTGGTTACACCCAAGAAACAGTTGAAGCAATTGTTGAATTCATTGCTGAAAACGGAAACGTAATTGATGCACCTGGTCTAAAACCAGAACATTATTCAGTATTTGATTGCGCAATGGGAGTTCGTTCCATTAGCCCAATGGGACACGTTCGAATGATGGCAGCAGCACAACCATTTCTATCTGGTGCAATTTCTAAAACAGTGAACATGCCATCAAGTGCAACTGTTGAAGAAGTTGAAGATGTTTACTACCAAGGTTGGAAATATGGTTTGAAAGCTTTGGCAATCTATCGCGATAATTGCAAAGTTGGACAACCTTTAAGTGATGCCAAGAGCAAAGAAGAATCATCTTCTACACCTCAAGGAATTAGTGCTCACCCAATTCGTCAACGCTTACCAAAATCACGCGCTGGAATAACAACATCATTCTCAGTAGCAGGAGCCGAAGGTTACATGACAACTTCTGCTTATGCAGATGGTCGTTTAGGTGAAGTGTTCTTGAAAATGAGCAAGCAAGGTTCAACTCTTGCTGGCATCATGGATGCATTTTCAATTGCTGTGTCAATTGGTTTGCAATACGGTGTACCACTAGAACAATACGTTAAAAAATTCACCAACATGAGATTTGAACCATCAGGAATGACCGATGACGAAGATATTCGTATCGCTCAATCTGTAATGGATTACATCTTCAGAAGATTAGCTCTTGATTACTTGCCAGAAGAACACAGAAGCGCATTGGGAATCTTCACTGCTGAAGAAAGAAAAAATGCAGTAAATGACTCCTATGGTTCACCTGCTGAAATCGAAGCTGTCACAACAGACTTTGTTCCGACAACAACCCTGCCAGTAGTTGAAAAAACAAACAGTGCAGCACCTGCCAGAAGTTCCATGGAAGTTTTGGAATCACTAACTGGTTTGAAATCTGATGCACCACTTTGTATGACTTGTGGTGTGAAGATGAGAATGGCTGGATCATGCTTTGTCTGTGAAGGATGCGGCAACACCAGCGGTTGTTCATAAAGAGTTAAAAAAATATTAAAGGCTGGGCAAGTTATTGCACAGCCTTTTTTAATGCTTAAAACTAGATGGCCACATTTTCTGCTGCCGAAAGAACTCTGGCAGCAAATATTCCTAATTTTCCATCTTCTAGCACTAGGTTGTAAATCAACTCATAGCTTTGAGACTTTGAAGTAATAGTTATGTTTTGAAATATGCCATCAGCATTTGTGGTGCAATTTCCGAATGTGTAACCAGAGTTATTAACCAGGAATGAGTATTGATCCAAGATTATTGCTTGAAAATCACCCGGGTTGATGTTTTTTCGAAATGAGTTAGAGGCGTAACCATAGGCTTTATCCCAGTTCTTTTGCTCAAAGGCTGTGATTTGAGAACTTATGTGATCTGTGACAGAGATTTTTTGTTCGTCATCGCATTTACCACTTGTGGTGGCTTGATTACTTGTCGAACTACTAGAGCAACCAACAAGTAACAAACTTGTAGTTAAGAACCCTGAAACTAAAAGTCTCGAAAAAGAAACTGTTTTCATGACGCAAGCCTAGGTGAAAAAACAGGTTTCTGCTCTGATGAGTAGAGCAAAAATGTTTCGACTAGGTTAGAACCCTATGGGTGCAATCGAGGTCAACGGCATTGCATACCGTCTTCCCACAGGTCGATTGTTATTTGATGATGTTTCTTTCCGAGTAGGCGAAGGCATCACCGCAGCCTTAGTGGGGGATAACGGTGCAGGAAAATCAACACTTTTCAAAATCATCACCGGAGTATTAACTGCAGATGAAGGATCAACTTCGGTATCAGGAGGTTTAGGTGTTATGCCACAGCTTTTAACAGGAGCTGCTAAAAAAGTTGAAGAAAATGACACAGCCCTTGCATCCCTGGGATTAAATGCCACAGTTGCAGATGCTTTAAAAGTTGTTTCACCAAAAAGAATTCAAGAAGCAATTAAACATGTTGAAGCTTGTGAATTGGCCATGATGGAAGATGAAAGTGAAGAAATTCAAATGAAATATGCCCACGCCTTAGCTGAATACGCTGATGCTGGGGGATATGACAACGAAATTTTGTGGGATGTGTGTTGCCAAGCAGCAGTTGGCATGGAATATGAAAAATGTAAATTTCGTGAACTAAAAACTCTTTCAGGTGGTCAGGCAAAAAGATTAATCTTGGAGGCACTGCTTCGAGGCCCTGATCAAGTTCTACTACTAGATGAGCCAGATAACTACCTTGATGTGCCAGCTAAGAATTGGTTAGAAGATCAATTAAAGGCTTCATCAAAAACGATTTTGTTAATTAGCCACGATAGAACTTTGTTAACAAGAGCTGCTGATTGAATAATCACTATTGAAGGTGGCACAGCTTGGGTGCACGGAAAAGGATTTGGCACGTTCTACGAAGCACGACAAGAGCGCCACGAAAGATTAGGTGAATTACTGAAACGTTGGGAAGACGAACACCAAAGACTAAAGGATCTAGTTCAGACTTTGCATATGCAAACCAAATCTTCACCCGCCATGGCGCCAAAGTATCGTGCGATGCAAACTAGGTTAAAAAGATTTGAAGAAGCGGGTGCTCCACAAGCACCTCCTCCACCACAAAGACTAAAAATGAAACTAAAAGGTGGAAGGACAGCTGTTAGAGCAATTGTTTGTAAAGATTTGCAATTAACAGATTTGACTAAACCATTTGATATGGAATTGTTCTACGGTGAGAGAGTTGCCTTTCTCGGGGGAAACGGAACAGGTAAATCACATTTCTTAAGACTTTTAGGTGGAGATGACACAGTTAGACACACAGGGGACTGGAAATTAGGTTCCAGAGTTGTTCCTGGTTGGTTTGCTCAAACTCATGATCATCCTGAGTGGAGTAGAAAGACGTTAACTGAAATTTTATGGGAAGAAAAATCTTTACAAATTGCAGCAGCAGTTGGAACTTTATCTAGATACGGTTTAGGGGCACATTCTGATCAGTTGTTCTTAACTCTTTCAGGAGGTCAACAAGCAAGGTTTCAAATCTGTTTACTAGAACTTTCCGGTGCAACTTTGCTACTTTTGGATGAACCTACAGATAACTTGGATATAACAAGTAGTGAAGCCCTGGAAGCAGCCCTTGACGTTTTTGATGGGACAGTTTTGACTGTTACACATGATAGGTGGTTTGTGCAGAACTTTGACCGTTTTTTCCTGCTTGATAAAGAAGGCAATGTTAAGGAAGTCCAAGAGCCTGTTTGGACCTAGGATAGAACACAGAAAAGAAGGTAAACATGCATAACAAAGGCGTTAGTGCACTAGAAGAAGTAAATGCTTACGTATTTAGAGCTGGTGAATTACTCAAACTTTCCAAAGATTTTATTGAAGCTTTTTCAACTTCAGAACGTGAATTAATTATTTCTATTCCTTTAAGAAGAGAATCTGGTGGAATTGATGTTCTAACTGGTTATAGAATTCAACATTCTTCAGCAAGAGGCCCAAGAAAAGGTGGTATCAGATATCACCAATCAGTTGATTTAGATGAAGTAAGAGCACTAGCAAGTCTTATGACTTGGAAGACTGCACTTGTTGATGTGCCATTTGGTGGCGGAAAAGGGGGAGTAACCATAGATCCCACCACATTAACTGTCAGAGAAAAAGAAGAAGTTACACGACGATGGACCAGAACAATGGTTAACATTCTTGGCCCTCATCGCGATGTGCCAGCACCAGACATGGGAACCGATGCTCAAACCATGGCTTGGATTATGGATGAGTATCAAAGAATTAACGGATTTTCTCCAGCTGTTGTTACTGGAAAACCACTTGGATTATTTGGTGCCCCTGGTCGAGAAGAAGCAACAGGAAGAGGTGTCATTGGCGTAGCACTTGGTGCATTAATGAAACAAAATAAGAAACCAGGTGACATCAGAGTTGCCATCCAAGGTTTTGGAAACGTTGGAGTTTACGCAGCATTAGCTGCTCAAGAAGCAGGCATGAAAGTTGTTGGTTTAGCTGATGTTAGTGGTGGCAAAATCAATGATAAAGGTTTCAATATTAAAGAAATAATTGGAAAACTTAAAAAAGTATCCGAAATTCCTGATGGTAAAGATGTAAGTGGTGAGGAAATCTTAACTATGGATTGTGATCTATTGATTCCAGCAGCACTAGGTGGGTTTATAAACGATTCAAATCATGAAAAAGTTCAAGCAAAAATTATTGTGGAGGGTGCAAATCAGCCCTTAACACTTTCAGCTGATGATTCCTTGCAAAAGCGTGGGGTAGTAGTTGTGCCAGATATTTTGGCTAATGCTGGTGGTGTGATGGGCTCATACTTTGAATGGACCCAAAATATTCAAGAATTTAGATGGCCTATCGAAAGATTTAGAGATGAACTTGATACTCGAATGAAAATTGCTTTTGATGCCACTTGGGATGCCTCACAAAAATATGGTTGTGATTTAAGAACAGCAGCATTTGTGGTTTCCGTGGAGAGAGTAGCCACAGCATTTAAACTTCGTGGAGATCTGCTCTAAGCATGTCAAAGAAGTTAGTCGTTCGCAATTTTAAAATGCTCAGCTACCTACCGCACAAAGAAATAATGAAATCAATTGAACTTTATGGAAATGATGTAGCACCAGCGGTGAGACAACATTTTGGAGTTAAAGAAAAGGTTTAAAGGGTTGCCAAAATTATGTCAATATCCTCTTTTGGCTGCAGTTCTTATTGGTTTGGGCGTTACTTCTTTGTCAATGTCTTCAAATTCCATTCAAGAGGTAAAAGGATTCATTTCAACATTGTCTAAAAAACAATGTGAAAAAATTGCATTAAAAGTGGTTCTCTGTTCAAGTGGTAATGAAGCTAAAGATTTAGCCCAAAAAGAATTAAGCTAACGAATTAGTCTTGCTTTTACTAGCAGCAAATACATTTCGCAACCTAGACAGAAGTTAAATACTGCATTCAAGAACGCTGCAGCCAACGCAAACGAAGTCGCTACAAAAAATAAGGTAGGACTTCCAATTGCTGCTCCTATTAGACCAACAGCACCAAAGATAAACCCAACCAACATCGCAAATTGTGGTGGCTTAACGTTTTCTAATTCACCAGTCTTTTTAAGTCTTGGTTTAACTAGCGTTTTGAAAATAAGACCATATGGACTTCTGTGGGGACCAAATATAGCACCAATTCCCCAAATAAGAGTTTGAGCAGCAAGAAGAAGTGGACTATTAAGAATGATCACAAATATTAAAACAACTAAAGTTATGGCAGCTCCAAATCTTGGACCTCTGGCATCAATTTGCATTTGTTTTCTCCATCTTTATCGTTGATATTTTTTCTAGGGTGTTTCTTATTTCGTTACTTTTAGGTGCTCCAATAATACGCCCTACTTCCAGGCCGTCTTCATTGAAGAAGAGAACTGTTGGGGAACTTTTAACATGAAGTCTTCGCGCTAGATCTATTTTTTCAACAGCATCAATTTCGTGGAATAAAATATCCTGATCGCTCTTTATCAATTCACTTATTTGTCTTTTAACTCCTGGGCAGATTGAGCAATATTGGGTTTTGAATTGCAATATTGTTGCCTTCTTGCCAATTTCAAAACCCAATTTCAGATCCGAGAACTGGACCTCATTTGAGTATTTGTTGGTGAGTTTTCCGCGAGTGAAATGAAGAAAGAATCCAAATGCAGAGGAGAGCCCAATTACTAAGAGGATGAGCAAAAATTGATTCATATTTCCATTATCTATCAACACGAGGTTATCTGCATATTTAGGTATGAAAATAAGTCAATAAATCGTTATTGCAAAGCTTTGGCAACTACTTTCCCCAAGTCGCTCGTTTGGTAATAGCCTCATAAAATTGGTTATACCCGTCACCTCAATTTTCAAATAGGAGAAGCGTTCAATGAAGCTCTATGACAACATAACTCAAGTTGTTGGAAACACCCCACTAGTAAAAATAAATCGAATTTTAGACGGCGCCAAAGCACAAGTTTATGCAAAATTAGAGTTTTACAATCCTTCTTCCACTGTTAAAGATCGAATTGGTATTGCCATGATTGATGATGCTGAAAAGTCTGGCAAATTAAAACCAGGTGGAACAATTGTTGAGGCAACCTCTGGAAATACAGGTGTGGCATTAGCCATGGTTGGTGCAGCAAGAGGTTACAAAGTTATTTTGACAATGCCAGATTCAGTTAGCAAGGAACGTAGAACCTTAATTAAGGCCTACGGTGCCCAACTTGTTCTCACACCTGGCGCTGAAGGTATGAAAGGTGCTGTTGCAAAAGCAGAAGAAATTGGCAGCAAAGAAGGTGCTGTTTTGGTTCGACAGTTTGCTAATCCTGCAAACCCAGCAATACATAGAAATACAACTGCACTAGAAATATGGAATGACACAGATGGAAAAGTTGCTGCAGTTGTAGCAGGCATTGGAACTGGTGGAACAATCACAGGTGTTGGTCAAGTTTTGAAAGAAAAAAATCCAAACATAAAAATATTTGCAGTTGAACCAGCTGCTTCACCAATTTTAAATGGTGGAACACCAGCAGGACACCCTTTGCAAGGAATTGGTCCAAACTTTGTGCCAGATATTTTAGATAAGAATGTTTACGATGAAGTGCTAGATGCACCAAATGAAGAGGCAATTAAATACGCTCGTCGAGCAGGAGCAGAAGAAGGAATTCTTGCCGGTATTTCTTCTGGAGCAGCACTGTGGGCAGTATCCCAAGTTGCAAAGAAACCAGAATTTGAAGGCAAAATTATTGTGGTAATCATTCCATCATTTGGGGAACGATACTTGTCCACAGTGCTTTATCAAGACTTAATGGAACAATGATTCGTTTCCGAGAAGACATAAACGCAGCACTAAAAAGAGATCCAGCTCCTAAGTCAAAATTAGAATTAGTTTTGGCATCGCCAGGTTTGCATGCTGTGTGGTTACACAGAATCACTCATTGGATTTGGAATAGAAAACTTTATTTAGTGGCTCGAATGATGTCGAACTATAACCGTTCCTTAACCGGAATTGAAATTCATCCAGGTGCACAAATTGGAAGAAGATTCTTCATTGATCACGGCATGGGTGTAGTAATTGGTGAAACAGCTGTAATTGGCGATGATGTGATGTTTTATCACGGAGTAACACTGGGTGGAAGAACTTTTAGTAAAGGCAAAAGACATCCCAGCATTGAAGATGGTGTGTTAGTTGGAGCGGGTGCAAAAATTTTGGGCAACATAACTATTGGTAAAAATGCAATTATTGGAGCAAATGCTGTTATCACAAAAAATGTGGCCCCTGACACAGTTGCTGTTGGTGCTGATCAGAAATTAATAACAAAAGCGGAATATGACTCATCTGAAAGCTGGATGATTTAAAAATTAGGAGTAGGATTCATTTATGAGAACTATGACTATGAATATTTCCTGGAAAGTGACCAGCACTTGGAAACAATCCTCTAAAAATACTCTGTGGTGTTTGCTAGGTTGCTCTATTGGTGACTTTGGAACAATTGCTTATTTTCAAATCAATCAAATTGCTTGGCCAGTAATGGCAATTATGGTGTTAGCCATAACTAATGGATTGATCACATCAATAATGTTAGAAACATTCATCTTATCTCGTCAAATGGCATTAAATTTAGCATTTAAGACCGCAATAGGAATGAGTTTAATTGCCATGATCTCAATGGAAGTGGCAATGAACGTGACCGATGTTTTGCTAACTGGGGGAGCAAAACTAACTTGGTGGGTTATTCCAATCATGTTGGTTGTTGGATTTTTAACCCCACTGCCATATAGCTATTGGCGCTTACAAGCTCTAAACAAGGCCTGTCATTAAAACTGCTTGAGCAGCATTTCTTCCAGGAATTCCACTTACTCCACCACCTCGTTTGGCACCTGCTCCGCAAATAAAAATGTTGGCAATGTCGGTTTCCACACCCCACTTGCCAATTTCATTCTCATTTTTAGCAAAAGGCCATTGCAATTCTCTTTGAAAAATATTTCCTCTAGGTAAAAACACAGACTCCTCAATATCTTGAGGAGTCTTGACCTCAATACAAGGATTACCATCAGTATCAATTGCAAGGCAGTCTTCTATTTTTTCACTAAAGAATGAATTCAATCCTTTAAGGTAAAGCTCTTTTACCTTTTGTCTTTTCTGGTCATAATCTAAATCAAATAGGGAAGCAGGGATATTCAACCCAAATAAAGTGATTGTTTGGTATCCCTTTGCCTTTAATTCTGGAGAAAGAATTGAATCATCAGTCAAGGTGTGACAATAAATTTCTGAAGGCAAAACTGCTGGTATTTTTCCTGATTTTGCTTCATTAAAGGAGGCATCTAATTCAGATAACTTCTCGTTAACATGCAAAGTTCCCCTGAAAGCAAGGCTTGGATCTTCACCTGATTTAAGTTTGGGCAATCTTGTTAACAACATGTTGATCTTTACTTGGCAGCCTTCAGTCTTTGATTCACTGGCTCTGCCTAAAACCTTGTTTAACACATCTGGTGCCATGTTGCTTAAGACAAATTTAGTGCTGACTTCGATTAATTTTCCATCTTTATCAAGATAGCTAACCAGGGCATTTTTGCCATCAGAAACAACTTTTGTGACTTTGCTATTGGTTCTAATAACTGCACCATGTTCCAATGCCTTTTGATGTAAAGCTTTACTTACTTGTCCCATGCCGCCTTGGGGAACTTTCCATTCACCGTTGCCATTGCCGATTAAGTGATAGAGAAAACATCTATTGCCTAGTAATTCTTGATCCCTTCCGTCTGTGAATGTGCCAATTAGAGCATCAGTTAAAACAACACCCTGAACAACATCATTTTTAAACAATTTTTCAATTGTTTGGGTAATTGGTGTTTTGAATAACCAGTTATAGGTTTCTTCATCAGTTGCAGCAATTACCTTGTTTTTTAATTCTGCTTGGCTAATTAAAGGCTCAAGAAGAGTTGGGGCAATGACTTGAGCTGCTTTTTCAATACGGGAGTAAAAATCACTCCAGGTGTTGAATTCATCAGGCGAACCTGTGACGGATTCAAAAGATTGTTTTGTTTTCTCACCCCAATTTCTTTCCACTAAAAGCCCTGTTTCTTTACCGTTTTGACTAACTGGGGTGTATGAACCAATTGTTCTAGAGATCAAATTAAGTTTTAAACCAAGTTCATCAATGATTTGTTGGGGAAGAAGCGAAACTAAATAAGAATAGCGGGAAAGATTGGCATCTAAACCTTTAAATGGTTTAACCGAGACTGCAGCACCACCGGTTTCAGATAAAGATTCTAGGACTAAAACTGATTTGTTGGCTTTAGCAAGATATGCAGCACTGGTTAAACCGTTGTGCCCACCACCCAGAATTACGCAATCAAAAGTTTCAACCATAAAGTCAAACTACTGTATTAACGCTCTGATTAAAGAAGGCTTGGAATTTTTTGTTCTTCTGCCAGATTAGCTTTTCTAAACCAGATTGTCACTGCTGTTGAGATGAGCACGATAAACAATGAGTAAAGAGCTGGCACTATCAGTACCAATCCAATTGTTGGATCTCCACTAAAGTTTAAGAGCACAATGGCAATACCTAATGGACCATTTTGAATACCAGTTTCAAGTGCAATGGTGCGAGCATTCATTGGATGCATTTTGAATCCACGAGTCAATAAATAAGCAATGATGATTCCAAACAAACCCAGACCAATTGCTACAACGTAAGTTTGCCAAGGAGTAGAGGAGAGTAATCCCCAATTTCTTGGTACCCAGGTTGAAAGTAAGAACAAGATAAAGAAAACACCTATTAGTCCACCCATCAACTCTAAAACTGCTCCAATATTGGCACTGTATTTTCTGATCAACATTCCTAATACAACTGGAATTAACAAAATAATTAAGGTCACAATGATGTTTCGAGGAGGAATTTGTTGAGCAATTCCACCTTCCGGTAAAAGTAAACCTAAATAAATATAAAGCGATAGCGGTGTCATTAAAATTGCCCACAAAGTTGAATTCGTAGTCATGATCACACTTAGTGCTAAATTACCTTTGGAAAAATAGGTAAAAATATTTGAAGTAGTTCCCGCTGGAACACTTCCCATAATCATTGCTCCAATTGCTACAGGAATTGCATATTCTTTAGGCAATTGAAATAGAAACGTAATGATGAAGAAAAATGCTAAAAGTGGCATGATTCCAAATTGGGTAGCCCAACCAATAATTAAACCCCAAGGACGAAGAAGCGCTTGGCGAAAATCTTTAGGGGTTAGACCAGCACCTAAACCAAACATGATCACAAACACCATGATCACTAGCAGTATTTCTTCAAATGGTGTTACAACATCTTGTTCTGAAACTTCAGCTTGTGCTGCAACTAATAGGGAACTAATTTTCATTAGGCACCTTTCTGGTTTTGGTGATTTAATCCGTTAAGTTCTGGTCTGCGCAGTTCTCGTCGAAGAATCTTTCCAATTGGACTCTTTGGTAATTCATTAACTATCACAACTGATTTAGGTAATTTGTATCTAGCTAAAGTTTTTTCGCAATGTGCGATTACTTGAGCCTGGGTGAGTGTTCCTGTTGTGGACACAATGTAGGCACAAACTCTTTCACCTGTGTTTTCATCTGGTAGGCCAATAACTCCAACTTCTTTTACTTCTGGAAGTTTGGCAATTTGTTCTTCAATTTCATTTGGATACACGTTGAATCCACTTACCAAGATGACATCTTTTTTGCGATCAACAATCTGGAAATAACCATCTTCATCCATTTGTGCAATGTCTCCGGTGTATAACCAGCCATCTTTTATAGTGGCAGAAGATTCTTTTGCGTTATTCCAATAACCAAGCATAATTTGTGGACCCTTGGCAATTAGTTCACCAGATTCACCCACATTAACTTCTTTGCCATTTTCATCCACAATTTGAATATCAGTTGATGGCATTGGAATACCGATGGATCCTGGTTTAGCGGTTCCGCCTAGTGGATTAAAAGTTAGAACTGGGGAAGATTCTGTTAAACCAAATCCTTCAACCAAAGGAGACTTGGTTACTTTTTCCCATTCAATTGCCACTGATTGGTGTAATGCCATACCACCAGCAACTGAGGCACTAAGACCAGTTGGTGGTGCATCTTGGAACCAGCGTTCTTTTAGTAGAGCGCTATATAACGTATTAACTCCTGATACCCAAGTAATTTTGTAATTTTCAAAAGCACGCTTTAGATTGCTTGGTGGTCTTGGGTTAGGAATAACAATATTTCTTCCACCCACATGATAAAAACCTAAAAGATTTACTGTGAAAGCAAATATGTGATACAGCGGAAGAGCTGTAATTATTGTTTCTTTACCAAGTCGAATAAACTTTTCCACCATTTGCATCATTTGCAAAGTATTTGTAACAAGATTCTTGTGGGAAAGCATTGCACCTTTAGATACCCCAGTGGTACCACCGGTGTATTGCAAAGCTGCTACAGAGTCAGATTTGATGTCTTTGGCATAGTCCAGAACTTGACTTCGTTTGGCATGAGAATGACCTTGGCTTAAGGCTTGACTTAATTTGGTGTGTTTGGTGGTTATTTTAGGTAAAGATCTATTCCAAACTTTTTGCACCATTCTGATAACTCCACCTACAACACCGGGGAAGAATTCAGAGATCTTTACAGTAATTACTGTTTCTATGCCCGTTTTTTGTAACACTTCAGGCAAACGATCAGCAAACATGTCAATTATCACTAATACTTTTGCTTGGGCATCTGAAAATTGGTGAATCATTTCAGAGGCGGTGTATAGGGGATTGGTGTTAACTAGAACGCAACCTGCTTTGATGATTCCAAATGAAACAATTGGGTAACTCAAACAGTTAGGCATTTGTACTGCCACACGTTCACCTTCAGTTAGACCTATTACTTCACGTAAATAAACAGCAAAGTCATCTGAAAGCTCATCTACTTGTTTAAAGGTTAAAGAACCATTCATGCCATTGGGCATGCATTGGGTGAAAGCAATGGAATTTGAGTATGCAGAGCTTGCTCTACGGATCAAATCAGGCAGATGCGAAATATCGGTTGATGCTAATTGTGGATTTACCCCTGTTGGGTATTTGGTCAACCAAGGTTGCTTTGTCATCTTTTCTCTTTCCCCAAAAGAAGGTTTTAGTCATCCTAGCCAGATATCAAGGGTCAATCTAGGTCAAGAGTGAGAAAATCGGCCCACCGTGGTTCATGCGATGCCTGTAGGGTTTGTCGCCGAATTCTTTAGCACAGCCTTATACATTTATCCCATGATTGAAATCTTGGACTTAATCGCGACTTTCGCCTTTGCCTTGGTTGGTGCTCGAATAGCAGCTGATCGCCAGATGGATTACGCCGGAATTTTATTGATTGCCACTGTTGCCTCATTAACAGGTGGAACACTTCGAAACTTGTTTTTAGGGGATCGACCAATCTGGGTTCAAGAGCCTTGGTACTTCCTATCAATCTTGCTAGCTGTTGGGATAACAATTGTACTTCGAAATAAAAAACCAGTTGGAAAAGTTGTCTTGTCATTAGACACTTTAGGTTTAGCAGTTGCAACAGTTTCTGGAGTTGAATACTCCCTTAATAATGGCGCTCCAAGTTATGCCGCTTTAATTTTGGGAGTTTTAACTGCTGTTGCTGGTGGATTAATTCGTGATGTGCTTTGTCGGGTAGAACCAATTTTGTTACATCGAGAAACAATTGGAACATCCTGCACATTAGGTGCACTTGTTTATGTCTTACTTGAACCATCGGGATTGCCAAATGGGGCATTAGCTTTAATTGCCGGATTAGTAATTGTTTTTGTGCGCTCGATTTCAATTAGGCAGGGCTGGAATCTTCCGAAAGTTATATAAGTTTAGTGTATTTGGTTAATAACGATCGAGTTTGCAACATTTATCCGGCTTATAGGGCGACTCTTCTCTTCACGGATATCGTAGATTGGTATTCCCACGACTGGCTAACCAAAGTACTGTCTAGTTATTGAATTCGGCTAAGTAGACTTATGGCGCAATGGGTGAA
>Ga0169931_10002837_pt1 | contig 27980 bp, 16 predicted proteins | sample Kivu_15m_20L_FD_129675 | JGI IMG/M metagenome (GOLD analysis project Ga0169931, IMG submission 129675) | Freshwater microbial communities from Lake Kivu, Western Province, Rwanda to study Microbial Dark Matter (Phase II) - Kivu_15m_20L... | ecosystem: Environmental > Aquatic > Freshwater > Lake...
ACAACCGGGGGGGGGGGGATTACCGGGGGGGAGAAGGGGGGGGGGGAAGGGGGGGTCGGGGGGGGGGAAGGGGGGATCTGGGGGGGGGGAGGGGGGGGCTCGGTGGCGCTGGAGGATATCCTGGTGGAGGTGGCATGGGGATGGCATCTCGTCCTCAACCTCCCGAGGTGATCGCTTCGCGACGGATCATCAACGCCAATTTCGAAGCCTTAATTCTCGCCTTGGCTGGCAACCTCGACCCTGAGAAGCAATCTGGCGGTTTGCTTGCAATTGCCAAAGAGGATTCAAAGAAGCGACTCACCGAGCTTCTCGAGGCAACTCGGACGGCGGCCGACGAAGTGAACAACAAGAACTATGATTCGCGAATGAAGTATTTGCAAATGCTTGAAAAGCAGGCGGAATCACTGAGCCAGTGGATTGCGCTTCATAAGCCTGAAGAACCCGAGGCGGATGCGGAAGGGGAGGCGGAAGATAAAGCAGCAGACCCCGCAGCCCCCAATCAACCTGACGTCGCGTCGAACTGATCTTTTCGCTTCTCCGGCCGCTTGATCGTCGACATCTCGGCAATCGCCAACTGGGTATTTCCGTAACGACGGTAATCCCAGACTGCGGCGGGCAATTGCTCGGTCGCAAACTTTTGATCCATTTCGCAGACCACGTAGCTTCCCGCGGGAGCTCGGAGTGAGATGATTTCGATCAGTCTGACAAGCTCCTCGAACCGCTTGCTCCAAAGCTCATAGGGTGGGCAGAAAAAGGCGATCCAGTGATTGCTGGCAGGATCCTTGATCCGCTCTGGAATCAACCGGAAGGCATCCCCGGTAACGATCTGCATCTGCCGTTCGATCCCGAGCTCCGCCGCGGACTTGCGAATGGTGCTGGTTGATGATCGCGAAAGATCGCAGCAGATTGCGGCGGACGCACCTCGGCTGATTCCCTCGATCGCTAAGATCCCGGTCCCCGCAAATAAGTCCCAAAGGAACGCTCCGCGGACGACATCCCCAAGGATGTTAAACAAATTCTCGCGAATGTTATCTTTCATCGGCCGCGTCATCAGGTCGCCATGGTAAACGACGCCGCGGCGGCGGAGCGTTCCACCGATAATGCGGAGCTTCGTCGGGCGGATGAATCGCTTTGCAGCCGGTTTCTGTTCTGTTTCCCGAGATCGACTGGCACGGGGAGATCGATTGGCACGGGGACTCGCGCCTGAGGCATCTTCTTCGTGTCCCTCCTGGGCTTCCAAGGAATCTTCGGCGAAGACATTCGTTTTTTTCCGCTGCATCACTTCTCCCCCGCCAATTTTCCAGGCAAACTCTTTGGAGTCCGCGGACGTACTGATCCCTGATCTTTATTCAACGTCATCCATTTCTCGCCCCACTGCAAGGGATGCAGCGGAGCGGTTATGCGGTTTCGACTCGCTTCCTCACGCTGCCATTGGTTTGACATGCTGGCCACTCCTCTCGATCGGGTCTCGAATCTCTCTCTGCGAATTCAAGCGGCCGGTCCTTGGCTGTGGGTTCTTTGGGTGGCCCTTGCGATGGGGCCAATTCGGCCAGTGCAGGGGCAAGATTCACAGCCCGATCCGAGCCAAATTCCGGCAAACAATCCAGCGTTTGATCTGAGCAAAGAGCAAGCCCGGTTCGAAGAGCTTGTCGGCGATTGGCGGAAAACCATGTCGCAGATGGTGCAAGCCGCTGTCTTGTTTCATAACTTGCCGGCCGATCAAGCCAATCCGCATCGCGATCAGTATCAGCAGCTTGAGTACACCGGACGCCAGCAATTTGATGCGATCTTCCAGCAAGCGATCAGGATGGTCGAAAATGCCCCGCGAGGAAGTATCGAAGCTGCTCAATTCCTTCTCCTGGCGGTCTATTACCGTTATGAGCATGACTGGTACGAAGGGACGGGAGAGGCCGTGGAAGTACTGCTTCGCGTCCAAGCGAAGGATCCGAAACTTGCCGAGATCGCGGGGGTCAGTTTTTATGCAACTGGGCAATTGGACCGGGCGACACCCCACTTGATCAAAGCGATTCAGTCCGGAGAGATGGACGATCTCAATCGCCTCCTTCTCGGTGAACTTGAACCCCTAAAGGTACTGGTCCAAAGGGAAGCTGAGTCGCGCCAGCAGGATGCGGAAAAAGATGACTCCCCTCGTGTCCTTCTCGAGACCACTCGCGGCCCAATCGTGATCGAGTTGTTTGAGGATCAGGCCCCGAATACCGTTGCGAACTTTATCGATCTAGTGGACCAGGGGTATTATGACGGATTGCCGTTTTACCAGGTCTTGAAGAGCCAAGTGGCGCTCGCTGGGGATGACGACAAGAACCATGCAGGGACGGCCCCATTTGTGATCGCCGATGAGGGGATCGGCGACGATGCACGCCCACTCCTTCGCGGCTCGCTGGCGATGGCAAAAATCCCGGATCCTCAAGGAAAGGATCGAACCTCTGTCCCCAATACTGCTAGCTCTCAGTTTTTTATCCCATTTCGCCCCATCCCTCGCGCACATCTGGAGTTTACGGTTTTCGGCCGCGTGATTGAGGGTATTGAGCATTTCTCATTTCTGACGCGGATCGATCCAAGCGAAAAAAAAGAGGAGAACGCTCCACCGGTCTCCCCCGATCGGATTCTTGTCGCCAAGGTCCTTCGGCGGCGCGATCATTCCTATCAGCCGCAGCGGATCGCCAAGTCTCCGATCCAAGCCGCGGCGGAGGCTTCGCTGCCATCAGCAGTCCCACCGGTGGAGGCCGCCCCAAACCCGGAGCCCCCAAGCCAAGCACCCCAATAAGTTGGTTGGTCATTGAAGCGGAGGCTCCAGCCCATTACTCTGGAAGGGAGCATATCAAGGCGCACGCCCATTTTTGTGACGGTATTTTATTCCCTAGAAACACTTTGTTCTCGTTCTCGCTGGAGCTTCTCAGTTATGACCTCCCAAAACCCAAGCCAGGTACCTATGGATCATGCGACTTCCCACCCTGTGCAGGATCGTAGCGCTTCACGTCGATCTTTTTTGAAGAACAGCGGGATGCTGCTCGCCGGAGGTGCGGTCGCGAGTCAACTGAGCGTTGCTCGCGGGGCGCATGCGTATGGCAGTGATACGATCAAATTGGGCTTGGTCGGATGCGGTGGACGTGGGACGGGTGCTGCGATTCAAGCGATGAATTCCAGTGGTGGCGAAGTAAAAATGGTTGCCATGGCCGACGCGTTTGAGGATCGCATTACGGGAGCTTTCCGCGCGATCAAGGGCGAGCACCCCAACAAGATCGCCGATGATGTGGGCCGGTTTACGGGCTTGGATTCCTACAAGGAATTGATGAACAGCGATGCGGATGTAGTGATCCTTGCAACCCCTCCCGGTTTTCGCCCGCTCCATTTCGAAGCGGCGGTCAATGCAGGCAAGCATGTCTTCATGGAAAAGCCTGTAGCGACCGACTCTCCGGGGGTCCGACGAGTGCTCGCGGCCAATGAGGTCGCCAAGCAGAAAGGACTCGCTGTTCAAGTCGGTCTGCAGCGTCATCATGAGTTTCGTTATAAGGAAACCGTCCAGCGGCTGCACGATGGATTTATCGGCGACTTCATCATGGCCCGCGCCTACTGGAACGGGGCTGGGGTGTGGATCAATCCAAGGCAACCCCAGCAATCCGAAACCGAGTATCAAGTGCGTAACTGGTATTACTTTAATTGGCTCTGCGGCGACCACATCGTCGAGCAGCACATCCACAACCTTGACGTGATCAATTGGGTCCTGCAGGACTATCCGGTCAAGGCTCAAGGACAGGGAGGACGGCAAGTTCGCACGGGCCCTGATACGGGCGAAATTTTCGACCACCATATGGTGGAATACACTTACGGCAACGGAGCAACGATGCTCAGCCAGTGCCGCCATATCAAAGGATGCTGGAGCGAAGTTGCAGAGTTCATCCATGGGACCAAAGGATGGTGCGATATCTCCGGGGCAAAGATTTATGACCTCAACGGAAAACTGGTTTGGCAGAGCGATGCCAAGGAGGTCAATGGCGGTGGCTGGCAGCAAGAGCATTACGATTTGTTTGCCGATCTCCGCGCCGGTCGGATCCCCAACGAGGGTGAATATGGTGCCAAGAGTACGCTCACGGCGATCATGGGGCGTTTGGCCACTTATGGCGGTAAGATTGTGAAATGGGATGACTGTCTGAACAGCGAGATTGCCCTCGCCGATTTCGACAACATCACTTCGCTCCAGTCGCCTCCGCCAGTCGTACCCGATGCGATGGGAAATTACCCAATTGCTGTGCCGGGCGAAACGAAGGTGGTATGAGCATGCTCGTGGGTTTCGGGGGGCGAGGAATCTCTTTCGGGAGCCAAGACGGTTCGTACTGATGGCGAAGAAGGAAACCTTGAAGGAACAGTTGCAGAAGGCCGCGAAACGTCGCGCCGCGCGTCAAGCGGCCGCTGCTCAAACCCCACTCCCCCCTTCCACGGCCGGATTGACGGCTGCCAGGATCATCGATCGAATCCTCGAGCGGGTTCTCGAAATAGACAAATCTCAATCGTCGCTGACCGACCGGCATTTGCTCGCAGCGCTTCGTTGTCTCAATCGCGGCTACCCATCTAGCGACCCGGTCGTCACCCTGCTGTACAATGAGCTGCAGGGAGTATGCCACGACACGGCGGTCTCCGCTCGAGTGCTGCGCGATGCGACGGAGCAATTGATCGAGACGATCAATGGCTTTGAAGGTAGGGTACAATCCTCGGCGCGGAGCGCGCTGACTTTTTTTCATTCGTTAGCGAACTAACGTTCTCTTTTCTTGCGATTCTGCATGCCTCGATCACGCGTTCAACCGATCTCGTGCCAGGAATTATTGCTGGGTCGTTTGGTCGGCTTGGAGACGGAATACGCGACTTTGGTGCAGGCCAGCAGTGGAGATGCACCGCTCCCTTCGCGTCGCGATGTGAATCGCGCGATTCTGAAGGAACTCATGCGACGCCTCCCCACGGCGCGTGGTCGCTACGATCACGACACTCTTTTTCTGGCCAGTGGTGGAGCCTTTTCGATTGAATCCTCGCCGACACAGTTGCATTTGCCAGCCGGTCTGATCGAGGGAGCCACCGCCGAAGTCAGCAGCCCGTCACAGTTGGTCCAGTGCCAGCGAGCTCAGGACCGGTTGCTTGCCGAATCCGCAGCACGCTGCGATCTGCCTGCGCGAATCCGCGTTATCAAAAATAGCTGCGACGCCAATGGGCATGTCTACGGATGCCAGGAAAACTATTCGGCGCCTGTGGCGAGCGGGGTATGGCTCTGGCTCTATCGCGGCATGCTCCTGCTGGTTCTGCCGCTCGCCCTGGTCTATTGGGTATGCTGCCTTTCGATCCTGGCAATTGAGTTGGGTGCCGTCCTCGTACTCCGTTCGCTGCATGTCCTCGGTGGGCAAACGAAAAGGCAAGAAACCTGCCCTGCCAGTGAGTCCTCCGCGCACCAGTCGCCCGGTGTGCCTCAGGGGCAGGGATTTTCGGGAGATTCTTCGGAGGAGACCTGGGACCTTCCTCTCCCCAAATCGCTCGTCGCATTCACCGCGGTCATGCTCCGCTGGATCAGTCTTCCAGCCGCGGGGATGCTCTACGTTACAGCGTGGATGATGGCCTTTCGTGCCCAGCGAAAGTACCTCACTTCCTTTCTTGTCTCGCGAGTGATCCTTACGGGTGCAGGGCATGTCGATCGGGATAACCGCTTTCGCCTTTCCAGCAAAGCGATGGCAATCGATGCCGTTGCAGGATTCGGTGGTTACTTTGGGGCGCATCCGATTTTTGTTTTCCATCATTGGCTCCAGCAACTCTGTGGACGATCGTTACTGAGCCGCCGTTCGATCGTTGAATTTTTTCATCGCCAGCAACGATTGCAGATCGGTCTGAGTGATTCCAACGTTTCCGATACGGCTGAATTCCTCAAAGTCGGTACGACTTCGCTCGTGCTGGATCTGATCGAGGCCGGAAGGGGCCGTGATCTGCCACGTTTGGTTAGGCCAATCGATGCTCTGCACCGGCTTGCTTCGGACTGGGACTTAGTAGCTCGTGTCAAAACCACGCAGGGTGAATTGTCCGGTCTTGAAATCCAGCGCGCGTATCTGCATGCATGTCAGGATTTTGTTCTCGCGCAGGACCTTCCGCTGGACCACGAAGCGTGGAATGTACTAGACCAGTGGAAACGGGCCCTGGAGGCCCTGACCATCTTCCGCTCTTCATCGATCGACCCTCGCCCCGCGCTTGGACATATCGATTGGCTGACCAAGAAATGGATCCTCGATCGTGTTTGTGATCAAGCCAAATCGACACAGGAAAGCTCATCAGCCTGCTGGGCCGCGCGGAAAAAGGTCGATATCCGCTATCATGAACTTGCAAATGACAGTTATTTCGCATTGCTCCGCGAACATTCGCCGGAGGTCAGTAGTGTGGATCCGGAAGGAATTGACCACGCGCTCCGAATGCCACCCCCCGGTTCCCCGGCGATGCGACGCGCCCAGTTCATTCGCGAATTTGCCGACGGTCCAGAGCCTCTGACCGTGGACTGGTCCCACGTCGTCATCGGTACAGGTCGAACGCGACGCGTCGTTTCGCTGAACTCATCTCGATGACCCTTCAGTCTGGCGTTGACGTCGTCATCAGATGAGCTAAGATTCGACAGGTTTGATGCCACTTCTGCGGCCATGGCGGAACTGGCAGACGCGCTAGGTTGAGGGCCTAGTGGTAGCAATACCGTGGAGGTTCGATTCCTCTTGGCCGCACTTTTTCAGCTCCCATTCAAGCCGTTTTGGCGCCAAATGGGCCTCTCAAGCTTGCGATTGAAAACGAAAAAAGCGAGTCCCGTAGGAACTCGCTTTTGATCTTTCCTGAATCAGACTCAAACCAATTCAGTCAATGGAAGGACACAAAACCAAGGGTGTTCTTCTTCCTTGTCATCGTCATCGTCGCCCGATGAAAAGGCAAGGTCCACCGCAGCAGCCGATTCGATACCTCTCTGGCTTGCATTCCCCTCACCGACTGAGGGTTGCCACAGCTGTTGAGCTGCCCGAGAGTTGAGGCGATTGACAACGATCAACGCATCGATCGGACTGAGATAACCGTCGTTATTTGTGTCAAAGAAACTGGTTCGTGCTGAGAGCCCCTGCCCTGCGGGTGGCAAAGCGATACTGCTGATCGCCGCGGGGCCATTCCGGTTGAGCCAATTTATGACGATCAGCGCGTCGAGCGGTGTCAACTCGTTATCTCCATTGACATCCGACGGCTCCACAAGATTGTGCATACTCTCCATGCGGATGGTCGCCAGCGTGCTTACCTCGAAATCCTCGGTAGCAAGCGGGAAGTCAACGTCATTGAGAATCGAAACTTCGTCGCTGAGAATCTCAATAACTTGATACTCCGATTCATCAACGACCGTCGTTTCAATCTTCTCATCACCGTCGAAGCTGCGGGCATCAGGGCTGTAGACCGGATTGTCAAAGCCGGTTCGAACGGTGATGGAATATCCTGTCGTCTCTTCGCTACTATCGCGTACCACGACATAATAAACCCCAGCCTCGAGCTCTGGCACTTCGATCAAGTCGTTGCTGCTGTATTCACCAACTTCATACGCGTTTCCATCAGCGTCATAGAGCGAGATCTGAAAATCGCCCAGTTCGACGCGGTATGGAGAACCCGATATCCAAGTGGCACTGGCAGTGGCTAGTTCAAACGTAAATACATCGACATCACTCGCACCTTCCAATTCGCCATCGATCCATGCATAACCCTCGCTGATGTCGAGGACTGTGGCGTCGGAGCTGATCTCGTCGGCATCGTCAGGTCTGGGGGTAACGTCGGGGAACGTCATCGGCAATGTATTCCAGGCCGATACATGGAGTGCATACTCTTCCGCTTCCCCGGTCACACTCGAGATCTCAAGGAAATAAACCCCGCTCGCCTCGTCATAAAGCGTGACCCAATTGGAAGCAACAGTCCCATCCTCCGATGAGCTTGCACCCGGCATTGCAACTTCGTTCCCGGCGGCATCAAGCACGCGGAAACGGAGAGAATCCCCCCCATCAAGTTCCCAAGCACCCGTCGATAAGGACGTGAACTCTCCCATCTCTATTCGGAGAACATCCACGTCTCCCGGGAAATCAAGAGCGGCAGACATATCCACAAAACCCGATGACAGATCGAGGTCCGTCTGCGACGGCGAGTCGATCACATCTCCGGCCATGAGATTCCGCGATTCTAGCAATTCATGGCGGAGCGATCTGTGCAGGAAGGAGCGTTTGACAGCTCCTCTTACCCTACGCATCTTCTTCATTTTCAACCCCTAAAGATAATTGACACTGCAAGCTGAATCGGCCACTTTTGGCCTTTCAATGCTGCGAATTCGAGCTATTTCCAAAGGTTGAATTTCCTCGCGGATGTAACGCGTTTTCCTCGTCGATTTTCCTCTCGAGGTTGCGACTCCCATGCTGAACCGACACCAAGATTCCCGCCAAAATCACCCCCAAAGAACGCTGCAGCGAACCCTCGCTCGAAGATGGTACGATCGCGAGACCTAACTCCTTGAGGAACTTGAATGAAGAAGCTTCATGATTTGAAGTATCCAAATGAATAGATGTTGCGGGGTCCGAAGTGGCAAACGCGCTCACCAGCAGCACTGGACTGGACGAGCCAAAGTCGACGAAGCCTGCTCCGCGATCGCGGCTATGGAATCCGATGTCGACTTTTGGGGGGAGTCCTTGGACCCGCTCGAACTGCTCGAAGGCCTGGGCAATCGACTGGTCGGAAAAGGTATCCCGCAAAGTTTCTTTCAACCCGTCAGAAAGCTCGCGATGTTCGACGAAATAACGGTATTGGGTTCCCGACGATTCTCGCTCGATCGAATTCCCTTGCCTCACATCCGGGCCTCCGTTGACCAAGAAAGAGGATGGATTGACCCAAATCGGACGGCTTGAGATTCCAAAAATCGGCAGGTGATCCGATTCGATCGAACTGAAACGCTGGAATTCGATGGTTTTCTCGCGCGGGGACTCCCTTGGCTCGATGCGACTGCCGAGCCTATCCCCGAAGGCTTTTCCCGAAACGTCAGGGAACGTACTCAGTGGTAGGAGTTGATCGTTCTGCGAGCGCACGGTATCGCGTGCGACGGATTCGACCGCAGAATCCATAAGGCCAGCCTGTTTTCCGCGGGATTCGCTTGCCGCAGGTGGCACGACAAGTTGCCACGAGATCTCCTGGGAATTATTTTTTGTGGAGCCCTCATTTCCTCTCACCGCACCCAATTGCGATGTATCTCCACCGGGAGAGGAACTCTCGGCGTCTGCAGGCTTCTCTTCGACGTGCTCGCTCGGCGGAGGATCGACAAACGTGGTATCTACAGTATCGGGGTTCGATACCACGTCCTCGCTTGTGATGTCCACTCCTTCTGCCGAGGAAGCATCCTGAGCGACAGCATCTCCATACTCACCTGCGAGTTGGGACTCGTTTAACAGAGCATCTGAGGCCAGAACAGCAAAATCTGCGGCGAGATAAATCCGGGATTCGAATCGTTCCATCCGTGCTTTAAAGCTGGGCTTTCGCATCGATTTGCGTTTCATGAGCATGCACCTTGATCCGCTATCGAGCTTTCGGGGAGATGATCCTGATTGGCCATTTTCAAAATCAGGACGAGGTCATCTTTACGGGTGACCGGAGGTGGCGGCGCCTCTTGGTGGTTGCTATCTGGCTTGGCTGTAGCTTCCAGAAGGGTCCCCATATTCTGCTGAATTCGATGGAGAAAATGCGGTATCTCCGGCTGCCCTGGGAATTTTGACTGGGCATTCAGCAGCAGGGATTGAGCTTCTTCAAGATTCTCTTTTGCATCGGTAAAGAGCCGCTGATCGATATGCAGCTGTGCCCAGTTGTTATAGCATGCTGCCAGTTCGATATGTGCTTTAAAATAGTCCGGATAGCGATCGAGAATCTCGCGGAGAACCTCTTCGCCGCGGCGGAAATGATGTGCCGAATTGTCGCGGTTTCCAAGCTTTCTTTCTGCGACTCCGTAATTGCTTGCTGCGATCGCTAGGAGCATACGGTGAGACAATCGCGGGCTCTGTGCGATCGCAGGTTCCTCCATCAATTGCTCGAAACGCTGCAGTATCGAAGAGGCCTGCGCGGCGTCGTGATCCAAGAGAATCGAAGCCTGATTGTTCAGCGTCAAGGCCAATTGAAACTGAACATCGTGACGTTCCTCAGCCGTGCATGAAGGTAATGCCTTTTCGAGTTCACAGATGGATTGCTGCAGCAACGAAATTGCATCCTTCTTTCTTCCCTCCCTAGCCCAGAAGATACTGACTTCCGAACGGGTCTTTGCTCGCTCGCAAACCAGTTCGCAACGAGATTCAGCACTCGCGGACATCGGTCCCAGCAGGAGCAGCGCGGTTTCGAAATGCGATCGAGCTTCCTCATCCTCGCCGAGGCGGCTGAGCAGTGTCGCAAGATCGCGATAGCATCCTGCAAGCTGAATTGTGTCGCGAGCAAGCATGCCACGGGATTCCGAAAAATGTCTCCATTTTTCGATCGCATTTCGATAGGCCCCGAGGGCGGCATCAATCTTACCGAGCCGCTGTGAAATGCACGCAAAGCGATGTTCTGCCTGTGCCGCTTGACGGAGGAGAGTCGGCTCCTTTTCTGTGTAGGCGATGAGCTGTGTATAGTACTGGGAGGTTTCGCGAAGAATGTCCCGACGGAGCGCCTCGGTACCTGGAATCCCTTCCAGCTGATCGGCGAATTCCGACCCGAAACGATCGACAACCACTTGTGCGTTTTGAGCGAATAACTGGGCTCTGTTCCGCTGCTCCATCACGAAAAAGGTGGTCATCGTCGACCCGCATGCCAGGATCAGAAGACCGATTGCAATCGCCGCTGCCGATTTTTTCCTGCGGATTCCCCACTTGCTGATCCGATCCACCAGCGATGGGCGCCGCGCGGTGATGGGCTTGTTATCGAGAAACCGCTGCAGGTCCTCTGCAAGCGCGTTGGCAGTTGAATAGCGATCGTCCTTCAGTGGCGCGATGCATTTGAGAATAATCGTCTCGACATCGATGGGGATCGCTGGATTGAGCTTGCGGGCCGAGATCGGGCTGGCGCGTTCGATCGCAGCGTGCACTTGGCATCGGTCCGAACCGTCGAACGCGTTGTGCAGTGTCAGCATTTCGTACAGCGTGACACCGAAAGAGTAGAGATCGACACGATGATCGACCAGATGGGCTTGACCACTTGCCTGTTCCGGACTCATGTAGCGAAGGGTACCCACCAGATCCCCGTCAATCGTCACGTTTTGTCCATCTTGGATTCGGGCCAAACCAAAATCGGTGATCCATAAATCACCCTGGCGATCAATGATCAGATTCGATGGCTTGATATCACGATGGATGATTCCTCGCGCATGGGCGAAGCTGAGCGCGGTCGCGACATCCACCATCTTGCGGATGATCTGCCGCACATAATTCACGCTCTTCGTCGTTCGCCGTGTCGATTGATGCGCCAGCGGAGTCGATTCGCACGCGGGTCGAACAAGAATGTTCTCCTGCTTGAGCCCCTGCAAGAAAGATTCGATCGTCTGACCATCAATATACTGCATGCTGTAATAATGCACGCCGTGCTGGCAGCCGACCGAATAGACGGGGACAATATGCGGATGATGAAGACTCGCTGCCGCTTGGGCCTCCGTGTGAAAGCGAGCGATCTGGTTCGGGTCCAGGACAGCAGCGAAGGGGAGTACCTTGAGCGCCACTTGACGCTGGAGCGATTTTTGGAAGGCGAGGTAAACAATTCCCATCCCGCCGCGGCCCAGCTCCCGCACGATCTCGAAATCGCCCAGTACCATCCCCTTGCCGATCGGGGTGGCATCAAACGGTGCGAAGCGATCCAACGAACTATCGCTGGGGATTTTGCACAGCGCTTCGACCTCCGTAGCCATCCGTTCAATATGGCTTCGCAGTTGCGGGTGGCGCTGCACCAGTTCTTGGTAGGATAAAGGACTGCCTTGCTCCACACTCAACGCATAACTCTCGAGAAATTCCCCGAGAATCTCCTGCAATTCCGGTGAGAGGTCGTCGATCGTTTCGGTTTGCTCTCCATGAACCATGAAATCAAAAACCTGAGTGTGTGGCGGAGGTCTCGCGAAGTTTTTCAATGGCCCGCATCCAGAGCATGCGAACCGCACCGCTGGTCTTGTTCATGCGTGCTGCGATCTCTTTGAAAGGCATTCCGTGAAAATGACGCAACACAATCACCTCGCGATGTTCGGCGGAGAGCTTTGCAATCGAATCTGAAAGCTTGATCAAGGACTCATCGAGAAGCGATTCCGAACCCGGGGACCGATGTCGAGCCATCAATAGCGATTCCAGCCTCGCCGTAGACTGGTCTGCTTTTCGGCGGATCTCTTCCAGAGAAAGCTCGCGACGCACGTCCCGTTTGGCAGTCAGAACGTGGCACTCAATCGCACGTTTCAAATTATTAATCAGAATGCTTCGGAGCCACCCACTGAATTCCGCCGGCGTCTTGCCGACAAAATTCAAAAAGTCGCGATGCGCTTCGAGCAACGTTTCTTGCACAATGTCCGATGCGCCGATGCGCCGCCGCAACCGTTCGTCCATCTGCATCTGGGCGAGCATTTTCAAGTAGTTCATATAGGCCGCCAAAAGTCGACCAAGCGCATCGGCGCTGCCTCCTCGGGCCTGAGAAAGCCAATTCTCGACATTCAAGACCGCTGAATCATTCATCGCTACCTGCACTGCCAGTTAAGCCAATTCCTCCTCTCCTCCTCTCCTCAGCCCCGTCACTCCCCATACCAAGTCACGACCGTAATCCTCGAGCTGCATCACCCCATGCGGTCCACCCATAAGTGGGGCCGGAGCGTCGGAGCAAGCTGACGACACGGTCACCTTCTTGGGGCCGAAAACCAAGCGTCGATGTCACGGCAAAAAACGCCCAGCAGCGAAGGAAAAAAATCTTCCAACCCCAAGGAACGAAAAAAAGCTCAAATGCGGGGCGATCCGCTTCTAAAATCGTACTCTGCAAACCCCTTCGCCCGAGCGCGCAAGGGTGAGGCCAAAAGAAAAAACGGGCGATTCCGCGGCGGCATGGAAGCGGGTTGGGACGTTTGTAACAATCGGTGCAGCGAAGACAGACCAGCCGATTCGGGCGAACACTGCCAGGCACTCCCGGTCGACCATTTTCAGGAATTCAAATGAAGAACCGTAATCCGACTCGAGTGCTCATTTTCTTTTTCTGCGTTCTCTGGAAGGTAACTCTCGCTGATGAACCAGGCTTGATCAGTGTCCGCTTTCATGAGCCCGACCTCAGTCGGCCCGATCGTTTCGAGGTCTCTGCGAGTATCGATCTGGACACCGGGCGCGAGCATGTCAGTTATTCGCAGGTATGGCTTGGCAACGTCCAGATGCCGATCGATGGCGAGGTGACACTGCGCTGCGAAGCGGACGATGGAGTGATTGTCCGCATCGACGGTACACCGGTGATTCAGGGCTGGCGTGGCTCCCATCGCCAAGGGCATCTTCAGGTCAAAAAAGGACAATGCTTGCCTCTGGAGGTTTTGTTCTTCCAGCAGGGGGGAACAGCTCACTGTCGCCTTTTCTGGGGATGGGATGGTCAGGAATTTGAAAGGATTCCCCCAAGTGCCTTCAGTCATACTGTGGCCGACACGATGCGTGCCAAAGCCCTCGTTTCCGGGGAACAGCGTCTCAGGTTTGCCTCGCCGACAGAAGTGGCGTTTGGATCGGCCAGGGCTGCTGGACCTGCAGCGTCAGTGTCCCCCGGCACCGGTTCCCCCAGCGCCGGTTCCCCTAGCGTTGTGTCCCCTGACACTTGGAGCGTGGGGGATTGGCTCTTGCTTGATGAGCGAAACGTGTTGTCGGTGGATCATCTGCAGCGGACCACTGGGGTTCCGGTACGACATGGAGAACCCGTCGTTGATGGGGCAACGGATGGAAACTTCCAGCCGTACATCTCGGTGGTCCGCGACGCTGCCACGGGGCGATGGCGAATGTGGTACAACACCCCGAAAACACCGGGAAACTCGATGCAGTCGAGCCTTGCACTGATCGAATCGGAGGATGGTATCCAATGGGAGCGACCGCATCGGATTTTGGAAACGCCGCCGATTCAATTTGGTGCTAGCGTCATCGACGAGGGACCGGAGTGCGCGGATCAGGCGAAGCGTTACAAAGCCGCATGGCATCACGACAATGGACTCCAAGTCGCGACATCTCCCGATGGACAAGTTTGGACACAGATCGCTCCCGGTCCAGTGCTGCGGCACAATCATGACATCGACGCGATCGACTGGGATCCCCTTCGCCGTCGTTACATGGCCTTCGTTTCGATTGCGACCAAACTGGATCCTGCTTGGTCCGAATTGCGTCGCATCCCGCACATGAGCATTAGCGATGATCTGATCCACTGGCGCGATCCATGGCCGATTGTTGTCCCCAATCCTGATTCCGCTCGCGAGCAAGGCGAAACGCAGTTTTACTGTATGGCGGGTGTTATCGAACGTGGAGGACTGCTGATCGGCTTTGTCAAAGTTCTCCGGGATGACCTCAATGCGGAACCCGGGATGGTGGCAGCGGATTTCAGCGACAATCGACCGTTTGCAGGCTTGGGATATACCGTGCTGGCATGGAGTATCGATGGCGAGCATTGGCGGCGTGAAACAGAGCCATTTCTCGACCGCAACCCGATCCCCGGTACCTGGGATCGAGCTCATGCATGGGCTGATGAACAAGTCGTTCATGGAGATGAAGTCTTTATCTACTACGGAGGCTACAAACTCGGCCACAAAGGAGATCGGTTTACCACTCGACAAGTGGGTCTTGCGCGGATCAAGCGAGACCGCTACGTCGGCTTTACAGCATCATCCGATGCGATCGGGATGGAATTCGGGGGAACCCTTCGCACTCCGGCGCGAATGTGGCAGGGGAAATCTTTGTCTGTCAATGCGGACCTTCATGGCCAGCTCCGTGTCGCCCTGTGCGATCCGACGGGAAAATCGCTCCCCGGTTTTTCATTCGACCAGTGCTTGCCGATCAGCGGCGATTCCACCGCACATCGGATCGTTTGGAAGGACGCCGAACCCGAATCGCTCTTGGGGAAACAAGTCCAGCTTGTTTTCGAGCTCAAGGGCGGCACAGTCTATGCATTCTCGCTGTACGATCAGGAACGCGATTGAGGAGCACGGTGTTGAGTAAGCAAATAATGCGCTGTCGTGGATTTCTCAGCGGCGTTTCCCCCGCAACCTTCGTGCTGTTGACCGCAGCGGTATTTTCCGCTTGCATGGGCGCGGGTGCTGCAGAGTTGATCGAGGTCCACAGCTCCGCAGCGTTGCGCATTGCGATCCAGGAACTGAGGCCTGAAACAACGATTCGGCTCGCATCCGGGGAGTATGGAAACGAGTATTACGTTCGCAATGCGAGAGGATTGACGATTGAACCGCTCGATCCCGCCAATCCCCCAACGTTTTCCGGGGGCAAGGTCGCGTGGCAATTCTCACGCTGCCCTGGTTTGACAGTCCGAAGCATAGTTTTGCGCGGCCAGACCGAGAACGGGCTGAATCTCGATGACGGTGGACAATCACCGCTCGTTCAAGAAACTCTACTCGAGTCCATCCATGTTTTTGAGATTGGTCCAACCGGAAACCATGATGGCATCAAATGCTCCGGTTTGGATACTCTCACGATCAAGAATTGCAAGATCGTTGCTTGGGGTGGTCAAGGAATCGATCTGGTCGGCTGCCACAACGTACAAATCGAAGACTGTGTTTTTGAAGGCAAGGCCGGCTTTAGTGCAACAGCCGGAATTCAGATCAAGGGTGGCTCGAGCCATGTGACCGTAGGTCAGTGTCGGTTTGTTAACGCGGGAGAAAGGCCGATCAATGCGGGAGGTTCGACAGGCACTCCCTACTTTCGTCCCCGTGAAGCAACATCCGAGGCATCGAACATCATCATTCGCGGAAACGAAATTCGAGGAGGTTTGTGCGCCGTGGCATTCGTGGGTGTCGACAATGCCGTTTTCGAAGAGAACACAATTCTTTTCCCCTCGAGGTGGCTGATGCGAATTCTTCAGGAGAATCAACGCCCCGAAATGGTGCCATGTCGAAATGTGCTGATACGGCGAAATGAATTCGTCTTTCGTCGACAAGACCTTCGAGAAGCGATCAATATTGGTCCGGGAACCGCAGCAAGCACTTTTCAATTTTCCGAGAACGCTTGGTTTGCAGAGGACCAACCGCATCGCTCGGTTCCCTCCCTCCCTTCGCGGGAGGTTGATGGTCGTTATGGGATCGATCCGCGGACAGAATGAGGACCATCGATCGCGCGATCAAGGAGTCATTTCTTTAAGAGCCTATCCGAAAAGGGGTCTGACCCTTTGGAGGCAAGTCGATTTCATTGGTTTATTGGCCGTGCCGGAGAGGGTCAGACCCCTTTTCGGATAGGCTCTAAGGTGCCTTCGACTGCTGGGTGTTTTTCTTAGGAATAAAACCAATGACAAAGCAGACGAGCATGGCGAGCCAAAAAACCCAAAACTCGGGCTTGTAAACGTCGTGAAAATCGATGCGGTGCGGGTGGTCGGCGGAATTCAGCAGCCAATCGGCCAGCAACTTGGCACCGATGATTGCGACGAGGAGATAGGCCGCTGTCTCGAAACGAGGAAATTTCTCGAGAAAGCGGATGAATATCGCTGCCGCGATCCGCATCAGCACAATCCCCAAAATGCCACCTGCAAGCACGACCCATAATTTGGGGTGCGGAGCATCCGCTGGATGCCCGGCCGGTGGGGAGCCAACCAATGCTATTGCCGCAAGAATGGAATCGACGGCGAAGGCGATATCGGTCAGCTCAATCACGGCCACCGTGGACCAGAAATGTCGTCCGGTGGGGATCACCTCGGTGGGTATCGGCAGACGCTCTTCAAGAGCAATCTGTTCATCCTCGGGTGATAAACTCGATCCGGTGCTTGCATCGACCAGGATGGGTTGGCCAGACTCATCCATGTCCACCCGCTCGGGCACATGCTCTTTGCTTTCAAAAAATAAATGCTTCAGCGCGATATACAGCAGGTAACCTCCGCCGAGCAGCTTGACCACACGCCACTCGAGAAGAAAGCTTGCCATCACAATCGCAAGCCCACGAAAAACAAATGCACCCGCCAATCCATAAGTAAGTGCCCTTTTTTGCTGCGAACGGGGCAATCGTTTGGCGAGCAGACCCAAGACGATCGCGTTATCGATCGACAACACGCCTTCAAAAAAGACCAGCAACAGGACGATCAGCACGTCGCGATTCGAAAAAGTCTGGCTCCAGACTCCTAACTCAATATCGCTCAGCAAAAGCACTGCATCCATTACATTGATTCCCCGCGCAAACGACGCTACGCGAACGAGCAAAAATGCGGCTCTGAGCGAGCAAAAAGAGGGATCGCAACTCGTTTTCCAGGCCCGAAAAGAGGCGGAAGATTACAACCATGGAAGAAACGTCATCCGGCGATGCGTCGCGCCGAAGCCGGAGGAAGTGTATCCGTCACGCTCGCCAGCTGACAAGTCCAAGCCAAAAATGGTTTCGCCGCCTGCCCTCCTTCCCCACATATGTTTTCTACTGGCTCTCCGCAGTGTTCTCCGTGCTGGAGATTTCCCGATCCCTTTTGGCTTATGGTATATAGGAGAGATAAAGTACGTCGCGGAACCCAGTCATTTGCTGGGTTGGATCTCCTTGGCGAGCGGGCAATGGCTAAAGACAAGCATATGGACGCCGAGAAGGGGCGCCGAAATCAAGATCGAAAGCCGCAGGCGCTGAACCCTGTCGCCGGCGCCAGTCTTGGAGATCAAGCAACTTTCGCAAAACTCGTGGACGATGCGAGACCCCAGAGTCTCGGAGATACGGCGACCTTGCATGGGAGATTCGGCACCGAAAATGCCGAAGAGATCGCAGACCTAGGGATTGAAGTTGTCGATCTTGAATCGAGATACAAGGTGGAGCGCGAGCTGGGCCGGGGAGGGATGGGTGAGGTTCTCTTGGCGACCGACATGCGACTGAACCGGAAGGTCGCGATCAAGCGGATGCTGGGAGACATGGTGCGCAGCCCGCTGGCCGTCAAACGCTTTCTCACCGAAGCGCAGTCCATCGCCGCGCTCAACCATCCGAACATTGTGCAGATCTATGACTACGGCCGAGCCGCCGATGGACCGTTCCTGATTATGGAGCATGTCGAAGGACCTTCGTTGCTCGAGCGCTGTGCCAGTGGTCCGATTCCGGTCGATGAGTCGATTCGTATTGTCAGCCAATTATGTGACGGTTTGGCGAAAGCGCATGCGATGGGGATTATTCATCGCGACATCAAGCCAGCGAATGTTCTCCTGACAAATGATGGTATCCCAAAACTGACCGATTTCGGTCTCGCCAAAGGAGCTGGCGACGTAAGCACAGCGACCGTTGCCGGAGTGGTTCTTGGGACGATTGACTTTATGCCCCCCGAGCAGAGGCGCGATGCGACTCAGGTCGATGCCCGCAGCGACCTTTGGAGTCTTGCTGCGACGCTCTACCAAATGATCACTGGGGAAAGTCCAAAAGTCATCCGTATCAACAAAGTTCCTCGGGGCCTCCAGGACGTGATCGACAAGGCGCTCGAGGAATCGAAGGAAGCTCGATATCAATCTGCTGTCGAGCTGCGCGAAGCTTTACATGCTTCACGCACTACAGCCGAGCGGTCGGGGATGTCCAGTGTCGAGCTTGGGATTGGTGAATGTGTCCAGTGCCGTGCGGCCAATGAAACGAGCCGCAAATTTTGCCGTGAATGTGCCACTCCGCTTCGCATCGAGTGTCTCCGCTGCAAGCATGAATTGCCAGTTTGGGAGAAAGTCTGTGGGGACTGTGGCGCGCTCCAAAGAGAATTGGTGCACGAGCGCCAGGAGGAAATGCGTCGAAAATCACAGGCAGCGGAAGAGAAGCTGCGAAGTTTTGATTTCCAGGGTGCGCGGTATCTTGTCGATGGAATTCAAAGCGAGCGCGATGCTCGGTTGCAACACCTCCGATCTTGGGCCGAAGCATTTCGCAGCGAGATCGAATCCGTGCGTGCACAGCAATTGCAACGCGCCGAAGCACTGATGGTCGAGGCACTGAAACATGAAGCGGCTTGCGATTATCGCTCGGGTGTCAAGGCACTTGAACATATTCCCCCGTCGTTTCGCGACGAATCGCTCACCAGCCACCCCGGGACTGTTGCCGGAGTGCTCAAGCGACTGGAGGAAAAACGAGATCGCGCCGAACAGCTCGAGCAGGAGATTCATAAGCGCATCGCCGCGCGCGAGCTTAAGGAATTGCTGCCGATGGTCGAGGAATTGCACGCGCTGGTCCCCTCGCGTCTCGATGTTCAGAAACTGCAAGGACAACTCATTCAGCGAACCGCAAGCCTCAAGGCGAGCCGCGATCATTTACTCGACGAAGCACGGCGGGAATATGCCGCACAAAACTATAATGCTTGTCTGCACGCGCTGAAACGAATCGATGCCGAAGTGATCGATGACCAGGTGCGTTCCTTCCAGGCACAGGTGGAGGGAGTGCGGCAGCGGGCCAGGGAACTGGGAGCGCAGATCCAGTCCTCAATCAAGTTGCAGCAGTTCGCAGGTTTGCTCCCTTTTGTCGAAGAGTACTTGCAGTTAAGAGCGAGCGACCGCGAAGCCGAGAAGATTCGGGACCAGTTGATCGCTTGGCAGAGCAAACAGGTAGAGGCCTCACGCCTGGCCGCCGCACGAAATCGCGATCTGCGGATTGCACTGGCCGTCGGCGGGACGATCGGTGCCTTCCTCGTGCTCGCCTCGTTGGGGTGGGTGGTGATATCGTGGATTCGTTCGGTGGGTACGGAGGCTGTCCCCGTGGTGGTCCAAGAGGAAAAAAAGCCGACGCCCAGCGAGTCTGTCGCGAAAAACGAGAGCTCGGGGCCCGTTCCGGTTGTGGTGAAACCAGAGAGCGAGAAAGCAGATGAAATTTTGAAACTCTCACCGATCCGGAATTCGCTGGGTATGGAATTGAAAATCCTCCCCCCGGGGACCTTCAACATGGGCAGCGAGCGAGGTTTTGATGATGAGCGGCCGGTCCGGAAAATTCGCCTGACGCAGCCCTTTGCAATTGGGGTCTACGAGGTGACACAGGAGCAATACCAGCGTGTGATCGGGAGAAACCCAAGCGGTTTTAAGGGTGCAAAAAAACCTGTCGACAACGTTTCGTGGAATGATGCTCGAGAATTCTGTCGACGCCTCTCTGAGCTTTCCGCTGAAAAGGCTGCCGGCCGTGTCTACCGCCTCCCGACCGAAGCGGAGTGGGAGTATGCCTGTCGCGCCGGTTCACAAGCAGAGTACACCTTTGGTGATCAAGAAGCCGAATTGAAAGTGTATGCGTGGTATGGTGAGAACTCAGGCCGGCAAACTGCCGAAGTCGGTCGAAAGCGCCCCAACGCTTGGGGTTTGTACGATATGCATGGAAACGTCTGGGAATGGTGTCAGGATCTTTACGGAAGTTATCCATCAGGAGCCGCATCCGACCCTCAAGGACCAACGGCGGGTTCGCGCCGGGTACTGCGCGGCGGCAACTGGCTCACCGTCGCGACAGTCTGTCGGTCCGCATTCCGAAATCGATACTCACCCTCCGACCGCGATGGCCATCGTGGGTTTCGCATCGTCGCAGTTTCTTCGGAGATCTCTGGATTGTGAGGCGAAGAGACTTTTTCTCGGCATCCACCGCCGGATCATGCAGGCAGGATCAAACCCTCGCTCAGCGTCCGACCGAACGTCTCCAGAGGAAACTGTCGACCGTATAATGGTGGGCACTGATTGCGGCCAGCAGAATCGATGATGCCATCAGCCACCAGTGGCTCAGCGCGACTGTCACCTTCTGCTCCCATCCATATCCAAGCCCATAGAGAACCAACCAAAAGAGCGCGAATCCGAAAAAGTTCGGGACAAGCTCCAGCACTTTGAAGCCGCGATCGATGTAATGCTTCCGTTCCACGACCCAGACTAGGGCCAAGTACTGCAGGGCATGAAAAATGGTGACTGTGAAAAAGCCACGTTGGTAGTGCGAAAGAACGGTGAAGCCGTACCAGTGAACTCCGAGAAAGACGATAAAGCACACCAGACCGGTCGGCCGGTAGGCTCGCCCATTTTTCAACAAAGATCGTGCTTCTAGAACCAATTGCAGATAAATCCCACCTATCGCGACCAGCCCCAGCCAGCGGAGCAGCATGTCGTCGACGTTGACCGGTATCAGTTCATAACTCTTTCCGCCCCACGCATCGTAGAGCATATCCCAGCGACCGAGAATCAAGTACGGAAAGCAGAGATGATAAGCCCACCAGCGGATGCGCCGGTCGGTGGCATCGAGGATTTTTTGTCCCCCATACAAACAGCCCACGCCGTAGGTCTGCCGTAAATAGTGAAACGACTGCCAAACGTTGACCGCGGTGATCACTTCGACGTAGTAACCAGCCCAGCTGATTCCCACCAGCGCGATCACCATCCCTAGATATGCCGGCAAGCCAAGCCACCAGCTGATTTTTCCTTCGCGAGTCTTCCGGTACTGCCGTACGTAAGTGCTGTAGACGTGCGGCGAGCTGATGAGTGCACTGGCCCAAAAATACCAGTGAATCCTCTCGTTGGCCAGCAATTCGTCCTCGCCGATCCACCATACCAGGGGAAGGAAGAAAGCCAGACCTCCGGTGATCACGAACAACCACTCAAACGACGATGGAACGCTTCCAGCGGCCGTGCGGGAGTCGACCCTTCCCGCTTCTGCATCATGCAGGATTTGGTCGGCACTGGTGATTATCGCTGACATCGCATCCCCCTCCTCCCGAAAAACTCTCTCGGAAACTTAGCACCGTCTATCGATGGTGCCGGTCGATTATTCATCGGCTTGATGATTTCGATCGTCGAGCTACCGGTGGTAACGTCTTTAAGGATTGAACGAACAGCCAGCGATAGATTTGCGTCAAAGGAATAGCTCGCGTTTCGCTACAACCGGGAGTTCTTCTCTGATCGGAAAGAGCGATGCAGTACTTGCCGGAATCCACGACTGAACGACTGGCCGCTGGGAAAGCGTCCCGCATTTTTAAGGGAGGCTCGCCGAGCAAATAGAAAGCGGCGGCCAATCACGACCTGCGGAGCCCTACGGCATGTCTGGTATTCAAGCGAAATCCTCCGAACCGAATTGGACCTGGATCATTGGTGGCGGGCTCGGCGCGATCTTCATCGCGGGATTCATGTGGCAGCTGCAGAGACCCGGCGTCAAAAGGGTTGAAGGTTTTGAGATCGTCAGCCAATACGAATATCCGGGCGATGCGCACGCCGATCTGACGAGGCTCAATCCTGTTCCGGTCACACCGACGGCGGCTATCTCGATCGTTCCGGTTCCTCCGGCTGTGTACGAACCCTATGAGCCGCCCGCAGACCAACCCGACTGGTTGCTACAGCCGACCGAACCGCAAAGAGCACAAGCGATTCAAGCCGCTTGGGCTGCGCATCTCGGCTGGCCGGTGGAACTGCAAAACCGACTTGGGCAACGATTCCGGTTGATTCCTCCGGGCATCTATGAACGCGGGACGATACCCGAATCGATGGCTGGTCTATTGGCATCAGCTCCTGCGGACGACGCTCACTGGCGTGCCTGTTTGGCAAGTTCTTCGCCGCCCCATCGGGTTGTCATCAGCCGTCCGTTTTATCTCGCAGTGCACGAAACGACACAGGCCGAATTCAAAGCCCTCGTCGATCGCAATCCCTCCTGGTACTGCACCTCGGGTCCCGAACCGCATTATGTGCAGCAGGTTGCCGGAGTCGATACATCGCGGCATCCAGTGGAAGGCGTCAGCTGGCTCGATGCAGTGGACTTTTGCACGCGTCTTTCCCGGTCGGATGCAGGCGAACTCGTGTGGCCCCAAGACAGCGTTCCGCGCCACAGCGAAATGTGTCCACAGTATCGATTACCGACCGATGCCCAGTGGGAGTATGCCGCGCGGGCCGGCGGAGTCTCGAATTTCTGGTTTGGTGATGTCGAGCCCCAAGTCACCGGTTGGTTTGGAAGTCCCAATAATGGCAGAACCTGGAACGTGGGTCACGATACCGCAAATCCGCTCGGGCTGCACGAGATGCATTCGAGTGTCTGGGAGTGGGTCGCGGATATGTGGGACTTAGAGGAGTATCGCTCCTATCGCCATCTGCCACTGATCGATCCGCGATTCCATGTGGATCGGAATCTCCCGCACGTGGTTCGCGGCGGGATGTGGCCCGATCATCGCAGCCGATCGTTTGATCGATACGCTTACGACAACGACTTTCAGACATTCTTCGTCGGCTTCCGAATCAGTTTCAGTCCCCTCGATTTCGCTCAATGACGGTTGCTTTCAATTCGACTGTCACCTTTTCCAGCTTACCGGTGAAGGGAAATGGGGCTTTGTAATGGTGACTGACTGGAGTCCCGATGTTTCGTCCGACGAGTAAACCATAGCCAGTCATCGCACTGTACTGGCCAGCCACTTGAACCCCCTTGAGCACACCAACCGTTTCGTTGTCCACTGCAAGGGTCACGTCAGCAATCGAATAATCGGGCTTTACATGCTTTTCATTCGGCACAAAGTGGATACTCAGCGTGTGTTTTCCAGCGGGAATAACCGTGGGTGAGGCAAGGACGTATTCCTTGAGCTTCAAATAATTGTGTACGTAATAAAATTTTCCATCCTTGAGGAACAGGGTCCAGCCTCCGAACTCGCCCCCACTGCATACAAGCACGCCTTCTGCACCATGCGCGGGGATTTCTACGTGCGCCGTTACTGTATGCACCTTTCCGAGCAGCTGTGGGGCGGCAAGCGGATGCAGGATTGAAGTCCCAGGAAAGAACGTATACTGCTCTCGCGAGAGCGCAGCGACGGGTCGCGTTGGGTCAGCTGCCCGTTCATAGCGGCGATCGTCAAGCGGAAGGACATTGTATTTTTCCGCTTCCGTTTGCCAGAGATCGATCAGTTCCTTCAGCTTTTCTGGGTTTTTTTCGGCCAGGTTCTCGGTCTCTGTGAAATCGACATCTGTGTGATAGAGTTCCCACGTGTCTTGCTCCCAAGGCGTATCCTTTTGATGCCAGGCCACTGCCTTCCAGCCACCTGCCCAGAGGGCTCTGCTGCCAAGCATTTCGTAATACTGCACTTGCTTGCGAGTGACTGCGTTCCCGTCCGTGAATGAATAGGCCATGCTCACACCATGGAGCGGCATTTGCTGGACACCATTGACCGAGCGGGGTGCTGGTAACCCACTGACTTCGAGAATTGTGGGGACAATATCGACAAGGTGATGGTATTGATTGCGAATCGCTCCTCCTTCGGTAATCCTCGCTGGCCAGGAGATAATCATTGGGTCTGTGTTTCCTCCGGCGTGCGTGTCCTGCTTCCACCGCTTCAGCGGTGTATTTCCTGCCATCGCCCAGCCCATCGGGTAGTGCGGATCCGTGGCGGGACCCCCCGCTTCATCAATCATCGGCAACATCTCGGCGACAGTGTCTGGAGAGTAATTGCGGTATCGGTCGGTGTTGAGCGTGCCATGGGCCAAGCCTTCTTGAGAAGCGCCATTGTCTGAGACCACCATGATCAGTGTGTTGTCTCGAATTCCGATCTCATCAAGTGCTACGAGCAGTCGGCCCAAGTGATGGTCTGCATGATCAACGAATCCGGCGAAAACCTCCTGGAGCCGACTGTAGACTTTTCGCTGATCCGCAGAGAGATCGCTCCACGCAGGAATGCCAGGATTCCTTGGCGGTAGGAGTGTATTTTGGGGAATGAGTCCAATTTCCTTCTGTCGCGCAAAAGTCTCCTCGCGTACTTTGTCCCATCCTTGATCGAACTTACCTCGATACTTTGCGATGAACTCTTGGGGTGCGTGCAGTGGAGCATGGGCCGCCCCGAGGGCCAAGTAAGTAAAGAAAGGCCGACCCGTGTTGGCCTGCTGCTGGTCGCGGATGTCGGCGATGGCATGATCGACGAGATCTTCCGTCAAGTGGTAGCCAGGTCGCGTTGGTGTATCGATGAAGTGGTTGTCCTGGGCGAGAAGCGGCGCCCATTGATCGGTCTCGCCTCCAAGGAAACCGTAGTACTTTTCAAACCCCATCCCCAGTGGCCAGCGGTCAAATGGGCCGGCTGCAGTGTATGCAGTGTAGGGGGCGAGGTGCCATTTCCCCAACGCCATCGTACTGTAACCGTTCTGTTTGAGGGTCTCAGCAATGGTCGCCGCGCTCCGGGGGATGTTTCCATAATTTCCTGGATATCCCGTCGCTGCTTCCGTGATCGCCGCGAGTCCAATCGCATGATGATTGCGCCCCGTGAGGAGCGCACCTCGCGACGGTGAACACAGAGCGGTGGTGTGGAAATTACTGTACCGCAGGCCGCGCTCTGCAAGCCGATCAAGACTGGGCGTTTCAATCGGACCGCCGTAACACCCCAAATGACCGTAACCGACATCGTCGAGGACAATCATGATGATATTCGGCGCCCCTGCAGGAGCCTGCAAGGGCAACGCCGGATCCCAATCTGGCCGGGAATCCTTATAGCTCTGGCCAATCTTCCCTTTGAACTCAGGGATGGGAGGAGGAAGTACGGTACGGTCCAGTACGGCTGCCGTCGGCGCTGCCGGGTCGCTCGCCACTGCTCCCCGAAATCGGAGGCTGGAGATGGATGACCAATCGACAAAACTGCTCAATACAAGAACGACTGCGATCGTCGCAAGGAACCAATGTCTCATGTCAAATTCACTTGGAAGGATTGCCGGTCAACTCAAAAGTAATTCGCTCAATACCACCGCTAAATGTATATGGGGTCTCATAGTCCGGCGAAACCGATGTGATGGAATCGCGTCCGACTTCGAAGGGTTCGAGCCCATGGCGGAAGACCGAGCGTTTCAGGTTTCCATGAGCAACGGCAGTCCCGTTGATGAAGATTGTGAGCGCGCCTCCGCCCTCCCTTGTACCGTTGGGGACGAACTCCGTTTTCAATTGGACTCTTCCCTCGGGCAGCGGAGTGGGAGATGTAATTGTTGCATCAGCGATATCGAAGAACGTATAGCGAAAGGTCGGCTTACCCTTCGAAATATACAGTGACCAGCCCGCCGAAAAGGCTCCGGCACATGTGACGACACCTTCTGCTCCTCCTGCCGGAATCACCAGGTCGGCGGTGATGCTGTGTGGGCGGGGAAAGAGTTGCGGACCGATCGGTTCGGGGAGCCAAACACTCCCGCCGAAATAGGTCCACCGCGACTTTGGCTCTCCTGCAATCCGCAGCTTGGGATCCATGCGTTCCGAAAATCGAGGGTCCAGCGGGAACACACCATATTTCCGTGCTTCCTCAAGGAACTTGCCCTGCAATTCTTTCAGCTTCGCAGGTTCTTTGGCTGCGAGGTTCTCAGCTTGGCTAAAGTCGGCACTGACGTTGTAAAGTTCCCATGGGGCTGTCATGTAGCCATCGCCCCGCCCCGCCGTTTCCCAAGGAAGACCATACTTGCTGCATGCCACCCAGCCTTCGTGGTAGATCGCGCGGTTGGTTGCCAGTTCAAAGTACTGGGTGCTTCGGCGATCCTTGGCGTGGGCATCGTCGAACGAGTAAAGCATGGAAAGACCTTCGATCGGCTTCTGGGGGATTCCATTGACCAATTCGGGTTCAGGAATCCGACATGCCTCGAGGATTGTTGGTACGACGTCGATCACATGATGAAACTGAGTCCGCACCTCCCCCTTGGCCTGGATCCCCTCAGGCCAGTGGACGACGAGCGGATTGCGCGTTCCTCCAAAATGGCTGGCGACTTGTTTGGTCCATTGGAAAGGTGCATCCATCGCCCAAGCCCAGCCGACAGGGACATGAGGCTCGCTCGTCGGCCCACCGATTTCGTCGATCCGCTCGAGCGTGCTGCTCAGCCCAAGCTGGACTCCGATCAAGCTCGCAATCTCGCTGAAAGTTCCTTCGATCCCACCCTCGGCGCTCGCGCCATTGTCTCCGACAACGTACATGATCAGCGTCTTGTCAAGTTCACCGGAGATTCTCAGGCTTTCGACCAGTCGACCGACTTCGTGGTCTGTGTAAGCCATGTAAGCCGCATAATTCTCCATCAAGCGAGCATACACCTTGCGAGCATCGGCTGATTGGCTGTCCCAAGAGGGGATCTCCGGCGGCCGCGGTGTGAGCTTTGTCCCCTTGGGAATGATACCCATCTCCAGTTGCTTGGCATGCGTCAATTCCCGCTGCTTGTCCCAGCCATGATCAAAATCCCCCGCATACTTTTCTCTCCACTCCCGAGGTGCGTGGTGTGGCGCGTGAATGCCAGCGGTGCTGAAATAGTTGAACCAAGGCTTCTCGGGATCAGCGGCGCGAACATTCCGAGTCCAGGCAATCGCTTCGTCGGTCATGTCGGCAGTAAAGTGGTAGCCTTCCTCGGGTGACTTGGGCGGTGGGACCCAACTTGTGTTGCGGTAAATCGTTGGGTAGTACTGGTGAGTCTCACCTTGATTGAAACCATAGAAGTAATCGAACCCGAGCCCCGTTGGCCAGCGGTCGAATGGACCTGCGGGGCTAATATCCGGCTCCGGCGTGTTGTGCCATTTGCCAAACATCGCAGTCGCATACCCATTGTCTCGCAGCACCTGGGAAACAAGCGCCGTACTTTTTGGAATGATCCCCGTGTATCCGGGATAACCCGTACCCATTTCGATAATCACCCCCGTACCACAACTGTGGTGATTCCTTCCGGCAAGCAAGGCCGCTCGCGTGGGACTACAGAGCGCCGTCGTATGGAAGCGGGTGTACTTCAGCCCATTCTTTGCAAGCTGATCCATGTGAGGCGTTGGTACCGGACCGCCAAAGGTCGAACACATCGCAAAGCCGACATCATCCAGAAGAATCACCAGCACGTTCGGGCTTCCCGCCGG
>Ga0169931_10002838_pt1 | contig 27980 bp, 30 predicted proteins | sample Kivu_15m_20L_FD_129675 | JGI IMG/M metagenome (GOLD analysis project Ga0169931, IMG submission 129675) | Freshwater microbial communities from Lake Kivu, Western Province, Rwanda to study Microbial Dark Matter (Phase II) - Kivu_15m_20L... | ecosystem: Environmental > Aquatic > Freshwater > Lake...
ACCCGAGTCGACGACGACGTCCTGCGTGCCCTGCTGGGTGTCAGCGTGATCTTGGCGGTGCTGTTGTTGGCCACCAATCGAGTGGCCACCGGATCACGGCGTCTCGACGTCGTGTGCGGAGCTTTGAGCGGTGCTCTGGCCTCCTCACTCTCCACGAACGGTCCGCCATTGGTCTTCGCGCTGCAGGCCCGTGGTCTCGCGATGCAGGTGTTCCGTCCGACCATCAACATGGTATTCACGGTGTCGGGAGTGCTCTCGCTGACGGCTTTCCTGCTGAGCGGCGACGTCTCGAGGGACGTCCTCGTTCACTCGTTGACGGCGATTCCCGTCCTTCTGATCGGGTCCCGGGTCGGCTTTCGTCTTCGGGGACGGGTCCCCGAGACCGGAGCACGGCGGCTCGTGCTCTCGCTTCTGGCACTGGCCGGCGTAGCGGCGATTCTCACCTCCGTGATGTGATCATCCCGCGAAAATCGTCATCCATTGCTCTTTGTCCATCGGCTTCAGCACGAAATTGTGCCGACGCACCGACTTCAATTCTTCGTGCGGCTCGTTCGAATAGCGATGTCCCGGATAGATCACCGTGTTGCTCGGAAGGCTGTCGAGTCGACGAAGGCTCTCGAACATGTCCGCAGGATCACTGCCCGGAAGGTCGGTTCGGCCGCAACCATCGAGGAACAAGGTGTCCCCGGACACCAGGCATCCGCCGACGTGGAAGCACTGGGAACCCGGAGTGTGGCCCGGCGTGTGCATCAACTCGATGTCGACGCCGCCCACCTTCACGGAGTCGTGCGAAACGTGGGATACGAGATTCGTCTCGCTGACACCGGTGGTGCGGGTCACCCACGGAATCTCGTGCTCGTTCACGTGAATCGGTACATCGACTCTCTCGAGCAATCGTGCGATCCCCTCGATCCGGTAATTCATCATGGAACCACCGATGTGGTCGGGGTGGTAATGCGACGCCAGCGCACCCACCAGCTTCATGCCATCGGCTTCGATGAGGTCCACCAGTTCGTCGATGCCGTACGCGGGGTCGACCACCACGCACTCTGACGTCGAGCGATCGCCGATGAGGTACACGAAGTTAACCATCTGGCGAGCCAAGGGATCCCCGGCGGCGAAGTCGCGGCCCGAGAGCAATTGCCGAAAGTAGAAGCGATCGTCCATGTGGACACAGTAGACCCGAGGGGTGCGTGCATCGGCGGGTACAGCCGAGCCGATGTCTAGTCTGTTCGCATGGCGACGGCTGACGATTCCTCGAACGCGACGTGGACGGGGGTCTTGACGTCCCTGGAACCCGGCATGGTGATCCCGTTCGGCGGACGCCATTGGGTCCGCGTCGACGAGGAGCTGGCCCGTGTTTTCCGTCCCGGCGACCGTTTGCTGGTGCTGCAGACCGACGGCACCCTCATTCACGTGACGTCGGCGGTGGCCGCCTCCGTGGAGGGCTCGGTCGCTCGGGCGCGGAAGGCATTCGAAGTGATGCGCAGCCTCGATCAGGACAGAGTGTCCGATTTCTACCGACTGTTCGCCGACCGACTTCGTGATGATGCGATTTTCGGTCGGATCGCCCGTGCCAACGAGATGGACGTCGACGATGCCCGCGCCAGAGGGCGAGCGGTCGGACGTTTGGCGATCGACGACAAAATGCGCGCCAGCATGATCGACGGACTGGGGCTCTGGCGAGGAATGCACAGCGTGGTCGGTGCGAGTCTCGAGCACGTCGACCACGGTGCTTGGAACGTCGATGTCGTACGCGCTCCGTTGGGAGTCGTCGCGTTCGTCTTCGAGGGTCGCCCCAACGTCTTCGCCGATGCCACCGGCGTCCTTCGCGGGGGTAACTCGACGGTCTTGCGGATCGGAAGTGACGCCCTGGGCACGGCGCGGGCGATCATGGAGTTGGCCGTACGTCCGTCACTGGTCGATGCCGGACTTCCCGCGGGTGCAGTGGAGTTGATCGACGAACCCGATCGTTCCGGAGGGCATGCTTTGTTCAGCGATCCTCGTGTCTCTTTGGCCGTGGCCCGGGGGAGCGGACCGGCGGTCGCACAATTGGGCGCCGTGGCCCGACAGTCGGGGGTTCCGGTGAGCCTTCACGGGACCGGTGGGGCATGGATGATCGTGCGGGGGGACGCCCCCGAGGGCCGCGTTCGTGACTGCGTGTCCGCATCCCTCGATCGGAAGGTGTGCAACACGGTGAACGTGATCGTGCTCGTCGGGGACGTCGATCGAACACTGCGGGAGTCACTCGAGGGGATCGTCGACGCGGCGCGCCGGCGCGACGTCCGGGCCACGGTGCACCTACTCGGCGATTCGGCACGAGCCCAAATGCCGTCGGTGCCCGAGACAGTCGACGTCCTGGTGGGCGAGGTTGCCGACTCGGCGATCGAATGGGAGTGGGACGATGCACCCGAGGTGTCGATCCTGGCGGTCGACGATGTCGACGAGGCGATCGATTTGTTCAACGAACACAGTCCCCGCTTCATCGTGAGCGCTCTCACCGGTGACGAAGCCGCGACCCGAGCGATCGCCGATCGTTGCGACGCTCCGTTCGCGGGCGACGGATTCACGCGATGGGTCGATGGACAGTACGCGTTGCGGCGGCCGGAGCTCGGGCTGTCGAATTGGGAAGAGGGACGATTGTTCGCTCGCGGCGGAATCCTCTCCGGTGACGGTGTGTACAGCGTTCGGTATCACGCGTCCACCCCGGACGCGACCCAACGTCGCTGACGGACGTTCAGTGACCCAGAACGAGGTCGAGGATCCGTTCGATGGTGCGCGCGCGGCGACCAGTCGCCCGTTCGCGTTCGTCGGCCAACGCGGCGAGCTTGGCCATCGCGTTGACCGCCAGCCAGCGAACGGGTTCGGGTTCCCAGCGGCGACTCCGGTGTCCGACCCACGGGAGTCGGGTCAGATCCGATTCCCGTCCGGTGATGAGATGGGCCAAAGTCCGTCCGGCCAGGTTCGAGGTCGTGACCCCGTCGCCGACGTAACCTCCGGCGCTCGCCATTCCGGTCCGCGGGTCGAAGAGGACCGAACAATTCCAGTCGCGCTGTGCTCCGAGAGGTCCACCCCAGTGGTGGGTGAACGACACATCGGAAAGAACGGGAAACATCTCGCGCAGAGCGGTCGTCAGGTGTCGGACCATCCCGTCGTGAGTGTCGAAACGCGGATCGATGCGGGATCCGTAGTGATACGGAGCACCGCGACCGCCGAATGCGATCCGGTCGTCGGCGGTTCGCTGTCCGTAGACGATCAGATGGCGGGCGTCATTGAACGTCGGTCGGCTCGCCGAGATCAGCGAGTCGAGAAGATCGCCGCTGACGGGCTCGGTGGCGATCATCAGCGAGTACAGCGGCAACACGCTTCGGTGATGACGCCGCAATTGAACGGTGAAAGCTTCGGTCGCGCGCACGCTCACCGGGGCGCTCATCGGGCCTCGATCGGTGACGATCCTGCCGGGTTCGATGGACAAGACGGTCAGTCCCTCGAGGATCCGAACGCCTCGGGCTCGAAGATCGGCGGCCAGAGCCCGCACCAGCGAGCCCGGTTGTATCGCGGCGCAGTGGGGCGTGAAGACCGATCCAAAGGTGTTCGTGACATCGATCAAGGTCGAGGTCTGCTCCACGTCCAGAACACGCAGATCATCCTCGGTGATGCCGAAGGAGCGAGCCTCGGCGACCGCGTCGCGAAGACGGTCCCATTGAGGTCGCGTTCGGGCGACCTGTACGTAACCGCCTTTGGCGATCTGCCGGCCGAGACCCAGACCTCGGGCTCGCGCGCAGATCTCCTCGACCGAGGCGTTCATCGCGCGGTCGAACGCGAGGGCCGCATCTCGGCCGTGCTCCCGGACCAACGCCGCCAGCGACATCGGAAGCAACGCCGAGCTCCAGCCACCGTTGCGCCCACTCGCACCGAAGCCGACCCGCCGACTCTCCAACACGACGATCCGTGACGACGGATCGAGCTTGTTCAGATAATGGGCGGTCCACAGACCGGTGAAACCGGCCCCGACGATGACCACGTCGGCGGAGACATCGCCCAGGTCCGACGATCCGGCGGATGTATGGAAGCCGTCGGACGTTTCGGTGATCGGTTCGAGGTCGTCCCACAGGCATGCCGCGCGAACGACGTCGATCATGCCCCGAGAATAGCGTTGTCGATCAAACGGACCCCGTCGATCGTCGCGGCCACCAGGATGACGTCACCGGCGCGAACGGTCTCTCGTGGTTCGAGTGTCGCCGAGTCGGTGATGGTCACGTAATCGACGTCGAGTCCGGCCGCTTCGATCGTCTCGATGGCCTCATTCGTCAGCTCTCGAACATCGGTCGTTCCGTCGGCGAAACGGGTCGCGGTGAAGGCGATGGCCCGCCAAATCGCGACGGCGCGGGCGCGAGCGTCGGCGTGCAATCGGGTGTTTCGACTGGACAACGCTAATCCGTCCGTCTCGCGCACCGTAGGGACCGTGATGATGTCCACCCCGAGCTCGAGATCGAGCACCATTCTCGCGACCACCAGGATCTGCTGGTAGTCCTTTTGCCCGAAATAGGCACGATCGGGTCGCACGACGTGGAGAAGCTTGGCGACCACCGTGGCCACGCCGTCGTAGTGGCCCGGGCGGGAACGACCCTCGAGCACTCGTCCGATTCGACCCACGTCGACTCGGCTGTCGAACCCGATCGGGTACATCGTGGTCGTGGCGGGACGGTAGACGAGGTCGACGCCCGCGGACGCGCAAATCTCGAGGTCGGCGGACAACGTCGCCGGGTATCGCGCGAGATCATCGGGGTTCTCGAACTGCATCGGATTCACGAAAATGCTCGCCACCACGACGTCGCACTCGGCGCGGGCACGATCAAAGAGCGCTCGATGACCGTCGTGTAGAGCACCCATGGTCGGTACGAAACCGATGCGACGCGACGCGATGCGGTGCGGTCGCAGAGCCGACGTCACCTCGACGGGAGTGAGGGCCGAGATCGCGCTCACTTGAAGGAATGATCGGCGTCCGGCCACGCGCCGGAGCTGACTTCGTCGACGTATCGCTCGACCGCAGAAATGGCGCTGCTTCGCAGGTCGGCGTAGTGCTTGACGAACTTGAGCTTGGATTCCGAGAGACCGAGTACGTCGTGCAACACGAGTACCTGACCGTTGCAACCGTTTCCGGCACCGATGCCGATGGTGGGGATGCCGACCTTCATGGTGATCTCGGTGGCCAGCTCCATGGGAACTCCCTCGATGACCACGGCGCACGCACCGGCTTGTTCGACAGCGTATGCATCCTCGAGCAAGCGGTTTCGACTGCCAGCCTCATATCCCTCGACGCGACCTTGGACCTTGTGTCCGCCCATGCGGTGAAAGCTCTGCGGCGTCAAACCGATGTGACCCATGACGGGGATGTCGACTCTCGTGATGGCCGCGATCGCGTCGGCCACGTGAACACCGCCCTCGAGTTTGACGCACTCCGCTCCGGCCTTGGTCAAGGCGATGCTCGATTCGACGGCTTGCTGGCTGCTGGCTTGGTACGACCCGAAGGGAAGATCGCCGACGACGAGGGCCTTCGCGCCCGCCCGGGCCACGTTGCGGGTGTGGTACACCATCTCGTTGAGGTCGACCGGAATCGTGTTCGAGTGTCCCTGTACGACCATCCCGACCGAATCGCCGACCAGGATCACGTCGACCCCGGCCTCGTCCACGATGCGGGCGAACATGGCGTCGTACGCGGTGATCATCGAGATACGACGGCCGGATTCGCGCCACCGACCGAGGTCGGGAACCGTGACCTTCTTGCGTTCGTTCATCGGAAAACCGGACCTCTCAACGCCACCGCGGTGACTCGACACTCGATGCCAGCGACGGCAAACTAGCGACCAGCGTCGTTCCGGACACCGCCCGGATGACGTGAACCTGTGATTTCCGACCAAAAGTGACGACCGAACAACGCATTCCCGCACCCCGGAATCGTCGAATCTCCTTGGGTAACCTTCGGGCGTGTCCCGTCCGGCCATGGTGCCCCCCGTGACCGGCCGCGGTCGGCGGTACCTGGTCAAGATTCTCGCGCGGATCGTGCATCCCCTCACCGAACTGGTGTTTCAAGCCGGGGCCATCGGCGCCGAGACCCCTCGAGGTCGACGCTTCGGACGTTTCGGGGCGAACAGCGTGATCTGTTACCCACCGAACACCATCTACAACGAGCGCTACATACACGTCGGATCGGGAACCATGATCGGTCCCCAGTGCACACTGTCGGCCGGCATGACTCCCGGACAGGAGTGCATCACCGATCCGGTCGTCAGCATCGGGGATCGTTGCCTGATCGGCAAGGGGAGTGCGATCGTCGGTCACTTCTCCATCACCATCGGTGACGACGTCTGGACGGGGCACAACGTCTACGTCACCGATCAGAATCACGGATACGAGGACGTGACGCGTCCGATCGGCGCCCAGTCGATGCCGGAGAAGCCCGTGAGGATCGGAAACGGCTCCTGGATCGGGTACGGCTCGGTGATTCTGCCCGGGGCGACCATCGGTGACCACGTCGTCATCGGGGCCAACAGCGTGGTCACGGGCGACATCCCGTCGTACAGCGTCGCCGTGGGTTCGCCCGCCAAGGTCATTCGTCGGTACGTGGACGGGGAGTGGCGAAGCGTCGGATGAAAAGTGTCAGACGGCCAGGTCCATCGGCGCCTTGCACGACAACATGCGATTGCCGGTGGCGAAGTCGTTCAGGTATGAGCTGACCGGAGACTCGATCATGGTTTCGGCGAACGGCTCGTTCGTACCGGCCCGCAGTTCGTCGGCGTAGAGGCGACGATCGTCGATGAGGCTGCGGTACAACTTCTCCCACGTCTCGACCACTCGGGCGTCCTCGGTTCCGGTCGGTCTCACCACGAGAATCTCGTCCACCATTCCCTCGACGATCTCGGTGGCTTCGTCGATGATGTCCGCACGACGTGCCAAGGCGTCCGTGCCGGCGTCTTCGATGCGCGTCAAGTCCATCAATTCGTCGCGGCCGAGGTTCGCTTCACGGCAAATCGCTTCGGCGCGTTCGGACCACGAACGGTCCGAGATGAGAACGACGGACTCCTTGGTGGGCGGAAAGAACAGGGCCCACACCCAGAACGCGGCCAGGCCGAGACAGATGAGACCGAGAAGAGCCCTCACCCAGCGTCGACCGGGCATCAGGATGCCGAGGGTCGGTAGGACGAGAGAAGTTGGAGCGCTGCACCACCGATACCGACCGCGAGCGCAATCACGGCACCGGTCCATCCCGAGGCGACCAAGTCGAAGGAATTATCCAGGGACCAGTCTCCGGGCCCCATGATGCCGACCGCGGCGGCCCCAATGGCAATCGTCGCGCAGTACTCCCATCCCTGATTGGGCAGGAACACGAAGAAGCCGACCTTGGCGTGCGCGACGACGATGGCGACCACCATGATGCCGATCACTCCCGCCGCGGCCAACGGCGTGAGGAGGCCCGCGGCCAACATCACTCCGGCGCCGATCTCGGTGGTGGCGGCGATACGCGCCTGCCACGCTGGCCACTTCATGCCGATGCTTCCGAACCATCCGGCGGTGCCCGTCAGGCCCCCGCCGCCGAAGACCTTGTTGTAACCGTGGTACGCGAGAAAAAGGCCGAGACAAAGACGAAGGAGCAACAACCCCACATTGAGCTGGTCGGGACCGGAGAAATTCATGCGATCACCCTACAACGAGGCCGTGTCGGACGTCCGTGCGGGAACCACACGACGAGTACGGTCGGGGAATGGCGCGGAGTAGAGAGTTGATCCGTTGGAGCTGATCCTGGTGCGACACGGCGAACCCGAGTGGGTTCGGGACGGTCTGAACGTGGACAACCCTCCTCTCACCGAGCGAGGACAGAGACAGGCTCGGGCTGTTGCGGGCGCGTTGTTCGGCGAGGTGTTCGACGAAGTCTGGGTGTCGCCACTCGTGCGCGCGCAACAAACCGCGCTTCCCTTGCTCTCGGATCGGGGAATCGACGACCCGACGACGGTCACCCAGCACTGGCTGGAAGAGATTCGCAATCCGTTGTGGCACGGCACTCCGAGGGAGAAGGCCGATGCCGCTTACGCCGAGGAGCGTTCACGAGCGTCTCACGACCGCTGGCACGGTCTGACGGGGGGCGAGTCGGTGAAGGAGTTCGTCGGTCGTATCCATGCCGGTGCCGGTGCCTTCATGGCCGAGCGTGGCGCCACACCGATGCCCGGCTCGTTGCCGGTCTGGAGGTTCGACGGAGGGCATCGTCGGATTCTCCTCGTCGCCCACGCCGGTACCAACAGCGTGCTGATCTGTCACCTACTCGGGTTGCAGCCGACCCCGTGGGAATGGGAACGTTTCGTGATCGGTCATGCGTCGATCAGCAGGTTGACGTCCCACGAGATGGGAGACGGTCACACGTTCGGTCTGACACGTTTGAGCGACCAGGAGCATTTGGATCATGAGCACCGGACCTACTGACCTCGGGATGACGCCCGACCCCGACAAGGTGCGGATGTTCTCGTTTCTCGTCTTCTCCAAACTCGAGGGGGCGGTGACGGCGGGAATGATCCACCTCGGTGACCGACTCGGTCTGTACGCGGAGTTGGCTCGGGTCGGGAACTTCCTCACGAGCGACGAACTGGCGGCACGCCTCGGATTGCATCCGAGATGGGTGCAGGAATGGATTCACAACCAGGCGGCGGCACGAATCGTCGAGGTGAGTCACGACACCGATGCCGACCGGTACGCCCTCGGTCCGGAAGCGAGAGTGGTCCTCGCCGACGAGAACCATCCGGCATTCGGGATGGGAATGTTCCACCGGTTGCCACAAACGATGAACTCGTTGCAGGTGTTGCCCGAGTCGTTCCGCACGGGCGTGGGACATGATTACGACAGCCATGGTCCCGATGGCGCGGTGGGTATCGAGCGAAGTTTCGAACCGTGGAGCCGAAGTCACCTGCTCCCGACCGTTCTTCCCGCGATGGATGGTTTGCCCGAACGTTTGATCGCGGGGGCGCGAGTCGCCGACATCGGATGTGGCGCCGGTGGCGCCGCGATACGTATGGCGTCCGCGTTCCCGAACTCTCACGTGGTCGGATACGACATTTCCCGGTTCGCTCTCGAACGAGCCGCGGACCGCAAGTTTCGGGAGTCGGTGCCGAACGTCGAGTTCCGTGACCCGCGACGCGATCCACTGCCCGAGGACGGCTCCTTGGATTTCGTCACCGCGTTCGATTGCATCCACGACATGACCCATCCGCAGGAGGTGATGGGATCCATCCGACGTAGTTTGAAAGACGACGGAACGTGGCTGTTGGTGGACATCAAGGCCCTCGACACGTTCGAGGAGACGATGCGCAAGAATCCGATGGCGTCGCTGATGTACGGCATCAGCGTGCTGTCGTGCATGTCGTCGGCCATGTCGGTCCCCGGCGGAGCAGGCCTCGGCACATTGGGTTTGCCGGAGAGCAAAGCCCGTGGGATGGCCGTCGAAGCCGGTTTCACGCGTTTTCGGCGACTGGACATCGAGCACTCGCTGAACGCCTTCTACGAGATCAGGCCCTAAAGTCCGGGAAGAGGAGGGAGAACAGCATGGGAGCCGAGGCAGTGTCGTTGTCGAAGGTGAGAGAGTTCGCCGAAAAACTGAGCGTGTGGGCCCATCTGGCCACGGTGGGTGCCGACGGTGAGCCCGACGTGGTGCCGGTTCACCCGTGTTGGGAGGGCGACGTGTTGTGGGTAATGGTCGGAGCCGACTCGGTGAAGAGTCGCAACGTCTCCGTGAACGATCGCGTCGCGATGCACTGGCAGGTCAGCGAGAACGGCGACGGAGTCGAGGTGTGGGGGCGCGCGACGGTCCTCGCCGATCTCGAGACGAAACGTCGACTATGGACCGGAGTGTTCGATTACGACCTGAACGCCTTCGCTCCCGGTGGACCCGACGACAGTCCCGACACGGCGTTCATGCGTATCGACGTGGAACGTGCGGTCATCCTTCGCATGTACGGAGCGGCCGGCATCGAGCGGTGGGCGAGACCATGATCTCCTTGCACGACGTCCGCACCGACAGCGCTCGCTACGGCCCGCTGGCGTACGTGGCCACCGTGAGTTCCGGTGGTGAACCCCACGTGGCGCCGGTGGCGGTGGCGTGGTTCGGCGATTCGATTCTGACCTTCGTGCGCACGGACAGTCGCAAGGTGGTCAATCTGCGGATGAACCCTCGGGTGTCGGTTCATTTCGCCGTCGGTCCCGGCACGAATTGGGACTCGTGCATCGTGTGGGGAGATGCGATCGTCGTCGACGACGACGCGGGACGCACGGCACTTTGGGACAAGATGGGCTACGACCTGTCGCCGTTCGAACCGGGCGGGCCGACCGCGGCGACACACGTGTTCCTTCGAATCGAGCCCGACCGTGCGACGATCCTGCGCAATTACGGAATCGCCGGTCGGGAGCAGTGGCGTCGATGAGTCGACTGTCGCGGTTGAGTCGCTCGGTGTCCGGACGTCGGGTGGTGATCACGGGCGCCGGGAGCGGTATGGGTCGGGCCACGGCCCATCTCTTCGCCGACGAGGGCGCGACGGTGTGCATCCTCGACTCCAACGAGTCCGTCGTCACGACCGGCACGGAGATCGCGTCCGCGTACGGCGAGAATGCCGTCTCGGCTCACGTGGTCGACGTGACCGACGATCGAGCCCTGCGTTCCGTGATCGCGGGCTTCGGATCGGTCACCGGCGTCGTGGACGCCCTGATCAACAACGCCGGGATATCCCGACCGTCTCCGCTCGTCTTCGACGACGAATCATTCGATGAGGCCTGGAATCGGACGCTGGCGATCAACCTCAGCGCGTACGTGCGGGCGATACGGGCGAGCCTGCCTTTTCTGCAGGCGTCCGACGCCGGTCGCATCGTGAACATCGCGTCCACCGAGGCGATCGTGGCGACTCCCGGAATCTCGGCCTACTCGGCGTCGAAGGCGGGTGTCACGGGGTTGACGAGAAGTCTCGCGGTCGAGTTGGGCCCGACCGGAATCACCGTCAATTGCATCTGTCCCGGACCGATCAACACCGGCATGACCGCGGGTATTCCGGACGAGGCGAAGAACAAGTACGCGCGCCGACGGGTGGCTCTTCGACGTTACGCCGATCCGGAGGAGGTGGCGCACGTGACCCTCAGTTTGTGCCTGCCGGCTTCGTCGTTCGTCACGGGTGTCAGCATTCCGGTCGACGGAGGCGTCACCATCAGGCACACCTGATTCCGACGGGGGTCAACGCGCCGGGTCGAGCAATTGTTCGAAGCCACTGGGTGCGTGGGGACCCACGACGAGTTGTTCGAGAATGCCGATTCCCTCGACGCCGTCACAGGTGGCTCGACATATGGCTTGAACGTGCAGGTGTCGCGGATCGCAGGGGGTGTCGACGGGGAGTGCCCAGCGTTCTCCGCCGACGGCCAAATCGCCTTTCCAGAATCCGTGGCCCCATTGCGGGTGCCCGTAGCCGAGGCCGATCATCTGAAATTCGTAGAGGGGCTCGAGATCGATGATCCTGGTGGGCAATCCGTCGCCCGCCAGTTCGATGGAAAAGGACCGCGCCCACCGGGTCCCGGGTCGCCACGAAACCGCATAGGAGACGTCCGGATACTCGTCAGCGGGCGACGTACCGTCGCGCAAGAAGAACCCGGTCTGATGCCAGCGAACACCATCGGCGTGTTCGTTCACGTCGAAGTGGGTGGCGAAACCGGGGAAATTCACCGGAGCCCACAACCAGTAGAACTGTCGGTTTCCGACGGGCGCACCCGTGTCGGCGGACGGTCCGACGGGTCGGGTGCCCCATGAGCGATCGCGGGATCCGGGGGTGGTGTCCGACCGCAGTTCCCGACGAACTCCGTCCACCTCGATCCAGCCGTTCCAATGTCCGAACTGCGTGAGGCGGGTGTAATCGAAAACGCTCCGCTGTCCCGCCTTGACCAGGAAGTGCGGCTCCTGAACCGGAGCGCTCCGGGAGACGAACACCAAGTCGGCGCGCAATCCGTGTTCGGCGGACTCGACCACCAAACGATGCCGCTTCATCGGCTCGAGTATCTCGAGGCGAATGGGACCGACCGTGTTCGCGTCGGCGCGGTCCAGGGGAGCCCGGGCTGACGCGTGCACCGAGATCTGCACTTCGCCGTTCCTGACCACCGAGAACGATGCATCGACTACGTGTCGATTGGGATACAAACCCATGGCGACGCCGAAGTACAGCGACGCATCGGTCGTGTATCCGTTGAAGAAGTACCGGTCGTAATGGTTGATGTCACTGGTGGCGGTCTCGTTGACCGGTACGGAACCCGAATGGATCGGATAATCGTCGAAGGAGGAGAGCATGATGTGACCGTAGTCCGCCGTCGTCGGTCGACCGAACAATGTCGCCTAGCCTGTCATCATGACTCGGCGGTTGACTCCGGCTCGCTATGCCTGGATCACCCGCGCCGCCTTGGGTTCGCTGGTCGTCATCGTCATCACGGGAGCCGCGGTTCGTCTGACCGGTAGTGGACTCGGATGTTCGGACTGGCCTCGCTGCAACAAAAAAAGGTTCATCGACGTGTCGTCGTTCCACGGAGCCGTGGAGCAACTCAATCGTTTGTTCACCGGTCTCGTGACCGTTCTGGTGATGTCCGCGGTTCTGGCAGCGCGGTTTCTCGAGGATCGACGTCGCGATCTCGAACGTCTGGCCTGGTTGCTCGTGATCGGCGTGATCGGCCAGATCGTGCTCGGCGGCGTCGTGGTACTGACCGATCTCAATCCGGTGGCGAACCAGGGACACTTCTTGTTGTCGATGTTCCTGGTCGGTACGGGCTGGATCCTCGTGAGGCGGGCGGGAGGCGACGTCGACCGTCTCGCTCTCCCGTCCGGCGACACTCGACTGGTGCGGACCGTCGCCGTCCTGGCGTCGGTCGCGGTGGTCACGGGAACCGTGGTGACCGGAGCGGGGCCTCACGCCGGTGACGAGAACGCTCCGCGTTTGGACATTGCCATCACGTCCGCTGCTCGCCTGCACGGGATCAGCGTGATCATCACTCTGTCGTGCATCGTGTGGTTGTTGGCGAGGATCAGGCGGATGCCCTTCGGGTCGCTGCACACCGCGATCGAGGTCGTTCTCGTCCTCGGCGTGTTGCAGGCCACGGTCGGCTACGTCCAGTATTTCAACGACATTCCCGCGGCGTTGGTGGCGGTGCACATCGCACTCGCCACGGCCTTCTTCATGGCCGTGGTCAACCTGTGGTACTCGGTCGGACCGATCGCACGTCAGGGCGCGGTCGCGAGGCGCTCGATCGTCTCGCGATAGACACGAACCGTGTCGGCGATGATGTCGGCGACGGGGCGAACGGCCTCGATACGGCCCATGACCTGTCCGGTGAGGGCGATCGAGGACTCCATGTCGCCACCGAAGTACAAATCGTGGACACGACTCATCTCCGAGAGCGAGACGTTCTCCTCCTTCTCCAATCGCGTGGTCCGTTCCGTTCGTAGAGCCCGCAAGCCGGGTCGGGACAGTCGATTCAAGAAGACCGTATCGGTTTCGGCTCCGTTCACGATCCGTTCCTTCCAGTTCGCGTGCACCGGAGACTCGGCGGCCGACACCATTCGTGTTCCCATTTGCACCCCTTCGGCTCCGAGGGCGAAGGCCGCGGCCATGGTCACGCCGTCACAGATGCCTCCGGCGGCGATGACGGGCACGTCGACTTTCGAGCACACGAGCGGCAGGAGCACCATGGTCGAGACGTCCCGAGGATTCTTGAACCCGCCTCCTTCGCCTCCTTCCACGACCAAGCCGTCGACACCGGCGTCGACGGCTTTGAGCGCGGCCGACAGCGTCGGAACGACGTGGAAGACCGTCAAACCGGCGGCTTTGAGCGTCGCGGTGTACTGGCGCGGATCTCCCGCCGAGGTGGTGACGAAGCGAACGCCCTGTTCGACCACGAAATCGACGATGGATGGATCGCGCACGAACATCTGCGCGACGTTGACTCCGAAGGGCTTGTCGGTGAGCTCGCGCATACGACCGATCTCGTGTCGCACCGCGTCCAGTTCGCCCGAGGAGGTCTCGATGATTCCGAGTCCTCCGGCGTTGCTGACCGCGCTCGCCAGTTGGGATCGCGCGATCCAGCCCATGGGCGCTTGGACGATGGGGTAGTCGACCCCGAGGAGTTCCGTCACTCGGTTTCGAATGGGTGCCGGTGCGTTCATGTTCCGACCGTAGATCGGGTGGCGGTCAAGCCCGCTATCGGTAATCCGGCGAAGATCAGCGCCGCCCCGATCCACGACCGTACGGACAACGACTCGTCCAGTACGACCACCGCGAGCACCGAAGCCATCGCGGGTTCGAGGACGGTCAGCATCACGACGACCGAAGGAGCCAAGGTCCGCAGGCCCCATCCGAAAGCCACGTAGGCGAGCGTCAGCGTGATGATTCCCTGATACGCGATCATGGATGCGCCCCGGGGGGTGAAGAACCAATCGAGGTCGGCGAACGCGAGAATGGGCGACGTGAGAATCGCTCCTCCCACGAAGATCGTCGCCATCGACGCCGTCGACTGAATGCCTCGCTCGATCAGGACCGCCCGGCTTCGGCGTACACGGCGTACATCACGCCGGCCACCACCGCGAACAGGACACCCGACGGATCGATGGATCGCTCCGTCATCGACGTACCCTCGCCGGCCACGAACTGCAGGGTCAGTCCGACCCCGAGGACTCCGGCGGCCAGCCACCAGATCGGCGTGGGGGCGGGCCGTCCACGGAGTCGACCGATCGCCCGCGACGCCAGCGGACTCGTTCCGATCGTCGCCAACGCCGCCACCGCGACCCCGGTGCGGTCGGTGGCGGCGAAGAACATCGTCTGGTAGCCCGCGACCCCGATTGCTCCGATCATGGCCCACCCGCGGTGCCGGGCCAGACCGCCCAGATACCGACGCGCCACGAGGGCCAACAAGAGTCCGCCGAGGCACAGGCGCAAGGAGGCCGCCGCCCAGGGATCGGTCGACGCGGGACCCTGAGCGAGCGCGGTACCCGTGGTGCCAAAGAGGGTCGCGGCCCCCAACACGGCGAGCACCGGTGCCCACGAGGATCGCGGGGACGAGGAACTGTCGCCGACCATTGGACTAGGACTAGCATCTCGGAGGTGTCGGGGGTGGTACCCCGCACAGCACGGCGGGGGAGTGATCTGGTGCCAGCAGACAGACGGAGAGCTCGACGCCTCTTGGCCGTGCTCCTCGGAGGCCTTCTCAGTGGAATCGTCGGCCTCGCCATGTTCGACGGCTCGGCCAAGGCCGCCGACTACGCCCTGCGCGTCCAGGTGAAGGAGCAGTCCCGCGACGCGGCCGGCAAGGCCGACAATCAACCGGTGGTGGGCGTGACGATCACCGTCACCGACGCCGACGGCGTGGAGGTCGGTACCGGCCAGACCGACGAGACCGGAGTGGTGGTGATTCCGGTCCCGGATCGCGGGGATTACACGGTCACCCTCGACGAGTCCACCTTGCCCGACGGTCAGACCCTGGACGCCCGCACGGCCGCGTCCCAGACGGTGACCGAAGACAGCTTCGTCACCGCCACCAAGATCGTCAACTTCTTCACCGGCGAGTCACAGAGTGTTTCCCAGACCTTCGTCGAACGTCTGTCCCAGCGGGTCCTGGACGGAATCCGTCTCGGCCTGGTGCTGGCCATGTGCGCGGTGGGTCTGTCGCTCGTCTTCGGCACCACCGGATTGACGAACTTCGCCCACGGCGAGGTCGTGACCTTCGGCGGGTTGGCCGCCTTCGTTTTCAACATCACCGGACTCAGCTTCCTCGGTTTCCTGAGCTTCTTGCCCGGGGTGACCGAGCAGGGAACCTTCCACATCCTCTGGGCGGCTCCCATCGGTGTGGTGTTCGGAGGATTGTTCGGCTGGGCCCTGAACGCTGGAATCTTCTCCAGGCTCCGTCATCGTGGAATCGGTCTGGTGACCCAAATGGTCCTCACCGTCGGTTTGTCGATCCTGCTCCGCAACTTCTTCCTGTCGCGATTCGGCGGACGCACCCGCCCGTACCGCGAATTCACGTTGCAACGGGCCTGGGAGATCGGGCCGGTCAGCATCACACCGCGCGACGCGGTGGTGTCGCTGCTGTCGCTCGTGATCCTGGTCTCGGTCGCCCTGGCGTTGCGTTACTCCCGTCTGGGTAAGGCCACCCGTGCGGTCTCCGACAACCCCGATCTGGCGTCGGCCACCGGTATCGACTCCGAGCGGGTGATTCGTCTGGTGTGGATCATCGGCGGTGCCTTGGCGGCCATCGGCGGAGTCTTCCGCGGTCTCGACGAGCAGGCCAGTTTCGACATGGGAAGCCGCCTGCTGTTCCTGATGTTCGCCGGCATCACCCTGGGTGGTCTCGGTTCGGCCTTCGGTGCCCTGGTGGGCGGATTCGTGGTCGGAATCATGGTGGAGGTGGCCAGCCTGGTGGTGCCCACCGAGTTGAAGGCCACTCCGGCCCTGCTGGTGTTGATCCTCGTACTTCTCTTCCGGCCGCAGGGAATCCTCGGCAAGGCACAAAGGGTGGGCTAGATGGACTGGTCACTCATCATCGAGAACAGCCTGAAGGGCCTGGTGGGCATCAACGCGGTGTATTTCGCCGTGGCCGCCATCGGCATGAACGTGCAGTACGGCTACACCGGACTGCTGAACTTCGGTCAGGCCGGATTCATGGCCTGCGGGGCCTACGGACTGGGAATGACGGCGCATTACTTCGACATCCCGATGTGGTGGGGTATTCCCCTCGGCATCCTGTTCTCGGTGGTTCTCGGACTGCTGATGGGTATTCCCACTCTGCGACTGCGGGCGGACTACCTGGCCATCGTCACCATCGCGGCCGCCGAGATCATCCGCCTCGTCGTGCGTTCGGTGAGATTCAAGACCTATTTCGGTGGCAGCGACGGAATCAACAATTTCTCCGAGTCGTTCCGCGAGGTGGGGACCGATCTGGGTATCCAGCAGTCCGCCGAGTACGGGTTCTGGCCGTTCACGTTCACCGGTCGCGAACTGTGGACGTTGATCATCGGTTGGCTGGTGGTGGCGTTCTTCGGTTTCCTCGTGTACCAACTCATGAAGAGCCCGTGGGGACGCGTGTTGAAGGCGATCCGCGAGGATGAGGACGCCGTTCGTAGCCTGGGAAAGAACGTCTACTCGTACAAGATGCAGTCGCTGATCCTCGGTGGCGTGATCGGAACCTTCTCCGGAATGATCTTCGCTCTCGACCGCGGAAGTGTGCAGCCCGACAACTACAGCCGCGACGTGACCTTCTACGTGTTGACCGCCCTCGTGCTGGGAGGCGTCGCCAGGGTCACCGGCTCGATCATCGGCCCGATGTTGTTCTGGGGCCTGTTCACCTTCGTGGACAACTTCATGCGCCAGGTCACCGAGGATCCCATCAAGGTGGGCAACTTCACCCTGCTGCAGTCCACCCAGGTCGGCCAGTTGAACTACATGCTGATCGGTCTGGCCCTGATCCTGTTGATGGTTTTCCGCCCCCAGGGTCTGGTGGGCAATCGCAAGGAGATGGCCTTCGATGGACGCTGAGCGCACCTACGGCGAGCACGCCACTCGCGCCCGCGCGGCGCTCGACACCTGTGACAAGGTGCCGGGTGCGGCCAAGCCCGATCCCATTCTGGTGGCCGACGGAGTGCGGCGGGAGTTCGGTGGAATCGTCGCGGTCGACGTGGCGCACCTCGAGGTGCAGCGCGGTTCGATCACGGCCCTGATCGGACCCAACGGCGCCGGCAAGACCACCTTTTTCAACCTGATGACGTCGTTCGACACGCCGAACACCGGATGGTGGAGTTTCGACGGTCGGTCGATGGAGAAGATCGCGTCGCACCGGACGGCGGCCATGGGGATGGTGCGCACGTTCCAGCTCACCAAGAGCCTCACGAAACTCTCGGTGATCGAGAACATGCGCCTCGGAGCCACCGGACAGGTCGGCGAGAAATGGTGGAACGGTTTGATCCCCGGTCTCTGGAAAGAGCAGGAGGCCGAGATCACCGCACGCGCCGAGGCGTTGTTGGCCCGCTTCAATCTCGCCCACATGCGCGACGAGTACGCCGGCTCGCTGTCGGGCGGTCAGCGCAAGCTTCTCGAGATGGCCCGGGCCCTGATGACCAACCCCACGTTGGTGATGCTCGACGAACCGATGGCCGGCGTGAACCCCGCGTTGAAGCAGAGTCTGAACGCCCACATTCGCGATCTGCGCGATCAGGGGATGACCGTGCTCTTCGTCGAGCACGACATGGACATGGTGCACGACATCAGCGACTGGGTCGTCGTGATGGCCGAAGGTCGCATCATCGCCGAAGGTACACCGGATGACATTTCGCGAAACCCGGCCGTGATCGACGCGTATCTCGGCGCGCATCAGGGCCAGTCGCTCTTGGAGGACGAATGAACACCAACGACGCGATCCTCGACGCCCGGGATCTGGTGGCCGGCTACATCCCGGAGGTCAACATCCTCAACGGCTGCGACCTGGTGGTGGGAGCCGGTGAGTTCGTGGGCATCATCGGACCCAACGGCGCGGGTAAGTCCACCTTCCTGAAGGCAGTGCTCGGTCTGTGCAAGGTCCGGTCGGGTTCGATCACCCTGAACGGTCAGGACATCACCGGACGACAGGCCCACGAACTGGTGCCCATGGGCGTGGGATACGTTCCGCAGACCAAGAACGTGTTCCCCAGCCTGACCGTTCGCGAGAACCTGGAGATGGGCTGCTTCCTGAAGCCGTCGGTGTTCAAGGACCGCTTCGAGTACGTGGCCTCCATGTTCCCGAAGTTGGCCGATCGCGCGACCCAACGGGCGTCAGCTTTGTCCGGTGGCGAGCGTCAAATGGTGGCCATGGGTCGGGCCCTGATGCTCGAGCCCAAGATCCTGCTGCTCGACGAGCCCTCGGCCGGACTGTCCCCGGCGTTGCAGGACGAGGTCTTCGTGCAGTGCCGCACCATCAACAAGAGCGGCGTGGCCATTCTCATGGTGGAGCAGAACGCCCGGCGCTGTCTGCAGGTGGTGAATCGCGGATACGTGCTGGACCAGGGCCGCAACGCCTATTCGGGATCTGGTCGTGACCTGTTGAACGACCCCAACGTGATCGAGTTGTATCTCGGCACGTTGGTGAAGGCCACCGGCGGCTGACCCCGCTGACCATTCTGAATTCGCCAATCCCGCCGACCCCGTCGACCAACTGTCACCAGTTCCACCAGAAGGTGTCGGGGAATAGAGAAGGGCCCCCGGTTTCCCGGGGGCCCTTCCAGTTCCGAGGAACTACTGGATCACTTGCCGGCGTCGAAGTTCTCGCCGAGCGCGTTACCGATGAAGCCGTCCACACCGTAGACAGCCTTGGCCTTGGGGCCGATGCCGTTCTCGATCATGGTCCGCAGGATACGGCTGGCCTCGTCGAACGAGATCAGGATGATGGCATCCGGATCGGCGGCGACGATCTCAGCGACTTCGGCGTCGAACGAGGTCGCAGCCGGGTCGTAGATCTTCTTGCCGAGCACTTCCACACCCGACGATCCGAGCACCGACTCGGCCACGTCCGCGAGGCTGGTGCCGTAGGCGTCGTCGAGGGCCAGGATGTACGCCGAAGCGTTTCCGTCCTCGGCAACCAAGCCGGCGAGCACCGCACCCTGGAGGCTGTCCGGGGGAGCGTTACGGAAGTAGAGGCCGTTGTCGGCGTAATCCACCAGCTTCAGCGAGGTGTTCGCGGGGCTGAACTGGATCACACCAGCCTGGGTGATCTTGTCGATGACGGTCAACGACACCGAGGACGAAGCAGCGCCGATGATGGCGTCCACGTTCTCGCTGAGGAGACGGTCCACGGTCACGCTGGCGGTGTCGGTCGAGGTGTCACCCGAATCGCCGGGCGAGTACTCCACCGGGGCTCCGAGAACTCCACCGGCCTCGTTGATGATGCTGACGGCGTACTCGACACCGGCGATCATCGGCGCACTGAGGAATGCGAGCGAGCCGGTCTCGGGCAACAAGCCACCGAGCTTCAGCACGCCGTCACCGGCGCGCTCCACGCCAGCGGTCGCGAGCGGCAACACGGCCGACTCGGGAGCCGAAGCGGGGATGAAGGTGGTCAAGTCGTCGTTGATGCGGTTGTCGGCGCCGAAGTTCAGAACGCCGTAGGAGGCCTCGAGGGGCTCACCGTTGCCGTTCAGGGTGTTCGGGCCCGACACACCTTCGTAGTCGATGTCGGTGCCGGCCTTGATGAGCTCGACGCAGGTGGTCCAGTCGGAGCACTTCTCTCCGTCCTTCGACACGGCGACGATCTCATTGGCGAGAGCCGATCCGTCGGTCCCGGCCTGCTCGGCGGCCAGAGCGATCAGCATCACGGAGTCGAACGATTCCGCGGCGTAGCTCCAGTCGTTGAGTGCCTCGTTGCCCTCGGCGACCCAGAAGTCGCTGATGGCCTGCTTCCACTCGTCGGAAAGTTCGACGAGAGGAGTGGTGCCCTTGAGGCCCTCGAGCTCGCCACCCGCGGCCGGAGCCTCGGTGCTGGGAGCCTCGCTGGTCGGTGCTTCAGTCGCCGGAGCCGACTCGTCGTCGTCGCCGCCGCAGGCGACAGCGCCCACGAGAGCCAGACCGACGAGCAGGGCACCAAAGCGACGTGCGCTGGTCTTCTGCATTGTTTCTCCCCCTATGGAGATACGGGGCGAAAGCCCCATTGGTTTGGAAGTCGTCACGATACCCCCCAAATCGGCGACGGAAACCTCGGTACTCGCCGGAATTCCGTGACACGGTACGGTTCGACCATGAGTGAAGTCCTGTACGAGGTGTCCGATCACGTGGCCACCATCACCCTGAACGCCCCGGAGCGCATGAACACCATTTCGGGGGCCATGCTGGAGGAACTCTCCGAACAGCTGCTGCGCGCGGACCGCGTCCGCGATGTCCGGTGCATCGTCCTGACTGGAGCGGGGCGGGCATTTTGCGCCGGACTCGATCTGGCGGCCCAAATGGGCCAGAAGGAGTCTCTCGGGGTCCTGGACTCGGGTGGAGACATGGGAGCCGAGTTCGACCTGCGCACCGCGCCCCCGGTGGTTCTGCACAATTTGGACACGCCGACGATCGCCTGCATCAACGGTGGGGCCGCTGGTTACGGACTCGACCTGGCCTTTGGTTGCGACATTCGTCTGGCGTCGACCACGGCCAAACTGGCGCCCGGATTCGCCAAGAGGGGAATCCTCCCCGAGAGCGGTGGGACGTGGTTGCTTCCACGAATCGTCGGCTACGCCAAGGCGGCCGAGATCTGCTTCACCGGTCGCACCCTGTCGGCTTCGGAGTCCTTCGACCTCGGTCTGGTGAATCACGTCATCGAACCCGATCAGTTGAGCGAACGGACCTACGCGATGGCCGCCGAGATCGCAGCGAATGCACCACTGGCGGTGCGAGCCATCAAGCGCATGATGCGAGCCGCCGAAACCGAGACCTTCGAACAGAACATCCACCACGTGTTCCTGCAGTTGCTGCCGTTGTTCCGCACCAAGGACTTCAAGGAGGGCGTGGCGTCCTTCATGGAGAAGCGTCCCGCCAATTTCACCGGTCGTTGATGGCGCGATCGATGGACTCGGTGGGTGACGAATCGTCGATCGAACTGCTCGCGGGTTTGGCGAGCACTCGCACCATCCGCCGATACACGTTTGATCCCGTACCACCGGAAGACCTGAACTCGATCTTGTGGCACGCCACCCGCGCACCGAGTGGCTCGAATCGTCAACCGGTTCGTTATCTGGTTCTCGTCGACGGTCCCCAAGCCACTCGAGCCAAGTCGTTGCTCGGGGAATCGTTCCGTCGAGGCTGGAGCACGAAGTTGCGCCAGGACGGCTACGAGAGTGGTTCGGGCCTCGACCCGGACTCCCCGAAGGCGCGACAGGCCCGAGCCATGCAGGAGTACGTCGACAACATCGAGTCCGTCCCCGTCGTGGTGCTGGTCTGTCTCGTTCGCTATCGCGACCCGAATCCCTACGAGGGCGCCTCGGTGTATCCCGCCTGCCAGAACCTGTTGTTGGCCGCGCGCGCGTTGGGGTACGGGGGTGCTCTCACCATGTGGCATCAAGGTGTCGAATCCGAATTGCGGAGCCTGCTCGACGTTCCCGACGACGTCGCCCTGTCGGCCTGCATCACGCTGGGAAAACCGCGTGGCTCCCACGGTCCGGTGCGTCGCAAGCCACTCCACGATGTCGTGTTCGATGATCGGTGGGGTGTCGAGGCGCAGTGGGTCCACGATCCCGTGGGCACGCGTCATGCCGGCGGTGCACCGCGGTGACGACGTCAGACGATCAACACCTCCTCGGTCTCCCCGCGAGTGCGACCCGTTCCCAGATCATCGAGGCTCGCCGGCGCCTGTCGCTCCTTCATCACCCCGATCGAGGGGGAGACGCCGCGCTCATGGCTCGGATCAACCGGGCCGCCGATGAACTGTTGTCGAATCTCGAGGTGGACGACTTCACGACGAGAGCACGACCGGTGAGGACCGAACGAAACACTGCGCACAAGGTGGTGGTCGATCATCCGTCCTTCGTCATCGACGTCCTGCCGGTGTTGGCTCACGAGGTTCTGACTCTGGCCGTGGTGTCGATTGGGGAAATCGTCGACGACGACCCGCCGTACGGATTGGAATTCACCATCGACGTCGCCGAACGTGGTGCGAGTCGAACCTGGTGCCGGGCGGAAATCGTCCCCGACGCGGGCTCGAGCACCGTTTCGCTGGTGACCGAGTCCGACGGATCCGTCGACGTCGAACGGTTGCGTGATCTGCTCGTTCGTGAAATCAACGCCCTCGGGGTCGAGCGTTAGCGATTCGCCGCGGCTTTCGACAAGCGATCGCGAATGGCCGTTCCGATGCCGCGCGCTGGCGGTAACTGGATCACGACGGTGTCGATGCCGTCCTGATCGGCGCGACGAAGCTCGGTGTACATCTCGCGAGCGAAGGTGATCGGATCCGCGTTGGCGTCCAATTTTCGCGTCGTTCCCGTCGACGGTTCAGCCGGTGGGGTTCCCGGCTCGACGAGCATGACCCGGCATCGGGGCGCGTAGTGACTGCTCAGCATTCCGGGCGCACGACTCGGCCCCGACGTCGCCGCGAGGTTCTGCACGACAGCGGCGATGTCCTCCGTCGCGATTCCCCCCGGACGCAGGATCTGGGGAGGATCGACCGAACAATCCACGATGGTGGATTCGAGGCCGATGTCGCACGAGCCACCGTCGAGGATGTAGTCGACGTCGTCACCGAGGTCGTCGAGAACGTGAGCGGCGGTCGTGGGGCTGACGCGTCCGAACCGGTTCGCCGACGGAGCGGCCAGCCCGTCACCGACGATTCGGAGCAGATGCGAGGTCAGAGGGTGGTCCGGAACCCGAAGCGCCACCGTCGGACGCCCCCCGGTCACGACGTCGGGAACGAAGTCGGCCCGCTCGACGATCAGGGTCAACGGCCCGGGCCAGAATCTCTCGGCGAGGTCCTCGGCTTGTTGCGACCAGCGTCCGGCCCATTCACGGGAACCGTCGGCGTCGGCGAAGTGGACGATGAGCGGATGGGACGGGGGACGTCCTTTCACCTCGTACACCCGCCGTATCGCCAATTCGTCGCGAGCCATCGCGGACAACCCGTACACCGTCTCGGTGGGTATCGCCACGACACCTCCTCCGAGGAGAAGTCGTGCGGCGCGATCGACATCGGCCCCGACATCGGACGGACTCACGAGGGGAGTGCTCCGAGGAACTCCAATGCCGCGTCGAAGAATCCGAAATCGCCGGTGGTCGCGAAATGATCGACACCACGGAGGGTGACGAGCCGAGAACCGGTGATCCTCGAACTGAGCGGTTCGCCCGGACCGGCGAAATCCCGATCTCCGATCACGACGAGGGTGGGACAGGACACCCGGCCGAGCTCGTCGTCGGTGAAGGGAGATCGTTCACGCTTCATGACGGCCGTCAGGGCCGCCCGGTCGTTTCCCGGCTGATCGGCGTATTGAACGAACAACCGGGACAGGTTGTCCTCCTCCGAGGGGCTCCCCTCGAGAGCCTCGATCAGCCGTTGGTGAGAGGCGCGGTCGGTGGCCTCGATGGCGTTACGACCGATGCCGGCCAGAACGAGTTTCGACAGGTGTCCCGGATGATCGACCGCCAAACGCAGAAGGGTCAGGGCACCCAAGGAGAAGCCGACGGCATCGACCGGCTCCCGCGGAAGTCTCTCCCGGATCCGGGCGGTGAGGTCGGCGTAGGCCTCGGGATCGTGGGGCTTCGGAGCGGACCCGTGTCCGAGCAGGTCGATCCCGATCACCGTGCGACCGGCGTCCTGGAGAAGATCGACGAATCCCGACGAACGCCACGTCGATTCGAAGGAACCACCCCAGCCATGGACCAAAACGACGGGATGTTCCACGGCGACCAAGATAGCCCGTAGCCTGAAGCGGTCGTCCCGCACGGTTCGGGTTCGTCCAGTGGAGAAGTCGGACACAGCATGAGATTCCTCAACGAGACCCCGCCCGCCCACGATCTGACGTACAGCGACGTCTTCATGGTTCCGAGCCTGTCGAACGTCGGCTCTCGTCTCGACGTCGATCTGTCGACGACCGACGGCGTCGGAACGACGATTCCCATCGTGGTGTCCAACATGACCGCCGTGGCCGGACGACGTATGGCCGAGACTGTCGGACGACGAGGTGGACTGGTGGTGCTTCCCCAGGACATTCCGCTGGACGTCATCGCCAACGTCGTCGGATTCGTCAAACGTTGTCACCCGATCTACGAGACACCGATCACGTTGGCCCCGACGGACACCGTCGGTGAAGCTCTGAGTCTCATTCACAAGCGCGCTCACGGGGTCGTCATCGTGGTGGACGGCGAGCGACGTCCACTCGGGATCTTCACCGAGGCCGACGCGGCCGGATACGACCGATTCACCCAGCTGCACAACGTCATGTCGACGGATCTGTTGTCGGTCGCCGACGGCACGTCGATGGAGTCGGTCTTTCATCAGCTGTCGGGTCAGCGTCTGACCGCCGCTCCGGTGATCGATGCGGACGGGCGTCTCCTGGGGTGCGTCACGCGCAAGGGGGCGCTGCGGTCCACCCTGTACCGACCGTCGGTCAACGCCAAGGGCGAATTCCTCACGTCGGTGGCCATCGGGGTGAACGGTGATCCGGCCGCCAAGGCGCGCGAGCTGGCCGCCCTCGGGGTCGACGTCCTGGTGGTCGACACCGCACACGGTCACCAGGCCCGCATGATCGACGCCGTCGAAGCCGTTCGCTCGGCGGCGCCCCACACGATCGTGGTGGCGGGCAACGTGGTGACCGCCGCGGGCACCCGCGATCTCGTCTCGGCCGGAGCCGACATCGTGAAGGTCGGAGTGGGCCCCGGTGCGATGTGCACCACCCGCATGATGACCGGCGTCGGACGACCGCAGTTCTCCGCGGTTCTCGAATGCGCCGACGCGGCCCGCTCGGCCGGAAAGTCGGTGTGGGCCGACGGCGGAGTCCGTTATCCGCGTGACGTCGCGTTGGCCTTGGCCGCGGGTGCCGGAAGCGTGATGTTCGGCTCGTGGCTCGCCGGAACCTACGAATCGGCGGCCGACACCCTGCGTGATCCCGACGGTCGGCTGTACAAGGAAAACTTCGGAATGGCCTCGAACCGCGCGGTGCGCAACCGGACGCGCACCGAAGGTATGTTCGATCGGGCACGTAAGGAGCTCTTCGAAGAGGGCATCTCCTCCTCGCGGATGTATCTCGATGCCGAGCGACCCGGCGTGGAGGACATCATCGATCAGATCGTTGCCGGAGTGCGCAGTTCGTTCACCTACGCGGGTGCGGCGACCATGAGCGAATTCCGGGAGCGGGCGGTGGTCGGGATCCAGGGTTCGTCGGGCTACGACGAAGGACGCCCCCTCGGCACCAGCTGGTGACATGAACTCCACGCCCGTCATCGTGGCCATCGACGGACCGGCCGGGGCCGGCAAGTCGACGATCGCCCGGGCGTTGGCGTCACGGTTGGGTTTGGAGTACCTCGACACCGGGGCCATGTACCGCGCGGTGACCCATGCCGCGATGGTTCGGGGCGTGGAGCTCGACGACACCGAGGCCGTGTCGGCCCTCGCCCGTTCGATTTCCATTCGAGTCGCCGACGGGAAAACCGAGGTCGACGACATCGACGTTTCGGAGCCGATTCGGGGTGGTGCCGTCACGGCCGCCGTCAGCACGGTGGCGGCGAACTCGGCCGTTCGCCGGTTGATGCGCGATCTCCAGCGTGCCTGGGGACTCGCGCGCGGTGGAGGGGTCATCGAGGGACGCGACATCGGCACCGTGGTCTTCCCCGACGCCTTGTTGAAGGTGTACCTGACCGCCTCGCCACGCGTTCGGGCCGAACGCCGGGTCGCCGAGGTCGGGGGAGACGTCGACGCGATGGAGAGATCCATCATGGAGCGTGACCACAAGGACAGTTCGCGATCCGACAGTCCGTTGTCCACGTCCTCGGACTCCGTGGTGATCGACACCGGAGGGCGAAACGTCGACGCCATCGTCGACGAGATCGTCGCGATGATCGCCCAACGACGTTCGGCGAGACGATCGTGAGCGAGGTCGAGTCCTATCTGGCGGGAAACGGTCGGGGAAGTCGGCTCTTCTATTCCTTCGTTCGTCACCTGGTCACTTTGATCCTGCGCACGTATTGCCGCATGCGGATCCACGGTCGAGAGAACATCCCGTCGACGGGCGCCTACGTGCTGGCGCCGGTGCACCGCAGCTACATCGACACCCCGATCGCGTCGGCGTGCACCCGACGTCGTCTGCGGTTCATGGGCAAGGATTCCCTGTGGAAGAACGGCACCGTCGGTTGGATCTTGTCGGCCTTGGGGGCGTTTCCGGTGACACGCGGATCGGCCGATCGACAAGCCGTCACCAGGGGAATCCAGGTTCTGCAGGCCGGTGAACCCTTGGTGTTGTTCCCCGAAGGGGAGCGCAAGAGCGGACCGACCGTCGAGCCGCTGATGGACGGTGCGGCCTACATCGCCTGCAAGGCCGGAGTCCCCATCGTTCCGGTGGGTATCGGTGGCAGTGACCGGGCGATGGGCAAGGGCGCCAAGTTCTTGTACCCGCGCAAGGTCGTGGTGGTCATCGGGGAGGCGATCCCGGCACCCGCGTCGGTGGATGGACGGATGCCACGAGCGGCGGTGAAGGAAATCTCGACCCTTTTGCACGGTCGACTTCAACTGCTCCTCGACGAATCCCGGCGTCTGGCTGGCGGCTGATCCCGGCTTTCCGGCATCAGGTCACAGGTTGCCGACAGCGGACAACGCGCGCACCAGCAAGTCGGGATCGTGTGCTCCGCACATCTCGCGGGCCGAGTGCATCGAGAGTTGCGCGACACCGACGTCGACGGTCGGGATACCGAGTCTCGTGGACGTGATCGGACCGATGGTCGAGCCGCAAGGCATGGTGTTCCTGCTGACGAACCACTGGTAGGGAACACCGGCCGACACACACGCCTTCTCGAACATCGCGGCCGTTTCGGCCGTCGTCGCGTAGCGCTGATTGGCGTTCGATTTGATGACGGGTCCGCCATTGGCGATCGGACGATGCCCGGGCTCGTGGCGTTCGGGGTAGTTCGGGTGAACACTGTGCGCGTTGTCAGCCGAGACGCAAAGAGACTTCGCACACCGGTCTCGAAACGACAGGTCATCGGTGCCGTGCAAGGTTCGCAGCAGCCAGTCGAGCTGTGGTCCGGCGGCTCCGTGCGTGGATTCGCTACCGACTTCCTCGTGATCGAAGAGTGCGATGACGAAGGTGTTCTCGCTGATTCCGGAACGAGCGACGTCGATGATGGCGCTGGTCGCGGCCCAACACGAGACCTGATTGTCGAGACGACCCGACGCGAGGAGGGCTCCGTCGGCCAGGACGCGGGCCGGGGTCGTGTCGTACATCACCAGGTCGTGCG
>Ga0169931_10002839_pt1 | contig 27971 bp, 23 predicted proteins | sample Kivu_15m_20L_FD_129675 | JGI IMG/M metagenome (GOLD analysis project Ga0169931, IMG submission 129675) | Freshwater microbial communities from Lake Kivu, Western Province, Rwanda to study Microbial Dark Matter (Phase II) - Kivu_15m_20L... | ecosystem: Environmental > Aquatic > Freshwater > Lake...
CTCGATCGACATCCGCGCGGGGGAATTTCTGGCGATCGTGGGGGATTCGGGCGGTGGCAAGACCACGCTGCTTCGCGCGATCGGCGGACTGCTGCCGCTTGCGGGCGGATCGATCGCGTTCCGTGACGCGCAGGGACAGTCCGTGCGCCCGGGCCCGCGCGACCTTGGCTTCTGCTTTCAGGAGGGACGCCTGCTGCCGTGGCGCACGGTGCTGGCGAACGTCGCGCTGCCACTTGAGCTTGAGGGGGTGGCGCGCGAGGAGCGTCTTCAGGCCGCGGCCGCGATGCTTGCGCGCATGCGCCTGCAGGGTGTGGAGCAGCGCATGCCGCGCGAACTCTCCGGTGGCATGCGCATGCGCGTGGCGATGGCTCGCGCGCTGGTGACTCGGCCGCGTGTGCTGCTGCTCGACGAACCCTTCGGCGCGCTCGACGAGGTCACGCGTCAGGCGCTGGACGAGGAGCTGCTGGTGCTGGTGCGCGAGACGGGGGCCACGACGGTGCTCGTCACGCACTCCATTCAGGAAGCGGTGGCGCTGGCGGACCGCGTGCTGGTGCTGCGAGGTCGGCCGGGTGTCTCGCTGGCGCCGATCGCGATCGATCTTCCGGCGCGTGACGAGGCGGCGCGGCTCTCGGTCGGGTTCGCCTCGCTGTGCGCACAGGTGCAGGCGGGTCTGCGTGGCGGGAGGGTCGCGTGATGCGCGTGCTTCGTGCGGCCCTGCCTCCGATCGTCGTGCTGGCGCTCGCGCTCGTCATGTGGGAAGTCGCCGTCGTGGCGTTGAAGTTGCCGCCGTACCTGCTGCCGGCACCGAGCGCGGTGGCGCGCGCCGCGTGGGGCGACTCGGCGCGCATGGCCGCGGCCACGCTCGAGACGGCGAAGGCGGCCGTGGGTGGATTCGCGCTGGCGACGGTGCTGGGCGTCGCGCTCGGGAGCGCGCTCGGATCAAGCCGCATGCTGCAGCGCGGCTTCTATCCGCTCGCGTTGCTCTTCCAGATGGTGCCTCTGGTGGCGATCGCGCCGCTGCTTGTGATCTGGCTTGGCTACGGCTTGCGCAGCACGCTCGCGTCGGCGTGCATCGTGGCGGTCTTTCCGGTGCTCGCGAGCACGCTCGATGGTCTGCGCTCCACCGATCCTGGTCTGCAGGAGATCTTCCGCATCCATCATGCCGGGCGGCTGGCGCGCTGGTGGAAGCTGGAGCTCCCAAGCAGCCTGCCCAGCATCGTCACGGGCTGCCGCGTGGCGGCGGGCCTCGCGGTGATCGGCGCGGTGGTGGGCGAGTTCGTCTCGGGCTATGCGGGCGACCGCGCGCCGCTTGGCATCGTGATCACCACCGGCATGCGCGAGGCGCGCACCGACATCGTCTTCGCGGCCGTGGCGCTGAGCGCGTGCGTGGGCTTCCTGCTCTTCGGTATCGTGAGCGCGCTCGGCTGGCTGCTGCTTCGGCGCTGGCACGCCAGCGCGAACCTGGAGAAATGATCATGCGGATCGCCAACTCGATCGTCAGCCTCGCCGTGCTCGTCTCGCTCGCAGCCTGCGGTGACTCCGCCAAGCCTGCGGCGTCGCCCGCGGGCGAATCGTCCGCTCCTGTCGCGCTGCGCTTCCAGCTGAACTGGGTGCCCGAGCCCGAGTTCGGCGGCTTCTATGCGGCGCAGGCCGACGGCCTCTACCGTGACGCGGGCCTTGCCGTCGAGATCATCAAGGATCCGGGCGGCGGTTCGGTGCCGCAGCTCGTGGCGCGCGGCGCGTGCGACCTTGGCGTGGTGAGTGGTGATCAGATCCTGCAGCTTCGCGAGCAGGGCGGCGAACTCGTCGCCGTGTACAGCGTGTTCGATCACACCCCCTACGGGGTGATGGTCCACGCGAAGGACGCGCCCGAGTCGCTCGAGGCGGTGTGGAAGGGCACGGGCAATCTGGCGCTGGAGTCGGGGCTTCCCGTGTGGAAGTACCTCGCGTCCCGCTACGGACCCACGACGCGCACGGTGGTTCCCTACGGCGGCGGCACGGCGACCTTTCTGGCCGATCCGAAGGCCGCAAGCCAGTGCTTCATCACGGCCGAGCCCGCGACGATGGACGTGCAGCAGGTGCCGGTGAGGGTGTTCAACGCGAGCGAGTCGGGCTACGACCCCTACACGGTGGTGGTCGCGGTGAAGCCGGGACAGGTCTCCGATCCGGTGCTGCAGAAGTTCTGCGCCGCCTCGCAGGAAGGCTGGAAGCGCTATCTCGCCACGCCCGCGAAGTACAACCCCGCGATCGCCGCGCTGAATCCGGCCATGAGTCTCGAGGCGATGAACGCGGCCGCCGAGCGCATGCGTCCGCTGCTCGACACGCCATGGACGCGCGCGAACGGGCTCGGCAGCATGGATCCCGCGCGGTGGAAGGTGATGGCCGACATGCTGCTGCAGGCCGGCGTCATCAAGGCTGCGCCCGAGCCGAGCGCGCTCATGCGCACGATGGGCGTGGCGCCGGCGAAGCCCTGAGCGCACTCACGGGCAGGCGCCGAATTCCAGCAGCAGCAGCGAGAGGTCGCCGCCGTCCACCGAGCCGCTGCCGTCGACGTCGCTCGGGCAGCCCGCGCACGGTCCGAAGTCGAGCAGCAGGAGCGAGAGGTCGCCTGCATCGACGCGCGCGCTCGAATCGAGGTCGCCGAAGCACGACGCCGCGCGCTCGATCCGCGCGGAGAGCTGCGCCCAGCCGGTGCACGGATCGGGACCGAAGTCGAACTGCGACCAGGTCGCACCATTGAACCAGGCCGCCTTGCGTGTGCCGGTTCCGGCGTACTGCGAGGCGCACGAGCCGACCTGGAATCCGAGTTCGCCACTGAAGCGGAAGTTCCGGCATCGCATCGACCAGCCGACATGGTTGGCGCCGCCGCGCGTCATCACGTTGGGCAGCGGGATCACCAGGTCGAAGTAGGTCACGTCGGGCGGGAAGGCCGCCGGCTCGAGTTGCACGCCCACGAGCGTGGTGGCGTAGAGCACGTCTCCCGTGCCCGGCCCGAGGCCGCTCGGGTCGCCGTCATGCAGCCTGAACTCGATGTCGGTCGTGCCTCCGATCGCCGCGCTGAAGGTGGACAGGCGGAGCGTGATGTGGCCGAGCGGCACCGGTGGTCGACTCAGTCCGGCGTTCAGCGATCCGCTGTCGCCAACCATGACCGACTCGGCGCTCGACCCCACGAAGACAGGCAGGTGACCGCTGTCGTTGCCGCTGTCGAGCACGACCTGCGCCGAGGCCCGCGCCGCGAGGGCCAGAAGCGTCACGCACGCCGGAAGGGGAAGCGAGTTCATGGCCGCGACAGCGTAACGGGGGCGGCCGCTCCGCCCAAGCGGCTCCGCTCGATCCAGCTTGAACGGAGGGCGAAATGGCCCTTCCGGACCCCTGAAACACGCGGGCCCCCGGCACACGCCGAGGGCCCGCGCTCGAACCTCTTCGATCGATCGGTGCGCGATCAGGCGCGGCGGCGGCGCAGCAGGCCCGTCATGCCCAGCAGCGCGATCGCGCTGGGCGCGGGCACCAAGTTGGTCTCGACCCACTCCACCGCAGCCTCGTGCTCCTCTTCGCTCATGCCGAGGTTGAACACGATCCAGAACGCCTCGCTGCTGTTCAGTCCCGCCGACGAGAACTCGAACGTGGCCAGATAGATGCCATGCACCGGATCCGATGCGCCCGGACCAGACAGCGTGAACTCGGGGTGCAGATCAAGACCGCTGGTCACCAGGAACGAGAACGAGCCGCCGGAGCCGGTCGACGCCGACTGTCCGCCGTAGGTCACAGTCAGCGCGCTCGTGGAGAAGTCGAAGCCCGAGCCGGTCCACGCGCCGAGCGTGGGGGAGAGGTTCATGGTGAGCGTCGCGCCCACAAGATTCGAGCCGATGCCCGGCTCGTCGCCCGAGAAGGGGAACGAAGGGTCCGCGCCAAGCTCCCCCTCGAACACGCGCTGCGAGGGGTTGACGACGGTGCCGGTCTCGTGATCCCAGCCACCCGTGACGAGCGTGCCGCCGACCTGATAGGCCCAGATGTCGGCGTGCACCACGTCGGCGGTGGCGGCGGAGGCGAGCGCAAGTGCAGCGGAAGCAATTGTGAAACAACGCATGGAACAAGTCTCCTGAGTGGACCCCTGGATGGAGTCGGTGAAGAAAGAAGGAAGGAAGAAACGGAGTGAATCGGGATGGATACGGCTCATGAGCAGGGCCCCGTGGAGAGCAGGATCAGCGCGACGTCGCCAAAGTCGACCTCGCCGGTGCCGTCGAGATCGCTTGGGCAACTGGGGCAGGGGCCGTAGTCAAGCAGCGCGAACGCCACGTCGCCGTTGTCGACCTCGCCGCTCCCGTCGACGTCGCCGAAGCAGGGCGTGGCCTCGAAGCGCGCGCGCGCCTCCGCCACGGCCGCTTCGAACGCCAGTTGCGGGAGCGACTCGTTCAGCACAAGCCAATAGGTTTCGCTCTGCATCGAGGGCGTCGTGGTGTAGAGCTGCATCGGCACCAGATAGGCGCCGGCCAGAGGCGCCGCGCCGCCAGCGCCCAGCAGCGTCATGTTCAGATGGCGGTGCAGGCCGCCGCTCGACGACACCAGCACCGTGAAGCCGGTCACTGGGGTCGTGCCCACGACGAAGCTGGCGGTCAGGTACTTGAACTGCACCTGTGCGTCGGTGGCCACGAAGTCGGCGCCATCCCAGCGAAGCAGCGGCGCGACCGATCTCCAGCCGATGCGCGTGCCGCTGGTGAAGGTGCCCGACGCCGCCTCGTACCCCGGATCCGCGGTGAACTGCGGCACGCCTGTGTCGCCGAAGGTGCCGGTGAACACGCGTGCAGGCGCAAGCTGCAGGTTCTCGTCGTAGCGGTTGGTCTGCAGTGCACCCTCGGACACGGCCACAGCGATGTCCGTGGCGTGCTGGGCGTGCAGCGGGGCGGTCCAGAGCAGCAGGGCGAGGGTCGCGATCGTGTGCAGTCGGTTCATGGTCGGAAGGTCCTTGCCACGAAGGGATCGAAGGCGTTGGCCTGCTCACCTGCGTAGACGCGACCGAACATCTCGGTGGCCACATGGCCATCCGCGAAGCCGTAGTTGCTGCGCGCGTCGGCGGCCGGCGTGCCACCCACCGACGCAATGGAGAGTTGTGCGCGCGCGATCGTGGCGCTGGCCGCACCCTCGCCCCACTCCTCGACGTGCGGGTGATCCGCGCCGGCGAAGTCGCCGGTGGTGGCCATGCACACGGTGTGCACCGTCATGGCGGGGTTGGGAACGCGGCCGATGCGGTCGGTGACGCGAGCCGGATCCAGCGCGCCGAGCGCGCTGAACTCGCGCGAAAGATGGTTGTTGATCCCGTAACTCGTCTGACGGAAGCGAGACTTGGAGCCCGTGACTGGCACGCCTTGGCCACCCATCTGGCGAGACCAGTGCGGGCTCGCGTCGAGCGGGCTGCGCATCACCTGCAGCTGGTTGTCCAGAAACGGCTGCAGCGTGGCCACGAAACTTTCGGCGCTTCCGAGGTCCGCGCCACCATGCGGCAGGCGGGCGTCCGCCAGGAATCCCTTGTGTGCCTCGGCGTAGGACAGGTGCGCCATCTGCAGGGCGCGCACGTTCGCCAGGCACGAGGATGCTCGCGCCGCACGCGTGGACGACGCGATGACGGGAATCAGCAGGCCCGCCAGCAGCGCAATGATCGCGATGACGGCAAGCAGTTCGACAAGCGTGAAGCCGGCTCGCCGCGTCTGTACGCGCGGCCGGGAATGGCGATCCATGGTGTCCCCATGCCGGAACGATCCGGCGTTGGAGGTCTCGATTGATGAAGTGTGGGCCCGCAAGGGCCGACGCTGCGGCACGCGATGCCTGGTGGCTGCGTGTCGAACGATGCGATGCGCGGGTCAGACCGCGGGTGGGGGCATGGCCCGCAGCGCCGCGAGCGGTGTCGGCTTGTGGGCCACCAGCGGAGCCGATGCATCGAACGCGGGCCGAGCAGCCGGCAACGTGAGCGCCAGCACCGGCGCCTCGCACGGCGTCAGCGAGGCGAGCGCGTCACAGACGGCACATCCGTGCTCATGCGCTGGCGCCGCGGGCTTGTCGCCCTCGTGCGCACCGTTCGCATGATGCGCCGCGTCGTGATCGTGATGATGCGCGTCGCCGCAGGCCACCTCGTGGGTGTCCGTGTGGCCGTGCGCAGCCGCCTCATGCAGCCAGCGCAACGACGACGGCCCGAGGGCCGTCAGGAGCGCCAGAAGCAGGGCAAGGCGACGCATGATCGGACAGTATAGGCAGTCGGTCGGGGTGCGAGCAAGCCCTCCCAAAGGCCCATTCGTAGACTCGATCGATGCGCCGCCCCCCCCTGAAGGTCTTTCCCAGCACGCTGTGGGAGTACCCCAGCCAGCACTTCGACATGCAGGACGCCGACGGGTTCACCGTCACCGTACAGGGGGACAAGGACTATGTGGGCGCCACGCCAAGCTGGGTGATCTGGCAGCTGCTCACGCGCTACACCCGTGAAGGCGACACCGTGCTCGACCCCATGTGCGGCAGCGGCACCACCATCGACGTGTGTTCGCTCATGAAGCGCAAGGGTGTCGGCTTCGATCTGGCACCCACCCGCGACGAGATCCGGCAGGCTGACGCGCGCAGCCTTCCGTTGCCCGACGCCAGCGTGGACTTCGCCTTCGTGGATCCGCCGTACTCCACCCACGTGAACTACTCGGACGATCCGCGCTGCATCGGCAAGCTCGACGCCTCGGGCGAGGATGACGGCGCGGCGTACTACCAGGCGATGGAGCGCGTGCTCGGTCAGATGCACCGCGTGATGAAGGACCGGCGCTACTGCGCGGTCTACGTGAGCGACTCGTGGAGAAAGCGTCGTGGCGCGAAGGGCGGCGGCGGCGGCACCTTCATGCCGATCGGATTCGAGCTCTTCGCGCGCATGCGCCAGCTCTTCACGATGGTCGACGTGATCAGCGTCGTCCGCCACAACAGCAAGCTGGATCGAGGCGACTTCGCGCGCGCCGCGATCGAGGGCAACTTCTTCCTGCGCGGGTTCAACTACCTGATGATCGGCAAGAAGGTCACTTCCTCGGCGCCGGCGGGCGAGGGTTGACCTGCTCGTAGGCGAAGGGGCGCTCGCGCGCCCACGCGGCCACCGCCTCCCAGGCCGCCGGATCGTCGCCGTGCAGGCTCGCGAGGCTGCGAAGCATGCGCGCGTTGATCTCGTCGCGGATGCGCAGCGCCACCCCGAGCGCGGGCGCCTGCCGCTCGATCTCCGTGAAGGTGCCGCGCCCGATGCGGTTGGCGTCGCTCATCCACTGTCGCCGCGCCTCCACCAGATCGGGAATCGCGGCGTCGAGCGCCGCGGCGCGGGCTTCCACCAGCGCGTCGGCCGCGGCCCGCAGGTCGCCCTGCGGCGGCAGGCTCTCCACCAGTCGATCGATCGCCGGTTCACAGGCTCGCCGCTCCACGAACAGTTCGGGGAACGCGCGCTCCCAATAGGCCCGGCGCAGTTCGCGCGCCTCGATCGGCGTGAGCGCCTCGGCGATCTGCTGCATGAGCGAGCGCTGCAGTTCCATGCGCATCTGCGCCACCACGGCCACGCCCGTCGCGGCCGCGCGCACGGCGCGTTCCACCTCGGGGCCCATCTGCCGCTCCGGCACGCCACGCAGCGTGGCGCGCTTCAGGTCCAGCACCACCGAGCGCAGTGCCGCCACGCAGGCCGCGCGAAGCGCCTCGCTGGACTCGATCACGGCGACGGCGTTGTCCACCAGGATCATGTCCGCGATCGCGCGTGCGCCGGCCGACAGTTCCATCTCCTCCACCACGGTGGGGAGGTCGATGGTCGCCTCGCGATCCAGCCGGAACAGCGTGTGCACCGGAAGGTCGCGCCACGCGAGTCCCGCGAACTCGGTCGCACGCTCCACGCGCAGGCGTTCCAGGCGCGGATCGGTGCGCTGCAGTCCCGCCACGGCGGCCGCGCTCTCGAACACGTCGTCCTCGATGCGCTGCAGATTGGCGCGGATCGCGTCGTATTCGCTGATCGCGGCACGCACGCGCCGCTGCGTCTCGTTCAGGGAGACCTGCGGATCGCCCAGCGAGTCGCCGATGGGCATGGTCAAGGGCTCCAGTCGCGTGAGCGAACTCGCCATCTCGGCGGTCCAACGCTCTCCAGCGTCCTGCACGAGCAGTCGGATCGGTTCGCTGCGATCCAGATCGCCTTCCGCCAGCCCGGGCAGTCGAATGGCGGCCCACGCGGCGAAGTCCGGCGGCAGCATCTGCAGCAGGCTGTTGGTGCCGTTGCGCACGGGCAGGCGATGCACGGGAGCCGCCGGCTCGGGATCCGGCAGCTGCGCCTGCAGTCGCGCGGCGACGGCCGGATCCAGGATCAGGTCCATCTCGCGGCGCAGTTCCGCCACGCTTTCGCCTTTCACGCGCTTCATCGAGGGCTGCATCGACTCGGGCAGCAGCGACAGGACCTTCGCGTTGAGCGCCGTCAGGATCTGGCGCCGCTGTGCGCGGATCTCCGCCAGCGACGGATCCGCGGGGTCGCGTGCGGCGAGCGAGGCGAAGCGTTCGCGAAGCAGGCGATCGGCCATCTCGTGCGCCTCGATGGCCGTGCGGATCTCGCTGCGGGTCCTGTCATCGATGGGCTTCAGTTCCACCGCGATGGGCGCGAGCAGTTCCATGCCGAATCGAGGCCTGCCTTGGTCAGCGGCGTCCACGAGCGCGTCGCGCAGTCGTTCCCGCGACGCCTCGGGCAGCGCACCCCGCAGACGGTCGATCGTGTCCAGCCCCAACTGCAGCATGCCATCGACGATCCGTCGATCGCGTTGGCGCAGATCCTCCTCGAAGGACTTCAGGTCCGGCTTGTCGGTGACGCCGCGCTGACGCTCCAGTTCGCGCTGCCGCTCGAGTGGCGCCTGCAGGCGGGATTGCGCAAGTTGCCGTGCCATCGGCTCGAGCTTCCGCGCGTAGTCAAGCATCTCGCGACGGATCGCCTCGCGTGTGGCGTCATCGAACTGCAGCCCGGGGATCATCAGTCGCAGATCAAGGATGGATGGACCGCCGCCCTCGGCGACAGCGCGCGCGCGCTGGATGGATCGATCCACACGCAGCGCGTCCAGCCGATCGCCCCAGTCCTTGCCGAGACACTGGCTCCAGTCGGACAGCAGGCCATCGTCGAGCGTCTCGAGTCGGCGCATGAGTTGGGCGTGGCGGCGCGCGAACTGCTCGTACAGATCCGCCATGCCGCTCGCCTCGCGATCACCCATCTGCAGCGGGCCGCGTGCCTCACGGATCCGGTCGCTGAGTTCGCGTGCCTCGTTGCGTGCGAGGTCGCGCCATTGCTGCAGATAGCGATCGTGCGCGGCATCCACGCATCCCCATGCCGTGGGATCGTCGTGCAGGCCAAGCGACACCAGCGACGCCGTCGAGAGTGGGGGTGGCGTGGTGTCGAACCGCACCTCGGGTCCACCGCAACCCGCGAGCGTGGCGAGCGCCCATGCCGCGGTGAGCCACGCGAGGCGTCGCAAGTCGAGGCGAAGCATGGCCATGGCGGCATTCTGACCAAATTCCAGCACGCGGTCTTGAGTCGGTTCCGGAACGCGCCGAAGACCTCTTCGCGCGACGCAAGCCCTTGAAACAGGCCTGTTTCGCGCAAATTCGGCGGCGGACTTGCATTCCCGTCGGTGCATTGGATGGTGTGGTCGTTGCATGACGGGCCCTGGAGGGTGGGCTCGTCAGGGAAGGCCGCGGGCGCGGGAACGCCCGCGGCAGGGAAGGTCGGACGCGAGGAGGGTCGCGCCCGACCGACAACGACCAGATCAGTTCACGCGGGGTGGTTCGGCGATGCAGACGCATCGCCGTGGCGGTGTGCGCTCTTTCTGGAGACGAAGCGATGGAACCGAACAGCGAGGGAATCATTCAGGTGAGCGGAGGGGTGCACGAGCGCAATCGCCGCGCCTGGGGCGTGTTCACGCTCTCCGTGGCCGGCGTGGGCGCGTTCTTCGCGTTCCTGAACGGCACCTTCCTCGGCTCCGCCGACAGCGCAGCCACCGTCTCCGACGCCGTGTGGCGCACCTCGCTGGCAGGCGAAGTGCGGCAGGCGATCTCCGTGCCTGGCGACTTCACCACCATCCAGCAGGCCATCGACGCGGCGCCGGAGGGCGCGACGATCCTGGTCTCACCGGGCGTGTATCGCGAGCGAATCGATCTTCAGGAGCGCACGCTCCACCTGTGGGGGGTGGGCGGTGCGGGGTCCACACGTCTGGTTGGCGATGGCGTCACCGGGCCGGTCGCGCACGTGCGCGGCGGTTCCGTGCAGTTCGACGGCATCACCTTCCAGGGAGGCCGGGGGGAATCGGGCCGCGGGGCGTCCGTTCTGGACGGTGCGGCCCGATTCACCTCGTGCCGCTTCATCGACAATCGCGGCGGCGCCAGCGCAAGCAACGCGCGGGTGCGCTTTGAGGACTGCCGTTTCGAGTCCAACCGCGCGGAGACCGCGGGAGGCGCCGTGGAAAGCCAGCGGAGCGACGTGCAACTGGACGGGTGCGTGGTCCGCGAGAACGCGGCCGGCACCTTCGGCGGCGGCGTGAGCGCGAAGCTTGGATCCGTCGAGTTGTTCGAGACACGGTTCGACGGCAATCGGCTCGTTTCGGGTGCCTGGGGCGGCGGCTTGTACGCGGAGGGTGCCGAGGTGCGCGTGCGAGGTGGCGAGTTCCGCCGCAACGCGTCGGCCGAGAGCGGCGGCGCGATGTATCTGCTGGGCGGTTCCGCGCGCATCGAGGACGCGATCTTCGACGGCAACCTGTCTCCGAAGTTCTGGAGCCTGCACGGCGAGGGCGCGGATGTGCGCGAGCACGGCGGCTCCGCGGACGGTGCCGAGACGGAGGCGTTCAGTGACGGCGTGGTGCGTGTGGGCGCGGTGATGCTGGACCGGGCCGACTGCGATCAGGATGGCGTGCCCGATGCCGAGTCGATCGCGCGTGGCTGGAGCACGGACGCCAACGGCAACGGCCTGCCGGACGGCTGCGAGGCGGACTGCAACGCCAACAAGATTCCCGACTGGGTCGAGATCGCGCGTGGCTACGGCCGCGACGAGGATCACGACGGCCAACTCGACGTCTGCCAGATGCTTGAGCGCGAATCGCTCGCGCTGGCCGAGGAAACGGACATCGCGGTCTCCGCTCTGGAGGCGCCTGAGGCGCCCTGAAGCCCGACTGCACAGGACATCCACCGCTGGCCCGACCCGAGCCTCGCTGCTTGGGTCGGGCTGTTTTTGTGAACACTACACTCGGTGTCCATGTCGCAGGGCGTCGGCACCGAGATCACGAACACGGGTTGGCTGCGCACGGCCGCTCGTGTCTCGCTGCCGGAAGTGCACGCGAGCGTGCCCGTGGCGCGGGCCGGAGGATTCTGGCGCACGATGGCGGCGTTCGCGGGGCCTGGACTGCTGGTCTCGGTCGGCTACATGGATCCGGGCAACTGGGCCACCGATCTCGCGGGCGGAGCGCGCTTCGGCTACGCGTTGCTGAGCGTGATCCTGCTGAGCAACGGGATGGCGATCCTGCTGCAGCATCTCTCGGTGAAGCTGGGGGTGGTGGCCGAGCGTGATCTGGCGCAGGCCTGCCGCGACAGCTCGGGCCGAGCGTGGGGATTCGCGCAGTGGGGACTGTGCGAGGTCGCCATCGCCGCCTGTGACATGGCCGAGGTGATCGGTTCCGCGATCGCGCTGAATCTGCTCTTCGGCATTCCGCTGGTGGTCGGCGTTCTCATCACGGTGTTCGACGTGATGGTGGTGCTGCTGCTGCAGAGCCGGGGATTCCGCATCCTCGAGTGCATCGTCGGCGGACTCGTGGCCACGATCGGTGCGTGCTTCGCCTACGAGCTCGTGGTGTCGAATCCTGCGTGGTCGGCCGTGGTCGGTGGACTTCTCCCCACGCCGGCGATCGTGACCGATCCATCGATGCTGTACATCGCGATCGGGATTCTGGGCGCCACGGTGATGCCGCACAACCTGTACCTGCACTCCAGCGTGGTGCAGACGCGCGCCTATGAACGCACCGAGGAAGGCAAGGCACGCGCGGTGCGCTTCGCCACGATCGACTCCACGGTGTCGTTGCTCTTCGCGTTCCTGATCAACGCGGCGATCCTGGTGCTCGCGGCAGCGGTGTTCCACGGCACCGAGCACGCGGACGTGGCCGACATCAGCGATGCCTACCGGCTGCTGTCGCCGGCGCTTGGCATTCCCGCCGCCAGCACCCTGTTTGCCGTGGCGCTGCTGGCGAGCGGGCAGGCGAGCACGCTGACAGGCACGCTGGCTGGTCAGATCGTGATGGAGGGATTCCTGGATCTGCGCCTGAAGCCTTGGATGCGGCGGCTTGTCACGCGACTGGTGGCGGTGGTGCCCGCGGTCATCGTGGCCGCGCTCGCCGGCGAGCAGGGGGTGGGCAAGCTGCTGATCCTGAGCCAGGTGATCCTGTCGATGCAGCTCGGGTTCGCGGTGGTGCCGCTGGTGCGCTACACGAGCGATCGAGCGAAGATGGGGCGCTTCGCCAACGGACCGACGCTCGCGGCGATCGCGTGGACGATCGCAGCCGTCATCGTCGGCTTGAACGTGTACCTGCTGGCGCAGACGGCGCGCGAGTGGCTTGCGGCCTGAGCGTCAGCCGGTCTCGGCCTTGCGCAGCCAGGCTTCCTCGTGCGCGGAAAGGTCGGCTTCCAGCTTCTCGCGCTCCTTCACCAGCTTGTCCAACTTGGCGCGGTCGCGGGCCAGTGCGGGGCTCGCAAGTTCGTCGTCGATCTGCGTGCGGCGCGCGGTGAACTTGGCGATGGCCGCCTCGAGGTCTTCCGAGCTGCGGTTGTCGAGCGGTGAGCGCTTCGGCTTGGGTGCGGGGGAGGGCTTCGATGGCCCGGCGCTCTCCGCGGCCTTGGGCGCTGGTTTCGCTGCGGGTGCCGGTCGCTTCGCGGTCTCCTTCGCGGCCGCCTTCGCCTCAGCGGCGCGGCGCTCCTCCCATTCGTCATAGGTGCCGTCGAACAGCGTGGCGCCGCCATGACCGTCGACCACGATGAGCCTTTCGCACGTGCTTGCGAGCAGCGCGCGATCGTGGCTCACCAGCAGCAGCGCGCCGTCGAAGCCGCCGTCGTCAGGATCCATCGCCAGCGCCTCCTCCAGTCGCTCGGCGCTGGGAATGTCGAGATGGTTCGTGGGCTCGTCGAGCACGAGCAGGTTGTGACCGCCCGCGACCAGGCCGGCGATCACCGCGCGCGCACGCTCGCCGCCCGAGAGCTCGCCCAGCACCTTCTCCTGCTCGCTGCCGCTGAACAGGAAGGCGCCAGCCATGTTGCGCGCCTCCTGCTCGGTCAGCTTGGCGCCACCCGGCCGCGCGGGCACCGTGCGCTGCAGGTGCTGCCAGATGGTGAGCGTGCGGTCGAGATGGTCGTGCGTCTGGCGGAACCAGCCCGCGTGGATCTTGGGACTGCGCTTGATGGTGCCGGTGTCGGGCTCGAGCTCGCCCAGCAGCGTGCGGATGAGCGTGGTCTTGCCGGCGCCGTTGGGGCCGATCACGCCGATGCGCTCGCCGGGCGCGATGAAAAGGTCGAGGGCCTTGAAGAGTCGCCGATCCCCCAGCGTCTTGCCGATCTGCTCGGCCACCAGCACCGAATCGCCCACGCGCGGACCGCTCGGCAGGCGGATCTGCATCGAATCGAGCTCGATCGGCCGTTCCACGAGCTCGTCGCGCTTGAAGCGCTCAAGCCGCGTGGCGCGGCCGCGAGCCTGCTTAGCGCGCTGGCCGGCCTTGTAGCGAAGGATGTAGCGCTCCTCGCTTCGGATGCGGTCGAGTTGCTTCTCGTGCACGCGCATCTGCGTGAGGTGGCGCTCGGCGCGCAAGGCCACGAACGCCTCGTAGTTGCCCGGATAGCTGCGCACCCGCCCCTCGTGGATCTCCTCGATGCGGTGCACCACGCGGTCGAGCAGTCGGCGATCGTGGCTGATCACGATCACCGCACCCTTGAAGGTCTCGGCGAGGAAGGTCTCGAGCCACTTGCAGCCCTCGATGTCGAGGTGGTTCGTGGGCTCGTCCAGCATGATCACGTCGGGGTTCTGCAGCAGCAGGCGCGCGAGGCTGAGTCGCGCCTTCTGGCCACCGCTCAACCCGGTGATCGGGATGTCGAACTGGTGATCCTCGAAGCCGAGGCCGTGGAGCACCGCGTCGACGAGATGGTCGTTGCTCCAGCCACCGCCGCGTTCGATGGCCTCCTCAAGCTCGACCTGCCGGTCCATCAGGCGCTGCAACTCGGCGCCCTCGGCGGTGGCCATGGCCTCGAACACCTCGTCGAGTTCGGTCTTGGCGCGATCGGCCTCGGCCATCGCCTTGGCCGCGGCGCTGCGCAGCGTGTCGCCGGCATCGAAGCGATGCTCCTGCGCCATGTAGCCAAGACGGGTGCCGCGCTGCACGCTCACGTCGCCGGAGTCGAACTTCGCCGTACCGCAGAGGACCTTCAGCAGGGTGGTCTTGCCGCAGCCGTTGCGACCCACCAGACCCACGCGCTCACCGGGCTCGATCGCGATGGTGGTGCCGTCGAGCACCTGCTTCGCCCCCAGGGTGACGCGGATGTTGGTGGCCGTGACGATGGGCATGGGGGCGGGGCGGGGTTGATCCCGGCCTTTGGGAAGCGCACGCGGCAGGATTCGAACCTGCGACCCTCGGTTCCGAAGACCGATGCTCTGATCCGCTGAGCTACGCGTGCGGGAGAGGGAACAAGTGTAGCGATGTGGAGGGCAAAGCCGGGGTGCGTGCCCAGAGGCCGCGTTTCATGGCCTCAGGGACCCGGCTGCTGCGGGCGCTCCGCGCTCGGACATGACCCGCAAAGCGATATCGCGAAGAGCGCAGCCGGGCGTTCCCGTTCACGGTGCCAGCGCCGCAAGCGCGGCTGCCGCGTTGCGTGCCAAGGGTTCGATCGAGAGCGGGCTGCCCACGGCCTGGCGCATCCACGCGTCGGGCGTGACGCTGCCGATGCTGGTGATGCGCTTGGTCTCGGCGGCCAGGTCGCGACCGTTCAGGAACGATCGGATCTGATGGCTCATCACATGGCCGATGGTGTAGTCGGCCAAGTAGAGCGGGTGACCCACCATATGCTGATAGGCCGCCAGAATGCGGTACGGGTCCTTGCCGAAGTGCGGCTCGTAGAAGCGTGTCCACAGGCGCTCGGCGATGGCCAGCACCTCGTCGCGCAGCTGCTCGGGTGTGGCCGTGGGATTCGCGTAGATCCAGCGCCAGGTGTGCAGTTCCAGCAGGCTGGGGCCAGCGATCTGGAACGCGGCGAGCATGGTGGCCAGGCTGTCCACATGGAAGGCACGCGCGGCCTGCTCCTTCGACTCGAGGCCGAGCACTTGGCGGCCCATGGACTGGTACAGGAACGCGAATGCCTCGGTGCATGCCGTGTTCGGCACGCCGCGCAGCAGCGGCCGCGGCGCGAAGTGCGTGCTGCACAGCTGCTCCAGATTGTGGCCGAGCTCGTGCATGGCGGTGTCGAAGCCATCCCAGCCCAGTTCGGCGTCGAGGCGGCTGGTGCGCAGCCATGCGCCGTATTCGGGTATGCCCGGACGCATGGCGTGGCCACTGCCGCGCGCGATCTCGACACGGATGCGCGAGCCGAGGAACTCCGCCTCGTCGGGCTTGAAGCCGAGGCCCTTGAGCACCTCGGGCAGCTTGCGCTCGAAGGCCTTCTCATCGGGGAACATGCGCTTCACCGCCGCGTTCATCTCCTCGGCGGGCTTCACCTCGGCGATGTCCTCGAAGTAGATGTCCTGCGGCTCGAGTTCGCGGCCGAGCCGCGTGCGCAGCCACGCCGCGGCCTTCGCCATGACGGGGTGCCCCAGCAGGTCGGTGAGCAGGCGCTCCACTTCGGTCTCTGGAATCTCGCGATCGAGGTCGAACTTGCGCGCGATGGCGGTGGGGGCCTCGGGGTACAGCCGGTCGAACTCGAACGCGAGGTCGCGGTGCGCAAGCCAGTGCGCGTAGCGCTGCGGGCCGTGCAGGTTCGTGGCCGGCTTGCCGGCCAGCGTGTTCCGCTCGCTGTTCCAGTCGAGCGCGTTCGAGCCATCCATCACGCTCGCTGGGATGGTGCCGTCGATGTGTCGCGCCATGACCCACATGAGCGCGCGCTGGCGCGCGAGACCGTTCGCAGGATCACCGTAGTTCGCCTTCACCTCCTCGCGTACCAGCCAGTGCGCCAGCAGCTTGCGCCCGGCGGGCAGCCATCGCTTGCCCGAGCCGTCCACAAGCGTCTCGACAGGCACATGGAATCCAGACACGAACACGCTCGCCTCGTGGCCCACGCGGCGCGCACGCTCGCTGAGTGCGGCGGGAATGCGCGGGCCGAAGCTTTGCGCCAGGCGCGACTCCGCCCAGCGGTCCACGCTCCATGCGCCGCCTTGCTTCAGCATCTCGGCTAGATCGCTGCGCGGGAAATTCAACAGCGCGAGAAAGCCGACCTTCTGTCGGTACAGCTGGTCGGAAAGATCGGGCGCAGGATCGAACTTCGCGAGCACGTCGTCGACGCCGGCGCAGGTGTCGGTGCGCACGTCGGTCCACCAGCGCAGGTCGCGGCGGATCTCGTAGAGATGGCCGCTCACGCTTGTCATCGCGCGTTCGAGCCGGTCGAGCAGGCGCGTGCGGGCCTCGCCGGGCGGCGCGAAGTTCGCAGCGCAGAATTCGGCGAAGGCGGCGGCGTCGCCATCGTCGACGGTCCAACGCGCCGCGACCTGCTGCACACCGCGCGTCGCCGCGGCCCGGACCGACTCGCCGTGACGTTCCACGATCGCCTGGATGGCGCGCTGGCTGGCGGAGGCGTCGATCGCGGGGGGTGTTGCTTCGGCAAGGCTCATGCGTGCATCTGTACCACGCGGCCGTCGCCCGGGACCAGCGATCAACCACCCATCGCGGCGCGCAGCTTGCCCTGGAACTGCTCGATCGGCGGGATGAAGTGGCCCAGAAGTCCGCGCTGCATGTCGACTTCCATGCAGATCACCATCACGATCGTGAAGGCGATCATGCCGAGCAGGCACGCGGCGAAGCGCGTGGCCCACGTTCGGTCGCGATCCGACGAGGCCATCTGCAGCAGGATGCTCGCGATCGCGCCCACGCCCATGAGCGCGACCATCCAACGCTGCGCCAGAAACACCGGCTCGAGCGGATCGAGCAGCAGCGCGAGTGCGGCCGCGGTGATGGCGTAGCGCACGCCGTGGTGCCGCCATGCGTGCAGCACGGTGCTTGGATCGACCCACGCGGGCAGATCGCCCTGCAGGATGCGGCCCATGTTGCGGCGGAACGACAGGATCGACGTCTCGCCCTGCGTGGTCTGCGGTCCCGCGCTCGTGGCTGCGGTCTCGGCATGCACCACGTGTCGGCGCTTCGCGATCTCCGCCTGCCGCTCCGCCTCAGCCCCCTCCGACGCCGCCTTCTGCAGTTCAGATTGCGCGCCGGCGCGTTTCAGGTCGGGTCTCGGGCGACTCGTCCAGGCGCAGAACTCCACACCGGACTCGGTGAGCAGCAGACGATCGCGCTGCTCGCGATACTCCATCAGGCTGATCCATCCGCCCTTGATCGAGCGGCGCATGCGGGCCAGCGACGCGTGATGCACGCGCAGGGCATGGACCACGGGCGGCTCGAACAGCCCGTCGAACTCCCAGCCTTCGCACCAGTCCTCGGTGCCCCCGGGCGCGATGCGGTCCTCGACATCCAGATGGCCCGACGCGACCAGCAGAGGCAGTCGACTTTCGGGCACCGCGTCGTGACGCGGACCGTCCTCGCACCAGATTCGATAGAGCCGTTCGCCCACGAGACGGACCTGATCCTAACACGCGACCCCGAGCCCGCGCGTAATCTTGCGGCATGGTTCCGAGGATCTCCGCATCGATCGCGCTGCTCGCGCTCCTGTGCGCCTGCGAGTCGCGCTATCAGGAGAACTGGGGTCGACTGAAGGTCGGCATGACGCAGGTGCAGGTGGAGGATCTGCTTGGCGAGCCAAGCAGTCGCTACGAGGCCCGCGGCCTGGGCAAGGTGATCGTGCCGGAGACGCGCTGGCAGTACGGCGACAACCTGAGCACGCTGGCCACGGGCGTGGTGTTCCCCACGGACGCCGACGCGCGCGCCTGGGCCGTCTACTTCGACGCGGAGGGGCGCGTGAGCCGTTTCCGCGCGGCGGAATGGGCGCAGGAGCGCTGAGCGAGTTCGACGCCGATGCCACTGGATCCTGAAGCATTGCTGCGTCGGCTGGAGGCCGCCGGGTTCAGCGACGAGGCTTCGGACCTGCGGACATCGGGCTCGTTGGAGCATGCCGAGGCCGGCGAATCGGAGAGCGAGGACGGCCTGCCGGATCCACTCGGCCCCTTCGAGATCGTCGGTGAACTCGGGCAGGGTGGCTACGGCGTGGTGCTGCTGGGTGCGCAGCATCGGCCGGTGCGTCGACTGGCCGCCGTGAAGTTGCTGAAGCGAGGCATGGACAGCCGGAGCGTGCTTGCGCGATTCCGTGCGGAACAGCAGGCGCTTGCGATGATGGACCACCGAGCCGTGGCCACGGTCTTCGAGACCGGCGTCGCCGCGGATGGACGACCGTGGTTCGCCATGCCGCTGGTGGCGGGCGTGCCCATCACGGTGCACGCGGATCTGGAGCGGATGGGCGTGGAGGCGCGGCTTCGCCTCTTCCGCGAGGCGGCGCTCGGAGTGATGCACGCGCACGAACGCGGCGTGCTGCATCGCGACCTGAAGCCCTCGAACATCCTGGTGGGTGTGGAGCGCGGTGCGGCGCAGCCACGCGTGATCGACTTCGGCATCGCCAAGGCGATCGACGCCACGAACCCCCTCGTGACGCATGCCACGATGGGCGAGGCCGTGCTCGGAACGCCCGCCTACATGGCACCCGAGCAGGCGCTGGGTCGCGCCGACGTGCGCAGCGACGTCTGGTCGCTCGGCGTGATCCTGGGCGAGTTGCTGGCGGGCGTGCGGCCGCTCGATCGCGAGCCCGCGCGCGGCGCGGATGGACGACTGGATGCCGGCGTGTTCGTTCGTCCCTCGGAGCGCTTCCATCGATGGATGGCGCTGGATGCGTCTGCGGCCTCCGAGGCCGCCACGGCGCGAGGATGCACATCGGACGCGCTGGCCGTCGCACTTCGGGGCGATCTGGACGCGATCGTGGGCCACTGCATGGAGGAGGAGCCGTCGCGCCGGTATGGCTCGGTCGCCGCGCTGATCGAGGACGTCGATCGCCATCTCTCGGGGCGACCCGTCATGGCGCGTCCGGCGAGCGTCGTCTATCGGGCGTCACGATTCGCTCGGCGCCATCAATGGAGCGTGGCGGCGGCGGGGGTCGTGGTGGCGTCGTTGATCGGGGCCACGGTGGTGAGCGTCCGTGCCGCGATCGTGGCGCGCGGCGAGGCGCGGGCCTCGCGCGCGGTCACGGACTTCCTGGTGCAGATGCTTGGTGCGGCGGACCCGTGGCGGCCGGGTGGTCAGCAGGATGTTCGCGTGCGCGACGCACTCGACGCCGCGGCGGTGCGGTTGTCGCGCGGCGAGTTCGCGGGTCGTGTGCGGGAAGCGGCACGCATCGAGTTGGCGATCGGCGCCGCGCGTCTGCAACTTGGACTGGCGCAGGAAGCGCGTCCGGCGCTTGAGCGCGCCGTCGCGACGCTCCGTGGCGCGGATGCATCGGAGCGATCTGCGCTTGCCGAGGCGTTGCACCGCCTGGGCCTGTGTGCGCAGGCGTTGGGCGATCTGCCGGCGGCCGAGACGGCGCTGCGTGAAGCCGTCGCCCTGCATGAGGCGTCGGACGGTCCCGAATCCACCCTGTGTCTGCAGGCTCGCAACGATCTGGCGCTGTGTCTGCAGGAGCGCGGCGACGTGGAGTCGGCCGAGCGGATCTACCGTGACGTCCTGCAGGCACTCGGGGCCTCGTCCGAGGCTCGCCCCGAGGTTCGCGCAGGCACGCTCGGGAATCTGGGCATGCTGCTGCAGGGCACGGGGCGCCTGCAGGAAGCGAAGGATCCGATCCTGCTGGCGCTTGAGACCAATCGGGCTCGACTTGGCGGCGACGATCTGGAACTCGCGATGGATTGGAACAATCTGGGCCTGCTGCAGAAGGATCTGGGGGAGCTGCCCGATGCGGAGAAGAGCCTGCGCGAGTCGCTTCGAATCCTGCGGCGCGGTCTGGATGCGGGGCATCCGAACATCGCGCTGGTCGAGATCAACCTGGCGGACCTGCTGCAGCGCATGGACCGAGGCCCCGAGGCGATCGAACTTCTCACGCAGGCCGCCGAGACGGCGCGCAAGGCCTATGGCCCCGACCACTCCGAGGTGGCACGGGCACACAACATGCTTGGCTTCGCGCTGCGCGACGCGGGGAAGGCCCGCGAGTCCGAGGCCGCGTTCCGCGAGGCTGTGCGGATCTGGCGCATCTCGCCCGGAGGCGATCACCCGGACCTTGCGACCGGCCTGAACAATCTTGCCCGCGCGGCACAGGACAGCGGAAGGCCGCAGGAGGCGCTTCCGCTTGCCGAGGAAGCCGTCGCCATGATCGGCAAGGTCAGCGGCGACGACGACCCGCGTCGCTGGGTGTTTCTGGCACGTCGAGGCAGCATTCTTGTGGACATGAAGCGCTGGACCGATGCGGATGTGCAGTTGCGCACCGCGCTGGAGGGGCTGGAGCGCTGCCAAGCCCCGGTGTCGCGGCGTCGCACCGTGCTGGAGGCGCTCGTGAAGTGTCACGAGGGCTGGAGTGCCGCTGAACCGACGCCGCAGCGGCGAGACGCGGCCGCGTCGTGGCGCAAGCAACTCGAGACGCTTGCGCCCGCGTCGTCCTGAGTCAGGCGGGACTAGCGGTCCGCAAGTCGCTGCGCAAGCCAGAGTCGCGCGGCCCGCAGGTCTCGTTCGGCCGTGGGGGCGCTGATTCCGATCTCCTTGGCGGCCTGCGCGATCGTGAGTCCCTTCAGGCCCACAAGGGTGACGATCTGCGCCTGTCGCGGCTTGCTGCGGCGCAGCGCCTCCAGCGAGACTCGCACCGAGTCATCGGGCTCCGCGGATGTGCGAGACGATGCGCCGCTGGTGGCGTCTGCCGGCGCGGTGCGACGCTTGGCACCACGACGCCGGGCACGGTCGTTCAGCGAGCGCTGCATCGAGAGCGCGGCGAGGCCGTGCAGGTGATCCGGGTCCTCGATCGCCTTCCGCTGCAGAAGCAGACGAAGCGTGGCCTCGGCGACCAGCGAGGTGGGGCTCAATCGATCCGGCCCTGCGGCGCGCTGCATGAGGCGCCGCTGCGCCAGGATGCGCGAGGCGAGTTCGCGCAGCGTGGCGTAGTGCGTCTCGAGCATGCCTTGCAGGGCACGCACGGAATGCGCTTGAAGGACTGGTTTCTTCCTGCTGGAGGACATCGTGACGCTGTGAGTATGGCCGAGCCCGCGCGCTGCCCGGTCGCTTCAGCTGATCGGCGACCGGGCAGCGCGGGTGACCCTTGTTTCCGAAATCTTCCCGCGTTGCCGACCGGCGCGGCGTGAAGGCGTCAGACTTCCGGAAGGGCTCGCGACCCATCTGGGTGCAGATGGGTCCAAGACGCGACGCGCGAAAACTACCCTGAAGCCATCACGAGAATTCGCATTTTCCTGCCGTTGACAAGACAGCGCCCCGGCCGCACGGGCCGAGGCGCTTGATTCATCCAAAGGTGAAACGAGAAGGACTCAGACGGCCGCGGCCATCTTGTCGGCCTTCTTGCGCGCGTCGTCGAGGCTGCCGACGTACATGAACGCGCCCTCGGGCAGGTCGTCGCCCTCGCCGTTGCAGATGCGCTCGAAGCTCTCGATGGTCTCCTCGAGCTTGCAGGTGACGCCGGGGAAGCCGGTGAACACCTCGGCCACGTAGAACGGCTGGCTGAGGAAGCGCTCGAGCTTGCGGGCGCGGCTCACCGTGAGCTTGTCGTCCTCGCTCAGTTCGTCCACGCCGAGAATCGCGATGATGTCCTGCAGATCCTTGTAGCGCTGCAGGATGCCCTGCACGCGACGCGCGCACTTGTAGTGACGCTCGCCCACGATCTGCGGGTCCAGGATGCGGCTGGTGCTCGACAGCGGATCGACGGCGGGGTAGATGCCCTTCTCGGCGATCTTGCGCTCGAGCACGATGAACGCGTCGAGGTGGCTGAAGGTGGTGGCGGGGGCCGGGTCGGTCAGGTCGTCGGCCGGCACGTAGATGGCCTGCACGCTGGTGATGGCGCCCTGACGGGTGCTGGTGATGCGCTCCTGCAGCTGGCCCATCTCGGTGCTCAGCGTGGGCTGGTAGCCCACGGCGCTCGGCATGCGGCCGAGCAGCGCGCTCACCTCGGAACCGGCCTGCGTGAAGCGGAAGACGTTGTCGACGAAGATCAGCGTCTCCTTGCCGCTCTTGTCGCGGAAGTTCTCCGCCATGGTCAGCGCGGAGAGCGCCACGCGCAGACGCGCTCCCGGCGGCTCGTTCATCTGGCCGAACACCATGGCCACCTTGTCGAGCACGTGGGCGGTCTTGCCCTCGGCGTCGGTGTACTGCGCTTCCTGCATTTCCAGCCACAGGTCGTTGCCCTCGCGGGTGCGCTCACCCACGCCGGCGAACACGCTGTAGCCACCGAAGTTTCGGGCGACGCGCGCGATCATCTCCTGGATGACCACGGTCTTGCCCACGCCGGCGCCGCCGAACAGGCCGATCTTGCCGCCACGCACGAAGGGGCACAGCAGATCGATCACCTTGATGCCGGTCTGCAGGATCTCGGTCTTGGGGTTCAGGTCGGTGAACTCGGGCGGCTCGCGGTGAATCGGCGAGGTCTCGGTGCTCTTCACCGGGCCGCGGCCGTCGACTGGCTCGCCAAGCAGATTGAACACGCGACCGAGCACGCCCTCACCCACGGGCACGCGCACGCTGGCGCCGGTGTCGGCGCAGGCGTCGCCGCGACGCACGCCGTCGGTGCTGGCCAGCGCGACGCAGCGAACCATGCCGCCGCCGAGGTGCTTGGCGACCTCGCCGACGAGCGTGCTCTTCTGACCGCGGAAGTCGAAGTCCACCTTCACGGCGTTGTAGATCTCGGGGATCTGGTCCTCCGGGAACTGGGCGTCGAAGGTGCTGCCGATGACCTGGATGACCTTGCCTGTGGTGGCCATGAAGAGCGTCTCTCTGAGGGGTTCGCGGGCGCCCATTCCGCGCGAGACATCTCGCGCCGAAGGGAGGGGGGAAAGATAGCCGTGACGGGGCCTCCCGCCAACTCGCGGCGGAGACCTGCCCGCGGTGATGCAGCCGGTTGGGTGGGTGAAAAAGTTTCAGCCAAACCAACCCTAGGTGCATGTCTGGCATGGCTTTGCGAGATCCGAGGCCGGGGCCGACTCAGGCGATCCAGCGATCCATCGGGTCGGGCACGCTCGCTCGCAGAAGCACCGTTCCGGCCTCGAGACGGACATCCAGTCCCTCGGCCGCGGCCGGCACAAGCAGCGTTCGCCAACGGTCCGCATGCACCGGGTCGGCGCCCGTGGTTCGAAGCGAACCGTGCAGCACCATCCAGCAGGAGGGCCGTCCATGCGTGACGATCGGCAGCGATGCCGCCTCCAGTGCCTCGAGCCGCTCGATGCGGTAGTGCTCGGTACGCGAGAGCTGCGTGGTCCTGAACTGCCGTGTCACGATGGCAGGGGCCTGCAGGGCATGCACCACCGGGAAGCGCTCCAGTTCCTGATCGGATCCGAAGCCGATGCACGCCATCGCCTGATCGATGTGAAGGGGCCGTCCGGGATCGTTCCGGTTCCAGTCGAACACGCGGAAGGTGGTGTCGCTGGGCGTCTGGATCTCGGCCACGGTGATGCCTGCGCCCAGCGCGTGACAGAGGCCGCTTGGCAGATCGATGCAGTCGCCCGCGCGAACTTCCAGTTCGATCAACATGGGCACGATGTCGCCGCCGCCACGCAGCGTGCGTTCGAACGTCGTGCGCGACACCTCGGGCCGAACGCCGCGCCAGATTCGCGCCCCGGGTTCCGCGTGAAGCACGAACCAGGACTCGGTCTTCAGGTGCGCGTGCGGATTCACGCCCGCGAACGATGGACTTGGATGGACCTGCACGGAGAGGTGCTCCGCCGCGTCGAGGAACTTCACCAGCAGCGGGAACCGGCCATGTGCGGAGAGTTGCGCCCGGCCCATGATCTGGCGTTCGTGCGCCCGTAGCGCGGCACGAAGCGACATGCCTGCGCACGCGCCCGCCTCGATCGTCGAGCAGCCATCCGTGACGGAGTCCGGCAAGTCGCAGAGTTCCCAGGCCTCACCGATCGGCAGCGCGGCAGCGTCGGCGGCACCGAACTTGCCGTGCTGCACGAAGGTGCTTCCGCCCCAGGCGCGGCCCTTCGGGATCGGGCGCAACAGCATCGGGGCAAGCGTGTCCATGCGCTCAGAAGGTCATGCCGGTGATGCGCGTCTCGAACACCAGCTTGCCGTTCACGAAGCCCTGCGCATGGCTGACGAAGCGGCGGCGGTTCTGCTCGACCAGCTTCACCACGAGGTACAGCGTGTCGCCGGGCACCACCTGCCCGCGGAAACTGGTCTCGTCGCAGCGGGTGAATCCGAGGAAGCCGGTCAGGTCCAGGCAGATCGTCTGCACCAGGCTGCAGAGCTGCGCGGCGGCCTCGATCATCAGGACACCCGGCAGCAGCGGGCGGCCCGGAATGTGGTGTGGCACCCAGAATTCGTCGTGTCGAACGTGCTTCAGGCCCACGGCGATGTGGCTTTCGCGGTCGAAGTAAACCACTTCGTCGAGCATCCGCATCGGGCCGGTCTGCGGCAGCACGCGGTCGATCTCGGACGCGGGAATCGCGCTGCGGGTCAGGTCGAGCGTCGAGAGGTCAAGAAGGGGTTCGCTGGCCAAGGTGGTCTCGATGGGGTGAGGGCGGGAAGATAGCCCAATCGGAGTTGGGAGGTCCGGGAAGCGACAGCCGCGAATCTTTCCGTTACCATCCAAAGAGCAGGCGGGGCGCACCCGCCACCAACCCGAGGAGGCACCCAACGATGGAAACGTATGAGTTGCTGAAGCGCAAGGTTGAGGAAGTGGCGGATGACATGGCCAAGGCCTTCGGTGGCAACAAGGCCGCCGGCACCCGTGTTCGCAAGGCGATGCAGGACATCAAGGCCGTCTGTCAGGACATCCGCGTGAAGGTTCTCGAGGTCGGCCGCACGCCGCCGCCCCCGAAGGCCTGACACGAATCGCCGATCGTTTGTTGACCGTCAGGGGCTGACGAGACCACTCAGGTCCGCAGCCCCTTCACCATTTCAAGGCAGGTCTTGAAGCTGGGGTGCGCGGCGTCGCCGAGCAGTTCATAGATCGCGGAGAGCGATCCCGTGCGCACGGCGCCGGCCCGTTCCATGCGGGCGTAGGCGTGCGCGATCTGCGCCTCCTGACTGGCCGAGATGCAGTCGGTGCACAGGAAGACCTGTCGACCCGAGGCGAGCAGGTCCAGCGTGGTCTGCAGGATGCAGACGTGCGCCTCGATGCCGCAGACGATCACGGTGCCGCGATGCAGCGCGGCGAGCGCGCCGGCGACCTCGGGCGTCATCGAACTGAATCGCGTCTTGGTGAAGAGCGGCGCTCCCTCGGGCAACGCGGCCTTCACCTCGGCCACGGTGTGGCCAAGCCCACGCGGATTCTGCTCGGTGGCGATCACGGGAACGCCCAGCGCCCCCATCGCGCGGCACAGGATCGCGGCGTTGTGCACAAGCGTGTCCCAGCCGTGGATCGACGCGGCGAAGCGCTCCTGAATGTCCACCACCAGCAGCGTGGTGTCGGTCGCGCGAAGTCGGGGAATCGGCATGGTCAGACTCGCAGGGTGGGTTGATGGGCAAGGATCGCGGCGTGGCGCGCACGGATCGGCGCCGCGACGCCGGCGATCCATCGATCCACCTGTTCGGCGCTGCGGCCCGTCAGGCGGACGGGATCCAGCGCGGCGGCCAGATCGACGCCGCGGAAGAGCGGGTCGCGCGCGAGTCGCTCCGCCAGATCGTTGGATTCGCCGCGCTTCACGCGGTCGGCGGCGGCGAGCGCGTGCGTTCGGATCGCCTCGTGCGCATGCTGGCGGTCGGCGCCGGCCTTCGCGGCGGCCATCAGCAGATCCTCGGTGGCGACGAACGGAAGTTCCTGCTTCAGTCGAGCGGCGATGGTGGCCTCGTTCACCACGAGTCCGCCGAGCACGTTCGTCATCACCTCGATCGCGGCGTCAAGCGACAGGAAGGCTTCGGGCAGCGCGAGGCGGCGCGCGCTCGAGTCATCCAGCGTGCGCTCGAGCCACTGCTCGGCGGCGGTGTCCAGCGCGACGGGCGCCAGGCCCATCACGAACCGCGCAAGGCCCGTGGCGCGTTCGCATCGCATCGGATTGCGCTTGTAGGGCATCGCGCTCGAGCCGACCTGATCCTTCTCGAAGGGCTCCTCGACCTCGCGCAGGTTCGCGAGCAGCCGGAGATCGTTCGCGCACTTGTGGATGGCGCTCGCCGCAAGCGCGAGCGCGTTCAGCACGATCGCGTCGAAGCCGCGCGGATAGGTCTGGCCACACACCGCCCAGGTGCCGTCCTCGGGCCAGCCAAGACGCCTGCACACGCCACGTTCGAGCGCGTCGACCTTCGCGCCGTCGCCCAGCAGCGCCAGGAAACTGAACTGCGTGCCGGTGGCGCCGCGCAGGCCCTTCAGGCGAACCTTCGCGTGCGCGGCCTCGACTTCCTCGAGCGCCATGGCGAAATCCTGGCCCCAGAGCGTGGCGCGCTTGCCCACGGTCACCGGCTGCGCGGGCTGGTAGTGCGTGAAGCCCAGGCAGGGCAGGTCGCGGCGCGCGGCCGCGAAGGTGGCGCACCGGTCCACCAGGCGAGCGAGTCCGGCGGTGACGAGCGACAGCGCTTCGCGCAGCAGCATGGCGTCGGCGTTGCAGACCACGTCCTGACTCGTCATGCCGAGGTGGATCACCCCCTTGGCCGCCGGGGCCGCCTCGCCGAAGGTGTGCACGTGCGCCATCACGTCGTGACGCAGGCGGGCTTCATGTCGCGCGGCACTCTCGAAGTCGACGCGATCCAGGTTCGCGCGCATCTGCGTGACGGCCTCGTCGGTGACGGGCAGGCCGAGTTCCTTCTGGGTCTCGGCCACCGCAAGCCAGATGCGTCGCCACAGGCCGAAGCGTCGCGCGTCGCTCCAGGTGCGGCGCATCGCGTCGCTCGCGAATCGCGAGGCGAGGGCGCTCTGCCACAGGTCCGTGGTGCGTGCCGCGTCGCTCACGACGCGATGGTAGCGGGGGGCTGCAGCTTCTTCGCGCCCACGCGCGGCTCGGTGCCCGCGAGCAGCCGGCCGATGTTGGCGCGATGCGTCAGCAGCACGGCCACGGCCAGCGCGCCCGTCACCACCATTGGTCGCCAAGGCGATCCGATGGCTCCTTCCGCGGGCCAGGGCAGCGTGATCGCGCACCAGAGTGGCAGCGAGCAGCCAGCCACCATGCTCGACAGGCTCACGATGCGCGTGAACCGCATGCTCGCGAGCCATGCGGCCAGCGCCAGCAGCACAGGCCAGGTGAGCACCGGCCACATCGCCACCATCGCGCCGAAGCCCGTGGCCACGCCCTTGCCTCCCTTGAAGCCGATCCACGGACTGAAGACGTGGCCGAGCAGCGACGCGAACACGACCGCGCTCCACCACCAGAGATCGGAAGGCGGAAGGTCCGTCACCGGCGCTCCGAGCGCGCCCATCGCGCGACCCGCCGCAAGCACCGGCACGGCGCCCTTCAATGCGTCCAGGAAGAAGCAGAGGAATCCCCATGCACGCCCGAGCACGCGACCCACGTTCGTGGCGCCCACGTTGCCGCTGCCGACCTTGCGGAGATCCACACCGTGCGCCTTCGCCAGGATCACGCCGAAGGGAACGCTTCCGGAGAGGAACGCGATCACGATCCAGATCGGCCAGCCGCCCTGCATGCGCGCGATGCTAGCGATCCAGCAGCC
>Ga0169931_10002840_pt1 | contig 27967 bp, 29 predicted proteins | sample Kivu_15m_20L_FD_129675 | JGI IMG/M metagenome (GOLD analysis project Ga0169931, IMG submission 129675) | Freshwater microbial communities from Lake Kivu, Western Province, Rwanda to study Microbial Dark Matter (Phase II) - Kivu_15m_20L... | ecosystem: Environmental > Aquatic > Freshwater > Lake...
GCATTATATTGTTGTAGAGTAAATTGATTAGTAACGTTTGGTATAGATTGACCATTAATTGTTAATCCTGACCAAACATCGAAGAATTGACAAGGAGTTGGATAATTTGAAAATCCATTTGGTACAACTACTTCATATACTCCTTTTGTTCTTAAACAAGTTGATAGAGCAGCCATCCCCGCCACAGCAGTACCATTTCTGTCTTCAATTCTAACAGTTGGGTCTGCATCCAAATTCACCAAATCTCCATTTTGATAAACGTAAAGGAATAGTCTATTTTCTTGATTCTTTAGGAATTGATTTCTATCGTCCTGAATAAGGTCGTTATAGTTTGTAAGTAAATATGGCTGATAAAAAGTTTGAGTATGTCTTGAAAAGAACGCTACACTGTAACTGTCAGTCAACCCCGTGATATTTTCAATTTGTGGGACATATGAAATACCCCAACCTGTGACACCAGTAATAGAACCGTTTAAGATTCCATTGATTTCGTTGGTCATATCCATGTTGAGGTCTTCGTTTCCTAACTCGAAATGTTGGGTGGCAATAATTGTCAATCCTGAATAATTTACAACCCCTTGATTAACATTGTTGTATATACCATTTTGAGACCATCCAGAGAGAGTTGACGTTTGAAACCAGTTAGATGGTCGTGTGGAATATGCACGACTGTCAACGTAAGTTAAAGGGGAAATTCCACCATTGGCACTGTTTTGTGCGATATTGAAATCACTGTAATCATAACCAACTCCTTCATCCCAATATTGAGGGTTTCCAGTATTCCCTGAAAACTTAGGGATTCTCCATAAGATTAAATCAAATGAAGTTGCTCTCCTCCTTTCATTTGACATGAATGAATTTAGTAATTCATTATCAAATGAAGATGTGTTTGTCATTTTCAGGGTATGGGTCATGGCTGAAGTACAACCTGTTGAGATTACCCCTGTTGCAATATTTTCTTGTAGAAGGTCGAGGTCTAAATCAAAAATGAATCTCGTAAATCCAAAATTGGGAACAATCAAATCTGATGCACCAAAATTTAACTCAATCACAGGATTTCTACCTGTGTTTACATATGAGTTTGAAATGATGGTATTGTTTTTATCTATATAAGACCTTAAAATCGACATTTATCTTTTATCTTATAAATATCAATTAAGTCGAATATTTTTGTTCAGAATTTTATTGACCGCATTTTGAAGTTCTGTCAGGATTGCAGCTGTGTTTGAACCGTCTTGAGTTACTGGGACAGGAGGTAGTCCAGGATATGCGTGAGTGTGTGTAACTAAAAATCTAACAATCAAATTTATCAACTCCAAAAGTTCTTCCCCTCTTACCATACTTGAAGTTTTTGGAAGAAATTCATTGGTGAATTTTTCAGGAGTGATTCCGTAAAGTGTATCGTCAAAATTGATTTTTCCTTTACCAGGAATTTGTGAATTATGTGAAACTAAAAATAATGTATCACTTCCGAGTGCTCCATAAGAGGATTCCTGATTTACGTATTTTTGTTGTTTTGCAACTTTCTTGATTGGGGTTCTTGGAACTCCCACTTTTCCTTTGGTATAAATCAAACCATAACCACCTGCTAAAGCTGGATTCAATTTAACTCCCTTATAAATGTCACTTATGTTACTTATTTCTGATGATGTTGCACCAGAACCTAAAGGAGTTGATGGATTCAATCTTGAATACATCAGAGGATTCGGACGATAATAAATTGGAAATTTGTTGGATGCGTTATTGTCAGGAAAAAGTCTTATACCATTTCTAGTGACATCTGATTCATTACAAGTTTTGATGAAATTATTAATAAAGTTGATTGTTTCTATCTTGGACAATAAAGAAAAATTTTCAGTTGCAACTAATTTCTTAAGATTCTCTGAAATCACACTGTCCACTGAAATATTTTTTGAATTTGTTGATGCATCAGGTTTTAATTGATATAGATAAACTGAACCCGAAAACTTCTCCTGAGTGTTTTCAGGATTGGTCACAACCCACTCTATCAAATATTTCGTGAGTAAAACATCTTCTCGAAGTTCATAATAGACTTTAGGTTCAAGATTTTGTAATATACTCTGAAATTTAGAAAGTTGTAAAAATCCTCTTTGTTGGTTTGCAACAGGAATAATATTTGGTTGCAATTGTTCCCCTTTGAATTTTCCAGCTCTAATTAAAACTTCATCTTGTTTTACGACAACATCAGCACTTCCTCTTCCCAATAAAGCGTTGTCACCAGGTTGTGGGAAAACACCTTTGTGTGCTCCTTGATCTGTAAACGTCCCATCTTGATTTTTGAGTGGTTTGGGGTTCTTGATTTGCATACCCGTACCAGTAAATTTATTTCCTCCAAAATAAAATTCCTTGAAGGTTGCAGTCGGGCTCGAAAATGTATTTTGTATGTAATATTGGTTTTGGTATTGGAAATCCTTGTTTACATATATTACCTGTACTAACTCATCAACTTTGGGTATTGAGTATACAAAATATGGTAGGAGAGCATTGAAAACAAATGGGTCTCGTGAAGTCCATATATCCTTTTCTTCGTTCCATGGAGGGGAAGTGATACTTTTCAAAATATCATCATAGTTGTCAATAAGTCTAACACCCCTGATTCTACCAAGCATCATCGGGTCCTCAGTACTTAGAACTCTACACTGAAAAAAAATCGAATTATTTTCCATTATTTCTGTCTTGATAAACTTTCAATATTCTGTTATACAATTCTTCTACCGTATCTAAATAGATAGTGCTCTTGATAATAGATTCTTTAGTGACTTCGAAATCAGAGGACAACAAATCTAAATATTCCACCAACTTTGTGTTTGGTTGGTCTTGTAAATTAGTTTGAACGTCAAGTATTTCTTTAAATTTTTCGTCTTTCATGTCTTATATTTTTTTTCCAAAACCAACAGGTCCGAGTACCGATATTTCTACTTTTCCGTTTTCGGACTCCTCTTTGTCATTAGCCTTATTTGACAGTAAACTATATAATCCCATTAGGTTTGGAGACCCATCAGGTAGTATACCTGTAGGTATACCAACACTTTGAAATAGTTCAATTGCATTGATTGTTGCTCTCTCCGCCGAATAACCAGGAAGAGCACTTGCTAATGCCAAAAGAGGCAACGGTATTTCATTTTTGAAGGGACGTAGAAATTGTCCAACCAAATTTAATAAAAGAAGAATATTATCTAAAAGACTTTTACATTTTCTATAATCATTGATTAATTGAGAAACAACTAAAGCGATTGAAACCAATCTCAAAATTATAGCATATTTTTTTAATCTTTTAGATTTACTGACATCTGAGATTATAATAGAAACTAAATTCACAATGTCTTTTTTTAATATTTCATATAAAACTTGTAAAAATTCAGCATTAATTTTTGAAATTAATTCGATTGCAAATGTCTTGTATTTTTTTAAGAAGTCAGCTCCATCGTAAATAATATTACTACCTTGAGAACCAATACCCGCACCTGCATTACCAATTTCAGTGAATGGTACTGCAGATTGATTAACTTCTGTAGCCGCCTGATTATAAGTGTAGGTCGCACCTGATTGTACTACAGATAATAATGTATAAAGGGGTAAAAGATTCTTTGGCGTCAAAACTGCGGCGGCAACCGCTAGTGGAATTTTTTTAATTACACTTTTGTCAATAGACACTTTAACATTAAAATCGGATGGAACACCGAACCCCCAACGTGGATTCTCAGAGATTGAATCTATAATTTCTGAAACAATTTCTACCTGCCGTTCGACCGTATCTCCACTTTCTGAATTTCTGAAATTTATAAGTTGGTCAACCAAAACTTGAGAATCAACAGGAAGTTTGAGATTGTCACAATCCTGAAATTCCATAATTCCATTTTGGATGTTAGAGATTTCAACTTCAATATTTCGTAAATCGATTTCGTTAAGTTCAAAAAAACTGTCATCAACTCCATCTAATTCTGCAATTTTAGCGACACCGCTGACATCAATTTCTTGTCTGTCATCAAAACATAATCCAAGAATTCTTTGAACAAGAAGGAAAAATTTCGATTGGTTGTTTAAATCTCCAAACCCAACTTGAGAGGTAGTACTCATTGCCCCCGAAATCAAATTTACAATTTGTAATCCAACGTCGACTGTATCTACAAGTTTGATTGTACTATAATAATCTGAAATAAACTCTCCAACATTGTTAGTAATGTTGGTGGTAGTTCCTGAATCATCTGTTCTATCAATGAGGGCAATACGGTAATAGTCCCCTGTAACCCCAAAACTATTTGTGTTTGTATATTGAATGTCAAATAAATCTTGACCCGATTTTCCAACATAATACTTCCCAATAATTTGATTGAATGACCTGTTTTGATTGTCCGAAGTCATCAAACCAAAAAGTTGTTTGTTCATGGGAAATGGAACTTCCCCACCATAAGGACGAAAAATTGGGTCACCCGATGGATCTTCTTTTTCATAATAAACCCTTCCGAATTGAGTCGATGGGGATTGTTTGAGATTTGAAAAAAAGTCCAAAGAACTTACAGGTATGTAAATACCTTCAGCTTGTGGTCTCAAAGGCAATGGTTCGAAGTCTAAACTTTCTCTCGAAACTCCGACATAAGTTTGTTCTACGGAACACCCTAAGGCTTTAATTGTTTCTTCTTTGAGAATACCTGATATTTTGGGTTCGATTTGTGCAACCGCTTCCAAGATTCTCGATCTCAAATATCTTGTAGTAGCAAGTCCATTACCTTGAGTAAGACCTAAAAAGTCTAACAATTGGTCCATTGAGGTCGGAGCATTCCGTTGAAATCTTTTTTGAAATTCCTCAATTTTATTTAGTTGACTTGTAATTTGAGAGTTTGCAGAACTTGTAGAGTTGGCTAATTTACCCAACAAACTTTTCTCGGAAGTGGAAACTTCTCTGTAAGTTTTGAAAGCATCAATTTTACTTTGAATTGATTGCTGTGTTGAATTTATATCTAAAGCCATATCTATCTCATTTTATATGATTCCTCATCTTTGGAAACATCTTTTTCAATGAGATTTTGTATTAAATCATCGTCTAAATCTGCAATTGAAAAAGACTCCTCTTTGTTGTTGTTTGATTTTTCCCATATTGTAGATTGTAACTTCGACAAACTGATTTTCTTTTCCACGCAATCATTAACAATTTTTTGTTGCTTCTCGATTACTGGACCGATAGTAGTCATGTCTGATGGTTCTTTCAACATCGCCAACATCTTGTTTTGGATTCTGATGGCAGTTTGTCTCTGTTCAACAAGTTCATTATAGATTTCTTGCATCAGAGATAAAATAGAATCTTTAGTAAAATTAATTTCTTTTCTTTGAGGTCTCGGCATATCTATAAATACTTTTCTGTTAGTTTTTGATTTTGGATTGAATCACAACATACAATTTTTTGAATCTCTTAATAGAACTTCTAATTTCTTTGGTACTTAGATTGGTCATTTCTCTTAAAGATAAAAGAATGACATTTTTGTTAAATTTATTGTTGTCCGTACCTGAAAATATTGTTTCATAATTATCGAACAAATCAATCAGCGCGTATCCTAATTTTTTTTCATTATCATTCAGTTGTTCGGATTCGATATAGGTTTTCAACTCGGTCAAATATCGAGAGATTACGTGGTCTGTCCCAATTAAATCATCATCAATAGTGTAAGACATATCAGGTCTTTCTTCTAAACTTAATGAAATATCTTCGTATGATATTTTTCTATTTGTTTCTTTTTGGTCTTTTATAATCTGACCCATTAGATAGTTTTTACAAATAGTACCAAAGTAAGAATAAGCCTTCTTGTTCTTATCAGGCTTAAACTTATCTACCTTAGTCATCAAAAAAGAATGAGTATCAGTATGAATTTCCTCAAAATCCATATCTTTACGATATAATTTGTATCGTCTTATGATTGAGGAAATCATTTTATCCAAAGGTAATCTCAGAAATTGATTATAGATTTTATTCTTTTCGTATGAAGTTTCAGCGATTAAAAATTTCCTGACTGCTTCTTCTTCTCTTACATCAAAATAATTTTCTTTAACTGCTTTTCTACCTCTCTTCTTTGATAAAATATCCTCTGTCGTGGCAGAGTGTGATTCTTGCATTAAGCATTCGCTGGTTCATATTTTATGGATCTATCGTCCGTGAAAAAATATTCTCTCTTAGCGGCTTGAATCCAAAATTTGACTTCATCTTCGAGCATTTTATTTTCACCATATTTGTAATTCCAAAAAATTGACCCTTCTCTCAGATTAACATGTTTGTATCCTAATCTCGGGATAGTCATAATCAAAACTGAATTGTATGTCAATCTCAACAGAAATTCATAAATAAATGTAAGTTTCACAGAAGGTTTAAAACCTCCAAAATCTTCAATAATAGATTTTTTGAATACAGAACCCGCTGTTTGAAAATTTTGATAATCTTGTAAAGTATCGTTGGTAAGAATACCCATTTCTTGAGAGAAATTTGCTGCAAACGTTGCTTCATTTGTAAATCCTGCAAATAATCCTTTCTCATCAGTTTCGACAACTACGGGTAAAAACATTTGTACTTCGGGAAATGATTCGATATACTTCTGAACATTTTTAAACCAAATTGATGAATATTCATCATCGAATTCAAAAAGAGAGACCCATTGACCTTTGGCGCTTTTAATCCCAAAATTTACTTGGTCAGTGTAATTTGGTTCTTTGTCCCATAATAGTTTAGTTACATTCAGGTCACCAAAATCATATCCGTTCAATAAATCAATTAATGATTGTTCTTGAGAATGAACTATAACTAATTCTTCAAATGGTACTAATTGATTTTTTAATGAGGTAATTGCTTTCTCAAAAAATTCATCGAAGTCTCTTGCCTTTGAAGATTTGATTGGGAGTATTACTGAGAGTGATAAAGTATTTTTCATATTATTCTTCTGTTTTAGAAATTTGATTTTCAAATGAATCTGCTCTTGTATTGAAATATCCTTCAAATAGAGAAACTACGGTAGATTCAAATTTTTGTTTATCTGTGTATCTATTAACTGTATCTTTCATTTTATCGAAAATTTGTGGGTCAATATTATCTTCTAACCAATTTTGGGCATAATCTGCAACTAAATCAGGGAGTATAGTTTGGTCAGTCACCCAAATTCCATTTTCTTCACTCATCCAATCGGGAGAAAGATTCGGAACTTTACCAATTACAGGTACATTAGATTTCATTGACTCAAGTGGGAATGTTCCGAATGCACTATGGTCATCGATCCATACACTTAAAAAACATTCTCTCAAAGAATTTCCAAATTCTTTTTCAGAAAGTCCTCTCAAATCTCTGAATGTGAACCATCTGTATTGAGGGAATTTCAAATAAAAAGTTTTAATCAAATTTATTGCATCACTCTGTTCCTTAGCATGAACACCAATAATTGGCATTGCAGGTGTACCTTTTGGATAAAATTTATCAGTAATCAAAGGGTCTACAACATCGATAGAAACTCCTCTCATAACTCTCTCAATATATTCTTGTTGCTTACTTGAAGTAGTAATACATTTTAGAAATCCGAATTGATTCCAAGTTTGACCTGGTTGTAAAGTTTCTAACATGTGCGCGTATTGTTGTGTTAAAACAATTTTTGCACATGGAAGTTGTTTCACTTGTTCCATTACAAAACCAAAGATTTCAGGTATAATTAAAAAGTCTTCAGGTGAAATTTCTAAATTTTGACCTTCAATTGCTCTGTGTGGTAAACTCATATACTCTTCATCTAACCAAGCAATTACACCTGCGTAATCTGCTTTTTCATGAAGTATGATAGGATTGAATCCTTTGTCCTTTAATGCTTTTGCCATCTGATAAATGAGTCTAACGGAAGCTTTCGCATTTCCCTTAGTATCTTGAACTAAAAAATAAATTCTAGCTTGTTTGTCTCTTAATATCTGAATGGATTGTTTTACTTTTTCTTGAAGTTGGTTTTCCATATTAATAATGATTGATAAGTTTTTTATTTAATAAACTGTTGAATGCAATTCTGAAAGGTATACTTACGTTGGATGATGATTTTATTCCTAATTTTTCATCTATATTTTCTTGTTCTGTAAGAACAGTGTCAAACAACATTTTGACCATCTCATATTTTACAATATTTATTTTTGTTTCAGACATCCCTGATTCTGAATCGAGATGGTTTTCACTTTGACCCATGTCAAGATATTTTTCCACCTCATCCATGTCAATGAAATAATTTTCACCTAATACTTTTATCATAAAATTTCTTCTAATTTTGATTTTAATTCTTTAAGACTCGAAATGTTGAATTCAGACTCAATTTCAGAATTGTATACTGTGTTGAATTTTATAAGAATTTTATTTTTCGGATGGTTCAATAATAGTTTAGGATTTGCCGTAAGTAAAATATCAATTGAATCCCACAAGGAATTAATTGTGCTTTCACTATAAAATTTTACCGATTCTACGAGACATCCAAATTTAGAGATAAAAAATAAAGATGCTGGTTTAGATTTTCCAATTTCATCAGAAACCACGATTATATCGTGATTGTCTCTCATATCTAAATAAAAATCATTCAAGTCTAAAAGACCTGAAGGTTCTACAGACCCAGCATGACCGAAAATTTCCATTGTATGTTCTTTATAAAGAAAATCATACAATTCATTTTCATCTTTGAATTTCAAATGTTTACCAATGTCCAATGATGTAACATCTGACAAAACTTCATATTCAAACTCATCTTCTTCTTTGAAAGGATTATCAATATACCACTTTTCGTATTCTTGCTGAATTTTTTTCAGAGTGTCTCTAAGCACTCCGTTTATTTCTATACCAATTCTCATTCTTCGTACTTTTCTAATATTTTAGAAATCAAAGGGTTTCTTACAATATCATTTGATTTGAATTCAAATACACCTATATCATTCATGTTCTGAAATTTATTCAGTGCGTCCCATAGACCAGTTTGTGTTTTGTCTTTGTGTCTATCAAATTGTTCCAAATCACCTGAGATAAAAAATTTTGAATTGAAACCAATTCTAGTCAATAGAAGTTTCATTTGACTTGGTGTAGAGTTCTGAGCTTCCTCAAAAATCAATATTGAATTATCGATATTCATTCCTCTCATGTAAGCTAATGCAAAAACTTCTATTGCTTCAATTTCTTTCAGTTTTTCTCGAGCCTCTTTCCCTATTATCTTATTCAAAAGATAATACGACGGAAAAATGTATGGGTCCAATTTTTCTTCAACACCACCTGGAAGACTTCCGAGTTTTTCTTCGGCTTCAACAGCGGGTCGAACAATTATTATTTTTTCATAAGGAGTTGAAGGGTCAACAAGCAAGTCAACCGCAGATTTCATTGCGATATAACTTTTACCCACACCAGCAGGTCCTGAACAAATAGTTATTTGGTTTTCAGTAAGTTTCTTGTAATATTCTTTTTGACTTTCTGATAAAAATTTTTCTTTAGTTTTTCTTTTTATGATTGAACAAATCAATTCTTTTTTTGTTCTTATAACCTTTTCTTCTACGACTGCGGTGACTGCAGGGACTTTCTTTGTGGTTCTACTCATTAGTATTTTTTATAATCCTTGACCTCTCTAATTTGTGAAGATGTAATCAAATTAATTTCGTTCTTTAATCTGAAACGTTCATCATTAGTATAATAAACTTTTCTTGATAATTCTATGAATTCTTCGTCAAACCTTTTTTCTGATTCATAGACTCTAAGTTTATCTTCGACATCCCAAAGATTTGAATTTACCTCGATTAATTGATTATATAAAGTTTCGATGTTTTCATTCCCTAAAAAACTTTGAGATAAATCTTTTAATAAATCAAATTCTTCAGAAACAAATTTTAGAGATTGAGGATTTTGGATTTTTATTTTTTTTACTTGTAAAATTGATAATTTATCAATCAACTCACCGATACTAACTGGAATTTTCAACATGTTATTTTATTTGTGTTTTATCTGTTTTATGGAACTCTCTTCTATAAACTGTTTTTCCACCATCAGGACTTTCATAAATGTATTTAGTTTCTTTCTTTTTAATATCAACCTGAGATTTTATCCATTGATAAGTTTTTTGTAAACCTAATAACAATGGTTGATTTACTTCCCAACCAATTTTTTCTCTGTATAACTTGTTGTCAGAGTTTCTTCCTTTGACACCCAAAGGGCATCGGAACCCATACTTTTTCTCAAACTCTTCTCCTTCAATATTCTTGATATTAATATCTTTACCTGAAATTGAAATTGCCATTGTGGCTAATTGGTTGATAGTAACCATTTCTTCACTTCCAATATTTACAGGACCTTCAAAATTAGATTCCATCAATCGTATCACCGCTTCGACACATTCATCAACATACAAAAAGGATCTTGTTTGTAAACCATTACCCCAAACTTCAATTTCACCACCAGCTTCGGTTTCTGCCGCTTTCCTACACATTGCGGCTGGTGATTTTTCTCTTCCTCCAATCCATGTACCTTGTGGTCCGAAAATGTTGTGGAACCTTGCAATTCTCACATTCAACCCATAATTTCTATTGAAAGCCAAATAGAGTCTTTCAGAAAATAATTTTTCCCATCCATACTCTGAATCAGGATTTGCGGGGTATGCGGATGATTCTTCACAATTCGGATTCTCGGGGTCCAATTGATTATGTTCAGGATACATACAGGCTGAGGATGAGTAGAATAGTTTTTTAACTTTTTTCTTAACAGCTTCCCGAGCAACGTTCAGATTTATCGTCGCTGAATTATACATAACGTCTGCATCATGTTCTCCAGTAAAGATATATAACGCCCCTCCCATGTCTGCTGCAAGTTGATAAACTTCATCAACACCTTCTTCAATAACCAACTCTACAACTTTTGGGTCAGTCAAATCTCCCAAAATAAATTCGTGACAAATTTCTTCTTGAAAAAAATATTCATGTTTCTTGATATCACATATCCTAACGTGATTTCCTTCTTCCTTTAATCTTTTGGCGAGGTGTCCACCTATAAACCCACCTCCCCCAAGAACAATAACCTTTTTCTGTTTCATGTTATTTTACAATTACCTTACCTTTTTTTCTTAATATTGTTAAACCGTGATTTATTGGGATGGTCATCCATTCCCATTTGTTTTTATCTAATTCCTCGACCGCTCTATATGGACCACCTAGTCCCCATTCTGTGTTTTCACCCCGATTAATTGGGTTGAAATAATGGGGATGAGAACTTTCCCCCATCAAATCGTGTAGTAAAATGATTGTATTTTGATCACTTATTCTGTCAATTTCTTCTAATTCTCTTTTTACGTGTGGGTAACTATGCCAATCATCAACATAAATCAAATCAAACTTTTCATTGTTTTCTGACAAGAATTTTATTGCATCAGAATTTATAAAAGTTTGATATTGCGCTAATTCATGCGGTGGTCTCCAAACGGCACTGTTAATGTCCACGGATGTTAAGTGGCCTCCTAATGCTTTACAAGCACATAAAAAAGGGAAACTTGATCCCCCATCACGAACACCGAGTTCTAAAATTTTTTTTGCATTCATTTGTATTGCTATCGAAAAAAATGTCATCACGTGTTCAAAATATTGACTACCTCCGTCATTGACTGTTTTCAGAGTCCGATTCATCATTTCAACTAAAAGTTGTTCCAAAATTTCTTTTTGTTTATAATAATAATTTATTTGTTTTTATCTCATTATAAAATTTTATCTATTCTTAGATTCTTCAGCAATTTCGTATTTTATTCCGAGTGATTCAAAGATTTTTCCACATGGGGTTTTATCAAACTTAAATTTCGATAATTTATCTTCATCAAAAAATAATGGATTAACCCACCAATCCTCAAAATATAAATTTGGATGATTGTCATGTGATACATCTGAACAAATTAATCTGTAACCTTTTGACTCCAACAATTCTCTTTGGGGTATTCGTTCGTTCTGTACAAATGCATCCCCCAAATATGCGTCATGTTCAATTGTAATTATTTTGAACGTATATTCGCTTGAAATTATTTTTTGTAAAAGTTTAAATCGGTCTCCACAAACTTCCATATCTAAAGTCAAATAATCTATTGTTTTTTCTGTATAATAATCTTTTAATAAATCATTATAGTCAACATTTAAACAATCTGACACGATGAATTTACATTTTCTTTCTTTCCATTGTTCTCTAAAGTCTTGGATATCTAAAGAAATTCCATCCCATCCATTCAATTCTAAGAGATAGGTATTATTTATTTTTTTTGGTAGTGAACATCCAAGGTCTAAGAATTTTCCAGCTTTTCCGTCTGTTAAATAATGAACAAATAAGTCTTGCCCGCATTGTGAGTATGATTTCATTTCATTGATTCTATTATTTTATTTATGCCTTCTTTCAAAGATACTTTTGGGGTCCAAAATTCTAAGATATATGAATCAGGGTCATTTTTTTTGTTCAATTGTACTTCATCAATTTCGGTCGATGGTATAATTTTACAAGGGATTTGTTCATTAATTAACTGAGCAACTTCTAAAATAGTGTTCCATTCAAAACTTGTGATGTGTAAATTTTTAGCACGATCTATACTGTCGTAGTTCTGAGATAATATCATCAACGCATTGGAACAATCTTCAGCATGAAGAAATTGTCTTTCCTCTTTACCATCCGTCATCATTGTAATTTCACCATCTTTTGCTTTGATAATAAAATCCGTAATTACGTGAGACTTTTCAAAATCGTGTTCAACACCATAAACATTCCAAAATTTTACTGTCAAACCATTGAGAGATTTTGTGTATATTTCACCGATTGACTTACAAACCCCATAAGGGGAATATGACATGTTTGCCATCTGTGAAGAAGCAAAAATAAATGGTTTATTGTATTTCTTTATTGTTTCAAAAGTGAATAAAGTCAATCTCACATTGTTGTCTATGAATTCATAGGTGTGTTGATATTTTTTCAAATACCGAGACCCCCCCACATCAAATGCTAAAAACATCACAAAGTCAATCGACTTGATGTATTCATCAAGAATTCCTTGAATTCGTAAATCCTGACTCGCGTCAGATTCGATGTCAAACTCAGTAACTTCATGACCTTGATTTCTAAGAAACATGCAAAGTTCAAGACCTATCTGTCCAGCTGACCCTAAAACCAAATATTTCATTTTTTTATCTTTCAATAAATGCATTTGTGACATTAGGTTATTTAATATAATTTTCGTATATATAATCTTCGGCAATTGGGAGTTGTAATGCCAACTCATAATTTTTTTGAATATAAGGCATCATCGACTCATATTTTTCCTTTGATAAACTTTGTAGTTCAGGGTCGTCTTCCAAAAAGATTACACCTTTTGAATCGAAATATTTTTCCACAACTTTTCTTGAACCCCAATAAACAGGAACAGTTCCAACTGCGAAACAATCAGTCAATTTTTCTGTAAAGTAAGTGTCTGAGTCGTCGTTTTCAATTGCAACAGAAAACATATAATCGACCAATCCATCTTCTTTATCTTTCAATTGATTAGGTCTTCCCGAACCAAACAAATCTACTTTATCTTTCAGTTTCTCAACCCAACTTAATCTGTTTTGATGACCTCTTAACCAACCTTTGTTGGATGCAATCATCGAAACTAATTTTGACTTTTCGTGAATTTTTCTGTTGTTTTCCCAAATCCATGGAACTGCATTTGAAATTGTGTAAACAAAAGGTGCTCCTAATGCGATTAAACTATCAACACATGTAAAAATGTATTTGTAATGTTCTTTAACCATTTCCAAATTATCTAAAAGATATTTTATGGTTCCTTCATTCATTTGAGGTGATTCTAACAACCATCCCATTTTTTCTCTTGATGGGTCATTAAATCCCCAATCTTTGATGTAATTGTCCACATAAATTGTGTGTTCGTGTGGATCTTGTGTATCTCTTGACAACCACTGAAGTAATTTTGGATTGTTTCTTGCTGAAGAACAATCATAATCACCCCACCAATCGGATACTTTTTTAATTTTAACTTTCTCGTTCATATTAATTATTTTTTGGTTTCAATTCTCCATTTATATATTCGACTTCAATTTTAGTCCATTCAGGTTGATACATGTCTTTGTAGTTTTGTGGTCCACTTGGGCCAAACCATACAGAAGGGATAAAAACTTTTTTATCGATGTTTTTATTTAAAAACGCCCCCCACCAAGAAAAGGTTGAGTTGGATAATATATTCATTTTACAGAGGGACATAATCCACAAATCCATGTAATCTTCTTCATCTATAATTGTGACATTGTTTCCACCGAAGTTTTCATTTAACCAATTTTTGTCATCACCAAATAAAAATAAATGTGAATATTGTCCACACAACTCGAGAGATTTTTGAATATACTCTTTAGACACACTTGGATGGATATGTGGATTTTGTTTGTAGTCTCCCAATCTCACGTGAACAGATACAGTATTATCTTGATTGAGTTGAGGATATTTGGTTTTCATCATGTCGATGAATTCTTGTGTTGGTCCAAACATTTCTCTAATTCTCTCATCGTATCCGAGTAGATTTTTACCACTTTGGAAATATCCATCGAATACGGTGTTTTCTTCTACGGGATTTATTTCTGAAAATTCCCATGGACCCTCATGAACCTTAACAAATCCATCTAAGTTCTCAACAAATTTTAAATGTCTAAATACATTATCTTTGTAGTTAAATGTATCTCTACCTTGCATCGGAATCCATGACTTTGCGATGAAAACAACTTCTCTGTTATGTTTCATACCTTGGGATAAGGCATGTGAAGTTTGAAACATTTGGTTTCCTAAACCTCCCATCAAATTACATGAAATTAAATTATTCATAAATTATATATTTTTATTTTCCCATGATTCCCAAACAAATGGGTATTCATACCTTAAGGTAAATCCCAATTTTTTGAGACCTTCTTGGATATTATTTCTTCTTGATTCGTAGTCTTCCCCAAACTTGTGATACTGAACCTGAATGAATTTTATTTTGTTCATCAATCCTGATTCTATCCAATTTTCCAAAAGAGGATATTCTTCACCTTCTACATTTATTTGAATAAGATCGACTTTTTCGATATTATGTTTTTCTAAAAAATGTTCCAATGGAAGACACTTGACGGTTACTTTATTTGATGAATTTAAGTATGAGGAGGTTGCATCTCCATTAACTGCAAAAGTGACTTCTTTTTCCTCTGTTGAAATTCCGTAATTTTCAGTTTTGATTTTGTGTCTATTTTCTTTTAAATAGTAATCAAACTCTTCAACCATTTTATTGTAGAAATCAGGTATAGCTTCAACTACTAAAACATTGCAGTGAAACTTTTGTGAAATTCTTTTAGTCCATAGTCCATGAAATCCTCCAAGTTCTATGACTTGTGAATTTTCATTCAATGGATAATCAATGACTTTTATCTCATCACCTTTGTCAGCTCCCCACCTTTCATGTGCATTTGACATATTATAATTGTTTGTATTCTGGTTTATTTCTAATTTTTTCTACAGTTTCCAACACATTTCTCATATTAACTTTGTGGTCATTGATAGGGTTAGATTCATTATAAATGTAATTTATGTCCGACAAAAATCTATAATGTTTTTCACCTGACATTTCAAACATCGGGAACATGAAGGATAAATCGCCAGCTACATTCCAATAATTATTATTTTCGTCTCGTAAGTCCTCAGGTTTAATTTTTTTCCAAAGCCAAGATTTCCAAGTTCTAAGATGAGATAGCGTGAAAGCTTGTTTTCTAACATTGGTGAAATTTGTGGGAGGGCTTGCAAATCCTGGTCGCCCATCGTGATATCGAAAAGAACCACTTGTCATCCAAACTTCTTTGTCTTTATATAATTCATTAATTCTTGTAAATACATTCGAATCAGGAAGCCAATCATCACCATCAACCTCAACACAAATCTCTTCTCCATCTATATTCCTTGAACTAATTACTTGGTCATAATTGCCAGGTTGAAAAAATTTGGATTTGTTTTCAATTAAAATAAATCTATCATCATTTTTTATTGTTTCACGAACAATTTTTACTGTGTTGTCAGTGGAACAATCATCAGTAATGTAACAAGTAAAATCTTTGTGTCTTTGACTCATAATACTGAACAAAGATTTTTCTATAAACTTTTCACAATTGTATGTAGTCGTCAAAATTATCATTACAAATCAATTAGAATTCCTTCAGGTTTTGTACCTAACTTAAAAAATTTCAATCTTCCATCAAATGATTCACAAACCGAATTTAGTTTAGATGAAATATTTGAGTCTTCGATCACATTTAATGTATACCCTTCATCAAGTAAATCAATACAAAGTTTATATTTCGGAGAATTTTCCAAGTTGTCCGAATTTTTCGGATGACTCAAACCATCAAGTACAAATGGGATTTCCTTTTCGGGATTCAAAGCTACATATTTCTGTTTGATAAATTCCAAATGTAGCTGATTGTATTCATCGACTTTCGAAATCAAATCAATATTATCATTTGTTTTTTTGAGAAAATAAGCAAACGCCTTATTGTCCCGACTTAGACTTGGACCTCCAACACCGAAGTCATATTTCAAACCGTCTACCCCAATTCTTCTGTCGTTTCCGATTGCATTCAAAACCAAATCTATTTCTTTTTCTAAATTCGATTTCACCATCAAATCTCCAATAATGTTTGTGAAGGATTTCTTCATTGAAATAAATGAACTTATTGAAAGTTTTACAATCTCAGCAGATTTCATACTCATGAAAAATGCATTTGTGGGCTTGGTTCGAATTTTCTGATGTATTGAAATTATTTGGTTGGATATTTCTTGATGGATAGTTCCAATCAATATTGTATCCAAGTTTTTCAAATCGTTGATTATCGATCCGTTTTCATAAAAGAAAGGATGATACGCAACTTGTATATTGAACATTTCCAGTTTATTTTGTATTTGTTCGGTGTCTCCAACATTGGTAGTTGAACCAATTACAAATTTTTTCTCATAGATTGGTATTTCCAACTGAGATGCAGTAAAAAATAAGTTCGAAACTTCAAATATTTCGGATGTATCAATATTACCTTCCAAAAATTGTGAAGTATCTACAAAGGTAAAAATAATGTCACAGTTTTTGATTATCTCGAGGGGGTCTGAAATAAGAATACCTTCCTGTTCGAATAACATTTTTTGTACATTAGGTTCTTTCGTCAAACAAATATTTTGACTTAAGTTGGAAATCAAATCTTCATCTTTATCTGAGACAGTTACGGATAATCCTGCTTCTTGACATAAAAGTGCAAAAGGGATTCCCAAATTGCCGAGTCCTATAATACCAATTTTCATTCTAATATTTTTATGTATTCTTCTTTTATTTGTTTAGCAACGTTCTTGGAATAATATTTCTCAATATCAGAAGGGGGGTCAAATTTTTCTTTCGACAATATGAATCCTCCCGAATCGACTTTATATATCCAACTTGGTTTTCCGCACATCCATCCTTCAATTGTTGTACGACCTAACTGTATCCCTGCAGTCTCAGAACTTCTTTGTACATAAGGTTCAATATTCCATGTTGGTGGAACGTGTTTTACATGAGAATTTAATAAAATAGCTGGTAGATAATTTGATTTGTCCTCACCAATTAATAGAAGTTCTTTTCCAATTTCTGAAGTGTAATCGATTAAATCCATTATTGTTTCTTTCCTCAAGTAATCAATTGTTCCGACAAACAAAATATAGTTTTCCTCTTTGATGTGTTTTGATTGAAATTTTTCATTATCGACTGGATTATATATAACTTCGATTGAATTTTCATCAATTTCAAATTTGTTGATAATATGTTCTTTGATTTCGGGTCTTATCGCTATGTATTTCTTAATTGATTCATGTTTAATTGGGTCTTCCAACTCAATTACTTCAGAGTGAATTGAATAAATTTTATCTATCTCAGGGTAAAATTGTATCATTCTTTCTGCAACTGGTTTATGTTGCATATGTATTAAATCAAAATTTACTTCACTGACACGATACATCACGTTGGGTTGTGATGTTTGGAAACCATTTTCTGTTTGAATACCCCATTTACCATCACCTAATTTGAATCCAGGTGCTTGCTCAAATGAAAGACATTTAATTCCATGTTTTTTTGCTAACTCAGTTAATGGACCCCCAATTTGTGAAAGTACTGTTACATCACAATTTTCTTTCATCAAGTTTTTGGCTAATTCATAAACATATAATTCTGAGCCAGTAAAAGTTCTGAAGAATAAACAACTAATCAAAACTTTGAGTCTTTTGTTTGGGTCTAAGGGAAGTTTGAGAGGTAGATGTGACTTGTATTTTTCTTCAAACAACTTACGGTTTTCTTCCCATTGTTGATTTGTCTGACCAATTGATTTATGAGTCATTCTAATGTTGGTTATTACACCAATTTTGACTCCTTCCAAATGATTTTCCAAACAGAATGGAATGTCATAAAAATGAAATCCTATAAATTCTTCGTTGAAAGTTTTTTTGATTCTTTTCTTGTGAATTGCAATAAATAGACCATCAACTACAATAGTCTCACATACGTTATTACCTAATGCATCTGCGTATTTGGATTCCCACTTTTTTCCTCCACTTTCATGATTGACAATACCAACCATTTTTTTTCTATTTTCCCACCACATTCCACTTGGAGGCATCACGGTTGTCCCTGCCATTCCAATGATTCCAAAGTCAGTTTTTTCAAAATGTTTTAGAATTTTACTATACCAAGCGGGTGTGTCAAAATATATATCATCGTGACAAAGTATAACTATGTCCGTTTTTGCTTCGGATAAAATTTCGTTATATACTTGAGATAGAGATTTTTCTCCGTTATTAACTTTTTCAATAACTTCAAGTTTTTTGAAACCTGAACTTTTTTTCAAATATTCAATGAATTCAGGTTTAGTTTGTCTTGTTGAATATCCTACAGTAATCATATTCCAGTACTTCCGAATCCTTTATCTCCTCTATCTTTATCCTCCACTTTATCAACCAATTCAAACTCTACAAATTTACCATTAACTACGGGACATAAAACTGCTTGAGCAACTTTCATACCTTTTGAAACTGTGACTGAGTGATTGTTAGTGTTGAAAACAATTACTTGAATTTCACCAACATAGCCTGAGTCGACTGTACCTGGAGTATTTAAAACTGTCAAACCCATGTTTATTGCCAATCCACTTTTGGGTCGTACTTGAATTTCGTGTTCTTCAGGTATTGAAAGTTTCAATCCTGTTGGAACTAAAGCTCTACCAAACGGAGGTATAATAATTTCTTTGGTTGACTTCAAATCGAACCCTGAGTCTGATGGATATGCGTAAGTTGGAACTTTAGCATCTTCATGAATTAACTCAACACCGATAGACTTTGTTTTTGTCATTCTGATGTGGTCTTCATTCATTTCATCAGCGGACATACCCAAAAGAGTTTCTAGTTCTTTCATGTAGTCTTCCTCAGGTTCTACACCTGCATCCCTTTTTATTTGGTCAAATGTTTCTTGAATTTGTTTCCAAACATTATCGTTTTTTAATTCGTCGTTCATCATTTTCTAGCAATGTCATAATTTTCTATAAACCAATCTATGGTTTCATTAATACCTTCTTCAAGGTCAATAAATTTGTAGTCTTTGGGTACATCCGACTTTGCAGTTTTCTTATGTTGTCCTTTTGGCATCGATGGGTCGAAAACTATTTTATCAGGACTTATGTCGAATTTTTTTGTTACAATTTTTACAACGTCCAAAACTGAATTTTCCATCTCAGGGACTGCCATGAATGGTACATCACTATTCCAATTTTCTATCGCCCACAAAATATTTTTTGCAAGGTCATAAGTATGAATGAATTGTCTTAAAGGACTACCATCTCCCCAAACGATAAAGTCCTCATTATAAAATTTAGTGTGATATGCTCTTTGAATGATTCCAGGAATTATATGACTATAATCAGGATGGAAGTTGTCATGTGGCCCATACACGTTTGCAGGAATGACGGTAATCCAATTTAATCCTGTGTATAGTCTAATCATTCTTGTTTGATAGCCTGACAATCTCTTTGAATATGCATATCCTCTATTTGAGGGGTGAGGGTCACCCATATTAATTTGGTCAGGTGTGAGAGGATATGTAACTTCTTTGTCGGGAAATATACAAGTTGAGGAAAAGTTTACAAAATTTTTAACTCTATTCTCGTAAGCGGCATTTATTACGTTGTTACTCATAATATAGTTTTCTATAAAATAAGCTTCGTTGTCTAATATGTTTGCTTGAACACCACCTATCTTCGCTCCACAATTTATAATTGTATCTACTCCTGAGTTTTTTACATGATGTGTGATATACTCTTTTGTAAGTTTCTCATCTGTCAAATCAACATCTTTTCTCGTATGGAAAATGTGATTATCACCGATTAATTTTTTGAAAGGGGAACCAACCAATCCGTTTGACCCCAAAACTAAAACTTTCATATTCATTATGTTAATGTTGTTATTTTCTTTATGACATCAATCAACACCAAAACGTCTTTCTCACAATATTCTACAATACCCTTGATGTCTTTATTTGTCCAATAAGCTTCATGAACTTTGTTTCCTGTAACTTCCATATTTTTTGAAGACTCGACTCCCATACAAACACACATTAGTTCAAGGGATGCAATTGAACCATAACCACCGTACTGCCAAAGTTCTTTTGTATCCAATGCTTTTATTTCCCATGGTTTGGTGTCGTGACCTGGTAATATTTTTGGAGGTAGTAAACCATTCATAATCATTCTTTTTGCAAGCATTGGAATGTCGAATCCTTTGACATTATGACCACAAAGAAAAAATCCTAATTCTCCGACTCTTCGCAAAAGTTTTTGAACTTCTTGTAACAAATTTTGTTCATTTTCGTTACTGAATGATTGTATTTTTACTTCTCCATTATCTAATACAAAGGCAACACTTACACATGCAATTTTGGCAAATTCTGGTACTAATGCAGAACGATTGACAAACATTTGTGAATGTCCTTTGTCAGCATCTTCAGGGAACCTTTTCTGAAACCAATCAAAATAATTTTTGAACTGAAAAGACAATTCAGGATTTTTTGACTCCAAAGTTTCAAAGTCGGGATAAACTCCTACCGTTTCAATATCAAGAAATAAAAGTTTTGTAATGGGAATATTAATCATGATTTATTTGCAATGTGTAAGTAAAACTGTTTTCTATCATTTGTTACATTGTTCAAGTCATATTTGTCTTTCACTGTCTCATATAACCTTTCACCCATATCTTCTATAAGATTTGGATTTTTGACTAATTTTTCTATAAACTTTGCCCAATCTGCATGGTTTCTTGCTTCATTGACTAAAATGGCGTTCCCATCAACAAAATTACCATTGTCAAAACAATGTTTCAAATCAATAGTATATGGACCGATGTTTGAAGCAATGATTGCTTTTTTATAGAAACCTGCTTCAATTACTTTTAGTTGTGACTTCATTCTATTGAACATTGTATTTTTGATAGGGGCTAATGAAATGTCAAACTTCGAATAATTTTTTGCATATGCCGTAACAGGCTTAGTCCACACTCTAAGATATGATTCATTTTGACTTTCAGAATGTTCTTCTTGAATATACTTCAACAAATGGTTCTTGTAGTTGTCTGAAATGATTTTATAGTTTTGTGTAAATATTTTTTCATACATAGCCCAAACAGTTTCTGCTGGTACTATGTTTCTTTTTGTTTGTTCTCCTGTTTGAGCGTTAATTTCGGTTACAGTTCCTCGTGTATCAAATCCACATAATACATATTGAATTTTGTCTTTCATTGGAAGCAATTTAGCAAACCCTGAATCTAATAATTGTATGTCGTGTAAGTGTGAGGACCCACCTAACCAACCAACTCTTACTTTATCAAACTTTTCAGTTTTTTCTTTGAATTGAGATTCGTTGGGATTAATTGCATTTGGGAAAACAATAACATTTTTATTGTATTTCTTAATTTCGTTTGCAAAAATTTCTGTGGTAGTTGTTACAAATTTAGCAACTTTAAGATTTGCTAAAATTTTTTCATTGATTTTATTTACACGAATTATATCGTGAATGGGGTGTTCTTTACCAGGCATCCAATAGTCATCGATGTCACAAACAGTAACAATTCCTTTATCATTTAGTTCTTGAATAAGTTTGTGAGCCCTATCGAAGTCTGCTCCTATACTACGGTGAAAAGCTACAATTTGATACTGAGACCAAAAATTAACATCATCGTATGGTGGTTCATAGATAATATCTACGTGAAACTCGTCGGGATATTGATTTTGAAGAAAAATGTGAGGATCAACTGAACGAAATTTTCCAACACCTGAGCGGTCTGATGGAACAACTAAAACTTTGACTTTTGGCATAAATTTATAATATACCCTAAAGTATAAGTTTTTATGTCAAATAAGAAAAGAAGTTAGGACAACTTTTTAATTTTTGTAACCTTACCTTCAAAAATATGCTTCCCAACTTTGAAACTAAAAATTTCATTTGTCTTCTCAGATGATTCTGAAACTAAACCATTTTCTTTTAGAGCATTATTAACAGCTTCATTAATCATTTTCTGTAACAATTTATAGTCAATATTTGTTACGGGAGATGGTTGAGTAGATGATGTTTGTTGCTTAGATTTTGCCGAATCAGGGACGTAATTTCCAGGATTTTCTTTCATTAATCTTGTGGCTCTTTCTATTAAGTCGCTTGACAAAGTTGGGTTTGCCTGTTGTGGTTGTGAGATTGGATGCTCCATCATGAGTTTTTTTATTTCATCAGGAAGTTTGGAGTTTTTGATTGCATCTACGGTCGGCACTCCCACAGGTTTTGTATTCTCAACAGGCAACGATGACAAGTATGGTTGATTAATCTGAGGCATCGATGGTTGTTCCTGAAGAAACTCTTGGGGTATATTATATTTTGCTTGCGGTACATTGAAATTTTCCACCATATTTGACGGAGAATTCATTTCTCTACTATCACTTCTTTTGATTCCATCGGTTTTATCCATGATGGCTTTAGAAATCATAAGTTTTTGCATTAATTGGTCCATAATTAAAATTTTGCTATAATAATAATTGAAGTCATACTTTTGTCACCATTTGGATTGAAATTTGGTCTCATTTCTGTAAAATTTTCTCCAGTTGGTTTAAGGGATAGGATTTTATCTAATCTAAAAAGTCTCCACCCTGGTAGAGGTTGTTCTCCTTTGTAGGCTGTGTGAGACGATCCTTCTTCGTCCCACGCTCTTAATACTTTATTTCCTGCTTTACTTGTTCCTAAACACACGGGCTCAACCTGTCTCAATCCTCTACCGCCTGGCTCATCACCATCGTAATAGATGACCACTTTCTGTTTGTTTTTAATAGCATTGACAACACTATCAACAGAAGCGATTTCACAGATTAAACCTCTAAGTGTGTTTTGTAATTTCATTAAAAGTTAGGATAAGGTTTCGATGGGTTAAATTTGTTAATTTTAATTTCGTTTTTTCTTTCCGCAATGTCAGTTATAGTTCCAGCGTTTACGTTATACACATCCAAGAAAGATCCTGTTCCTCTACCCATTGAATCACCATCAGCCACAGCGTCTCGGTTCACAGATGAATATTCGTTTCCAACGGCATTATAGTCGTTCTTAGGGATTAATTTTGCTCTTTCAACCTCACCAATTGCGGTTAAAGCATTTGGGATGTCTTGCGATAAATCGAGTGCGAGTTCGTTTGCCATAATTATATTTTGTTCATTATTTCATTTATTCTTTTCAGACTTTCAGTTACTGCCGCATCGTACTTACTGTATGTATTCGCATGTTTCTGAGAAGGTCTGACATTCGTAAAATCCTTTTTCTCGTGAGGTTTAATAAATTGGTTTTGCATTCCAGCATCCATTTTATTTTTCTTGGTCATTTGTGTATAATCCCTCATTTTTCTTAATTCATTGTTCACCCAATTTTTCATTTCAACTCCACCGTTCAATATGAATGACGGGTCTTTTTGATTACCAATGAAATTGTCGAAAAAGTTTTTTATTCTTTTCAATTGTTTGTACTCTATAAATTTTTTGTCTTGTAGTTCCTGATTTCTTTTGTAACCCTCGGTATTTTCATCTGCACCTTTAACCATATGAAAACTTTTTTTCATGTGGTCTCTTAAAGTTGAAGGAAATTCTATTTCCCCTTTCGATGAATTGTATAAATCTTTATTCACTTTGAATTATTTTAATCAAATCTTTTTTTGAAATTCCGTGTTTCTCTGCTTGTTTGAGTAAAGAACTCAAGTTCTTTTTAAGAACTGGTGACAAAGTTTCCGTTTCTTTTTTTGATATATCTGCAGAATCTTTTTTCTTTGCCAACATATCCTCCACAACTTTTATTGCTTTTTGTTTCTGAATTTCGGAAAGTGTTGCTCTTGTTATAAAATTGGGGTCTTTATAATATTTTGATTTTTTATCTTTTTTACCTGAAGGGTCTTTTCCTTGTTGTTTTGTTCTTTCTTTTGCTTCATCTGGTTCCATTCCCATATCTTTCACCAAAAATTTGAAAGTTTCTTTACCATCCAAATCCTCGGTTTCTTCATATCCGAATGCCCCAGACATATCGATTTCCTTAACTTCACTCTCACCATAATATGTTCTGTAACCACGTGAAATCGGGTCGTTTGTAATTCTTGACGCTGCAACAGTTTGGTCCATAGTTTTTCTTGGATGAAGTCTTGGGTCCAAAATTGGGATTTTTGAATTTGACATACTTCCATCGGTATTTACTAATTCTTCCAAATCAGTTTTCAAAGTTTTTGTGTCTTTGATTTTTTTCTCTTTTGTAACTTTTTTCAAGTGTTTTTTTACTTTCTCACCCTTTTCTTTGTCAAAATGAATAACCTCATCTTTTTTACGTGCTTCGGTCAAAGTGCTTTCAACAGAGAAGTATAGAGAATATTTATCCCCTTTGTCTCTCATCAAGAAATAATAAGGTGATGAAAAAAATTCAGTGTCCACAGGAATCATAGTATATTTTTTATCTATAAATACTATGACATAAGGTATTTATCATTAGTTTATGGCATATCAAAATATTAATCAGTACAACTTCAGACGTTGGGGTATTAAACCTGTCAACGAAATAACTGACATTTGTTTAGCTTCTGATGAGAAAGACTACAATCAGGAAGTAATTTTTTCCCCATTGTTGATTGGAGAAAATGATGGAAATAGAATGCCATTCAAATTCGACATTAATAATACTGCAACAACTTTATGCCAATCAGGAACTTGTACATTTGACAATGATGTGATTGTTTCTGAAAACTATTGGAATCCTGATGGACTTGACCCTAATTTTTGTCCTAAAATAACTAACCTTTGTGATGTAGGTTTGACAGGGATTGACAATGGTTTGGTAAAACAAATGTCAGGAGAAACAATCCAAATTAATACAGGATTATATACCTCGAATGCTGACAAATATAGTAGATACAAATATGATAGGAGGATGAAACTTCATCCTATCACAGGATTTACCACAACACAAAATCGTTTGTGGAATGATGATTCATATAGTTACAATTTGAATTATACAACAGATGGAAATCCTGTAGGATATTTTGCAAGATTGAATGGAGGATTTTTCCAAGGATTTTACAAAATTCCTGGATACGATTATCAAATATTCCCACAAAGAGTTCCTTTAGGATGGACTGCTGAATTCATGTTAAGATACAGATGGACGGGAGATACAAACGTCGGTTTGAATAATCGTTATCCAAACAATAAAGGTACATTCTTCTACATGGGTGCCCGAGCAGAAAATAAGTTTTATCATTATGCGGATGGGGAACCAAAACAAGACACGGGATATACAAGAGTAACTTCAGGTCTTACATGTATGGAAACCTGTGGTTGTGCAAGTTCAGCTAACACCGCGTCAACTTGTCTTCACGTTTATCAAATATCAGGAGGAACATCTACCAACTGTAATTGTGGATGTCCATGTTCATGTCAAGTTTTTGCCGAATATCCTGAAAAAGATCCATTGTATGATGGAGTTTCAAATGGGCTCTCGATACGACTGAGTGGGGATACAGGAAACCCGAGGTTGTGTGTAAAAACATATAGAATAACTGGTGGTTGTGAAACTACTGGAACTTGTCAAACAGGATTGACTTACCATACAGGAACCTCAGTTACTGAATGGTGCTCAACTCGTGGAATATTTGATGAGTGTAAAAATACTCCTTATATACAGTTAGAACATTGGGTTCAAATTGATGCGGTATTCCAACGAAGGGAATGGTTAGATACTTGTGACCTGTATGAAAAAGGAGGTCTCGGATTATTGGTTGACACAATTTATACCGCAACACCTGCACACAATAGTGTGAGTTTAATTGAACCACCACTTACACATGAATTACCTTACGATCCAGCCACCACAGAAATTGTAACATTCAATGACAATTGGACTGAAGAACAAATCTACAGACTTGGTACATTCAAAGTTTTTGTCAACGGAAAACTATTCTTGGTTATTGAAAACTTCGAAGAGATAATACCAAGATTGTTGGACGTTCAAAGGGAAAAACAAATCGGTGTAGGATATAATATTTCATTGGGTGGAGGAACTCAGGGATTGAAAGATAATCTTACATTTTCTGGTGGATGTCCTCCATCTATTAGTGGGATTACTTATCAACAAGATCCAGAATGTTTGACAACTGATGATTTGGACAATACCATTTATTCGGGTTTGACGACTCATATCAAGTTAGAGGAATATTTTGGTGGAAGCATGATTGGAGATATAAGTGCTTTCCGTATGTATGTCGAACCTTTGGACGCTTCCGAGGTTTATCACAACTTTAGTTTGTTGAAGGATAGATATAATCTTTTGGACCCTAAATGCCCTAATTGTGTTGTAATAATACCAACCGTAACTCCTACGCCAAGTATAACTCCAAGTGAGACTCCTACTAATACACCAACCAATACTCCTACAAATACGCCTACAAACACAGAAACACCAACACCTACTCCAACACTTACTCCGACAGAAACTCCTACTAATACACCAACTAATACTGAAACGTCAACACCTACAGTAACTCCAACAAATACGGAGACACCAACTCCAACTTCAACAATGACGATGACTCCTACTGAGAGTTCCACACAAACACCTACACCAACTGAAACTCCAACAAGTACTCCTACTCCAACACACCTCAGAATTGAATTTGTTTGTTGTACTGGTGCTACTTTATCTGATGCTTGTAGTTGTACTGCGAATGGTTCAATATGGGGAGATTATTCAAATTTTGATGAGAACACTCAGTTTTATGATTCTGCTATAGGTCCTAATACAATTGATATTTCAGGATTCTATGTTTACGAAAACATTGTAATTGAGCTCGATTCGAATGGTGATATTGTTGGATTTTACTCAATTTGCCCAACTCAAACACCAACCCCAACACCAACAAATACTCAAACACCAACCGTAACTCAGACTAACACACCGACGCCAACAACAACTACAACTTTAACAGCAACTGAAACTCCTACACAAACAGCAACTGAAACACCTACTCCAACAACAACTACAACTTTAACAGCAACTGAAACTCCTACACAAACAGCAACTGAAACTCCTACTCCAACAACAACTACAACTTTAACAGCAACTGAAACTCCAACCCAAACTCCAACAGAAACGCCAACTGAAACACCAACAGAAACGCCAACTGAAACACCTACTCCAACAACAACTACAACTTTAACAGCAACTGAAACACCTACTCCAACACCTACTTTAACACCAAGTCAAACAATAATAACTGATGGATTACAATTATACCTGAATGCTGGTAATGCATCATCGTATCCTGGTAGTGGAACAACTTGGA
>Ga0169931_10002841_pt1 | contig 27963 bp, 19 predicted proteins | sample Kivu_15m_20L_FD_129675 | JGI IMG/M metagenome (GOLD analysis project Ga0169931, IMG submission 129675) | Freshwater microbial communities from Lake Kivu, Western Province, Rwanda to study Microbial Dark Matter (Phase II) - Kivu_15m_20L... | ecosystem: Environmental > Aquatic > Freshwater > Lake...
ACTATGCATATTATTGTACCAGTGAAATCAGTGCCGCCATTTGGCTTTGTGCCAGAACAAGTTGAGTGTGTTGTTGTAGACATTGTGAAGTTCAAAACACATGATCTTAATCGATTTGGTGTATTTGTTGATATTGCCGATGCTCAGAACATGCTTAACATGGCAAATAAAGTTACGAAGGTGTTGTGTTATGCCAATTCTCCTAAGGCTGCTATAAATCTTGCGTTTAAAATACAATTGAAAAATCCAACATATCAAGTTTATACATGGCAGGATTTGAATATGCTTTTTGCTGATGTTATGCGCATTCAGCGCAACATGGTAAGTGTGATTTTATTTGCCATTATTTTCTTGGCAATTACGGCTTCACTAGCTTCTCTAGCGCTGTTTATTAATATGAAAAAACGCGAAATTAGCATACTAATGATTCTTGGCGCAACCAAGCGTAGCATTGTTATGATTTTTTTGAAGATCGCAGCATTAATTGCGTTGACAAGTAGCGTGATTGGAACAGGAGTTGGTTTAGCGCTTGCTTATAACCTTGATAACATACGTAGATGTATTGAATATGTTACAAATAAATCATTGTTTAATCCTGATGTTTATCTTTTGCCTGCAATTCCAATTAGCATACATGTTACTGATGTCGTATTGATTGTGATTGCTAGTTTTCTTATTTCAATTATCGCAGCTATTTTGCCTAGCTATAAAAGCACATCGATTAATGTATTGGAGAATTTATGAAATTAAAATCAGTTAAAATTTTGGAATCATCAGTGCCGCCAGTTTCAGTTGATAATCATCTTGCGCTGAATAATATCACCCACAAATATGGTAATCAGGTTGTATTGGAAGATGTTTCATATGTTTTTGAAAACAAAAAATATGTTTTGATGGGTGCATCTGGAATTGGCAAATCAACTTTGTTGCATATTGCTAGTGAAATTATCAAGCCAACGCATGGTACGGTAGAAACAAAGCATAATATAGGGTGCATTTTTCAAACATTGAACTTATTAGCAGATTTTACATTGCGCGAAAACATTCAATTGGCCGCTAAGATTAAAAATCGCAATCCTGAATATCTAGAAGTAGCAAACTTATGTGGAATTACAAAAATTTTAGATAAATATCCTAATGAAGTTTCTGGCGGACAAAAGCAACATGCAGCAATAACGCGCGCACTTGCAACAGGCGCAACTTTTTTGCTTGCAGATGAACCGACTGGTAATCTTGATTGTGAAAGCGCTCGTGTTGTCAGAAATTTGTTTGCACTTTTGCACAAGCAGTTTAATATTGGCTGGGTTGTATCTTCGCATGATCCTGCCTGGCTTGATATTGCAGATGTGTGCTTGACGTTGCGCAATGGAAAAATTGCAAAATTGTGATGTGGTTAACGAAGGTCGTTGAATTATGTTGATACCGTTACGCGTTTATTCTGAATACTCTCTGTTAACAAGCTGCATCCGTTATGCCGATGCAATTGATTATTGCAAGAAAAATAAAATTGATGTGATTGGCGTTGCAGATGAAAACAACATGTTTGGCATTATGCCATGGTCACTTGCTTTGCAAGATGCTGGTATTAAGCCCATAGTAGGTTGCGCTCTGGCAGTTATGGATCATCAAGAAAATAAGACAAAAAGTAGTGTTGTTGATGCAGCTCATGTATGGGTATATTGCAAAAGCGAAGTTGGCTATGTTTCATTAAGCAATTTGTTAAGCGATAGTTATTTGCAGTATAGTGGTGTTTTGCCTTTAGAGCTTGTTAAGGAGTTGAAAGATTGCTTTATATTAGTCGATCATGAATTAGAAGATTCTGCAATTGAGTTTTTAGCAACCAATATTGATTCAACTTGTGATTTAGGAATTGCAATTTCCAGGCAGAAAAACGATAGTGAGCATGAGCATAGATTGTTTGCAATTTCCAACAAACTTGATATTCCAATTGTTGCAGCGCCAAAGTTTTATTATCCAAAACCAGAAAACATGTTGGCTCTTGATGCGTTGTGGTGCATTAAAGATAACACCTACCTTGCGGAGGTAGATAGAAAAAAGCCAGCTATTGATGGTGCGTTTATTTCAAGTGAGAATGCAGCAAAAATGTTTTGTGATATTCCCCAAGCGCTTGAAAATGCTAAGCGAATTAGCCAAAAATGTGAGTTTGTTATTAAAAAACATGCGCCTAGAATGCCTGGAATTGATACGAACGAAGAACCGACGGTTGCTTTTAGAAATAAAGTTGAAGAGGGGTTGGCGCAACGTTTGAATACATTGAAAGATCAATCAAATGAGAACATAGCACGTTACAAACAGCGAGCCGAAAACGAAATTGCAATGATTACCAAAATGGGTTTTTGCGAATATTTTTTGATTGTTGCCGAAATTGTGCAGTGGGCTAAAAAGAATGATATTCCTGTTGGTCCTGGTCGTGGATCTGGCGCAAGTTGCCTTGCAGCTTGGTCATTGCAAATTACTAATATTGATCCAATGCAATTTAATCTCATGTTTGAGCGCTTTTTAAATCCTGATCGTGTTTCTTTACCAGATTTTGATATAGATTTTTGTCAAAAACGCAGACATGAGGTGATTGAGTTTATCCAAACAAGATTTGGTAAAGAAAACGTGGCGCATATTATTACGTTTGGTTCACTACAATATAGGGCTGCCATTCGTGATATTGGCAGAGTGATGCAACTTCCTTATACAAAAATTGATGAGCTGTGCAAGAAGCTGCCTATGCCGATTCAAGGAGTGGCGCCTACGATAAAAGAGCTGCGTGAAGATGGCAGATTGCAAGAATTTATAACTGATGAAACGAAAGAATTATTCATGATTGCAGAAAGCATTGAAGGTTTGCCACGTCATTCATCTGTGCATGCTGCTGGTGTTGTGATTGGCAATCAGAGATTATCTGATATTCTTCCATTGTTTAAAGATCCAGCATTAGATATGCCAATTATTCAGTTTTCAATGAAACCTGCTGAGCAAATTGGTTTGGTAAAGTTTGATATTTTAGGTCTCAGCGTGCTTTCCATGTTGCACAAAACGTGTGAGTTTTTGCAAGCACGTGGGGTACATTTAAATCTTGATGATTTACCACTTGATGATGAGCCAACATTTGCGATGTTGCAAAAGGGTATGGTCAAGGCAGTATTTCAGCTTGATAGTGGTGGTTTTCGTAATCTTATGATTGAAATGAAGCCGACATGTTTTCAAGATATTATTGCTGCAGGTGCGTTGTATCGACCTGGCCCTATGAAAGATATCCCCCAGTTTGTGCGTTGTAAGAATGGGCTTGAGCAGACAGATTATTTGTATCAGCAAATGGAGAATATTTTAAAAGAAACTTACGGCGTGATTGTTTATCAGGAACAAGTATTGCAGATTGCAAAAGAGATGGCTGGTTACTCCCTTAAAGATGCTGATTTGTTGCGTCGTGCTATGGGTAAAAAAATTAAAGCTGAAATGGCTATGCATCAAGAAAAATTTGTGCAGGGAATTATGGCAACATGTGGCGGATCTCAAGAAAAAGCACAAACATTGTTTGATAATCTCACACGTTTTGCAAGTTATGGTTTTGCGAAAGCTCACTCTGCTCCGTACGCGATTATGACCTATCAAACAGCCTACTGCAAAAAACACTATACAGCAGAGTTTTTAACAGCCACTTTGTTCTATGAGCACACGCAAGAAAAGGCAGAAGAGATAATGCAAGAAGCCAATAAAATGGGCATTGAAATTGTTGCACCATGTGTTAATCGATCGCTTGCAAATTTCAGTTTGAATGATGATCATACTAAAATTTTGTATGGCCTAAGTTGTATTAAAGGGGTAGGTGAAATTGCTAATGAAATTGTTGCCGAGCGTGAGAAAAATGGAGTTTATAAATCGATTGATAATTTTATTGCGCGTATTAATCCTAACAAAAAAGTGCTGGAAAATTTTGTTATGGCAGGAGCCTTTGATTGTTTTTCCGTTGGAAGCGACGAGCATTCAAGCTTGTCTTTAGATAAAAAACTGACTGCAAATGATAATGCACTGGGTGATTCTCGTGCTAATCAATGGGCGCATATAGCAAATGTGAACAAAGAATCGACTATTTCATTGTTTGATTTCCAGGAAGAGGTGGCGCCATGGACATCGCTTGAAGTGATGCAAAAAGAGTTTGATACTATGCATACAATTTTCAACGCTTCTTTATTACAGCGTGATTTTTCAAAAATGAATTTGTATAACAAGCTTGTGGATATCAAGCAAAATGGCTTTCTTCTTGCTATCGGATTAGGCGATAATATGCGCAAAACAAAAGAAGGCAAAATCATGTTTAGCTACAAATTCATTGATGCTCACGGATGCCAAGAAATTCTTATAAATGCACCGTATGGAAATGCTAATAATAACGAAGGCAAATGGCAATATTTGATTATTGAAGTTGAACGGACTAATGTGCGTCATGTTATAAAAGGCATCACGACGCTCGAGAAGTTTATGGCTAGATATAGAAAGATTTTCCTTGATATTTCTGAAATTGATTCTATTGATCTCAAACCAGGCGACACTTCAATTTACAACGCTCATACAAAAGAGTTGATAGGTGATTATTCGCTGACTATTGAATTTTTTGATAAGATGCAGCCTAGAATAGAGTATGTTGCGTAGTATGTTTTCTGTTTTCAGATGGTTATCTATTTTTTGCTTGGCTTTACAAAGTATTATGGGTCCGTTAAAACTGTATATTTTGTTTATGATGAAGGTATACACAATGGCTCGTACTTTATAACATACAAGGCATGACTTTAAATATCACAAGAGTGATGGCTTAATTGATGCAGTTTTGTGCGTGTTTCGATAATGTTGCAAGTGTTGTAATTAGTTGGATGATTGCTAAAATATGCAATTAGTCGCGTGACATTGTCTGAATGTCGGTATCTAGCTAAAATATGTGATAGATAATATAACATGCTAGTTTTAGAAAACATTACAAAATCATTTGGAAGTCGGAAAATCATACGAGATTTCAGCTATATTTTTCCTGATAATGCAATCATTGGTTTGATCGGGCCTAATGGTGCTGGTAAAACTACGTTTTTGAAAATGTTATGTGGGCAGGAAGTAATTGATGGTGGTCGCATTGTTGCAAAGAAAGATAAAGCATTAGGATATCTCCCTCAGGAGCCGAATCCAATGCCAGAAGAAACAATATTGAAAGAATGTTGTGCTGGTAATCATGAAATTTTCAACTTACAAAAACGTTTGTGCGAATTAGAAGAAAAGCTTGGTTTAGACTACTCGGAACAAACGCTTGAAGAGTTTGAAGAAGCTGAGCGCGCATATCGTGATAAGGGTGGATACAGTTTTGAAAACGATGTGGAAAAAGTGTTGCTTGGTTTAGGCTTTTCTAAGCAGCAGATGTCGGAGCATCCAACTACATTGTCCGGTGGTCAGCGCATGCGTTTAGAAATTGGTCGTTTGCTTGTGCGCAACGTTGATTTGTTGATTCTCGATGAGCCGACAAACCATTTAGATCTTCCATCAATTGAATGGCTTGAAGAATACCTTGAGAAGTTTCGTGGCACTGTTTTATTTGTTTCTCATGATGAGGCGATTTTAAACAGGTTGCCTGATAAGATTTTGGCTCTTGAGGGCGGATTTTTAAAAGAATATACAGGTAATTACGAAGATTATGTTGAGCAAAAGACGGAGCTTGAGGAAAATCGGGATAAAAACAAGAAGAATTTAGAAAAAAAGATCAAGCAGCTATCTAAATTCGTTGATCGTTTTAAGGCGAAGGCTTCGCTTGCAAAGCAGGCCCAAAGCAAGATGAAGGTTATTGAGAAATTAAACCAACAAATTGAGAATTTGGGTCCTAATATTATCCAGCCTGAGCTTAATATCAAGATTCCATTGACAGAGCCTAGTGGAAAAAATGTGCTGAATTTTGATGGAGCAATTGGGTATAAAAGCGATGATGCTTCTTCTGTTAGCAAAGTGCTTTTACCAAAACTTTCACTAACAATTAATCGCGGACAGAAGATTGGCATTATTGGTGCAAACGGATTAGGTAAATCGACACTGATCAAAACGATTGTAGGTGAGCTAGAGCCTATTTCAGGCAAACTTGAATTTGGTCAGAATGTGAAGATCGGGTATTACGCCCAGGATCAGACGAAAAATCTTGATGGTGAAAAAAGTGTTCTGGAAAATATGAAAGCAGCAAACCCTAGTGTTGCTGAAAACAAGTTGTTGAGAATTCTTGGTTCGTTCTTATTTAAAAATGATGATATTCACAAGCCAGTGCGCATTCTTTCAGGTGGTGAAAAAAGCAGACTTAGTTTGGCAGCGATGTTGATTCGTGATCTTAATTTCTTGATTCTCGATGAGCCGACAAACCACCTTGATATTATGAGCTCGCAAATTCTTGCATCCGCGCTTGAAGGGTTTGAGGGAACTGTTGTCTTTGTAAGCCATAATCGTACGTTTATTGAAGCTACGGCTACTCATCTTCTAATTTTTGAAAACGGTGATACGCGTATCGAGACGTGCAATCTATTAGGTTAATTGTGCTAATTTAGTTGTTTTAATTTAGTTTTTTGCAAAACATGTTGCAATTTTGGCCAAAGTTTATATACAATTTTTTTTATTGGAGCATTAAAATGAAAACAACGAAAGAAAAAATTAAGTTAATAAAACTTATGGTAGTATGTTGCATTTTTAGTATGCGTGAAGCTGCTGCGCCAGATAATAGTTTTAGACCACCATATAATCCTTACTTTCATCCAAATCCTATGCCCAAAGCTGCTAGTTTTGAAAAATTTCCTGTTAAACAAAGGTATTCGTGTGCTTATATTAGTGTGCGCCCTTTGCCACCCCCTTCAATTGATGGGCCTACGCGAGAACCTGCTGATTCTAAAAAAATTCGTGTTAAAGAAAAACCTTGCAAGCTTCATGGTTTGCATGGTCGACCTTGGGCACCTGCTTCAATTGATGCGCTTGCGCTCAAATCTGTTAATTCTAAAGAATTTACTGTTGAAGCATTACAACAAATTGCAAAAGATGATTTAGAGAAATTTACGAAGAATTTTGCTGAAAGATTTTGTGAATGTAAGAAGTTGATTGAAACTTATAACAGAATCCATACAGTTCGATCACAAGGTAAGCGTGCAGTTGATATTGATGATATATTGAAAACAATACATTGTGAGTTAGTTCGTTATTGTGCATTTTTCACGGATTCTTTGGGGAAGAAAGGTTATAATGCTATTATGACTAATATTATGTCAAGAGCAAATTGGTGTGATAATGGTACTATGAATGATTTTATGTTAAGAAAAAATTCCTCGTGTAATGCTATTATGCATGGTTTTATGTTAAGAAAAAATTGGTTGTATTTCTTGAGTGTGCTTGCTACGGGTGATGTTGAGGACGGACGTAGTGTTAAAAATATTGCCAAACAAATGATTGAAGATTATGATCCATTGATGGCTGCGCTGTATCAGTCGCAAATTAAAACGTTAGATGAATTTTCTAATATTGCGGAGGGAATTAGTATGCAGTTATCTAAATTGGAATTATTCGCATCAACTAAATCAAGTTGATTGAATTTGCGCAACATTTGCACAATCCCCAATATTATGAAATCCTTTTTCGCTTAGCTTGATTAACAAACTCAGAGTCTGACGTTGAGCAAGAGCTTGTTTCAGCGGTTCGATTAATTTGCTTCTTCTTTTTTGCAAAAAAAATGTGTGGTTTTTAAAGTTTTGTAAAATTGTCAAGCGCGCATATGTTTCTGTTTCAAAGATATTTTGCACGCGTACATTGTGTGTTACGATAATCACTTCCTCATGTTTCGGTCCATGAGGAGCAAGTTTTTTATAGTCATCCTCAATTTGTTCAAGATCAACAATTGCATCGATGATAATTGCAGTCGCAGTAGGGTTGTTGTCATGAGTTTGTTGCGTGATCCATTTTATGAAATTTTCCCATTGTTCGTTTGTTGCGCTTAATCCGCCTGCGCATTGATGGCCACCGCCGGCTAAAATAATTTCTTCCAATGCAGCTTTTTGAATTAGGTTGCCAATATGAAGTAGCTTGCTACGTGCGGATGCTTTTATAATATTTCCTTGAATTGCTCCAATAATTGTTGGCTTGTTGAATTTATCCTGAATCATGGCTGCTACTATACCAACAATGCCAGCGTGCCAGTTTTCATGTGCAAGACAAATGATATCTGGAATTTCATCAAGCGCTTCAAGCATTTTCACTGCATCATCAAATGCATATTGCTGCATGATTTTTCTTTCTTTGTTGAGCTTTTCTAGCTCTGCAGTTAATTCAATCGCTCGTTCTTGCGATTTTGTGCTCAATAATTCAAATGCAATATATGGATCTTGCATTCTGCCAGCAGCATTCAATCTAGGGCCAATATAAAAACCAATATCGTTTGCTGTAAGAGGGAATTTAATTTGTGATTTTTGCATGAGTATTTTAATTCCAATGCGTGATTGTGATTCTAACACCTTCAAGCCTTGTGCAATTAACGCTCGATTTATTGGTGTCATTGGCATTATATCGCATACGGTTGCACAGGCAACTAGATCAAGCAGCTGTTTTAATATTTCTTGAGATTTAGCAGTTTCAAACTGCATTTTTTTTAGCAGTTGATGAGCGACAAAAAACGAAATGCTAGTTGCGCACAAAGAAAGAAAATCTCCAAGTTCTAATTGATTTATATCTTTTCTATGAGGGTTAATTACAATTTTTTTCTTCATCTCCTCATCAAGTTTTGCAATGTGGTGATCAATGATTACCATTTCTAGTTTTGGCATCTTTTTAGTGCATTCTGCAATAAATTCATTAGCGCTGCTTCCGCAATCTACCATGATGATTAAATCAACAGGGTTTTGGGTGAAGAATTCGATTGTCGCATTGCTTGGTCCGTATCCAGCAGTTCGGTTTGGCAACCAAACATGCGTTTTAATTTTCAACATATCAAGCAAATCTTTCCACAAAACGGTAGCGGATACGCCGTCAACATCATAATCACCGATTATACCAATCGTGTGATTATTTTTTATTGCATGCTCAAGCAATTCAATTGCACGTGCTATATCTGGTAAAATTGCAGGGTCTTGCCAAGTATGTTTCAACCAAGGATTTAAAAAGCGTTCAATAGATTCAATTGCAATTTCACGGTTAGCAAGCACTGTAGCGCACAAATAAGAAAGATTATGAGCAGATTTTATACTTTCAATGATTTCATATGGTTTTTGCTTAATTGCCCAGCGATTATTTAGGATAGAATTTTCACATAGAATTTTGATCGTATCTTGTTCTTGCATAGTCTTATTATATATTGTTCAAACTTATTTTGTAGGGTTTTCTTGATTAATGTAATTTTTGTTGCTGGTACCCTCTGAGAGACTCGAACTCTCACACCGATCAAAGTAACAGATTTTGAGTCTGTCGCGTCTACCGTTCCGCCAAAAGGGCAATACGTCTATTCTATATTAACTTGTTGATTTAGGCAATAATTCTTTAGCAATTTCGAAGTCATTAAATTCTATAGTATGATCTGCAAACACTTGCTGGGTTTCTTCGCCTTTGCCTGCAATTAATAGAATATCACGTTCGCTCATAGCTTCAATTGCAGTTTCAATTGCTTCTTTTCGATCAATAATTACTTGCGGCAAGTTTTTTGATAAGCAGCCATCTAGCATTTCTTGTGCAATCGTGGCGGCATTTTCACTACGTGGATTATCGCTTGTAATAATTGCAATATCTGCTAATTCTTGCATAATACGGCCCATGATTGGACGCTTTTGCTTATCGCGATCACCACCGCACCCGCACACGACGAGTGTCTTTGCGCCAGGTTTTTTGCATTGATTGATTGCTTCCAGTGCGTGTTTGAGCGCTTCCTGTTTGTGGGCATTGTCTATTAAGATTGTGCGGTTATTATGAGAAAATTTTTGCATTCTGCCAGCAGGAGCTGTGAGTTTATGAAGATTTGCAGTAATTTGGCTTAAATCAGCATATTCTTTCAATGCTATAATTGCGCTCAATATGTTTTGTGCTTGAAAAATGCCGAATATATCGCATGAAAATTTGATATTTGTTCCATCTATTAATAATTCTATTTCAAGATTTTCTTTTTGCGTTGCATTTATAAGTTGATGGCCATATTTTTCATATTGATTTTGTTCAATTGAATTGTGTATGAAAAATTTTTCACTCATTTTTCCAAGCTCCATTTTAGACTTTTTGTATTCATCTAGAGTTTTATGATAATCGAGATGTTCATGTGAAAAGTTTGTCCAAATTGATATTTGTGGTTTTATAAATGCTGCTCGATGTTGATGCAGTGCAATGCTTGATGTTTCTAATATCAAAAATCCATTTGGTGATTTTTTAGTAAATGCATCAGCGTGTTTATGAATAATTTCTGCATCTGGCGTAGTGTTGTCCACATCACATATTTTCTTACCGTTTTCAAAAATACCAATACTTCCAATTAGCATTGCATCTAGGTTCATGAAGCATAGAAGTTGGTAAATAAACCAGCTGGTTGATGTTTTACCGTTTGTGCCTGTGATGCATATACGATTAGCCGGTAAATTAGGATTATGTTTATAGCATATATATGACCAGAGCAAAGTCGGTTCATCGCATTCAATTAGCAAAGTTTTTGTATCACTCTTAAGTTGTTTGCTATCTTCTAAAGTTTCCATAGGCATGTTGTTTAAATTATATATTTGCGTATTAGCCAAATTCTTCTTGAAATATTCAATCACATCGATGGGTGCAATAATGCCTTTAATTATTCCTTCATTTATTTTTGCTATAATTGGTTCTGTTCGCGTTAGACGAGCAATTATTATATAGCACGCCTCTTTCGCCTGGAAGGAGTGTTTGATTATTGGCAAAGTTATGTTTGCCAAAAATTCTTCATATTCCTTATTTTCGCATGTCTGTTGCATCATTTATTGAAAGTATATAAAAAAAGTGCATTTCATAATAGAATGGTATGTGATGAAAACTATTCATGGCATTGTTGTGTTTTATAGAAATTGCAATGAAAATACTGCCCTTATTGGTATTGCAACCGATGAATCTGTTTATATTAAAGGATATATTCAACTTATAAAAGATAATCAAGATAATGTTGTTGTAGCTCTTGGCCAACAAGTTGTGGTACATGCTGCTGGCAATAAGTTTGTTCTTGATTCTGCAGAAAATTATGTTCCTGTTTTGTTTTGGCAAGATATGAAAAAGCTGACAAGCTTGATGCGCGTGATGGATGTGATTGCTAAGCTTCCTGAAAACATGCATTTTGAGAATTTGTATGAAAATTTTTTGCAGGTCTTAGCCAAGTTAAGCGTTGACGTAGCAGATTATCAAACGTTTGTTGATGAGTGGGAAGGGTATGTATTCAGTTTGTTATAACTTACTGATTGCTTGTAATATTTAATTCTTTCAACACAAGTGCTTTTACTGCATCAACTAATTGATTTAAATCATTTTTTGTAACAGTTTCATCTAGATCAAATTGTAATCTTAAGCCAAGGTTTCGTTGTAACGATTTATCTGCTGATGGATAGATATCGAAAATTTCATAGTTATACTTATACTCATCAAGCAATGTTGTAATATGGCTAATTGGCGTTTCTGCGGGCAAGTTGAATGAAATATCTTTATAAACTGGTGTTTGAGCGCTTGGTTTGTTATGTTGTTTTTTTTGCAATTTTGTTAAATTATCCAAATAAATTTCGATAGCATAATAATCATTTTTGCTATCGATTGTTGTGCGTATCAAATTTTGTTTAATTCTACCGCATGCAGCAATTATTGAATCTTGTTCATAAAAAGTATCGCCACTATCTTGCCATTTTTGTGTCTGATTTTCTGCTGATTTTGGAGCAATCAATAAATTATGTTTAGTAAAATGATATAGAATGCACAGGAGTTCAATTGGACTTTGTGAAATTGCTGTAAAAACATTTGTTTGATTATTTTTGTATGTTTCATTATTATCATTCCCATAAATTGTGCCGATTTCAAAAAAGCGTCTATGAGGATGGCTATTATTTTCATGCCAATTACAAGTACGCAAGAGCTGCGGGATGATTGAAGCTCGTAGCGTTGCGTAGTTATTATTTGTGCTGTTTTTTATTTTTATTGCATCGATAACATTGTTTGAGTATTCTAAATCATTTTCGTTTGTTAAAGTGAAATGATATGTTTGAAAAAAGCCGCAGGCAATTGCGCTTTCTGTTAATTTGTCTGCCCATGATTTTTCATTTTTTGTAGTTTTTGGCATACGTGCAGGAAGATTGATTGATTCAATTTTATCGTAATATCCTGTTGCATATTCTTCAACAATGCAATTTGGTGAGTGGATATCAAAAAATTTGTAAGATGGCACTTTAATTAGGACATCATGTTCTTTGTTTTCTATTTTCGTGATCAAAAATCCTTTTGGCTCAAGTCTTGATTGCAATTGTTCAATTGTTATTCCTGCGCCAAGAATTTTTTTGATATAAGATAAGCTAAATTCAATTGTTTTTTCTTGTTTGAATTTGTGGCTTTCGGCTTTGCTTGGGCGTATGTTTAGTAAGTGGCAATAGCGATTTATTGCATTTTCTAGGTTCATTGGGTCTATGCCACATTCGAATTTTTTGGCCGCTGATGTGTATATTTTGTTTTTGCGTCTTTGCATTGAATCAATTTTGAACACGCCAGTTTCAAGCAATGTTTTTGATGTTGTTGGTTCAGTTTTGGAATTTTTTCCACCAATCACGCCTGGCCAGGAAACAATTTTTGCATTGTCTTTTATTACTAATGTGTTTTTTTCAAGAAGTATTTTTTGCTCATTAAGAGCCTCATATTCTTCTTCTTGTTTTAAGTTAGTAATTGTGATTGGGCCATCAAGTTTTGTTGCATCAAACGCGTGCATTGGCTGACCCAATTCATGCGCGACATAATTGGTTAAATCAACTATATCAATGCCAGTTACGCTATGTGATGTAAGCAATAATCTAGCTGCAATTGTGCCATTTGTCTGCGATGCTTTATATTCAATTTCAGCGATAGCCAATGCTGTGCAATCTGCGCTTTCAATTTTTGCTAATTCATACGTTTCTTGGTAATTTTGTTCGATTGTAATTAATGGTTTTAACTTTCCAATATTATGTCCAGCAAGTGCTCGTGCTATTCCTCTAATTGAAAGAACGTCTCCGCGGTTTGGTGTGACTTCAATTTCAATCACGCCTGTGCTTTCAAACATTTGCGATATAGTGCTACCAAACATATCTTTATAGCAACGTAATACGGCATTGCTTTCAATTGGCAGACATAAATCATTTGCAGAGCACAACATTCCAGGGCTTTCGACGCCTCTAATTTTTGCCACTTTTAACATGCAGCCAGTTGCTGGAGCAACTATGCCATCTCGTGCATAAGGAACAAACATGCCAATTTGCAAAGTTTGATCTCCGCATACTAATTTCTTTGTCTGGCCATTTTTTAACTCAATATCATACAAATTCAGCTTATCTGCATTAGGATGTGCTTCTTTATTTGTAATAAGCACAATTTCTACTTGATTCCAAGCTTCATGAGCTTTCCAAACGTTCTCGCATGGCAAACCAAGATTTTCTAAAGCTCTTGTTATTTCTTCTATGGTTGCCGTAGTTTCCAGGTGTTCACACAACCAATCGATTGTCAGTTTCATATTTTGAGTTTAATGCATAGACGAAAATTGGGCAATTGTTGACATCGAATATGGTGCTGTTCGATGAATTTTGTATTCTTGTCTGGGCTAAATAATTTACAGTATTATTAAGATATGTTTTTACATAATATGTTTATGTTTTTGCAGAATTTATCTTTACATAATATGTTTTTGCTTCTGCTATTATTGCCAGGTTGCGAGTGTGATAATCAGATTGAAAGGAAAAGTATACAAAAAGATGGCGTGATGGTTGGCTTAAGGCAATTGAAGAAAAAACCAAAGCACATTGATATACATGCATTGCACAGACGTTGCGCTCCAGCTGGCCTAGGTGCAATTTACGGTTTGTTTTTTGCAAAAGATATTAGCATTGAAGATAAAGCAATGTTGGAAGACAATGTGCAAGCCTCGCTTGAGGCAAATGAGAATCGCGAATGGCGTGGGCCCACTGTTGCTTGTGCGATTGAAGTTGGCAAGAAATATGTGATGCGTGGTTTTATGTGTCATGAATTTTCTTTGGTGTTTGCCTTTGGAAATGATTCGCATGAAGTTACAAACAAGGCGTGCAAGATTTATTTAAATGACAATGGAACAGGGTATTGGGCGCTTGAAGATAGCATTGAAAATTATATGGAATGAGTGCAAGTATGTTTTTGGATCTTATAGCACTCTCCACAAAAGCTTGTATTTAACAACCAAGCTAACTAGGTGGTTGAGTATTTTTAATTCCATTGTATTTGCTGCATCTTTCGTCTCTTTATCTTCTATTTTATATTTATTCCAAACAATAATGCCAATTTCTAATGATTGTGAGAATATGCTATTTTTATTCGTCCATTGCCATTCGATGCATGGATAAACTCCATTGCCAGTTATATCGTTTGGTTGTGTTATGAATCCTAATAGATCATATCCAAAATTATATAAATCTGGCGGAAAGAGAGGGATGTCATTTTGCGCTTGCTAACGCAATGCTCAATGATGACTTTCTATTCCTTAATTATAAGTTTTATAACGCTATCAATTGTCTGCTGGCGGAAAGAGAGGGATTCGAACCCTCGATACGTTTTACCGTATACACGCGTTCCAGGCGTGCGCCTTAAGCCGCTCGGCCATCTTTCCTCATGTGCATTATTGCAAAGATTATAAAAAAAATCTAGGAATCTTATTTAAGTCTCCACAAAAGTTTCCATTTAGCCACAACGCTAACTGGGCGGTTGCCTATTTTTAATATGTGTTGGTTTTCTGCGTTCCAGTTAATCCAAACAATTATTCCAATTTCTAATGATTGTGAGAATATGCTATTTTTATTTGTCTATTGCCATTCGATGCACGGATAAACCCCATTGCCAGTTGTGTTGTTTGGTTGCCTTATGAATCCTAATAGATCATATCCAAACATATGTTTTTGAGTGTTATTATTTGAAAACTTGCTATTAGAAAAGAGAACATAGTTAATTCCACCTTTCATAATGCATGTTTTAGTATCTGAGCTTGCAATTATGCCACCAAAAAATGCACCAATTGTAATGAAGCGATATTGGGAAAAAATCGGAACGAATGTTAGATGGAAATTCAATCCATAAATCATTTTTTCAGAAAACTGATGTTCAAGTTGAAAAGCTAAGTTTATGTTAGGTACTTGTAAGATCAGGTATTCTAAAAATTCCGTTTTATATTGGTTTTTGCATGGGTTAAGCGGCATTCCACCGCATGCAAAGCCAGTTCCTAGCCAAATATTGATCTTGGCATTTGATTGATTCATGAAAAACATAGGCAGTATCAAGATGCGAAGTAAGGTTTTGCGCGATTTAGAAAAGGTTTTGCCGCCCAAGGAATTTCTGCTATCCAAATGTAAAATGTCCTTTATTTGTAGGTATTTCCTTTTTTTTATTATGCATAAACTTTCTTAACTTGCAATGATTTGAATCAAACTATTTTTGAAGTTTTTTTACCCATTCAACAACCTGTTGAATATTTTTAAACTGAATCATGTTTTCATACTGTTCTTTAATCACGCCAGTCATTATTCCTTTGCACGCCAGCTTGTTTGCTTCGGTTATACGCTTGATTGTGTGCTGCACGCTTCGAATTTCTCCCGATAGGCCAATTTCTCCAAACGCAACATAATTGGTTGGTATTGGTATATTTAAGTGTGATGAAATAATTGCAATTAGAACCGCCAAATCAGCTGCAGGTTCGTTAATACGCAGTCCGCCCATTACGTTTAGATAAACATCTTTGTTAGCAAACGATATTTTGCAATGCTTTTCAAGCACAGCGCATATCATTGGCAGACGTGTGTTATCCCATCCAATTACGGCACGGCGCGGCATTTGAAGAAATGATTGCGCAACAAGCGATTGAATTTCGACCATGAGCAACCGAGTGCCTTCCATGCTTGGAAAAATGATTGATCCAGTAGCGCCAATTTGCTGCTGATTTAGAAACATCATAGATGGGTTTTCAACCTGTTGCAGCCCAGTTTCAAGAATTTCAAAAATACCCATTTCATCCGTAGGCCCAAACCTATTTTTAATAGCGCGCAGGATACGAAACGAATAATTGCGTTCGCCTTCAAAGTGCAGGACAGTATCCACGCTGTGTTCTAATATTTTTGGCCCAGCAATTGTTCCTTCTTTTGTGACATGTCCAACGATAATAACAGTGATATTTTCCAGCTTTGCAAATTCAATCAATTTTTGTGCGCAATATCGAATTTGCCCAACTGACCCTGCAGAGCCATCAAGATTATCGCTTGCAATTGTTTGAATAGAATCGACGATAACTAGGGCAGTGTCTTTTTTATGAACTTCAAAAGTTGCAAGAATTTCTTCTAAATTATTTGAAGCGCTTAATTTCATTGGTCCATCTGCAATTCCTAAACGTTTCGCGCGCAGCTTAATTTGCGATGTTGATTCTTCGCCAGAAATATAGATAGCGCATCTATTGTCTGGAAATGTAGAGTTCGATATTTGTAGTAATAATGTTGATTTGCCAACCCCAGGGTCGCCAGATAATAGAATTACGCCGCCTGGTACGAGTCCTCCACCGATTGTGCGATCAAACTCTCCAATATTGGTATTAACACGTTCAGGAAAATCTATAGCATCACTATCAAGGCCAACTAAATTCAACGCACTAGCGTTTGACAATGCTTTTGCAGATTTCATATCAGCAATTTCAACTAGTGTATTCCATTCGCCGCAACTACAACGACCGATCCATTTAAGGTGCTGTACGCCACAAGATTCACAAACAAATTTCACGCCTATATTGTATCTATTTTAGATACCAGGATCTAGCTACAGGCAGCAAACAATCAATTTTTGGTATTAGTAGGGTTAAACGGGCTGCCATCTTCGTTACAAAATGTTAAGTATCCTTCTTTGGCTAAATCTTGCAATGTTTTTTGAAAATTTGTTAGATCACGTGATTTCGATGCTGTGAAAAGAGCTTTTGCTTCTTCTCGTGATAGCACAATTTTGATTTTTAATCCCGCAAGATGTTCTTTCATGTTTTCAAGTGTTGGGTATAGCAAACTAGCATTTTTATATTTAAATTTGATAGTTGATTGATCTGCTGGTATAGATAAATCTTTTGCGCGCTCTCTAGCTTGTGCTAGTGCATTCAAACTATATCCGATATGCGAAAGCACGCGCATAGCAATTGCACCGCTTGCATTCGATGAAAGAAAAGATAGAGAGAATTTTGTATCTGGCATTTTTCCATCTTGAATAAAATCATATATGATTCTCAGCGTCTGGTTTTTACCTGGCAAAGTTGTCGTAATTGTTTTTTTAGGCAGTTCAATTTGAAAGTGCGCTGCGCTTGTCATGTTTGCAATCAGTATTATTAATAATTTTGAAAGTTTCATAATGTCTCCATTGAAAGGATGTAGTTTGTTTTTAGTTCAGTCAAGCCTTGCGCTTTCTAACACAGTGTTTTTTTGTCAAGTTTCGTGTTGTTCTATATAGAACTTTTCATCCTACCTTGCCTTTTAAAGGCCATTGCAATAATATTTATAAGCAAGGAAATAATATTCATGAGAAGTATATTTGATTTTGAAGTTACACAGGAACAAAAGGATGAGTTTTCGAAGCTGTTAGAGCAAAGTGGCAACATCAAGCGCGGCGTGTTGATGTCTGCGCTTGTCAGCAGGTTAGATGATCACTATGTTTTTGTTGATGTGGGCTTGAAATCTGAAGGCAGAATTCCTAAAGAAGAGTTCAACATTAGCGCGGATGCAGCTTCATTGCCTAAATCAGGGGATTCGGTAACTGTGTTATTAGAAGCGCTAGAAGATAAAAATGGCGATGTAGCATTAAGCTATACAAAAGCATTGAGAGAAGCAGGCTGGGGTCAGCTTGAAGAGATCTTTCACAAAAGAGATACGGTTGCTGGGACAGTAATTCGTAAGGTTCAAGGCGGATGTATCGTAAACATTTCAGGTGTTAGTGCATTTTTGCCAAAAAGCCATTTTCCTACAGGTGTTAAGGAAGTTAAAGAATTGTTTGGCAAGCAATATCAATGTTTCATTATTAAAATGGATCGTGCAAAGAGCAACATTGTCGTTTCTCTCAAAAATGCTAATGAATCAGATGGCAATGTGGGATTTGCTGAAGGGCAGATTGTGCAAGGCACAGTTAAATCGCTTACAGAATCAGTTGCTTTTGTTGATTTAGGGGGCATGACTGGAAGATTGCATGTTAGTGAAATTACGTGGGATAAGATTAAAGAGCCTGCTGATGTTCTTAAAGTTGGACAAGCGATTGAGGTTAAGATTGTAGCCATGCCGCAGAGCAATAGAATTTCATTGAGCATGAAAGAATTGGCTGAAAATCCATGGATTAACAATGTTAAAAATGCTCATATTGAAGTTGGGAATCTATACGATGTTGAAATTAAGGGAACAGAAGAGAAAAATGCTTTTGTTGAATTGGCCCCTGGAATTGAAGCGAAGTTGCGTTTGATAGATGTTGCTTGGATGAAACGCTATCAAACATTTGATGGTATCAAAAAAGGATCAAAAGTTCTTGTAAAAGTAATTGAAGTTGATTCTAAGCGCAATAGGATTTTTGTTAGCATGAAGCATGCGACCAAGAATTCCGTTGAAGAGTTTGCTCAAAATAATCAAGTTGGTGATGAAATTGATTGCGAAATTGTTCAAATTTCAGATTTGGGCTATGTGGCTAAAATTGGCGATCAGCTTGATGGCATTATTCCAAAAACAGATGCATATGTTTCCGGCACGCTTAAAATTGGAGCAAAATTGAAGGCATATGTTTGGAACATTGCAGTTGAAAACGGACACATCGTATTAGGCGTTAAGAAGCCATAATTGAAGTGTATTAGAGGCCTCTTACGAGGAATTTAAGGAGTTCACATGTATGATTTAGTAGTAATTGGTGCTGGGCCAGGTGGATATCCTGCTGCTGTTTTCGCAGCGCAATCAGGTTTGAAAGTTTGTGTTATTGAAAAGGCAGATCTAGGAGGAGTATGCCTCAATTGGGGATGTATTCCAACTAAAGCTCTTTTAAAAGCTAGCGAACATCTAACGCATATGAAGCATGCTCAAGAGTGGGGTATCAATGCTGAGGTTAAAGGTGTGGATATCAAGAAAATGGTCCAACAATCGCGTGATACTGTTAATAAACTTACGACAGGAATTGGGTATTTGTTTAAAACGAATAAGGTAGAGGTTATTAAAGCTACAGCTACTATACAGTCTCATTCTGATAGTGAAGTTGTTTTGTTGTGCGATGGTAAGGAAGTTAAGGCGAAGAATATTATTATCGCAACTGGTGCGCGCGCAAGGCTACTGCCAGAACAGATTGTTTCTACACCTAAATCAAAACATATTTGGGGCGTGCATGAGGCCATGACGCCAGAAACAATTCCAAAAACCATAGCAATTATTGGCGCAGGTGCAATTGGCATTGAGTTTGCTGCGTTTTATGCTGCTCTTGGCGTGAAGGTTGCTGTGTTTGAAATGGCTTCTAATATTCTTGCAGGTATTGATACTGAGATTGCTAAGTTGATGCAAAAAGAGTTGGAAAAACTTGGTGTGCAATTTAATTTAGGTGCGACTATCAAGAAAATCGAAGAAAAGAATTCATCTGTTGTTCTAGAGCACGGTGATAAAAAAGATGAGTTTGATAATGTGATTGTCGCAATCGGTGTGATTCCAAATGTTGAAGACTTTGCTGGGCTAGAGATAGAAAAAGGTTATTTTAAAACGAACGAAAAGCATCAAGCGTTTATTCATGGAAAAGTTCAGTCTAATATTTTTGCAATTGGTGATTGCTGCGCACCGCCGTGGTTAGCGCACAAAGCAACTGCTGAAGGAATTCGTGCAGTGAAAACAATTTTGAAGCAACCTGTCGGAAAGCTCGGCAACGTTCCATTATGTATTTACACTAATCCTCAAATTGCAAGCATTGGTTTGACTGAAGATCAGCTAAAAACCCAATATGGAGCAGATTTTAGCAAGAAAGTTAAGGTAGCGCATTCCAATTTCATGGCTAATGGAAAAGCGGTTGCAATCAAACAGCCGGTTGGTATGGTTAAGATATTGTGTTCTCGTGAAACAGGCGAGTTGCTTGGAGCGCACATCATTGGCCATGATGCGACAGAATTAATACACTCGCTAGCTCTTGGAATGCGACTAGAAGCATTGCCGCAAGATTTTGCGGATACAATATTCCCTCATCCAACCCAATCAGAGGCTGTATGGGAAGCATTTTTGGAAGCGTTGCACGGCCAGTAAACGCTAATGAAATTGCGCTTTCTGCTTTCGTGTGGCAGTGAAGCTATCTCTTTCACAAAAGCAAGCGTTTGACATTTAGGCGATACTAAAATAAGCTGAAAATATGCAAAATAAAACAATATCTAAGTTATTTTTATTAGCATTATTAGTAACCAAATCTCATGCATTTACTTTTCATGTTGAATGTGAGAAGCAGGTATTGTGCCATCATGTGTCTAATATTTCACCTTCGAAACGCAAGCGATTGAATGTAAGTCATTCTAATATTTTATCTCAGCTGCAATATAAAATCGGCAAGTATTATCATTTAGATGATATAAGTGTTAATAAACATCTTGCTATTGAACTATTTGCTGGTCAAATAATGGATATGTGTAATGCTTTTGCTAGGCTTGGTAAGAAAATGGAAGTTAGCGTGACTATCACTAGAGATGAAGAAAGTCGCGGGTACGAAGCGTTGCTTATAGCCCTTAAAGAGTTAGAAAATGCTGGTATGCTCGTTTGTAGCATTTTAGAGTAGTCGATTTGCTACCTATTTGCTACACTTGAGCTATGTCTCAACAAATTGAGCAATTGCGCAAACAAATACTAGAATTTAACAGGCAATATGAAGCAGGAACGCCTATTGTTGAAGATGCAGTTTATGATTTTTATAAAAAGAAATTATCAATTCTAGAAGCAGATTCAAGATACAAAATATCTGATGTTATTGGTAATACCCCTAGTGAGCACAAGGCTAAGCATTTGCAAAAAATTCTTTCGCTACAGCATGATTTTGGCAAACAGACTTTTTGTGATTTTGTCGCACGCATTGAAAAGAAAGCCTCTTGTTTAAATTCTAGTGATACTCGCTTAAAAACGGAGCGCGCAGATACGTTCCCATTCCCCCTAATTGCCGAGCTTAAGGTTGATGGTGTCAGCGTTGTTGCGCGTTATGAACATGGCAAACTCCAGCGTTTGGCAACTCGTGGAGATGGGGTGTTTGGTGAAGATATTACTCACTTAGCAAAGTTTCTTAATTTACCTAATGAAATTTATATCAAGCAGTTGGTTGAATTACGTTTTGAAGCGTATATCCAGAAAGACATATTAAAAAATCCTAGAAATGCAGTTGCAGGGTTATTGCTTAAAAAAGATGCGGATGAAAATTTGAAATACATTCATTTTATGCCCCATAATCTATACGCTTCAAGCCATGAAGAAGCTTATCATATTTGGCCAACTTATCTTGATTTGCGCAGTATATTTGAACGTATGCATCTTGATTTGCTTTCTTATTACAAGGTCTGCCATTCTATTGAAGATATGGAAGAGTTTTTTGATGATATTGAGAAACAAAAAGATGGGTTGTCATTTGAAATTGATGGCGTGGTGTTTAAAGTGAATGATCATTCTACGTATCCTACATTGGGCGAGACTGCAACCGCGCCTCGTTATGCATTTGCTGTAAAATTTGAGAATACGTTTGCAATTTCAACAATTACTGATATTAAGTTTCAAGTTGGTCGTTTTGGTCGTCTTACGCCTATAGCAGAAATTGAAGAAACTGATATAAAAGGCAGGAAAATCAGGCGTGCGACGCTCAATAACATTGATGCGCTTAAAGCAAAGCAATATGCAATTGGTGATGTGGTGCGTGTTGAAATGGCAGGTGAGGTGATTCCTATGATTACAACCATTATTGAAAAAACTGGCCAAATTGTTGCGCTTCCTGAAACTTGTCCATCATGTTCAAGTTTCTTACAAGAAGATTTTTGCATTAATGATTGGAATTGTCTTGCTCAGCGCAAAGAGCGTTTGTGCTATTTTGCAAGTAAACATGGTCTAGATATTAGTGGCATGGGCGAAAAGCAGATTGAGTTTTTTATGCAAATGAATATGTTGGCTTATCCTTATGATTTTTTTGAGATAAAAAACAAGGTGAACATGATTACCCATAATCCTTCTTGGATGGGCGAGAAAGCGCTTGCGAATTTGCTTGAATCGATTGAAAAGAGCCGGTATAAGAGCTTGAGCTCATTTATCATAAGTCTTGGCATGCTTCATATTGGCCGCGCAAAAGCTGAGCTTATTGCCGATAAATTCCCAAATTTTCGTGATTTTTTATCCGCTTCTGTTGAGCAGCTGCAGTTTTTAGGCCCTGAAATTGCTAAAGATGTGTATATATATAAACAGCAGCCATGGATAGCTAAAACGTTTGATTATATGCGTGATGGGGAATATAAGACGGATACGATTAGTTTGTTTTGATGGCTCAAGCATAGGCAAGCTGAATTTGCCCAATCGTGCAATATTTTTTGCAAAACCTGTTGACAGCAGGTTAAGAATTTGTTAATATGCAGATATGAAGTATATTTATTTGGCAATTTTTGCCGGCAATATGTTAATTGAAAATGCCAATGCAGTGGGTATTACGTATACTATTGGCACTCAGAAGTATAGCCAATTTGTGGAGTTTTCTTCAATAGAGCACAAAAATAGCCCAGTATTGAGGGATGCTTAAAGAGTATCGTAATCGGTGCGTATAACAAAAATGGTGCAACAGATCAATTGCGTGCTGCAATCTTGGAATATAATGCTTCTCATTCATTACCAAAACTTCTATCATCCGCTAACGCTTTGAAGCTTAAGATTGAACTTTCTGCAGTTGAAAGATTCAATTTGCCGGAAGCAGATAAAAAGGTTTTTGCAGATTTGGTCGAAAAAGGTATAATTAGTACGAGTGGAACTGGTAAAAATTTACTAGGAAAAGAAACTGAGCCAACATGGGCTGATATAGCAGGTGCTTATGCAACAGGTGCAATGCATTGTGCTGGAAACATGGCTTATGATGGAGCGGCCGTTGTTGGTTCATATGCGCTTGAAAAAGGTAAGCATTATGGAGTTATTGCGTTGAATGCTTCTTATAAATATGGCAAAGCTGGCGCCGTAGCTGCAGGTTCGTATCTGCTTGAACATGGCAAGGCCGGTGCGGTAGCAGCAGGTGAGTTTGCACTTAGACATGGTAAAGATGCTGCGGTAGTAGTAGGTAATTTTGCGCTTGAAAATGGCAAGGCTGCAGCAGTAGCGACTGCTCATGGTGTAAAAACTGGTGTAGTAGCATTCGGTAGCTGGGTTTCGTCAGCTGTTTCAAGTACTTTTTTTAGCAGTACAGCAAATACTTCTTCAACAACTGAGACACAGACACCAAATATTTCTTCAACTGAGACACAGACACCAAATATTTCTTCAACTGGGACACAGACACTAAAGCCTAGTTCAACTGGGAACCCAAACACTTCAAGCACATCATTGCCGTTGTTTCGCCCTGTAAGATAAATTCTATTTTCCCCATCACAATAAAACAATCAACAAAACAACTAACAAAACAATTTTTATAAAAATATCAAACATATCAATTTTTTATCATCTACAACTTGCTGAAATTGCAATAATATAATAGAATTATGTTGCGCGGGCGTGGCTCAGGGGTAGAGCACAACCTTGCCAAGGTTGGGGTCGAGGGTTCGAATCCCTTCGCCCGCTCCAAGTGGTTACCTCAAAAAAGTTTTTTATTATTGCTACAACAAAATTTTATGTTTTTTGCAAAATTTGTAGATAATAATTGAACTAAACAATATATAAAAATATATCAAAAAAAATCTTAGACACAAAGCATTTTTTTTTATCACTGATGGCTATAAGCGCTTTATCTTTGCATGCGCTGGTGAAGAAGAAAATCAATTTGTAGAAAAGATAGCAACTGCTGCTTATTTTGTCAAATGGAATTCTTATCTCATGAATCTTTTAATACATTTAATGTTTAGCCTTATAACAAGGAATTCATATTGAGTCATTTTAAAAAAAATAGCACTGTTGTTAAAATATGAGCTTTTAGATATTAAACATAAAGTCATTTAGGATATTAAACATAAAGTCATTTAGGATATAGTTTGTTTCAAAATGATTTAAAAAAGCATTTGTTGTTTGATCATAACGAAGTTGGACGTTATGAGGAATGTGGAATTTGCAATAATTGTGAATATTTGTTTGAATAGCACGTTGCAAGTATTCGTTTTAAAGAAGCGCTGAGGTAAATAATCTTAACAAGTGCAGATGTTTTAAATTTTGGTATAAAAAATGATATCATATGTTCTGTTTTTGAAGGTCATAGATTGGTTCTTGCTTGTATTTTATCTCAATTTGTTCCTAGCATGATTTTTGCAAATATGTTTTCATCTTAGAAGATTATTAAATAAATTTTTGCAAAAACTTGAAATTAATTGTTGTGAATTTACTCAATTTGCCATTTTACAAAAGCTTCTAAAAATGGTTGCAATTCAGCTTCAAAAACTACTTTATCAAAGTTTGGAATTTCAAATTCAGTTCTATGATCTTTCACCATTTGATACGGGTGCTTTACATATGATCTAATTTGCGAGCCCCAGGTAATTTCTTTTTTTTCGCCTTCTTTTGCCGCTTGTTCTTTTTTCATTTCTTGTGTTTTGCGCTCAAAGATTCGTGAACGCAACATTTTAAACGCTTCGTCTTTATTTCGATGCTGGCTACGATCATTTTGGCACTGTACAACAATGCCAGTTGGAATATGCGTGATACGAATTGCGCTTTCTGTTTTGTTAACATACTGACCACCTGCGCCTGAAGCTCTGTATGTATCAATTTTCAAGTCTTTTTCATCAATTTCAACATCAATTTTATCTGAAATTTCTGGTGTAACTGCAACAGATGCAAAACTTGTATGACGTTGCTTTTTCTTGTCATAGGGTGATATGCGCACTAGCCGATGTACGCCAATTTCGCTTTTCAACCATCCGTATGGAAATTTTCTTTTGTTAACGGCTATTTTCATTGTGGCAGATTTTATATTGCCATCGTCTGTATAGTTTTCATCTAGAATTGTGCACTCATAATAGGTGCTTGCATATTTTAAATACATTTCCCATAACATGCGTGCCCAATCTTCTGATTCTTGTCCACCAGAGCCTGAATGAACTGTAAGAAAGCAATTGGATAGGTCATCCGGGCCAGAAAACAATAAATTCATATACATGCTATGAATTCTTGTTTTTAATTGCATTGTTTCTTCATGTGTAATTTCCAGCATTTCATAATCTAGCTCTTCTTCAATTAGTGATTTTAATGCTAATATTTGCTTTTCTAGTGATGCGATTTCATCAGCTTCTTCTTTAAGCTGGTTGTATTCGATTGTAACTTCTTTTGCGTTGTCTTTGGACCACAAATCAGGGTCTTCAATTTTTGGTTTTAGCTCTTCAATTTTTTGCAATACTTTGCGTGAGTCAAAAAGACCTCCTGCTCACATCCATACGTTGCGTGATTTCTTCTAACATATCTCTTATTTGTGCTACTTCTATCATATCTTTCGCGATTGTAGCACAAAATGTGCCTTAGGTATACCTAAAATTATGATTGTGGTATAATGCCATATAGGCGCTGAAATGGTTTCGTATAATTTGTCTAATTTTCATCCAAGCAAGTTGTTTAATAAAAAATTTAGATTTAGTAGTTTTGTTTCTGTTTTTATTTTGAGTGTTACTTCAGGAATTCATTCTGGCATGACAAAATTTGCATTCACGCTATGGTTAAAATCATGTGGCGTGGATATTATTCATCTTGCTTTGTTTAGTTTAACTTTTTTGCCTGATAGCTTGAAAATGTTGTGGCTTCCGTTTTTAGAAAGTTTGCGACTTGAAACATTTTTGAAAAAAGTATTGAAGCGAAAAAAAAGAGTCATGGGCCACAGAAAAATTTGGTTGCTGTTGTTGGAAGTTATTATTATTTTTTTCACATTCAGTTTTTGTTTTATTCATCCTAAACAATATCATATTCATCATCTTATACTTTATGTAGGTTTTTATTGCGCGTTTTTAGCAACGAAAGAAGCTATGAGCATTGCTTATAATATGGAAATAATTAAGGCTGAAAATTGGGGCAGATTGGAAGGAAAAATCAATGCAGGTTTCCAAACTGGTTTTTGGCTAGGTGGAATTTTTCTTTTTTCACTTTCTTATTATTTTCCATGGTCGCAATTGTTTTTAGGCGTGACAATTGTGTTGATTATCAGTTTGATCTTAACATTTTTTATTCAAGATTCTGTCACGCATCAAAAAACCAATCAAGCAAAATCTCTAAAACAAGTTTTTGTTGAGCCTTATAAAGATTTGATTTTCCGTAATAAGCATATTTTGTTTTCGTTGTTTGCATTTATGGTTTTGTATCGCATGCAAGATCGGTTGTTGATGAGTGTGACAAATTATTTCTTTGTTGATTTAGGTTTTGCTAATCAATTTTTGTTTGGAAAAACTATTGGTATTGCTGCAACTATTTTTGGCGGATTGCTTGGTAGTTTTTGTGTGAAAAAATATGGTTATAAAAAGGCTTTGATAATTGGTATTTTTGGTCATGGCGCTGCGTCTTTATTGTTTTTATTGCAATCGATTTATCTTCCAAAATCATATTCATTGTTCTATATAATTATGTTCTGTGAAAAATTCACACGTGGTTTTGAAGCGACTATTTTCTTCACTTACCAAATGATTTTCTGCAGTAAATATTTTATCGTAGCGCAGTATTCAATTTTAATTGCATTAGAGAAGTTGAGTGGCACGATCGTTAGTTCTTTAAGTGGATATATCATTGCTTGGTATGGATGGAATATTTTCTTTATTTTCTCGTTTTTTGGAACTATCCCTTCACTATGGTTTTTGAAAAAATTGCCTGATTCTATAGATGAAGTGAAGAAATAGTTTTTATCAAAATTAGTCTTCGTTGTTTATCTAAACTGTACACATGCGCTTTTATTATGTTGAATGTGATTAGTTCGCGCTAACAGTTACTCTATTGATCAATTAGCATCAGGTTTATCATTCAAAGAGGATAAATCGTATTGTGAATGAGGATTACATTTTAGTGGTCCTTGAATTTCTTCTTTCTTTTGCTCCTTTTTTGGGCTATTTGTTACGATAACAGGGTAAAGTATAAATTGTATCCTTCTTTGTTGCGGATTTTCTAAATTTCATTGCATCGAACTTAGAATATTGTTATTCTAAGATTTATGGAGGTTGTCATTGTCTAAATCAATAAACAAACCGGTTAACAAGCTAAAAAAGCAATCAGTGCAGAAACCCGCTAACAAATCATCTAAAATGGTTTCGCAAAAAATAAGTGGTATCAGTCATTCAGTTGATGAGTCAATTAATAAATCGACTAAATCAGTGATTTTGCCACTTTTACCATTGCGTGATGTTGTTGCTTTTCCTGGTATGACATTGCCGTTGTTTGTTGGTAGAGAAAAATCGATTCAAGCGATAAAAGCAACCAACGAATATATTCTATTGGTTTCGCAAAAAGATGCGCTTGTAGAAGATCCTACGCTTAATGATTTGTATGAAATTGGTATTATTGCAAAAATAAAACAAGCTATTACTTTGCCCGATAACACGAT